>MWVV01000444.1_pt1 | contig 15100 bp, 14 predicted proteins | sample 1047281 | NCBI WGS metagenome assembly MWVV01 (sample SAMN06349986, study PRJNA376086) | soil metagenome | isolation source: PT-2 sample Antarctic (ecotone) soil | place: Antarctica | collected 2015-01-13 | reverse complement strand
GAAGATTTCAGATGTGGTGATGGAAATCGCGTGTGGGTTACACAATTTGCGAGTAACCTTCCGCCAGCCACTTCAAACAATTGATTTAACGAACTTTGAAGAAATATATTATTTCCAATAATGTCTAATTTTCAAAAGAAAAATAACCCGTCAAAAGAAGATTTTTTGCAGGCATTGGATAGATTTTTGAATTGGTAGCTTTTATCAATTCAAAACGTAAAATGTTCCGTAGGAACAAATCGAAAATAGCCCGACGATTTATCGTTGGGAAACATCGGTAATTAACCGTTGAGTTCCGTAGGAACGGCTGAAAATTTGCGTTAAATTTTACTTTCAAATCAAATCAAGAATACCCAACGCAGAAGCACTGGGCTATTGTCGAAAATCCCTGCGGGATTCTTGATACAAACTACTTGAAAATTATTGTTCGTCGGAAGATGTGTTGACCGACGTGGTAACATTTGAAAAATATGTCGCATTCGTTCAATAGCCAACTGATGCACTGTGTTTTCAGCACGAAGGAACGGCGCAACCTCATCACGCCCGAACTCGCCGCCAGACTTTATCCGTATATCGGCGGCATTGCCCGCGAGCATAAAATCAAACTTCTGAAAATCGGCGGAGTGCCTGACCACGTTCATCTTTTGATTTCTCTGCCGTCAACCGTTTCGATTTCAAAAGCGATGCAGTTAATCAAAGGCGGTTCGTCAAAATGGGTTCACGATTCATTTCCAGAACATCGCCTTTTTGAATGGCAGCAAGGCTACGGCGCGTTTTCAATCGGTATCGGCGATGTCGAAAGAACAACCGCATATATCGAAAATCAAGCTGAGCATCATCAGAAAACCGATTTCATATCGGAATTTTTAGCGTTTTTGAACCGGAACGGAATCGAATATGATAAGCGTTACATTTTCGATTGATTCACAAATTTACATTCCTTCCTGCATTCCGCCGAGCCATTTCGGGTTTTTCGCCGTTCCGTTAAAACGCGAATCGGTTTTGAATCGCTCGAATTTTATTGACGATTGCACAAAAACAATCTAATTTTTTGCAATAAGCAAATTGATTTAGAATCTTTAAACTCCTAAACTTCGGAAAATGAAAACAGACGTAATCATTGTCGGCGCGGGACCAACAGGTTTATCATTGGCTTGTCAATTCATCAGATATGGCATTAACTTTGTCATTCTCGACAAAAAGGAAACGACCACGCCGTATTCAAAGGCAATCGGTGTGCAGGCGCGAACGCTGGAGATTTACGAGCAAATTGGTTTAGCCAGTAAATTAATCGAGCAAGGTGCGATTGCAGCAAAAGCGCGAATGGTTGTCAGCGGCGAAGTGCGCGGCGAGGTCGAGTTTGGCGAAATGGGCAAAGGCTTGAGTCCGTATCCGTTTGTGCTTATCGTCGAGCAGGGCAAGCACGAAAAGATTCTGTATGATTTTATCAACTCAAACGGCAAAGATGTTTTGTGGCAGGCGGAACTTGAAAATTTTTCTCAGGATGAAACGGGCGTAAAAGCAAAGGTCAAAACCGCAAACGGCGAAACCGAAACAATCGAGGCGAAATTTCTTGTCGGTTGCGACGGCGCGAAAAGTCCCGTTCGTCATTCGCTTGGTTTGACGTTTGAAGGAAGCACATTTGAGCGGATGTTTTATGTTGCCGATGTGCAGATTGATTGGAAGTTCAGCCACGACGCACTGCACGCTTTTTTAATGAAAGATACGCTTCTCGCGTTTTTCCCGATGACAGGCGAAAACCAGTGGCGCATCGTCGGCACTTTCCCCGAAGAATTTGCAAAAGACGAAGGCGAGGTTTTGTATGAAGAAATCGAAGACCGCATAAAACACGATGCTGAACTCAACCTCGACATAACAAAGGTAAATTGGTTTTCAACCTATAAAGTCCACACGCGCCACGTCAACAAATTTTCCGAAGGCAGATGCTTTCTCGCCGGAGATTCCGCGCACATTCACACGCCCGCCGGAGCGCAGGGAATGAACACGGGAATTCAGGACGGTTATAATCTGGCTTGGAAAATGGCTCTAGTTTTGAAAGGAAAGGCGGAGAAAAAAATTCTGGAAACTTACAACGAAGAACGGCTCGAAAACGCGAAAAATCTGCTAAAAACGACCGACCGTTTTTTCAATCTCGTCGCCAGCCCCGACGCATTTCTCGCTTATTTCCGAACGCATATTTTTCCGTATATTGCCGGTGTAGCTTTTAGTATTGATGCGGTTAAAAAATTTGTTTTCCCGCGTATTTCACAAATCGGTATCAATTATCGTCACGGTTCTTTGAGCGAAACGGATGGGAATTTTTCAGTTAAAGCGGGCGACCGAATGCCGTATTTTACGATTGAAGACGCGAGCATTTATGATAGATTGCGCGAGCCGAAATTTCATTTGCTTCTCTATTCCGACGGTGCAAGCGATTTTCAGAATTTTGCAGCGGAACTCAAAAACGAATACGCCTCTATGTTGGATTTCAGCGTCGCTCCCCTTTACCCAAACATCGCGGAAATTTTCGGCGCGAAAACTTCTTTTGTCTTACTTCTCAGACCTGACAATTACATCGGGTTAATTTCGTCGGAAGTTTCGGTTGAAAAATTAAAAGAATATCTTGATAAAATTTAGAAATTTAACCTCATAAAATAATCCGTTTGCTTGATTGGAAATTTTCCTCTTGCTATGTTATCTTCTCAAATATTATGAGAATCCTTGTCCGCTAAATCTTCGTTTCTTTTTACATTCGTTTCGCAACGCGTCAATCCCCGACGCTGGACGAATCTACTTTTTTCTTTTTTTATTAATTAAATAATTTTTGTATGTCTACTAATACAGTAAATCCGTCTGCGTCTGCGGAGGATAATTCTTTTTGGTCAATTTTGCGCGAAGCCGTCGCCGGTTCGTCGCGCGATTTCACGCAAGGTTCAATCTGGATAGCAATCTTTCTATTGGCAGTTCCAATGATTTTGGAAATGGGGATGGAAAGCGTTTTCGCTATTGTAGATATTTATTTCGTCGGGCATCTGGGCGCGGATTCGGTGGCGGTGGTCGGTTTGACCGAATCAATGTTGGCAATTATTTACGCCGTCGCCATCGGTTTAAGCAACGGCGCAACGGCGACAGTTGCCAGACGAACAGGCGAAAAAGATGTGGAAGGCGCGGCGCGGAGTGCGGCACACGCAATTTATCTCGGCGTGATTGTGTCCGTCGTGATGAGCGCAATCGGCATAATTTTCGCTCCCGTTTTTCTGGCACTGCTCGGCGCAGAACCGCAAGTCATCGAGCAAGGCACGACATTCACGCGCATTATGCTCGGCGGCAACGCAGTTATCGTCTTTTTGTTCTTGCTCAACGCGATTTTTCGCGGCGCGGGCGACGCTGCCGTTGCGATGCGCGTTTTGTTTCTGGCAAATTTATTAAATATATTTCTTGCGCCGTGTTTTATTTACGGTGCGGATATTTTCGCTTTTCTCGGCTGGAGTGTGCCGCAAATGGTTCTTGATAATTGGATTTTTCCGCGCTTAGGCGTTACGGGCGCGGCAATCGGCACGACCATCGGGCGCGGCATCGGCGTTTTATTTGCGGTGTGGTATCTGATTCGCAAAAGTGGACGAATTACGATTCATAAAGAGCATTGGAAATTTGATTCGGAAATAATGTCGGGTCTTATCAAAATTGCTGCGCCCGCCGTTCTGCAATTTACGATTGCGACGGCGAGTTGGAGCGCGTTAGTTCGTGTTGTCGCGGGTTTCGGAAGCGAGGCGATTGCCGGTTACGTTATTGGCTTGCGCGTGATTATGTTTGCGCTTCTGCCCGCCGTCGGTTTGAGCAACGCGGCGGCAACGCTCGTCGGGCAAAATTTGGGCGCGGGCAAACCCGAACGCGCCGAATCTTCGGTTTGGAAAGCGGCGTTCGTCAATGCGGCAGTTCTCGGTGCAGTCAGTTTAATTTTTCTGTTCTTTTCAAACGCGATTGTCGGAATTTTCACCGATGAGCCGCGAGTTTTGGCTTACGGAACGGATTGTCTGCACATCGTCGCCTACGGTTTCGTGTTTTACGCTTTCGGGACGGTTTTGGAATCGTCCTTTAACGGTGCGGGCGATACTTGGACGCCAACTTATTTAAATCTATTTATTTTTTGGCTGTTTGAAATTCCGCTTGCATACCTTTTGGCGTATCGTTTCGGCTTCGACGTGAACGGCGTTTTCTGGGCGATTACAATTGCATTTTCGGTGTTGGCAATCGTCAGCGCATTGCTTTTTAAACGCGGAAAATGGAAAGAGAAAGTTGTCTAGAGGGTAAAAGTGAAAAAGTGGAAAAGCGGGTTGACGATGTTCAAGCTAACTTTTCCACTTTTTCACTTTTTCACTTTTTCACTTTTTACCACTTCAAATTCAAAACGCAATTCCTTGCCGCGAAAAATATAGCTTAAATAATGCTCCCAAAACTTTCGTGTAAAGCGAAAACTTGGAAACTGATTGTCGAGATTTACAACGAATTCAAAACCCAAAGCACGCCACAGATTCGCTAGTGAAACATGTGTCCGAATCGGTTTTAATTTAACATCCGTATAAAATTCAAAATTTTGTTTTTCGGGGACGAAAACATTGAACGAATAGCAGTTAAAATGGTTGCGGTGCGTCGGGTCGGTTGCCCAATCGGGGTTTGTGTAATGCGGCGTGAGAAGTTTGATGCGCCCGCCGTGTTTAGTGATGCGGTAGAGTTCGGTAACGAACAGCATTACGTCGGGAACGTGTTCGACGGCATGATTCGAAACGATTAAATCAAATTCGTTGTCGGCAAACGGATAAGGAATTTCGCCTAAATCGTGGATTACGTCAGCCGCCGTGCGCAGATTGTTGTCCAAACCGATTGCGCCTTCAAATTTGTTCGTGCCGCAGCCAACATCGAGAATTTTCATACATATTTTTTATCACAAGCGGCGTGAAAAAGTTAGAACGCAAAAATAGCTGACGGCTGATAACCGACAGCTATTTTAATTCTGCGAAATGTTTCACGATTTAAGCGATGCGTTTCGGCTCGGTTTCGTCTTCCTCAATCGGCGGTTTATCCTCCGTAGTCGGCGGTTCTTCAATCGGCACATTCCGATTTCCGTCGGGCGGCACGGGAATATCTTCTTCGGGTCTTTCAATGTCTTGGTTGCGGTCTGGATGACTGCCGAAATCGTCGCCTGCATCGGGCGAATTAACATCCGGATTCGGAATATTTTGAACGTCTTGCATAATCGAAATTCTCCTTATTTATAAATTTGGCAATTTCGATTATAACAAATGTTAGGTAATTTGAACTCGCTCTAAACCTGATTTTCCAAAATATAAGTGATCGAACGATTTTGCGGAAGCGAAACGCTGAAAACGCTTTCCGATGCCTGCACATTTTTACTTTTACCTTTTTACTTTTTACTTTTTACTTTAGCGTTAGCTTCCGCAAATTTCGTCAATCGCTTCCTCATATTTCTCGTCAATCACGCCGCGCTTAATTTTCAACGTCGGAGTCATCTCGCCTTTATCAATCGAAAATTCACGCGGCAATAAATAAACTCTTTTGACTCGTTCGTAATCGTTCATTTCTCTAGTGAATTCGACGGCATCGCGCTGAACTCTTTTGACTACGTGCGGGTTTTCGCAAAGTTCTTCGCGTGAACCTTCCGCCGAAATTCCTTCTTCTTTCAAAGTTTGTATAAGCGTTTCCCAATCCGGCACAACAAGAGCGCCGACTTGTTTTCTGCCCGAACCGACGGCGACGGCTTGGCTAACGAGCGGCGATTGTTTCAGAAGGCTTTCGACTTGCTGCGGCGCGACGTATTTGCCGTTCGATAATTTGAATAAATCTTTTTTGCGGTCGGTGATGAAGAAATGTCCTTCCCGGTCAACATAGCCGATGTCGCCCGTGTGGTAAAAACCTTCGTCGTCAATGACTTTCGCGGTTTCTTCCGGGTTATTGTAATAGCCGCGCATCACGTTCTTGCCGCGAATGAGAATCTCGCCGTCCGCCTCACTGACTCGCATTTCGATTCCCTCAAACGGCGTTCCGATAGAACCAACCTTGCTGTTGTCGGGACGATTCGCGCAGGTAACGCACGCTTCCGTCATTCCGTAGCCTTGCAGAACCGGAATGCCCGCCGCCCAAAATGCGTTTGAAAGTTTTTTCGATAAAGGCGCACCGCCTGAAACAAAAAAGCGAATGCTTCCGCCTACGCCCATCCGCCATTTTGAAAAAACCAGCCGGCTGGCAATTCGATGTTTTATAGTCAACACAAGCGACACTGACTCGCGTTTGTCTTTCGCGTTCCAATAATTTTGTCCGATTTGCAAAGCCCAATCGAAAAGCGAAGTTTTCCAGCCGCCGGCGGCTTTCCCCTTTTTGACGATTTTGTGATAAACCTGCTCGAAGAGGCGCGGCACAGCGGTCATAATCGTCGGACGCACTTCACTGAGAAACGTCACTATCTGGTCGAAAGACTGGCAAAAATGAATTGCCACGCCGTTAGCGCAGAGCACATAAAAAACCGTGCGCTCGAAAATATGCGACAAGGGCAGAACCGCCAGCGAACGGTCGGTTGTTTTAATCGGCAGAGCTTTGGAAACGGCGATGACGCTGGTGATAAAGTTTTCGTGAGTGAGCATCACGCCTTTCGGTTCGCCCGTCGTTCCCGAAGTATAAATAATCGTCGCCAAATCATCTGCTTTGACATTTGAAAGATTCATTTCAAAGAATTGCGAATCAATTTTTTCCAACGCTTCGCCGCGTTTTTCGAGCGTTTGATAAGTTATCGCCCGATTATCGTTTTCTGGAACGGCATCCGCGTCAAAGAAAATTAATTTCTCCAAACGCTCGACCGATTGAATCGCGTTTTCGGCGTGGCGCAAAATCTTTTTGCCTGAAACAAACAGCATTTTTGCGCCCGAATCTTCTAAAATATATCGGATTTGCTCGACGGCTTGCGTCGTGTAAATTGGAACATTAACGGCACGCAGCGACAAAATCGCCAAATCGGTCAAAGACCATTCGGGACGATTCTCGGAAATAATAGCGATTCGGTCGCCCGCCTTCACGCCCAAATCGGCGAGTCCAAGCGCGATGTATTTAATTTTTTCGATGACCGCCTCACCCGAAAGATTTTCCCAAATGTCATTAACTTTATGACTAAGCGCGTCAGGTTTGTTGTGGCGGCGAAACGATTCCAGACAAAAATGCGGAATCGTCTGCGGCAAATCTTCAAATCCGATTAAATTTTCTGCTGTCATTTTTATATTGCTTCTAATCTTTTATTCGACCGTCAAAACGAACTTTTTATTTTAACATTTTCAATTAATTATGTCTTTGAAGAATTAGATTTAAGATTCAAAATTCAAAATCTTACCTCTCAATCTCGAATCTTGAAATCTTCTCACGTCCAATAAGTGCGGTCGAGCGAGCGATAATTAATCGCTTCGCTGATGTGATTTGATTTGACCGTTTCGCTCCTGTCTAAATCGGCGATTGTTCTGGCGACTTTCAAAATTCTGTCGTGAGCGCGGGCGGAAAGTCCCTGCCGGAGCATCGCGCGTTCCAGCAGATTTTCGCTATCTGCATCAAGCGCACAAAATCGGCGAATCTGCGTCGGCGACATTGCCGAATTTGAAAAAACACCATCGCCGGAAAATCTTTCAAGCTGGATTTCACGCGCACTTATCACTCGCGCCCGAATCAATTCGGAACTGTCGCCGACGGGAACGCCTTTGCCGCGCAGTTCTTTGAAATTGACGGCGGGAACGTCTATATGAATATCAATTCTATCGAGCAGCGGACCGGAGATTTTGCCGACGTATCGCTGAATTTGGAGGGGCGAGCATTTGCACTCGCGCGTCGAACCGAAATATCCGCACGGACACGGATTCATCGAAGCGACAAGCATAAAACTGGCGGGAAAAGTTAAAGATGTCGCCGCGCGGGAAATTGTAACTTCTTTGTCCTCCATCGGTTGACGTAGAACTTCCAAAACCCCTCGGTCGAATTCGGGAAGTTCGTCGAGAAACAAAACGCCGAGATGTGCAAGCGAAACTTCGCCTGGTCTCGGAATTGAACCGCCGCCGATAAGTCCGGCTTGCGAAACCGTGTGATGCGGATTTTTAAACGGTCGTTCGGTTATCAATCCGGTTTTTCCTGTCAGACCGGCAACCGAATGAATTTTCGTAATTTCAAGCGATTCTTCAAATTCAAGCGGCGGTAAAATCGTCGGCAGGCGTTTCGCCAACATCGTTTTTCCTGAACCCGGCGGACCGATTAGAAGAATGTTGTGTCCGCCCGCGCTGGCAATTTCAAGCGCCCGTTTCGTGTTTTGCTGTCCGCGCACCTCCGCAAAATCAACTCGATAACGATTGTCAATGGATTTCATCGCGGCAATGTCTAATTTTAACGGTGCAATTTTTGGGACAAGTCCGCTTTGAATATCGCGGCAAAGTTCAACCGCTTGGCGCAAATCTTTTATCGGATAAACATCAACACCCGAAACAACCGCCGCTTCCGTCGCGTTTTCTTCCGGTACGAGCAGATTTTTGATGCCGTTCTCCCGCGCCGTCAAAGCAATCGAAAGCGCACCGCGCACGGGACGAACGCGCCCGTCAAGCGACAGTTCGCCGACGCTCAAAGTGTTTTCCAAAGATTCGCCCGTTCCCAAATCGCCATTCGCGCCTAAAATTCCCAAAGCAATCGGCAAATCGAAACTCGCGCCTTCTTTTCTGACATCGGCGGGCGCGAGATTGATAGTAGTTTTGTGAAAGGGAAAAAAGAATGAACTGTTAGTAATCGCCGCGCGGATGCGTTCACGCGATTCTCTGATGGCTGTGTCGGGCAAGCCGACGATCAGGACGGTCGGTGAAGAATCTGCTTCGCCTTTGACCGGCTGAAGATTGACTTCGATGTCAACGACGAGCGCGTCAATGCCATAGACGACGGCAGATTGAGTAAGGAAAAGCATAAATTTTCATCTCAAACGAAATGATTTTTAAATCTGGAATGTTTGAATTTATAGCAGATTTCTGTTAAAAAGTCTTTTGTTAAAATGGAAACCCGTCATCACGGGCGGCATATTTTTCGGAATATCATTATCTTAATATCAACAGAAGAGCCGCCCGTGATGACGGGTTTCCGAAAATAAACATTTACCTTTTCCTCAACTTGTCATAAAATAAATCTCTCTGAGGAAAGCAACCAATTTTTGGAGGTGGCTCATCATAAACGTCAACGATTTTCTAAATTCCGAAAGCACAATCTTAGGAGCAAATATGGACTCAACCTCGATTGCTACGCCGTGCGAAGGCGTTTTCCAAACCGAGGAAAGCACAAGCGTTCCTGTCTTTCAATCTTCTGCGCCATCTGAACTGGTCGAAGCTAATACACCTGATTTTGAATTAACCAAACTTGCAGCTTCGGGAAACATTGCCGCGTTTGAACTGCTTTACAAACGTTATCATCGGCGAACTTATTCGCTTTGTCTGCGAATGACCAACAACCAAACCGAATCGGAAGATTTAACGCAGGAAGTTTTCATCCAGCTTTTCCGAAAAATCGGCAGCTTTCGTGGCGAATCGGCTTTTTCCACTTGGCTTCACCGCTTGACGGTCAATCAAGTTTTGATGCACTTTCGGCGGCGCAGCGTGAAGAATGAAAAAACTTCAGAAGATGGTGAAATACCTGAACAAATTGTGCCGGGAACGGAGAATCAAGCGAAAATGCCGGTGCTTGACCGCATTGCTTTGACCAGAGCGATTGAACAATTGCCGCCCGGTTACAAAAGCGCGTTTGTTCTGCACGATGTCGAAGGTTACGAACACGAAGAAGTTGCAAGAATTCTCGGCATCTCGGTCGGCACTTCAAAATCTCAGCTTCACAAAGCGCGTCTCAAACTGCGCGGTCTCCTTATCAAACAAACATAAATCGCCGAATAAAAATTTTTACAAGGCAACTTAAAACTTTCAAAGGCAATCTATTAACTTGAAGTCGAAAATTTAGCGGCAAGCTATTTATAAAGAATCTATTTTTCTGCAAAAATACAGGTGAAATGAACTGCGAACAATGTCAAGAGTTAATCAGCGTTTATCTGGACAATGAACTTGAGAGCCAAGTTTCATCGGATATTCAAACGCACTTGGCTGTTTGCGAATCCTGCGCGAAGGTTTGCGAAGATTTTGCAATGATTCTTGATTTCTGCAACCTCGACGAAACCGATTATTCTCTGCCGCCTAACTCCAAAGCTCTCTGGTGTCGAATAAACAATCTTATCGAAACGGAAATCGCTGCCGAAACTCCGCAAGAAAACAGGGAAGAAAAAGTTAAAAGAAATTGGCAGTTTTCTTTCTCGCAGGTTTTCGCTTCAATTTTAGGAATTGCGCTCGCTAGTTCTTTGCTCACAATCGTCGGCATCAAAAACTTTTCCGCGCCGGGTGATGTTTCAGTGAACGCTTCGCCGAGCGTGTTTGAACGGGTTTTAGGAAAAATCGGAATAATCGAAACGCCGCAGCAAACACGCGAAAACCGCATTAAAGAACAGCAAGCGGCGATTGATTATTGGAACAAGCGCGTCGAAGCGAAACGCAGAAATTGGAACAATTATCTGCGTGAGGCGTTTGACCGAAATTTAAATGAAATAGATCAGGTCGTGTTTGAATATAACCGAATCTTACAGGAAAATCCGCAAGACGACCTTTCGGGCGAAATGCTCGACTCGGCGTTGAACGAAAAAATGGAACTTCTTCGGGAATTTGCCGAGTTATAAAAGTCTGGGTTTATAGACGATGAACTGGAATTTGAAAAAATTTTTCACTTTCAGGAAAGCTACGATTTTTCTTTTAACCGTAGTTTTTTTCTTTGTGTCTTCGGCGATGGGAATTTCTGCTCAGAAAAACTTTGCGAGAACTTATCCGGCAAGCAAGAACGTCCGCCTGCAGTTGACGAATCGCACCGGCACAGTAACGGTCGAAGGTTGGGACAAAGAGGAAATCAGTATTTCGGCTTTTATGGAAGCCCCGGCGGCGAACATCGAACCCCGAAGTTTGAGCGGCACAATTGACATCAATTTGGTCAAAGATAATCAGGGCAGAAACGAAGTCGGTAACGTCAATTTTCTCATCAAAGTTCCCTTTTCTTCATCGGTTGATATTGAAACCCGAATGGGAAATTTAAACGTCAGCAACGTGCGCGGCGGACTTGTCCGCGCTCACATTTCCAGCGAAGGCGACATTACTTTGACAAATATCAACGCAGATAATGTCGCAGCAGAAAACGTTATCGGCGATATATTTTTCGACGGCACAATTGCTTCGAGCGGTAATTATCGCTTTACTTCAACGCGCGGCAACATCAACCTTCGCATTCCTTTTAATTCTTCTTTTCGGCTAATCGCCACTGCGCCTTCGACGCGCAACATCTCGCTCGGAGATTTCGCCAATTCGGGTATGCGATTCGGTGACGGTCGCCGCGTCGTCGGACAAAACGGTGACGGAAGCGCAACTATCTCAGTTACCAATCAACGCGGCAGCATTTCTTTTATCCGACGATAAACTGGGAACGCCTCGAAAGGCTGAAGGCGAAAGGCGAAAGAAAAGCGCACAGATTTAACTTTCGCCTTTCTCTCTCCGCACTCCCAGAAAAAAAGTTTGACCAATTCCGATTTACCGCTTACAGTTAGATTGTCTTTTTGGTTTTCTCCCAATCTTTCAAAAATGAAGAATCAAAAATTATACGGTCTTTTTCAATTCACAGTTGTCTTTGTGAGTCTGACTGTCGTCTCCTTCGCGCAAACCAATCAATTAATCAAACGCACAACTTACAAAACTGAAACTGTAGAATTCGGTGTCGGCGGCACGGTTTCAATTATTGGTGCGCCCGCCGGTTCAATCGTCGTCGAAGGCTGGCAAAGAAACGCGGTTGAAATTTCGGCGGAAGTCGAGATGCAAGCGGCGACCGAAGCCGATTTAGCCGAACTCGCACGAGTCAACGGTTTTGTCATTGACGACAGCTTCGGACACATCCGCATTACGAGCGTCGGCACCCACGACAAAAATTATATGAAGCGCGTAGCAAAGAAGTTTCCAAAAAATTTGCTCGGGCTGCCGTATAAAATTGATTACGTCATCAAAGTTCCCGCCTATACCGATTTGCAGATTGACGGCGGGAAAGGCGATTTAACTTTATCGAACGTCGAAGGCGCGATGCAGATAAATTTTTTGGAATCGAACGCCAAACTTAATTTAATCGGCGGAAGCGTCGTTGCAACATTCGGCATCGGAGAGGTCGAAGTCATCATTCCAAACCGCAGTTGGCGCGGTCGAAGCGCAGACATTCAGATGGCGAGCGGAACGATGCGTGTTCAACTGCCGCTTAATCTGAATGCTAATCTCGACGCGAGAGTTTTGCGCGGCGGGCAAATCGAGAATGCTTTAACCAATCTAAAACCGCGCGACCGCACGAAATTTACCGAGAAGTCTATCTTGGCAAATGTGGGTGGCGGCGGCGCATTTTTGAATTTTACCGTCGGCGACGGAACTTTGAAACTCATCGAAACTGAAAAATAAAACGCCGGTTTTTTGTTTTATACATTTTGAATTTTGCAAACGGAAAGTGATAAGTTATGTTTTCTTATCGCTTTTCATTTTTATTTTCGGACGACATTTATGAGCATCAAATCGGATTTATGGATTCGCCGAATGGCGACTGAACAACAAATGATTGCGCCTTTTTTGCCCGAACTGGTTAGAGAAGACAAAAACGGCAATCGCATTATCAGTGCCGGCGCGTCCAGTTATGGTTACGATATGCGTCTGGCGGACGACGGCTTTCGTATCTTTTCATCAGTCTACGGGCTTGAGATTGACCCGAAACATTTTGACGAAAATTCGTTGATTGAGCCGCATTTGCGAACCGCTGAAGACGGCGCAAAGTATTACCTGCTGCCGCCGCATCATTATGGTTTGGGCGTAACAGTCGAGACATTTAAGATGCCGCGTAACGTCACCGGCTTGGCGATCGGGAAATCTACATATGCCCGCGCCGGTTTGCTCGTCAACGCCACGCCGCTCGAAGCCGGTTGGGAAGGCAGATTGGTCGTCGAGATAGCAAATCTGGCAAACTTGCCGCTTCGCGTTTATGTCAACGAAGGCATCGGACAAATTTTGTTTTTTGAATCTGACGAGCATTGCGCCGTTTCTTATTCGGACCGCGGCGGAAAATATCAAGGACAGACGGGTTTAACTTACGCGAAAGTTTGATACTTTACGCAAAAAGATTCTGGGGAATTCTGATGATTAGCAAAGATGAATTTCGCGCTACGCTCGGACATTTTGCCAGCGGCGCGATGGTCGTTACCACTTAAAGACGCAGACGGAAAACTGCCGGCATTACGGTCAGCGCTTTTTGTTCCGTCTCGTTAGACCCGCGCCGCTCATTCTCGTCTGCATTGATGTTAACGCGGGCAGCCACCACGCGCTCACGTAAACCAATTCGTTCGTTGTCAGCCTCCGCCCGACAAGTTTGAAGCGGTTAAATATAGTTTGGGAATTGACGATTTGCCGGTTTCGGAAGGTGCGATTCATTTCATGTTCTTTCCTCGCGCTCAGGTTGTGTGCTGCTCGCTCGGCGCGGGTTAATTCGGGCGTTGGCTGTCTCTCGGCCGGATTATGCTTTTCCGATTTCCGGTTGGTTCTGGTCTGTTAATGATTGCAACGGTAAAATAGGCGATGCGCCGCGAGCCGATTTGAAAGATTTTCGAGAAGTATCTTCGCGCGTTAATTCCGGCAAATGGAACGGAGCAATTAACGGCTGGGGCGACCGTTTGGCGCGATACAAAGAAGCACTGACAGCGTTAAATGTTGAGATGAGCGACGAGTTGCGGCAAAATCTCGATTTGGCGATTAAACAAAACAGAGGACGCAATTTGAAAGCGGGCGCGGCGGCATTTACGCCGCGCTAAAATCACGCGCCGAGAGGAGAGAATTTTATGAAAGAAAAGACAAAAGCCGGAGCGTTCGGATTGCTGATTATTTTCTTATCGCTAACGGCGTGTCGTTCATCGGCGCATAGCGAAAACTCGTTAAAAGGCGGTAATCCGCAGCCGACGACAAAGATTGAAACACAGGACAACGCTTCGACAACGCCCATTGCAGCAGTTTCGCCAACGCCAACAAAATCAGAAAATCCGTTTACCATTCTTCCCGCCGAATTAGCGACCAAAGGCAAACTGACTTCTGATAATGTTAAAAGCTGTCAAAGCGCAAGCGAAATAACATTTAAGCAAGGCGTAAAAGTAAGAACTTACAGAGTTGATTTTGCAAGTAGTGAGAAAAGCGTCATTATCGAGGACTACGCCGCTAATCGTGAAATTGTTAATGTCAAAGGCGAGCAGGCAAATCCGTCAATTGATGAGAATCTGGTCAACGAATACATTCTTTCAGCCAAAGCCGGACAAACTATGACGTTGCAGGTTTCGCCGCCGCAAAGAAAAGAAATTAAGAATGAAGCCAGAATTGACGTTGGCGGATTGTATTTGGAGATTACGACGCTGGACGATTGCAAAAACGTTGAAAAACTGCCGTTGGCGTGGAAGACAGATGCAGAGATACGCGGAAAGTTTCGCATCAAACTACCGAAGACTGGCGATTATTCTATTTTAATTACCTCTAAGACCTTTGAAGAATCAGCCTATCGGTTAAAAGTAACAATTGAATAATAACAACGACAGCCAACAAGTCATTGGACGTGAGGGCACGGGCAGCGACTTTCATTGAACGTAACTTCTTATCCTGACGCTGCGTGTATTTGGTTTCGCCCCACGTCAACTCCGCCGTTAGTCTGCAGCGAGGTGATTATATGGATGCCGGAAATCTAAAAACTGCTCGTCTGCTCGAACAAACGAAACTTATCGAACTGTATTGTTTGATGTGTCGTCTCTACGATAGTCAAAGTTATTAGACATTATCGGAAATAAGATAATTCCTCAGCAACAGTAATATCAATGGTTTGCATTGGTTGTCGGAATGTAACTCGCAAGTTGTGCAAACCACAGGCAATCTCCATTACAACGTCTGATAAATTC
>MWVV01000443.1_pt1 | contig 15131 bp, 13 predicted proteins | sample 1047281 | NCBI WGS metagenome assembly MWVV01 (sample SAMN06349986, study PRJNA376086) | soil metagenome | isolation source: PT-2 sample Antarctic (ecotone) soil | place: Antarctica | collected 2015-01-13 | reverse complement strand
CGCATCAGCGGGAAGTGTGGAATAATTTACTAGTCAAATAATTTCACACCTGTAAAAATTTAGAAAAAAGTCGGTACAAAACAGCCGGCTTTTTTCTTTGCCCATATTTGTTATTGTCGTCTGCTTCCAAGACTGCTAAAATCGCTTTTAAATGACGGAAAATAATTTTAGAGTGCGCCGCCTGCAGGAAAAAGATCTTTCCGAATGGTTCCGGCTGCGAAAACTTTTGTGGGACGAATCAACCGATGACGAACATAAAGCGGAGATGGTGGATATCTACGAACACACGGATATGCAGCTGATTTTGGTCGCGGAAACTGAGGGCGAAAAAGTTATTGGTTTTTTAGAAGCGAGCATTCGTCCGTTCGTTGAAGATTGTCATACAGACCAAGTCGGTTATCTGGAAGGCTGGTTTGTCGAACCGCGCTACCGACAACACGGAATCGGTCGGAAACTTGTCGAGCAGGCGGAAAAGTGGGCGCAGAGCAAAGGCTGTGAGGAAATGGCTTCGGACTCGGAAATAGACAACGATTTGAGTTTAAGCGCTCATCAAAAACTCGGCTACACCGAAACATCCAGACTTGTTCATTGGCGCAAGGATTTACAGTAAATGAAAAATAGATACTTTAAAAAACAAAACATTTTGCTTGTTTTGTGCTTTTTATGTTTTGCATTCTGCACTCTGGATGTTTATTCGCAGTCGATTAATCAAAATTTTCCGACATCAGTTGCAAGCAATGAGATCAGCGGGAATATCGCGGCGCGAGACGTTGGCGATGCGCGTCTGACAAGTTATTTTTACGCTTTCAGCGGCACGCATGGTGATGTTTTTATCAATGTTTTGACAAAAAATTTGAATGGAAGCATCGACGTTTTCACTACTGAAAATTTGCGTCCTTTGACAAAGATAACTGTTTACGCAAATGACGCGGAAACGGAGACGGGTCGTGTAATTTACCTTCGAAAATCCGAAAAACTTATTTTACGCGTTGAAGGACGCTCGCCGAATGACGACGCAGCTGAGTTTAGAATAAAATTCGCCGGTAGTTTTCAGCCTTTGGAATTGTCTGCGGAAAACGAAGCTGCGCTCGCCCCTAAAGTTACATCGGAAAATCAAAGCAATATTGTCGTTAATTCTGTCGGCACAATTATCGAAATAAAACAGCCGCCGAAAGAATCTGAGGTCAAAGATGAAAAGGAGAAAGCTAAAATTCAAGAGCTCGCGGAAAATAAAGATGAAATAAAAGAATCCGTGACAAAAAAGAAAATTGATTCAGCTGTTGAAACTCCGGCAAACAGCACTCCAAAAGTAATTGTTACAGAAGAAACCGCAAAAGAAGATGCTGTTGAAGCAGAGAAGACAACGGTGAAAAATAAAGTCGAAAAAACAAATAAGTTATCAGCAAAAAGCTCAATTGCAAAAAAAACAAGTGATAAAGTCCTTACTGAAACGGCTCCAAAAATTATAACTGAAGCTAAAAAGGACAAAAATGTGAAAACTACAGAACCAAATCCTTTGGAAAATATTCGGCTGATTGTTTTATTTAAGGACGGAACAAAGATCGAGTATCCGATCAGTCAAGTGAATAAAGTAGGCGTGGACAAAGGTGTCTTAACGGTAAATGTAAAAAACGGCGTCCTTGCGCGATACTCGATTCTTAGTGTTTTGAAGATGACAATTGAATAAATAAATTCAAATCAGCAATTTTATGGTTTGGTTGTTATTTCGCGCAGCCTCGCGGCAAGCGTACTTTGCGGATTGATAGATTCCAGCTCTGTCAATATTTTTTGAACTTCATCAGAATTGTTTTTTTTGTAAAAGGCAACTGCCAGATTATAAAGCGTCGGCTCGTGTTTCGAATCAGTTCTGAGGGAAGTTTGAAATTCTTTGATGGCTCGATCCAAATCAGGACTTGCCCGCTCGACAAAAGTTATTCCCAAATCGGTTCGCACATTTACGTCTCCGGGTTTTTTTTCGAGAGCCTTAATATACCATTTTTCAGCTTTTTCGAATGCCTTCTCATCGAAATAAGTATTGCCGATTTTGACAATTGTCTGGTAATCTTCCGGATTAATTTTGTTTGCCTTTTCCCAGAATTCAATTGCCTTATCAAACCGCTCAATTTTGGCATACATATCGCCGGCTCTACTTTGAACTTCAAAATTATTCGGCTCTTTTTCCGCCTGATCGAGCGTCTCGGCAATCTGCGGCAACAATGCGCCTTTCTGCTGCGGCTGCTCTTTCACGGTAATATTCGGTACTTGCTGAAGCGAAGAAGGCTTGGTTGGGGAGTTTTGTGTTTGGACAGCAGGCGAAGACGCACTCTTATTAACACTGTTGGCGAAAAAAAATCCAACCAATAAACCAAGTATCAGACCGCCAATCCCGAATAAAATATTTTTCTGCATCTAAGTTTTCAAATCTCAATTAAATCAATATTTATCGTCGTTCTCGTAATTCTCAACTTCTAATTCTTGTATGAATCAAGCGTAACTGTGAAGTCCTGGAAGCAGATAGCTGACACCGAGATATGTAAAAATTACGAATAGAAAGGCGACGACGGCAAAATAAGCGGAACTTCTACCCGACCATCCCCGGGAAATCCGCGTGTGCAGAAACGCAGCGTAGGTTAGCCAGGCGATTAGGGCTCCGGTTTCTTTAGAATCAAATCCCCAGGGTCTTCCCCACGATTCATTTGCCCAAATCGCGCCTGTAATCAGCAGCATCGCCAAACCGGCAAACGCCAGCGACGCGGTTTTATACATTAACCCGTCAAGCAGTTCGAGCGACGGAAGCCGTTCGCGTAGTTTTTCGGTTCTAAAAGCAAAAAGGATGACGAAAAATGTTCCGGCTAAAGCTGTCAGAAGTCCGGCGAGTTCAACTGGATTCGTGTTAAGGCTCGTAAACATTTTGCCGCCGTTAGCTTGTAAATATTGTCTGGCGGTTTGGTCAAGCTGGGTGGACGTAAGTGCCGTAAATTCCTGTGCCGACAGCCCTTGTCTTTCAGCGATGGCTTTGCCGACCGTTACATACTGACCCGGATTTTGCGCGAGCTGCGTTTGAATTTTTGCGTTGACGTCGGTGATTGATTTTATGCCGGAAACCAAAAATATGACAGCGATAATTTGAGCGACAAGCGCTAGTTTGAGTAAAACGTGTCCGGCTTTTTTCGCCGTCTCATTATTTTGATAAAGATAAAGCAAAAATGAAATGACGACTCCGACGAGTAAAATTCCGGCAACAACGAGAGCTAGTCCAACGAACGGAATATCAAGGCGAAACGGAGCGGAAAAAGGTTTGGAACCTGTCGGGTTCGGAACAAAAAGTCCCGCGCGATAGACAAATTCGGTAAACACTGAAAATTTGCTGACGCTTCCGATGACGCTGAACGCGAAAACGCTTGCCCAAATTGCCATCGCTTCAACGCTAACTTTGTCTTTGAGCAGATAAATAACCGCCACCGCGAAACAAACAAGGGCGACACCGTAACTGAGCGAGGCGACACCGACGTGAATCGGACGCCAATACGAATCGAGTACCGGCGGCAATTCGATAAATTCACCGCCGATAAATCTGGCTAAAGTTAAAATCAGAGCAGCAAGCGGCAGAGTAAACGCGCTCAAAAACTGAAAATTTTTGCGATTGGCTAAAATCAAAGTCGTAATGCCCGCTCCAAAGGCGAACGCTAAACTTAAATCATATAAATTGGCAAACGGAATATAGCGAAACATCCACGGTGTAACCATATTTCCGCTTTCCCTGAGCTTGAAGATCTCTACGTCGTAAGCCGATACCCAGCGCACGAGCCAACTCGAAAGATTAAAGAAAACGCCGAGCGTTCCGCTCCACAAACCAATATTCAGTGCCATTTCCGAAGGCGCGTAAAGATTTGTTAATTGAAAAAGCGCGGCAAAAATATAACAGGCAAGAGCGAGCATCATTAAAGCGCCGTCGGAGATAAAATTAGCGCCCACCTGAAGCCGGGCGAAAAGCATCAGAAATGCGCCGCCGACAGCTAAAATTGCAGGCAGATACTGAATGGTTAAAGCTTTTTTCTCGTTTCCTCTAATTTCGTTGGCGGTTAAAACTTGTGACATAATTTTATAAAATGTAATGTATGAAATGAATAAAATAAACTGAATAAAAATTGAATTCATCAGTTTTGATCATTGCTTACCCGTGTTCATCAGTGGTTAAATTTTCAATTAATTTCTTAAATTTATCTTCAAGACCTTGTTCGTTGCGATTCGTGTTGCCGCCCAGAACGACTTCCTGATAATTTTCCGGGTCGATTAGCGCCCAGATGCGTCTGTGCGAGACGAAAAATACAAAACAGAGAGCACCGATTAGACCGAATCCGCCGATATACCAGGCAATAAACGCCGCGTTAAACGGGTCGTATTTGATTGATAATACGTGCGCCAGCGGTGATTTTTCAAATTCCTTCAGACGCCATTTATAACCGGCTTTCGGCGCGCCCACGGGAATTTTATCCGAGACATTACCGGCGAAAGCGTACACTCGGCTTTTTTCATTGTTAGGCGCGGTGACGTTTAAGACAACTGCCGGATTATTGTAATCCTTCGAACGTGTATCGGGTTTTCCTTCGCTGTTGAATGTGAAATCCGGGAAAAAAGCTTCGTAATCGACTTTTGTTCCGTCCGGCAAACTAGTCGAGCCGTTGCGGGCTAAATTGATTGAAAGTGTTTCGCCCCCGTTTTGCGGAACAAGTTCGAGTGTCATATTTCTCGCGCTCCCCAGAGTAATCGCGCTTGCCTGAAAAAAGCGGTACCCGCGATACGCAAACGGTTTATTCAGGCTGATGTCCGCTATTGTGGCTCCGTATTCCGGATCGTCAATGCGGATCTGCGTCCGCCAATCGAGTGTGTTGATAATTTCAATCGAGCCTTTCGGATCGATAAGTTTTTGCTGAATATCAGTGCAGGTCATCGTAAAAGGCAAACCGACGGCGTAACGTTCCTGCTCATCTAAATTAAATTTTATTAATTCGATTTCATTCGTCGTCTGTCCGGGCATCATTCGGACATCGGCATCAAATCCAAACTGGAGCGAACAAAAATGACCGATAAAAAGAGTCAAAAGCGCGACGTGGACGATATACGCGCCCAGACGATTAAATCTTCCGCTCTCTCCAAAAACAAAAAGCTTGCCCTTTTTTTCAGTGACAAATGTTTTTAGTTTATTTTGTTTAAATGCTTGAGAAACTTTTTCGACAATTGCCAGCTCATTCACGCCGAGAAGTTCAACAGTCGCGCTTTGTTTTTGTCCGAGCAGCCACTTGCGCGAGGCGTCGAGCTTCGGGCGCGAAATAAAACTCCACGCCGATGGGAAATGATCGATCGAGGCTAAAACTATGTTCAGGGAAAGAACCAGCAGGAGAACTTTGAAATACCAGCTGTAATAAATGTCAAAAAACTCGAGCCAACCGTAGGCGAGTTTTTCCGCAGGAGTCAAAGAGGCATAATAAGCGACAAACCCGTTAACATTCTGCTGAATAATAAGCATTCCGATCAAGGAAAATAGAACGAGAATGACCAGCAAAACAACACCAAATTTAACTGAACTCAAAAAATTCAAGATTCGATTCAAAAAGGGCGCGGATTTCGAGGCGGAAATTTCCACGGTTTTGTTTTTTAATGTTTCCTCGGCAGTAGACATCTATAATTGGAGACTCGAACTAAAGTATAAAAGTATAATTAATTTTCAAAGTTAAAAGATATTAATCTTTTGCTAATTTACATAGGAATGACATTGGAGTCTGATTAAATTTTTAGCTCTACAATTTCTACATTTTATTATTGCAATTAATGTAAAAATCATAACTTAGCTGATTTTATTTGTCATCTCGAAAAAAATTAGATTGTCTGCTAAAAAAAAGTAGCCCGGCTAAGCGTTCTGACGTTTGGTAAATTTTGGAAGGCAAGTTATTCTTATGAAAAGTTTAAGTTTATACGAATTTTGATGGAAATGGTGACAGCGGAAATCCAGGAACCAAAGATAATCACAGCACGTGAGAAAATGGCGGCTTATGTCGAACTGACCAAACCGCGCATTGCCATTATGCTCGTGCTCACCTCGGCAGCCGGGTTTTATCTGGGCACTAAGTTTGATTTTGACGTCGGGCTTTTTATTAACTCGATGATTGGGATTGCATTGCTCGCGTTTGGTGTGGCGACGCTCAATCAATGCTGGGAGACGAAGACCGACGCTTTGATGGAACGAACTGCGGGGCGCCCTCTTCCAACGCAAACGCTGACTTTGACCGAAGCGATAATTTTCGGTATCGCGCTGTGCTGTGTCGCGGAAATTTATCTCGCATTTCTGGTCAATTTTTTAACCGCTTTTCTCGGTTTAATAGTTATCATCGGATACGTTCTGCTTTATACGCCTCTGAAAACCAGAACTTCGGCTTCGACGGCTATCGGCGCGATTCCCGGCGCGATTCCGCCTCTGATGGGCTGGACTTCCTCCGCCAATGAAATCACACTGGGCGCGTGGGTTTTGTTTTCGATCCTTTTTCTGTGGCAATTTCCACATTTTTTAGCAATCGCCTGTATGTACCGGGAACAATACGCGAAAGCCGGAATTTTAATGTTGCCGGTAATCGAAAAAGACGGCAAATTAACTGCCCGGCAAATTGTAATTTTCACTGTTATTCTACTGCCGGTGAGCGTCGCTCCGTTTTTCATTGGATTAGCAGGTCCGGTTTATCTTGCTGGCTCAATTTTGCTCGGCGGATGGTTTTTGTGGACAAGCATTGTCGCAGCACGTAAGAAAACGATTGAAAAATCGCGTCGACTTTTGCTGGTGTCGGTCATTTATCTGCCAATTCTTTTTATTTTGATGGTTTTGAATCATTAATTTTCTTACTTTTTAATTAAAAGTTTGTATGAACGTCGGAACACTTAAAACAACTGTCGAACAAAAGAAAAAAATAAATCGCCCGGCAAAGTTGGGCGGCGGCTTCGGCGCGAACGGCGGAAATGGCAATCAGGGCAGCAATGGCGGCGGTAGCGGAAATAATAACAACGGCGACAATTTTTTCGGAGAGACTTATGAGCATTCGTCGAGTAAAATTCGTATCGGAATGTGGTTTCTGTTGCTGGTTATTTCCATGACCTTTGGCGGGCTAGTTGGCGCGTATATTTTAATTTCGTCAAATGGTGTTATGGAATGGAGACCGTTTGATCTGCCGTTTCAAATTTGGGTAAGCACCATTCTGATTTTAACTAGCAGCGTAACTTACAGAACTTCACAAAACGCGCTTAACGATGATAACCAGAAAAAATCCAAAAAATGGCTCATCACAACCGCAGTTCTTGGGGGGATTTTTATTTCCTCGCAGGTCCTCGCGTGGTTTGAGCTTGTTCAGCGCGGCGTCTATGTTCAAAGCAATCCATACGCCGGTTTCTTTTACATTCTGACGGCAGTTCACGCTCTTCACGTGATTGGCGGCATAACCGCTCTTGGCTACATTGTCCTCCGCACCTGGCACCAGACTTCTTCGGAAGTTGAACTGGAAAACCGGAAGGAAATTTCCGGCGTCGTGGGTTGGTATTGGCACTTTATGGATGGTCTCTGGGTATTTTTACTGATTCTGCTCGGCTTTTGGAAGTAATTTATGCAATCTGCTGCGACATTCGATCACGGGAAAAAATCAAAACTGTTTATTAATATTGTCTCAGTCCTCGTGCCGCTCGCAGTGGCTGTACTTTTAGCTTTACCCAACAAACTTCAATTAGGCGATTGGACAAAAAGTTTGCCGCACCTGATCGGTTTAATAAACACTGTCACCGCTTTTACTTTGATTTCCGGGCTGATTTTTATTCGTTTGAAAAAAATCGAACTTCATCGGCTAATGATGAGTGGATCATTTACTTTAGGTGGTTTTTTTCTTGTTTGTTATGTTTTATATCATCTGACAAATTCGGCAAACCGCTTCACTGGCGAAGGCTTCGTTCGATACGTTTATCTTTTTACCCTTGCCACGCACATCGGATTATCCCTGATTGTTTTGCCGCTTGTTCTACGGGCAATGTTTTTTGCCGTAACAAAACAATTTGCGGCACATAAAAAAATTGTAAAATACGCTTATCCGATCTGGTTATATGTTTCTGTCACCGGCGTAATCGTCTATCTTATGCTATATCATTTATTTCCGGCTGTTTAATTTTTTTTGCGGAAATGTTGCTAAATTAAGTTGTTGATGATACATTACAGAATGTTGAAAACTTGATCGCCGAAGTTATTTTATAAAAAATAACGCGGGGGAACCAACGTTTTATAAATTTACTCCTTATAAAACAGGGGCGAAGCGTTTAGCTAAAGAAAACGCGGGGAACTTCTTCATTCCTAGCCCGGCAGCTAACCTCGTAGGTGTGGTGAAGAAGACACTGGAAATTTTTGCCGTAAGAAGCGCGATTTTGTGTGTACTTCGTGCCTTTGATTTTTTTCAACAAATCAAACGAGACATCCGTCTTCTCAAAGAGAAAAGTTCCGCATTTTGTGCGGAACTTTTTTTTGTCTGCTGCTTTATTTACCAACAATTAAGGTTTCATACTTAATTCGTTTGAGCGGAATTTTATCGTCTTTGTCAAAAACAATTTTTAAAGGCTTTCCGTCAATTTGGAAAGAGAATTTTTCCAGACGCTTTTTTATTTCAATTTTTTCCGTTTTCGCGCCCTCCGCTGTCGAAATTTCTATTTCCATTGGTAGAATAAATGCTTTCGGAGTCGAGTTGCCCGAACCATGAGTCTGCGCGATCGTCAAATCCAAAGTTTTTGTCCGCGCATTATAAAATTGTTTGACGTTTAGTTTCGGGTGACCGGTGCCATAAACCCACTGCGCGAAAAACCAATCCAGATTCATTCCTGAAACTTCTTCCATTACTTTTTTCAAATCAGAGCTTTCCACGTTTTGATATTTATGACGGGTGAGATAAATGTTGATCGCTTTCCAAAAATTTTCCGTTCCCACAGTTTCACGCAGAGTGTGAATTACCGCTCCGCCTTTCTGGTAAGTTGTTGAAGGATTATCAAAAAGCGTGTCAACGTTTCCGGCCGATACGTTGAAAAGCCCGTGCTTCTTTTTATTTATTAAATCGTCGATCATAAACTGCTCGGCATTCGAGCGTATTTTGATCAGGTAATTTTTATGCCCGTAGACCTTTTCACGAAATGCGGCTTCCATATAAGTCGCAAATCCTTCGTTCAGCCACAGTTCAGCCCAGTTTTTGCACGTTACCAGATCGCCGAACCACGAATGCGCTAATTCGTGCGAAACTAGATCTTCGACACCAGATCGTCCAAATTCGTAATCCGCAAAAAATATTTCCGTATCCGCCATGGTCGTTGCAGTAATATTTTCCATTCCGCCGAAAGTAAAGTTAGCAACAATTGTCTGGTCATACTTGTTAAAAGGGAAATCAACCTTTGTTAATTCTTCGAACACGCGGATCATATCTTTTGTTCTGCCGAAAGCTTTTGGCACAATTGATGTTTTATCGGTATAGACGTAAAATCCGAGCGGTATATTTTTATAAAAATCAGATACTTTTACATAAGTTCCAACGACAAAGGAAGTGAGATAGGTCGAATGCGGTGACGTCATTTTATAGTGAAAAGTCTTTGTTTGATCGGCATTTACAATTGTTTCAAGCAATTCTCCGTTAGCAACTGCCGTTTGCCCTTTTTCAACTGTAATAAACTGCTCGCTCGTCGCTTTATCGTCGGGAAAGTCATAAGACGGAAACCAGTGCCGTGCTTCTTCGGGTTCGCCTTGTGTCCAAATCTGCGCGGCGCGGACGATTTTTCCGTCTTCATTCTGCTCTTCGACAAAATAAATTCCTTTTTTTGGTTGAGCGGAATACTTAAATTTGACAGATAATACATCAGCGCTGGAATACGGTTTGTCGAGGTTGACAAAAATTTTGTTGACGGAGTTTTTGAATATTAAATCAGTCCCGGAAGGTTCGAGTTTAACCGAATCGAACTTTAAATTTACCGCGTCAAGCTCAAAGGATTTGAAGTCATTGTTCAGAGGTTTAAGTGAAACAGTCGTATCGCCAAAAACAGTTTTCCCCCCTGGTGCGAAATTTGTCCGAATGACATAACTTTGCACATCGAAACTTTTGATTCGATTAAATTTGTTTGAAGATGTTTGAGCTGATGCCGGAAGTGAGGCATACGTCAAAGTTAAATAAACAAATGCAAAAAGCGGAAAGAAAATTTTTAAGCGCATACAATTTTATCAGAAATTTATTCATAGTTATTATTACAGAGAATTTGAATTTATGAAATTAGATTCTAAATTTTGCTGTCTATCAATTTAAATAAATAAAATAAAAAATGAGCAGCCTAATTTTTAGACTGCTCATTTTAAGATTAAAAAGTGAGGTTTGAGCCGCGTGTGAGATTTGTAAAGGCTTTTGGAGAAAGCCTGACGGTTTTCGCAGGCTCAAAACTCTTTTCAATTATCAATAAGGAAATGCAACTATTAATTAGTCGTGATTAATAATTCATAAGTGAAATTATCCAGCGTAGCGCATCGGTGCTGGCACAGACACTTCCTTCTGCTTTTGCGAATCCTGCAAATGCTGGATAAAACTCGACGCCGCGCGTTTTGAAAGCTCGTCAGTTTTGCACTGCATTACCGTTTGGCACTGTTCGTCGGCATCCATTCCGATTTCGCGGGAAATCGCTCGAATCATTCCAAGCTGTTTGGCAGTGACCAAATCCGAGAGGCTTTTCGCAATCGGATTAGCCGGGAAACCATCATTGTTTGGCGGCGGAACCGCGCCTTCACGCTCGATCGTATCCGATTCCTTTTTGTAAAGATCGCGAGCAATTCCGAATTTAACAGCGGCGCGTTTGAGCGCGTCGTGTTCGGCTTTTTTGATACCCATCTCCGAATCTGCCGTGCCTGTCCCGATTCCTTCACGGGTGACGCCGTCGATTGTAATGGCAACCGTGACCGTAAAAATATCACCGATTTGACGAATATCTTTGACGGTGTGCATCCAGTTCGGTGCGGTTTCGTCTAGAATATCAGCGACTGTATGCCACTCGACATAGTCGACCAGATGAACATTACCGTTGCGGTCGCGCCAGCCTTCACGGGTTTTTACCAAATCCGGATCGACATTTTTACGCAATTCGCGCAGAGTGCTTGTAAAATTTAAAACATTATTGACCGTTTCTGTTTCAGACGCGCTTTCGGCAGCGGCAAACGGTATTTCTTTTGAGTTTTCCTGTCTCATTTTCGTATCTCCTTGTGTGTTCGCAAGATGACTCGGCTCAGAAACTTTTTTAGAATCGGTTTGTCCTTTAACCAAAACATTTTCCTGAACTTCATCGGACTTCTGTTCGCCGTGCGCGGACACTTCGATTTTGGATTTTAAATTTTGGATTTTGGATTCTTTTCCATCTTCCGATTCATTCGTTCCATTTTCGAAAACGCGCGACTCAGATGCGTTTATGTTATTTGTCGTCGCCTGTATCGGTTTAACTTCAACTTCAATTTCAGACTTAACGGGCTGCTTTGTCGCTGATTCGGTATTTTTTTCGACCAGAGCGTATTTCACCGCCAGAATATGTTCGCAGCGAAAACCCGAATCGCTGACAGCCGCTTCTTCAAACTCCAAACAATTGCAACGAATTTTCCCCGTCTCATCGCGCCAAACGTCATAAGAATTTTGTTTGCCGCGCAAAGAAGGCGTCGAAACACGAAATTTGTCATTCTCGCGATTTACTAATCCCATCGCCGCAATTGATTTCGCTCGTTTTTCTTTTTTATCCGTTAAATTTTTTTCTATCGTTACTGCTGTCATTCTTGTCTCCTTAGAAATTAATGCAATTTATTGTATTCAAACAGTTTGCATTGCAGATAAAACTTATTCGTTTCATCTGTGAAACAGTGTATCACAACAATATTTCTGTTGCAAGCGTGAAACGCAGTGTTGCATCTAAAATTTTTCTATGTTATCTTCGATTTTGTAATCAGCGGTTTGAAGGTTTTTATCACGAACGCTTTTGAAAACCCGATTGATGAAAAATGATTTTGGGAGAATAAAATTATGGCTTACAAAAATGAAGGTCTGATCAATACAAAAGAACTTGGACGCGCCATTAAACGCCGCCGCGAAGAATTGGGAATGAGCTTGCGCGACGTTGCCGATGCCACCGCGGTTTCAGCATCTACGCTGTCGCGGATCGAAAACGGAACGGGCAAACCCGACGCCGACAATATCGCGCGGCTGACCGGCTGGCTTGATATGCCGATTGATCGTGTAATGAACAAACACCAGAATAGTGGAGTGGTGGACGCGATCGTCTATTATCCGCACGAAGCGACGACAGAAATTGTTGAAGCTCATCTTCGCGCCGATAAAAATCTGACGCCGGAGACGGCAAAAGCTCTGTCTGAACTTTTTCGCACCGCGTACGAGCAGTTCAAAAATCACAGTAACAAATAAGATTTAATTTTCGGTCAGGATGTATGAAAATAATGTCACGCGCAAATATCGGGCAAAGTGAAATTTCGAGTGAAAAAAGCTTTGCCGTCGAAACAACTTTTGTATTATTTTTCTTAGCCGTCGAATTTGGAAGAACTCTGACCCGTGTGAGTTTTGACAATTTCTTAATGGCTTTTACATTAATGCTGGTAATTGTTCTGCCTTATTTTCTCGCCGATAATGAACGGTCAAATTTTGGCAGTTGGATTCTCGGAAGGATTTTGATCGCTGGATTTGCGATACTTCTCGGCACATTATTTAATCAAACTCTCGGCGTTGTTTTGCCTGAAACATTCAGGTTTCTGCCGCTGACCTTGTTAATTGTGACCGCGATGTTGAGTTGCTATATTCAGTTTTACGGATTCTTAAAACTTCGTTTGGCAAAATAGGCAAGAGGCGGAACGAAGCAATTAAAAAAGGCAGGATTTGTTTTACACAACAAATCCTGCCTTTTTTAATTTGGTAAACTAAGAAAAATGAACTAACAAATATTTTTAAGACAATCCATATTCGCGCAAAAAGTCAAAGTCAGGAAAAACTTAAAGATTTGTCGAGAGACATTTTCTCGGTTGAGATAACTTCGTGGATCGCCTTAACTTGTTCAAAAAGTTCAAGATATTGTTTCGGCGTAAGCGCCTGCGCACCGTCGCATAAAGCTTTTTCCGGTTGCGAGTGAACTTCAATAATTAAACCGTCAGCGCCGACGGCGATACCGGCGCGAGCCATCGGGTTGACCATAAAATTTCTGCCTGTTCCGTGCGAAGGATCAACAATTACCGGCAGATGGGACACGCGTTGAATTGCCGGAACAATTGATAAATCCAGAGTGTTGCGGGCGTGATCGGCAAATGTGCGAATGCCGCGTTCGCACAAAATAACGTCGTAATTTCCTTCCGCCATAATATATTCAGCGGCAAGAAGAAACTCGTCGAGCGTGGCAGACAGTCCGCGTTTGAGCAAAACCGGCTTACGCGTTTGCCCGACATACTTCAAAAGCGAGAAATTCTGCATATTGCGTGCCCCAATTTGAATGCAGTCGCCGTATTTTTCAACCAAATCAATGCCGTAATTGTCCATCGCCTCGGTCACGATATTCAATCCGAACCGGTCGCGAACATCCGCCAGAATCTTTAAGCCGTTCTCGCCCATTCCTTGAAAAGCGTAGGGCGAAGTTCTTGGTTTGAAGGCACCGCCGCGAAAAAATTTAGCGCCGCTCTCGGCAACCGCTTCAGCAACGCTGAAAACCTGTTCGGCGTTTTCAATCGCGCACGGACCGGCGATGATCGCCAATTCTTGTCCGCCAATTGTCGAATTGCCGACTTTGACAACTGATTTTTCAGGACGCAAATCCTTTGAAATCAACTTGTAAGGTTTAGTCACGCGAATCGCTTCGGCAACACCCGAAAGATTCTCGAAATGCGTCGGATCAACTGCGCCGTTGTTCCCCGTAATCCCGATGGCAGTCCGGTTTTCGCCCGGCAGCGCGTGCGGCTTAAAGCCGAGATGTTCAATCGCTTTAAGGACACGATCGACATCATTTTGCGTCGCGTCCGCTTTCATTACAATAAGCATAAAAATAAATAGTTTCTAAAATAAGATTTTTTTCACAGCCGAGACGCAGAGTTCGCGCCCGGAAATGCGGAGAAAATAATTTGAACAATTAAAATTAGACGTTAAACAAAGGTAAAACATTCAACGAACTAAACAATCAGTCTAAAATCCAAAATCGGGCTTACATTCTTTCGGGAACTTCTATTCCGAGAGTGTTAAGCGAAGCCGTCAAACTGCGGCGCGTAATTTCGGCGACGACAATTAATACGGCACGTTTGAATCGGTTTTCTTCCACAATGATTTTGTGATTGTGGTAGAAAAGATTAAACGCCTTCGCCAGATTAAAAGTGTATTTCGCCAGAATCGCCGGTTCGGTTGCAGAAATAGCCTGCGCGATTGTTTCTTCGAATCTAAAAGCGAGCGCGGAAAGCGCCCAGACATGGCTTTCATTTTTCAAAATTTCCGCCGTTTCAGAATGCTTTTCCGAAACAATCCGAAACGCGTCTATAACGGCGTTTTCATCGAGTTTGCGGAAAATCGAATTGATTCTGACCGTCGCGTTCTGGCAGTAAGTTCCGGTTTCGCCTTCAAAGGCGAGCGCTTCTTTAAAGTCAAAAATGATAACGGTTGTGCGCGTAAACTTCAGCAAAAAATATCGCAGAGCGCCGATGGCGATTTGCCTGGCGATTTTCCTTTGCGCTCCTTCTCCCAAATCAGGATTCCTTTTAGATACTTCGCCAAAAGCGTTGGCTTCCAGACGATCAATTAAATCATCGGCTTTCACGCCCAAACCTTTGCGCCCGCTCATTTCGACGAATGATTTATGTTTGTCTTCTTCGCTCAACTCAAATCCAAGTTCTGCCGCCGCGCCGGGCGAGAGAGCGACCATTTCATACGAAAGATGTACGCTTGCAGTCTCGCCTTTTTCGGGAAAAATCGTCGCCACGCCTTTTTTAACAACTTCCTGCGGATAAGATTGGCGCGAATCAATAACGTTATAAACAGTTTCGATATTTCCAAACGCGGGAATGTTTTCGCCTTCGGTTT
>MWVV01000441.1_pt1 | contig 15160 bp, 18 predicted proteins | sample 1047281 | NCBI WGS metagenome assembly MWVV01 (sample SAMN06349986, study PRJNA376086) | soil metagenome | isolation source: PT-2 sample Antarctic (ecotone) soil | place: Antarctica | collected 2015-01-13 | reverse complement strand
TTTTAAGTGGCGCGGGCTGTTTCTATTAATTTTATTTTTATTGATGGGATCGGTCGTCGTCGGATTTTCCGTAGTTCTCGGCTACAAGGCTTTTAAGTCGGAAAAAAAGAAAAAAGATGATGTTTGAAATTGCCATTGTAGCCGCAATTTTTGTGGTCGCGGTTCTTTATTCGTCGGTCGGACACGGCGGCGCGTCGGGTTATCTCGCGGTGATGGCTTTTCTCGCCGTCGCGTCGGACGTAACAAGACCGACGGCTTTAATTTTGAATGTTTTTGTCGCTTCAATCGCCGCGTTTCAATTTTATCGCGCCGGATATTTTGATTGGAAAATTTTTTTTCCGTTTGCTGCTGCTTCAATTCCGTTTGCCTTTATCGGCGGAACAATCTCACTGTCCGCGCCCGTTTATAAAATGATTTTAGGCGCAGCTTTAATTGTTGCGGCATTGCGGCTGGCGTGGAAATTCTCCGCTGAAAAAGAAATCGTTGCCCCGAAATTTTGGCTGGCTTTGTTAATCGGCGCGATTATCGGATTGCTTTCGGGTTTAATTGGCGTCGGCGGCGGAATTTTCCTGACGCCCGTTTTGCTTCTGTCAAATTGGGCGGAAACGAAAAAAGCGGCGGGAATTTCGGCAATGTTTATTCTGGTAAATTCAATTTCCGGCTTGTTCGGAAATTACGCGCAAGCACTTCAATTGCCGGTAAATGTGTGGACTTGGATTTTTGCAGCCGTTGTCGGAGGCATAATTGGTTCAACTCTCGGAAGCCGATATTTTGATTCGCTCAATTTGCGACGGATTTTGGCAGTGGTGCTAGCAATTGCGGGAGTAAAATTAATTTTTACTTAAATTCAAAAAAGCCTGAGTTTTGAAACTCAGGCTTTTTATTTGTAACTTCTTTTGTTCTATCAAACTAAAAGGGAAGCGGAAACGGAATGTTGTTTCTCCAGTTGCCGTTGCTGCGATTGTTACGATTGTTACGGTTATTACGATTGTTGTTGTTGTAATTGTAAGCGCTTGCCAAAATGCTCAGGTCTTGACGAATTCTGCTCCAATCGCTTTGGACATTACCGCTCAAACGCGCACGCGAAATCACCCGGTCAAGTTGATTGCCTAATTGCAAAACGCGTTGGACTTCGTCGGCGCTGCGGTTGTAATCACCGCGGTTATCGTATTGGTTATCGAGATTTTCCGCCGCATTGGCGAAATCCCGGGCTAATTGATTAATACGGTCTTCACGGTTGCGGTCATCATAGCGACTTCTGTCTAACTCGCGGTCAATGCGGCGCTCAAATTGATTGCTGCGATTTTTTAAGTTTCTGATGGTTGACTGCAAATTGCGGTTGTTCCGGTTAGTCCGATAATAATCATCGTCGTTGCGATTGTTTCTGTTGTTGCGGTAATCATCGTCGCGGTTATCGCGCCATTGTGCCGATGCGAATGTTGGCAGTCCCAAAATTAGGAGAGAAAAAGCGAAAATTGTCAATAAATTTCTAAAATGATTCATAAAGATTTCTCCTTACTCAAAAATAATTCTCTGACACAACGCTCATTTTGCTTTTTGCTATTCCGGGGCGTTGCCTTATTTCTTTGTTAGCAAAGTATGTGCCAATCGGTTCTAAAAATACACGAAATAAAAACCCCTGTATTTACAAGACTTTTTCAAGAAATTGTCGAATTATTAACTTAAAAATTAACCATCCGGGTTAGTTCGTGTTCCAAATAGTTATCTGATTGATGTCGAATCGTATGAATTCACAAATTGTACCTAAACGGTCGAGTCAGAGCCAGACGAGAGTATTCAGCCATCTCTGATTCGACGATATGAACAGGCATTAGTAGTTTTGTACAATGTTGAACCACACTTTTAATTTACTAATAAAGGTACTTATTAACGGGCAAATTTGGATGCTGGCGAGAATTTTCATTGTCAATAAAAAAGGCGGTCACGTGACCGCCTTTAAGCAATTAGACTTCTAAAACAAACTTAATTTTCCAATGCCTTTGCCGCGTTGATTCTTCCGCCGTTTTTAATTTTGCCGTCGAGTGAGTCAAGTTTGTCAACCGAATTCAAAATTCTTTCGCGCAGTTTCTCCATAGAAAGTTTCGGCTCGCTCGCCAAAATCAAAGCCGCAACACCGGCAACATATGGTGTTGCCATGGAAGTTCCAGACGCTTCGCGGTATTCGTCGTTCAACCAGGTTGATAAAATTTCTCTGCCGGGCGCGGCAACGTGAACTGTTTTTACGCCATAGTTTGAAAAAGAAGCAAGCTGGTCGTTGCGGTCTAGCGCGGCAACGCTGATTACATTCGGCAGGTCATAATTTGAAGGATAATGCGGGCGTTTGTCGTTACTCGTGCTGTTATTACCGGCTGCCGCGACAAACAAAATTCCTTCTTCACCCGCCGCACGAATAGCGTCTTCGAGCGCTTTTGAAGAAAGCATCGAACCCCAGCTTGCGTTGATAACTTTTACATTGACACCAGCGCGTTTGCGGTCAATCGCGTAATTAATGGCTTCAATCGCATTTTTGGTCGTTCCGAAACCGCCGCGTCCCATAAATTTAAGCGGCATAATTTGAATCTTCCAATTAATGCCGGAAATTCCTTCATCATTGTTGCCTTCCGCACCGACGATTCCGGCGCAATGCGTTCCATGTCCGTTATCGTCCATCGGGTCGCTCAAATTTTCGGCAGCGTTAAAACCGTGTAAATCGTCAAAAGCGCCGAGTTCATCATCTTTGTAGGCAGGAACATTATTGGGACGAAGCCACATATTTGCGGCTAGATCTGGGTGCGTGTAATCAACGCCGCTGTCCAAAACCGCAACTACAACATCGGTGCTTCCCTGAGTTTTTATCCACGCCTTTAATGCGGCGAGGTCGGCTTTCGCCTTACCGCCGTTCTGCCCAATATTATTTAATGCCCATTGTTCGCCAAACATCGGGTCGTTCGGTGAGACTTCGCTCGGCTGACTTTCGCGCAAACGCAATTCTGATAAGGATAAACTTTCAATCGGGTCAAGTTCAATTTTGTTATTAGGTTCGGCGTCGGCAACCAAATCGGTCATTTGCTCGTATTGCTCGGCAACAACTTTTCCATCGCGGTTGTCGAGGTCGTCAATTGAAATCCAGCCTTTGACGTTTTCAAGTTTATCCTCAATTTGGTCGTTGTTCTTTTCTGCAACTTTTTTTATTTCAGTTAAACTGACACCTGGGCGCAGTTTAACTAAAATTTCCGGCTCGCTCTCGTCAATTGAGCGTTTGACGGCAATTGGTTTCGGCGTAGATTTCATTGTTGTCGGCGAATTAAGCAGTGTCGAACGAATATGTCTAATCTGACCCAAAATTGCCGCGAATGTGATTAAGAGAACAGCTATGCAGAAATGTATCCAAAAATTATTTCGATTCATTTTTCAAACTCCCAAAGTTTCACTTTTTCCCTTTTATTTTATGATTTAATAACGTAGTTTGTTTCGCCAAACTTGTATAAACGAAGTTGATATTTATCAGCGCGGTATTCGTGATTTTTGCCTTTAGCGCTTAAATTTATTCGCCAGCCGCTGGAAATCATCTGCGCCGACATTTCATCTTTTTCAGGCGCGCCGAGCGACATATCGGGAAAATCCGTATCAGTGACTGAGACGGTTTTTATTTCGCCTTCAGAGATATTTAAGCGTTTTGCTAAATCCGCTTTTGCTCTTTGAACCGCGCTGCCTTTGTTAAAATTCATAGCCTTTTATTTATCGAATACGATTATAATTTTGCGCCTTTCTAAAAAATTAGTCAATAAAAAGGTGCTTCCAATAAAGTTTTCCACAGGTGGAAAACTTTTCAGGGTTGAAATAAAACAATTATTTTCAATGTCTTAGGGTTTGGTTATTAAACTTAAAACAAATAATTTCCGAAACTTGTCAAACGCTTTAAACAATGGTTATAATAAATTTTACTTATCAAGCGGGCGCAATGAGACGTTTCTCGCGTCGCCAACAATTTATCAAAAATCAGTATCCGAAAATAAATTTAAATGTAAGAAGGTTGTCAACGCGACAGCCTTTTTATTTGTCGTTTGCTTGATAAAAGCCCAGAAATATCAATCAGCGCGGGAATAATAAAAATCGCGCACGCGGCGCCTAAAACTAAACCTGTCACGAAACGCGAAAAATGCGTATTTTCCCAAATATCAAAAACTCCCAGCGACCAATCAACGCCCATCGGAATCATTGCCAGAAAAAGCCAGAAGCGCGGAAGCAGTTCGCTTTTTTCAATCGGACGCAAAAATGGGTAAATAACAAATCCGAACAATAAACCGAAATAAACGCCGAAACAACGCGAGCAGACGGCAAAAGCGTGATTTTCAATATGAAAGCTGCGCGAAGGAATTTGATGACAAAGATAACTAAAAAAATTATAAAGTGGGTTAGATATATTGATTAAATTATATGTATCGGCAATCGGAGCAAGTAAAATCAGAAAAACCCAAGCCACCACGAAAACTGTAAAAATGCTCCACACAAAAAACGCCTGTCGCCGTATTTTTTCGACGGCAATTTGCGGCACATAATTTTCGATTGCCTTTGGCATTTCAAACTAGTGGTGAGTGGTAAACGGTGAGTGGTTAGTGAGAAATCAAAAGTAATCCTCTATCCATTTTTTCACTCACCGTTCACCACTAACTAAAATCTAATCACAGCGTCGGGTCCGCCTTCGACGTGAACCGTATCAACAAAACGAATACTTTTTGAATCGGTGGTCATCACAACCGAATGCGTGCGTTTGCCCGCACCGAAAAATCTAACGCCGCGAAGCAAGGCGCCGTCAGTTACGCCTGTTGCGGCAAAAATTATCTTTTTGCCGGGCGCGAGGTCGTTCGTATCGTAAATTTTATCTGGGTCGTTAATACCCATTTTTTTAAGGCGTCTCATAACTTCCGCCGCGGGCGGCACTTTTGATTTATCAACGCCTAATCTCTCCGGGTCAAAAACGAGTTTGGCTTGAATCTCACCATTCAAACATTTCATTGCCGCCGCCGTAATCACGCCTTCCGGCGCACCGCCGATCCCCATCAGCGCGTGAATATTCGTTCCCGCAACTGCCGCCGAAATTCCTGCCGAAAGGTCGCCGTCGGAAATCAGGCGAATTCTTGCACCTGCTTTGCGAACTTCGTCAATTAAGTATTTGTGACGTGAACGGTCAAGCGTAATTACCGTCAAATCCTCAACATCACGTCCTAAACGGCGGGCAATATTTTTCAAATTTTCTTTAATCGGCGCATCAATATCAACCGCGCCGCGACACGACGGTCCGACGACAATTTTGTCCATATAAATGTCCGGCGCGTTCAACAATCCGCCGCGTTCTGCCGCCGCTAGAACGGCAATTGCGTTGTTTGCGCCGAGAGCGCACAGATTTGTGCCTTCGAGCGGGTCAACGGCGATATCAACTTCGGGAAATTCAGCACGCGCTTCTTCGGAAAATCGTCCGCCGCCGAGTTCCTCGCCGATATAAAGCATCGGCGCTTCGTCGCGCTCACCTTCACCGATGACGATTCGCCCGCGCATCGGAACGCTGTCCATAACCTCGCGCATCGCTTCGACCGCTACGTGGTCGGAATGTTTGCGGTCGCCTTGTCCCATTGTTTTAGCGGATTCAATTGCCGCCGCTTCCGTAACGCGCAGAAAATCGAATGCCAATTCACGTTCTGCTTTTAAGTTTTTCATTTACGTTTCCTTAGAAAATATCGAGAAAATATCAGTCAATAGAAGTTGCAATTACTGTGGCATTCTATCACTTGTCTAACCTGCTTTGACAAGTTATGCTTTTCGGTATCATATTTTTATTTTGATTTGTTTTGATTTTATAACAGACAAGGAGATTTTTAACGAATGACATATATCGTGACCGAACCGTGCATCGAATGTAAATACACCGATTGCGCGGCGGTTTGTCCTGTCGAAGCGTTTCACGAGCTTCCCGACAGACTTTTAATAAATCCCGACACTTGCATTGATTGCGACGCCTGTATCCCCGAATGTCCGGTTGAGGCAATTTTTTCGGATATGTCAATTCCCGAAGAATATATGGATTGGCTGGAGAAAAATGCCGAAGCCGAAAATTATCCGATTATCAGCGCGAAAATTCCCGCCCTGCACGGTTCAGGTTGTTCCGGTCCGCCGGAGTAAATTCTGTAAAAATTTTTATTAAGGATGAATGATTGATTTTTTCATTCATCCTTTTTCTTTGAAAGACCAAAACTAATTTGCCAGATAAAATTCTGTACGCCTAACTTTGGAAGATTTCGCGTAGGCGAATTACACTATTGAAAGCACGAAAGATTTTTATTTGGAAAGAGTTCTGCTCTTGAGGAAAAAGTAAAATGAATGAAACAATTGCTAATAATGCCAAGCCTAAACTGACAGTTAGATGCTATGAATGTGATAGGGAAGTTGATCATTACGTAACATTTGTGATGCCGAGTAATGAAATAAGAAACATTTGCTGGTCGTGCCAAGACCGCGAAGATAAAGGTTTTAATATGAAACCCGGATACAGACGCGAAAGAAGCGGCGGGCGTTTTCTGCCGCGTTCGCCGAAATTTGACTAATGGCTATTAGAAAAATTACCGAATACCCGGAAAAAGTTTTGGCGGAAGTCGGAAAACCGATTACGGAATTCAACGAAGAATTAGAAAACTTGTGCGCGGATATGTTCAAGACGATGTATGACGCGGAGGGCGTCGGACTTGCGGCACAGCAAATCGGATTGCCTTTGCAGCTTTTCGTAATGGATTGCGAAGGTGTCAAGCTCATTGCCGCAAATCCCGAAGTAATTCACAAAGAAGGTGAACAATCCGGTTCGGAAGGCTGTCTGTCTGTCGGGAAAGTTCCGGTGGTTGTCGTGCGGGCTGAGAAAGCAACAGATTTGTGCCTTCGAGCGGGTCAACGGCGATATCAACTTCGGGAAATTCAGCACGCGCTTCTTCGGAAAATCGTCCGCCGCCGAGTTCCTCGCCGATATAAAGCATCGGCGCTTCGTCGCGCTCACCTTCACCGATGACGATTCGCCCGCGCATCGGAACGCTGTCCATAACCTCGCGCATCGCTTCGACCGCTACGTGGTCGGAATGTTTGCGGTCGCCTTGTCCCATTGTTTTAGCGGATTCAATTGCCGCCGCTTCCGTAACGCGCAGAAAATCGAATGCCAATTCACGTTCTGCTTTTAAGTTTTTCATTTACGTTTCCTTAGAAAATATCGAGAAAATATCAGTCAATAGAAGTTGCAATTACTGTGGCATTCTATCACTTGTCTAACCTGCTTTGACAAGTTATGCTTTTCGGTATCATATTTTTATTTTGATTTGTTTTGATTTTATAACAGACAAGGAGATTTTTAACGAATGACATATATCGTGACCGAACCGTGCATCGAATGTAAATACACCGATTGCGCGGCGGTTTGTCCTGTCGAAGCGTTTCACGAGCTTCCCGACAGACTTTTAATAAATCCCGACACTTGCATTGATTGCGACGCCTGTATCCCCGAATGTCCGGTTGAGGCAATTTTTTCGGATATGTCAATTCCCGAAGAATATATGGATTGGCTGGAGAAAAATGCCGAAGCCGAAAATTATCCGATTATCAGCGCGAAAATTCCCGCCCTGCACGGTTCAGGTTGTTCCGGTCCGCCGGAGTAAATTCTGTAAAAATTTTTATTAAGGATGAATGATTGATTTTTTCATTCATCCTTTTTCTTTGAAAGACCAAAACTAATTTGCCAGATAAAATTCTGTACGCCTAACTTTGGAAGATTTCGCGTAGGCGAATTACACTATTGAAAGCACGAAAGATTTTTATTTGGAAAGAGTTCTGCTCTTGAGGAAAAAGTAAAATGAATGAAACAATTGCTAATAATGCCAAGCCTAAACTGACAGTTAGATGCTATGAATGTGATAGGGAAGTTGATCATTACGTAACATTTGTGATGCCGAGTAATGAAATAAGAAACATTTGCTGGTCGTGCCAAGACCGCGAAGATAAAGGTTTTAATATGAAACCCGGATACAGACGCGAAAGAAGCGGCGGGCGTTTTCTGCCGCGTTCGCCGAAATTTGACTAATGGCTATTAGAAAAATTACCGAATACCCGGAAAAAGTTTTGGCGGAAGTCGGAAAACCGATTACGGAATTCAACGAAGAATTAGAAAACTTGTGCGCGGATATGTTCAAGACGATGTATGACGCGGAGGGCGTCGGACTTGCGGCACAGCAAATCGGATTGCCTTTGCAGCTTTTCGTAATGGATTGCGAAGGTGTCAAGCTCATTGCCGCAAATCCCGAAGTAATTCACAAAGAAGGTGAACAATCCGGTTCGGAAGGCTGTCTGTCTGTCGGGAAAGTTCCGGTGGTTGTCGTGCGGGCTGAGAAAGCAACACTACGCGCTCAAAACTCAAAAGGCGAATGGTTTGAACGTGAAGCGACAGGTTACGCGGCGCGGTGTTTTCAACACGAAACCGACCATTGCAACGGTAAACTTTTTATTGATCATTTGCCGAAGATGCGGCGCGATATGGTTGTTAAGAAATTTCAGAAAGAGAAAAAATGGAAGTAAATAGAAGAATTTTTCCCTGCAAAAAAAGCGATAATCGTTATTGTTTTCTTTGCGGAAGGTCTGCTTTAAGTTTCAAAAGGTTTTCTTTTAGTTTGGACGCTCAAAAGCAAAGCGGCGGCACAAACAGAAATAATCGCGCTGATTAAAAATGCCGCTTCCGCGCCAAATTTTGTCCAGATTAAACCAAAAATAATTGAAGCGGGAAAAACCGTAACACTAAAAGCCAAGTTGTAAAATCCGAAAGCTGTTCCGCGTTTCTTTTGCGGAACCAAATCCGCAACCAGAGCCTTTTCCACGCCTTCGGTCAAGCCAAAGTAAACGCCGTAAATCAAAAATAAAGCCCACACTTGCCACGCCGAATTGACAAAAGCAAATCCCGCATAAACAAACGCATACAAAATCCAACCGGAAAAAATTAAAGTTTTGCGTCCGATTCTGTCTGACAAATCACCGAAAATTAAAGAACTAAAAACTTTACTCAAATGCAGAGCCATCCATAAAAGCGGCAAAACGGCGGGCGCGATACCGGCTTGCTCGGCGCGCAGCAGCAGAAAAGCATCGGTTGAATTTGAAAGCGTAAAAAGCGCAATGACGATTAAAAAGCGTTTGAAATTGCCATCAAATTCTTTGAGCGACAATTTTATCGGAGTAATCGAAACTTCTTCTTTAGATTTTTCCGCTTTTTCTTCTTTGACGAAAAAGACAATGACAAACAAACCTAAAACAACGGGTATCGAAGCGAAGAGAAAAACTTGTTGATATTCTCTTGCGGTTGGACTTTGCGGATTAGAGGCAAAATAGGAAAGCAAAACGAAAGCGACAATCGGACCTAAAACCGCGCCGAGATGGTCGGCAGCGCGATTGAAACCAAAAGCCAGACCGCGTTTTTCTTCTGGCACGCTTGCCGCAATAATTGCATCGCGCGGCGCCCCCCGAATTCCTTTGCCCACACGGTCTGTGACCCGCACGAATAAAACTTGTTGCCAGCTTGTTACAAAAGCGAGAAGCGGGCGCATAATGCTTGCCAGCGAATAACCGAGAAAAACAGGCAATTTTCGGCTGTCGAATTTATCGCTCAAATAGCCGGAAAAAAGTTTCAGAAAGGCGGCGACAGACTCGGCAAAGCCTTCAATTAAGCCGATTGCGAACGGCGACGCGCCGAGCGTTAATGCCAGAAACGCGGGCAGAAGCGGATAAATTATATCGCTAGAAGTATCGTTGAGAAGACTGACGAGGCTGAGCGCGAGGACATTACCCGAAAGATTTCTATAGTGGGCGAAAAAGCGTTTGATTTGGCGAAGCATTTATCGAGTTTAGCGAGATTTTTTGACATTAGCGGGACGATTGTCTGAAGTTTTGTCAGAAGCGCCGAACATCCAAAGAGAAATCCCGCCGACGATGGCAATAAGCAAAATAAATACCACAATTGCCGCCCGAATCGCCATTTTGACAACGCGTTTTAAGACAAAAAATGCGATTGCTGCGATTGCAATCAAAAAAATTATAAAAACTATCGCTGTTATTTCCATATTTTAATTTGCTTTTTCCTTTTCCGCTAAAACTCTTTCCAATTCATCCAAATCTTCTTCGCTCAATGCGGCATCTTGTGTCGGCACGGCAAATTTTTCATCTACCCACGCGCCGAAATCTAATAATTTACAGCGTTCGGAGCAAAACGGACGAAACTCGTTGCCGCTCCATTCGGTTTCCCTTTTGCAAGTTGGACATTTTACTTTTGGCATAAAAATAAAAACAAAGATTACCACAAACTACACGGATTTTTAATTACGAATTACAAATTACGAATTACGAATTTTCATTTCTCATCGTATTTATCTGCTGATAAATAAATTTCACGCGCGGAAAGCAAACAACAATCAGCGCATTCAGTCGAACGGTTGACTGTTTTGGCATATAGTATAATCATACAAATTGAGATGCGCATTTTGCATCAAAGCGAACAATAAACGCGAGAATATCGTATTAAGCAACGGACAAACGACAACTGACAAAGGACGAAATAAAAATGGCTGATTATAAAGAGAAATTTGAAAAATGGCAGCGCGAGGCGAAGGAGCGCTTTGAAGATTTTGACAAACAAATCGGGCTGAAAGAAAAACTCGAAGAAGGCGCGAAAGTTGCGAAAGAAACGGCGAAAAAAGGCGCGGAAACTTTAAAGGAAAGCGCGAAAAAAATCAGAACTGAAGCCGGAAAATCAGAAGTCGGCAAGCAAGCCGTAAAAGCCGCCGAAGAAACCGTTAAAACAGCCGGTGAAGGCGCGAAAAAAGCCTGGAACGCGAGTGAGCCGATTCGTAAGTCGGCGGAAGACGCGGGCGAAAAAGCCGCCGATGTTTTCAGCCAAACAGCCGTCGAAGCCGAAAGTGTTTTAAAGACTGTCGGAAAACAGGTAAGCGAAGTTTTTAGTGTCGCAAGCGTAAAGGCAAACGAAGTTTTTGAAGATGCGCGAGGTTCTTTTGAAACAACCGCGCATCGCGTTTCAAAAGCCTTTAATTTTGGCGCAAGCTGGACGCGCACGATTGATTCGGCAATAAAAACCGTGCGGAAAACTTCTGATTGGGTTTCCGAAAAACCTTTACAAGCCGCAACAACAGGCGTTTCAATAGCGGTCGGCGCAGGTCTCGGCGTTGTGTTTACTGGAATTAGCTCACACTGGCTTTTCAATTCGGCTTTGCCCGCGTGGTCGGTTCAAAAGGCAAGCGAACAGTTTCAAAGTTTTCTAAAAACCCAGGACGAACTCATTCAGAAAGGCGAACTGACACAAGCCGAAGCCGAAAAAATTCAGTTTGAACGCGACATCGCCAAATTCATCGGCGCACCGCTTCTCGGCGCGTTTTCATTTGCTTCGGGAGCAGTTTTGATGTCCAACATTTTCAATCCGAAAACAATTACGGGCGCGCCGCTTGATTGGGTTTTGAACGGAAATCCGCTTCTCGAAGGCGTCTGGTTTTTTGGCAACGGCGTGGTTTGTTTCAAAACCGGCTACGAATTTTTTATGTTCGCGCTCGAAGACCAGGAAGACGTACAAAAGATTGTCAAAGAATTAAAAGGTTTGCTGCCGGCTTAAAATGCGAGCGAGTTAATTCGTTTAAAAGGCTATGAAATTCGAGATGCTAATCTTTGGTAGTGTCCTAATCTCGTGGTGCTATACTTATTTTGTCTCATAAACGACCCTTTTTGAGACTCTTTTGATACATCCCACGAATATGAAACAAGTCTTATTTCCACTAATTCACCTTATCCTGTTTTTTATTCCTTGTTTGGGACAAACAACAGAGGCAACACGATTTGATGTCTTTAATCAGACTTATTTTGCCGTGGCTACCGGTCATATGGATCGTGTAGCTTCAGCTTTAATGGAAACTCCAAATTTGAGGGCATATATTATTGTTGCAGGAGATGAGAAATATCCTGGGATTCCTCATCGATATGCAAATCGGTTAAGGAATTATCTTGTAAATTATCGTCGTATTGACGCAAATCGAGTTGTTGCAATCGGCGGAGATTGCCAAGAAGCACAACAAACTGAAATTTGGCTTGTTCCTAATGGCGCGATTCCGCCTGTTCCGACCTGTGTCTCTTCATCAATGAAAATTCCCACAAATCAGGTTATTCAGTTTGATAGATATACAATTAAGTTCTCTAATGAAGGTGAGTGGGATGTTTGGGATGGCATTTTTGAAGATAAATTTACACGTTTAGGCAAAGTTGGGGAACTATTGAAACAAAGGTCAGATTTACGTTTGTATATTATTGCTCGGGCGCAAGGCGTCTATGAATATAAGCCTTTTGGTAAAAAGATGTCAGACGGAAAACAAAAACACATTCAGGTGAGAAGCCGTAATTTAAGCGACCCACCCGGAACCGACCGAAAATTAGCAAGTGGAGAAAAAAGACATTTAATAAATGTGTATGGTATCAAATCATCAAGAATAATCGCCTTGGGGCGTGGGTATAACTTATTATCAAAACCGGATGTGCAAATATTAGATTCAAAGGATGTAGCAGGTTCGACATTTGTAGCTAGAACGGTTGAATTATGGCTAGTGCCTAATAATACTCCAAAAACAAAACTCTCTAAAATTTTTCAACATTAAGTTTTCACAAAAACTGTCTCAAAAACGCCCCTTTATGAAACACTAATTACCAACTAAAAAGTGTCTCATAAGTCATACCCTTTTGGGACACTTTAATTATTGATTTAGTTGTTTTTAAGTCTGATTTTAAGGGTATAACCTTTTTAGGGATTTGTCTCATTAAGTCATCTCATAACTAAAATCCCAAAACTCTTCAACATTTTTGACTTTTGAGACACTTGGAAACCCTTCTTTCTAAGTGTCAAAAACAATTATTTTCAGCACCACAAGATTAGGACACTACCTAATCTTTCGTTTCATAGCTTTTTTGATTTCGGATAATTTGTCTTAAACTTTTACAAAAACCGAATTAAAAACCGGATATTGCAAAAAATGTGGAAAGATTATAAAGAATTCATAAGTCGCAGGAATGTACTTGATTTGGCAATCGGCGTTGTCATCGGCGCGGCTTTCAGCAAAATCGTAACGACGGTGGTGTAAGGAATCATTATGCCGCCGTTCGGCTGGCTAACGATCGGCATTGATTTCAAAGATAAATTTTATGATTTGAGCGGAAAATACAACGGCGTAAGCGACCCGAAAATTATTGAAGAAGCTATCAAAGGCGGCGCGCCGCTCATTCGCTACGGACAATTTATCAACGATGTCATCGTGTTTTTAATCATCGGATTTATAATTTTCCTAATTGCGCGTTGGGGCAACCAAATATTTCAAATTTTTGGAAGCTAATTCTGCGCCAACGCCGACGGAAATTCTTTTAGCGGAAATCCGCGATGTTTTGAAAAATAAGTAAAAGGTAAATTTTCGCAAACGCGCAGCTTTATAAAAGTAATTTGAACCACTGCTTTACCGGCTCTTTTTTACAAATTTCATCGCCACCCCGTTGATGCAATAGCGCAGTCCGGTCGGTTTCGGACCGTCGTCAAATACGTGTCCGAGATGCGCGTCGCAGCGATTGCACAATACTTCGGTGCGCGTTTCCAGCAAGCTATTATCAATCTTTTCGCCGATATTGATTTTAGCTATCGGCGCGTAAAAACTAGCCCAGCCCGTATCGGAGTTATATTTCGTTTTCGAGCTGAAAAGCGGCAAATTACAGCACACGCAGTTATAAATGCCTTGCTTGTAATTTTTGTTAAGCGGACTTGAGTAAGGAGCTTCCGTCGCGCCTTTACGCGCAACCTGATATTGTTCGGGCGTCAAGACGCGCTTCCATTCGGCGTCCGTTTTAACGACTTTTTTGAATGGAAGTTTATCGCTGTTCTCATCGGCTAAATTTTCTAAAACGCCCGTCGAGCCAAGCGAAAAGCCCGAAAGAGCGGTTAAAGCGCCCAGTAACATTCCTGATTTTAAAAACGCTCGTCTGTCCATTTTTTTATTTCTCCCTTTGTTATTCTCTACAACATAATTCGCTGTCCGCGAGGTTTTGGTTTCAATTTTAAGCAAACACCTGAATCGTAATTTTTACAAATCAGAAGCAGATTTATAAGAGCTGAATATTTGTTTTTCTCTATTTGCAATGCACAATCTTTTTGGGCGTAACGCAAAAATTCAGTTTCACGTCAAACTCCTGCGCGTCCGCAATTTCCGCAATCGGGTCAAAAAAACTTAAACCGATTTTCAAAACGTCTTCACGACAATCGCTCAGAAATTTATCATAAAAACCTTTACCGTAACCGACGCGAAAACCTCGCCGGTCAAAGCACAAAAGTGGAACTAAAGCCATATCAATTTCTTTTGTTTTAACTGATTCACTTTCAGTTGGCTCTTGAATCTTCCAAGCATTTTCCACGAGTTTTGTTTCGGGTGTGAATTTTAAGTTTTCGATTTCCTGAGTTTGAAAATTAACACGCGGAACGAGCGTTTGCACCTGCGGAAATTCTTGCCAAAAACGCTTGAAAATCAGCGAAGTATCAACTTCATTGAATTTCTCGATTGCAATAAAACAATGCAGAAACCGAATTCTGCTCAAATCAAACGATTGAAAAAATTGATTGGCGATTTGACGACTTTTTTCGATTCTTTCGGATGGCGAAAGATTTTTCTGTTTGGCGAAATAAATTTTGCGGAGTTCGGCTTTGGTCATTTTCCAAAGAACCACATTCAGTTTATTTGTATATTTCCTTTTTTATCCACGCTTCTTTGACGGTCGCATTTTATTCGGTACGCTCGTGTTAGCGGGAATATCGGATGGCTTAAAACTTTGGTCAGTTTTTGAATCGCTCATTGTTTTTGAAGTTTCCAACAATTTGGAATCTTTTAGCAGTTTCAAGGATGCTTTCGCGTTTTTACTTAATCTCTTTTTTTCTTTCGCCATTGTTTATTCCTTTTTTCAGCTTTCAAATTTGCCGTTTTTATAAAATCATTTATAAAAATCAGATTTTCACAATCCAACCGCCGCCGATTGTTTCTTCGCCGTTGTAAAAAACAGTTGCCTGTCCAGG
>MWVV01000440.1_pt1 | contig 15170 bp, 14 predicted proteins | sample 1047281 | NCBI WGS metagenome assembly MWVV01 (sample SAMN06349986, study PRJNA376086) | soil metagenome | isolation source: PT-2 sample Antarctic (ecotone) soil | place: Antarctica | collected 2015-01-13 | reverse complement strand
AGGGGGAGGGGAACGAAGGCGTGGAGATGAATGCGGTCTTGCAATTATCTTCCTGCGCAGCATACTCTGCCCAAAGAAACCGCAAGATTGTAGACTTACCAAGCCCTACATCTCCTAAAATGCAAGTTAATCCTTGTCGGTAATCAATTGTAGACCTTGCCTTATGCACAACAGCCTTTAGTGAATCTGTTAAGTATAAAGATAAGGGGTTCGGAGAAATCGAGAACGGTGTCATCTTTTGCATAGCGCAATAGGTGTAGCACATTAAACCTAAGAATTAAAGCCTAAAAACGCTAAAACCTTGAAAATTGAGGGTAATTTTAAGAGTTTGTTAATGTAACAATGGAATTATTTTCCAATTGTGATTAAATTTTTAGTCGTGAATGTGATACTTTGAACACTGAATCAATGGCATCATCAATAGAGACCATTAAAAGAGTAATTGTTACAAACCATTATGAATACTAGAAGAGATTTCTAGTATTTCCTTCTTACCATTACCTGAGGGTAACTGACTTAATAATTATGAACGAATAGTCTTTTCTCGGATTCTGATTTTTCATCACTCAATTCACCTAACTTCAAAGAAGATTCAGTTCGGGAAGATTTAATAATGCCGATATTAAAAGAACTCGGCTATTCATCCCAGAGTGAAAATAAGATAGTTCGTAGTAAAAAAGTTAGACATCCTTTCGTTACTGTGGGCTCAAAGGAGTTACCTCTTACAAACTTTCCTGATTATCTTTTGGAAGTTGATAGAAAATACGCTTGGGTTATAGACGCGAAAGCAACAACGATTTTGTAAAGCCGAAAATCTTGAAGTAAGATTATTCAAAAAATTGATAAATGCAAAAGTCAAATTATGCCCAAATTAAAACCTTCCGACCTTGTAAAAGAAATTGCTCGCTTAGGTATCAATAAAACCTATGGATACTACACAGGCAGAACAAAAATTAAAATTACAGAAATAATCGCGCCGGAAGGTCCGATAAACTTCATTCGTTGGGACAGCCGAGAATCTGAAAATACTGCTACATCAGGAAGCATAAGCATTAAGCAGTTATCAACCGCTGCATCAGTTTTTTCAGGCAAACCAAATTATCCAATTCATTTTGACCGCCTTTTTAGTGCTGGCGGAAACAGCCGTTCGGCTTTTGAATCTTTGCTCGCATACACACCGCAATTTTTCATTTGCTATCCGCAAAGAACAAATCCTTATACAAGCAGTTTGGAGAAGAAGTTAAAACATATTATGTGGTGTCCTAGTGATAAACACGAGATAGGAAATATCGGACAAAAAGAATACGAGCAGGTTATTTCTGAAATTGAATTTGATACAGATTTTGAGAAAATCTCAGTAACAGAAGAAATGCTAAATGAGGAGTTTGATTCAATTGCGGCGAAGAAAACTCACACTCAAATTCAAGTCGCTTTAGTCAAAATCGGTAACGCTTTTAATTTTCATACTTATATTGCAAGAAACGACCAATCAATTTTAGTTGGAGATACGCAACTCGGAAAAATGGATGGGGTCATTCAAACATTGGATGTAGCAAAGATTCTTTACAAAATTGAGAGCAAAAGGGCGGCTTCGCTGATTGATTGTATTTGGTTCACTGATGATTATGATTTTATTCCGGCGGTAATTGAAGTCGAGCATAGCACCGGCGTTACGTCCGGTTTAACCAGAATGTTGAAATTTAAGCAAACAATTCCGGCTACTGAGATGACTTTTACTATTGTCGCTCCTGATGAATTAAGAAACAAAGTTGTTTCAGAAGCTAATAACCTTGCCTTCCGAAAGTTAAAAGCGCGATTTATGCCTTATTCAAATGTCCGTTTTTTATATGGAATGATTCAAAAATTTTCAGTAAAAGATGTTGAAGGGAAAATTGTTGAATCCTTTATGGAAAAAATTGTGGAGTAATAAAATGAGCAACATTGAACACTTATTTGATACAGTGCAAAATTTTGATTCGCTGAGTTTTCTCAAAACACTGCCGGACGAAAGTCTTAACTCAATCATCACATCGCCGCCTTACTTTGCACAGCGCGATTACGGAAACGAGGCGCAAATTGGTTTAGAAGACACAGCGCAAGAATATATTGATGCACTTGTAAGTTTGTTTCGAGAAGCACGGCGCGTATTAAAAAACGATGGCACTTTTTGGCTCAACATTGGCGACACTTATGTTGGAGCAACTAGCCAACACAAAGGCGGCGGTTCACAAGGAAAAAATTCTCGTTACAGCCGCAAACATATGAACGGCATTCCGACAACCGGACGAATGAAGCGAAACAAGGCTTTTTATGAAATGGGACTTCCGATGAAAAGTCTTGTCGGTATTCCTTGGCGTGTGGCTTTGGCGTTGCAGGCTGACGGTTGGATTTTGCGATGCGATATAATTTGGCATCGCCCATCATCTAGCGAAAGCGTTAAAGACCGACCGACACACGCTCATGAGTACGTTTTTATGTTCTCAAAAAGTCAACGATATTATTACAATCGTCTGGCTATGCTGACTGAAACGGGCGCGAATATTCAATCCGTGTGGAAAATAGGCGGCAGTCCTTTTACCGGAACGCATTGTGCGGTTTTCCCCCCGGAGCTAATAGAGCGAATCGTTTTAGCTTCGTGTCCAGAAGGCGGAATTATGTTAGACCCGTTTGGCGGTTCTGGAACAGTAGGTTTGGTTTGTCGTCAATATAAACGGCACTATTTGCTTTGTGAAATTAATGAGGAAAATGCTGAGTTAGCGCGAAAACGAATTTCAGAGGGAATTACGGCGAACGATAAAAAACGATTGGGAACTCTGGTAGAATCGCAACAAAAGTTACCAATTGTTCAGGAAACAAACATTCCTTTTTTAAGAGCTATTAACGCACAGTGATAGAAAGACCCGTTCAGGCTGCTATTAATGATGGAAAGCAGCCTATTCCAGCATATTAAAAGGCTAGGTCTTCGCTGGGACTCTACACTGTTGCAGAAACTCTTCTAAGTCCGAAATTTTGTAACTAATCCTTTTATTCACTCGGTAAAATGGTATCCGTCCAGTCCAGCGTATGCTTCTCTTTAAGGATTCATAGCTGACGCCAATTATAGAGGCGGCGACCCGTTCAGTAACAAGGCGATTTTTGTTTGTCATACCTTCTACGTTCGTCTTTACTTCTTTTGTATTGTTCATAAATAATTTCTCCACTTTACTTTTTTGTTGTGCCAGGAATTTTAATAGCATCCTGCTTTACCCAATGCCGAACTATTTTCTGATTTTTTGCGGTTATGGATTTACGAGGTCGAGTCTATTAGTAGATGCCCATACCGGCGCGAAAACCCTTTAGAATCAATAGTTAGCTAATTGACTACTCTTCAAGATACCGTGCTTTACTTTTATCCAACTTATTGATGCATCCGATAAGATGCATTATGTAATTGATTTTCAAGGCTTTACGGGCATAAACCACAACCGATTGTGGTTTGCCTGCTAAACTCTGTTTCAATTTGCATCACTAAGAACACAACCTGTTGTGCAAGAGTCGAATTCCTACATATTGTGGTTTCAAAGGCTTCTAATCAAGCAAGGCGTTCCCTTTAGTTTCAACAGCTTATGTGAAACTAATTACAGCGTAATTTCTCACAGACCGGCGCGGCGTGAAGTAATTACTCTTTAGGGAATTCTCTCTATCTGTTAGATATTGCAGATTTTCGGGAACGTGAAGCCCACAAACAATATCATTTTGAAGTGGCACAATATGGTCCAAAGTCATATTTTCGGGTATAGCTTTGATGATTTCTGCAATCAGTTCTTGATTGGACCAGCGCGGAAGACGATTTAGTTTTTCTGCCCGTATTTTATGAGCTAAAACTTTCGTCTTCCAGTAGTCAGGAGATTCCTTGCCAATCCAATGTTTTGGGCGCATCCTGTCATACTTCTCATTCTCTTCCTTCACGTAATTAGGATATTTCTTATACCAAGAGGCACTATATTTTTTCGGCTCTATCTCAGGATGACACTCTAAACACTTACTACTCGAAACTCGTCGCTCACAAATATGACCCTGTTTACAAGACTTACCTGTAAAATATCTCTGCAATCCGCTTTCGATTGCTTCTTTCCTACTTACCAATTTCATTTCTATTTCTCCTTTCCTACTTACTAATTTCATTTCTATTTCTCCGTGTCCGTAAACTATTGATATGTAACGACTTCCAAAATCTTACAAAAAGAAATGCTGATGAATTTAACTCTGTCATAACATTGTTTGCCCCTGTAAACATCGCCCTCTCACTAGCATACTGAGCGTTGACTGACAAACAAGAATTCCTACAAATTTTCGTTGGCTTCAATTTTTAGCTCTTCTCTTTTAGTGGTCGCATTTAACTCTTAGCTTCTCGCTAAACTCCTTTGTATTCTTGGCAGACTTCACATCGAGAATTAGTTGCTTCATCCGTTTGTCATCTAGTGCTGGTTGGCAGAAGCGCTGGTTCAAGCTGTGAAGTTCCTGAGCTAATTCATCGGAGGTTCGTTTCCATCGTAAATTCCGACCTAATCTAAAGAGCCGGTTGTAGCGGTTGCCTTGGTAAAGCTCCTCAGAAATGGTCAAAATTTCTGACTTATTACTCTGCTTTGTCTCTTTAGGGTCGTCTATAAACATCTCTCCGTTGGAGAGATTAAGACGGAAAGATACACTCTTAATAGGATTCCCAACCCTCAAATTTTCTCTTGTTTCATAAAGCTCGTGAACGATGTCCGGAGCATCAATCGGCTCTGTTAAATTTACCCACTCATATTGACGACCCGTTTTATGTATTGAAGGAGGCAGAACCATTAAACTTCCATTGGTCTTGTAGTCGAGTATGCTGCTGCCGTCTTTGTGCTGACGAATGCCATTTCCCGACCCTAAATTGCCGCTATGCCACATATAGTAATGGCACCGGTTATCTTTGCCGCTAGTCGCTGTCAAAGTGTCGTAATCCTCTTGACCGTTGAGCTTCCAGAATTCCTGTAAATCATCAACTTCGACACAGATTAAGTTGCTCGGCATCCAGCAACCGACGTTGTAATCTGGATTCCTGTAAAAGGTTTCTAATAACTTTTCTCGACTGATTGTGCTGAGATAATCTTTTGTCCAGCCTTTTGGCGGCAATTTTCCTTCTTCTACCAAAGGCGTTACAACTAAACCGGAGCGCAAGTAGAAATCAATAACATCCAATCTTTCGCCTGAGTCCCAAAAATCCAACCCCATAATTCTTAATTCTTGGCTGTTTTTGACGTCTTCAATCGCCTCTCCGTTGGAGAGAGGACGGAATACACTCTTAATAGGATTCCCGCTTGCTTTTGGAAGGCGGTAAACGTGCTTTGGATTTTTCCTTTTGCCATTCGGTAGAACTTCTAAATCTAACTGTTCATCCTCAACCAATTCACGCAAAGCAAGACCGATGGTCTGCCTTCTTATTTTCAGCATCTTCGAGAGTTTCTGCTGAGACACGCAAGAGAAGCCGTTTGGACTCCTTCTGATAATTCCCTTGACGTAGTTTAGGACTCTCCATTTAACGCGCTTATCGGTGCGCTTCTCTTCTGACAAATCACTACTGGCAATCTGTTTCTCATTCGATTTTCCGAATGCTTCAACCGGATTAAATTTTGCTACTATTACACTGTCCATTACGCTACAATTTCTCCTATACAAACCATGGTGCCCGAATTCGACTTTGTTAGGCAATAGTGAGCGCACTTCGACTAATGCTCCCTTGGATAAATTATTTTTAATAAAATTTATAAGCCTTGTAGTGAAAGGCTAAAAAGCATTAAAGGCGAGTTACGTTATTGCCCTGCTCAACAGCCTAATTTACAAAAGTAGAGAGGCTCAGAAGACGAATCCTCTAAAACATATTTTTGATATTTGACCTTAGGTTAGCAGTTAGGAAAAGGATTTGCGTATAAATGCCCTGTGGGGGCTTTGTTTGAAGAAAAGGTAGGTTGATTAGGGGAGAATTGAAAAAAGCAATTCTAGATACCATTCTGGCTTAAAAAACAACATCTCAGTTTAGGATTTATGAGTACTAAGGCTTTCTAAAGGATTTTCTGCTCGTTTCCTAACCGGGTCGGACTCAACCTTTAGTCAACTCTAATAAATAAAGGCTTTATAACAGAAATACCCTTGTTTTTATCGAAAATAATAGTAATATACCGAGAAGATTCAGCTTTGATGGAGGAAGTTTATGAGAATACGTCTTTTTGTAATGTTATTTTGCGTCTTAATCTTGCCTGGTCAAGTCTTTGCACAGCGTAACTGGGAGTATGTAACCTCAAGCTATGGCAAACATTATATTGACCCGGATATTAAACGCTTACCCAGTGGAAACATTGTCTTCTGGCAGAAATGGGATGCTGGTAGCAGTGGCACTTTCATCTCGCAAAACGAAGTTAATTGTGTTGCTAAAGAGCATCGCAAACTAAGTATGAAAGTTATTGATGCTAAGGACAGTTATGGAAATACTGTTCCTGCTGTTAGGAATGTTGGCACTATGGGTAATATAAATGTTTGGTCAAGTATTCCCGAGACCTCAACTAGCGAAATTATCGCCAGTCTTGCTTGTCGGTCCGCTAAGCAGGTAATTCCGCAAGCTAATAAACCCACTACGAAAAAGAAGATTGTGAAAAGCAAGTCGAAAAGAAAGGGAAAGTAGAAATGTAATTACTTTCCCTTTCTTGCGCTCAGGATGAATCTTTCCAAATGTTTTAGATAATCGCCCTTACTTTCAATTACGCTTGCTTCTTCGGCTATGTCCTCGATGACTGGGACGCAATAGCCGAATGAATTTATCTTATTTTTCGCTCTTGATATTGCCGTCAAGATTCCGATTTTGCAAATATCATCTGAAAATTTCTTAACCTCTTCCCGCGCCGCGCGGTCTTTTGGCTTAATTTTATTTCCAGTCCATTTTCGATAAAAGATGATGATTTCATCAGTCTCTTTATCTTCATCAAAATCATCAATCAATACGTGGGCGTCTGGACGTCCAATAAAATAGTCCATCGCTTTCTCTACGGCGTCCTGAAAATCAATCTTATTCATAAAACACCATAATTCGTATCGCTCAACTTTCTGCGATGGGAGCCGTATCGTCTTACGTTTCTTGTGTTTGCGACTAGGGTAAAGTTTTTCACTGGACGTCTGGGCGTCTACATCTTTTGGTGACTGGGCGTCTACATCTTTTGGTGACTGGGCGTCCAGTCTGGACGTCTGGGCGTCTACTGTTTGGGCGTCTGGGCGTCCAGCAGAAACTATAATTTCAGGTTCTTTTTCAATGGAGGGAGGTTGCTCAGTTTTAGGAACAACTTCGAGTTTAGGTCTGTCTGTTTCCGCCTTCTTTTTCGCCTCATCAGCCTTGAGAAGACTAATTAAAGTTGAGCTCATAAAGCTACCTCATTTGCCGTTTCATCCACCAAGTCAGGCGTAAAAATTAAGACCCCAAGCCGGTGTAGCTCATAAAGTTCATAACAGAGCTTTAGAACTGACCTGGGAATACCTTGTGTGTGATGGTAAATTCTGTCAATAACATTTTCGGGGAAAGGGTTTTCAGCTTCTGCAAATTTGCATCGGAAGTTAATCATTTCCCTCGTCTCTTCTAAGCTCAAAGGGTTGAGGTTTGAGTAACTCATAATGCGCGATTTGAATGGACGGTTCTGCTGACGGTTGATTTTCAGCTTTAACTCCATCTGTCCAGCGACGACAATCTGGACAAGTTTTTCAGTGTTAGTTTCAAAGTTTAGGATTTCGCGTAATAACTCAAGTTGCTGATTAGTAAGCATCTGCGCTTCATCAATGAAGATGACAACATTCTTTTCCGTCTTAAACTGCTCAACAAGGTATGTTTCAAACAGCCTCTTTTGCGCTTCACGTGAGCGCATTGCTTCAAGTCCGAAGTCCTGGCAAATACTTTTAAGCATCGCAAATGGGGACGGGAACGAAGGCGTGGAGATGAATGCGGTCTTGCAATTATCTTCCTGCGCAGCATACTCTGCCCAAAGAAACCGCAAGATTGTGGATTTACCAAGCCCTACATCTCCTAAAATGCAGGTCAATCCTTGTCGGTAATCAATAGTAGACCTTGCCTTATGCACAACAGCTTTTAGTGAATCAGTTAGGTATAAAGATAAGGGATTTGGGGAGATTGAAAACGGCGTCATCTTTTGCATAGCGCAATAGGAATAACACATTAAACCAAAGAATTAAAGCCTAAAAATATTAAAACCCCTAAAATTGCATCTAATTTTAAGGGTTTTGTGGTTTACGATTCTGAACAAGCTCCAAGCCTTCCTCGTTAATTAACCAAAGATTACCGTATTTTTCCGCTGGTAACTTTCCAGAGCCGATAAGTTAACGCACCCGTTTTTCATTTAACTGTCTTACACGCGAAATTAACTCAGATACTATAATTTTCGTCTCGAAAATTACTTGACGCTACTCTTCACTCAATTCTTGAAATCTGGTATAATAGTAGTATGGCTAATGTTTTGAGTGGATAAGTTATTAAAGTCCATCTTTGGTTATCAAAACGATCAAGCAGCCTACAAGAGCTTTTTATTTCTCTACCCTACCCCCACTACCTTTTCGGAATAAAAAACGGTTGTAGGAGCAACCAGAGGACAATACGGGCACATTACGAGTATGTCTTAGGGCAGATTTAGATTAATTTTTTTGACAGACAATATCTTTTACTAGGATAGATCATTAAAAAGTAAATGTAAAGGATTTTTTTTTGATAGGAGAATAGATTAGATGGAAGAGCTGCCAGATAAAATGGAATTAGAGGAAAAAATTAAAAGTTTAGTAGGACTAGAGAAACGCTATTACAACATGCTCCCTGATGAGTGCTGGATGTCAGAGGAAAATCAAGTAAAACTCCTTAATGATGGAAGCATTACCAAAGTAGGCAGAACCAAACTGCGAACAACTAAAAGAAAGTTGATTAAAGAAGGCTTGCTTCTGCTTGAAGTGCTGCCAAACGGTAACCGTAAGAATTTAAAGCACAAACTAACGAAAACGTACTCTATCAGACAAGAGAGAGAGCTGCTCCTCTCCTCCAGGTACACACCAGAAGATGAAGAGCATCTTCCTATAGCAGAGATAAACTGGGCGTTATTGGAGACATATACTGCTCAGGACATCAATGAAATGGATAAAATAGCTAAAGTCCAGCTATATATGGACTGTGGATTTATCGTTCTGCCTACTCACTACCCAATATTTACTGAAGATAGTGTCGCATGTAGTTGTAAAGGCGGAATTAACTGTTCAAATATCGGCAAACATCCAGTCCATAAGTACAAAGATATAGACTCTTTCAACTATGAAGGGAAGAAGAGTTCTTATCTGAAAGACTTTAGAGAGAATCCTAGTCGCAATATTGGCTTCAAAGTTATGGGCTATAGCGTTCTTGATGTTGATAATAGACACGATGGTGACAAAACTCTAGCAAGATTACTCCAAGAGTCAGAAACTAGTTTCAATCACAGCATCAGTGTGAAATGCAGTAACGGACAGCACATTTACGCAAGTAATACGCATTTGAAAAATACAGCAGGATCTATCGGAGATGGTTTAGATGTTAGAAGTGAAGGCGGTTTTATAGTAGCTCCTGGCAGTCAACATAAGACTGGAACAGTTTACGAGTGGAATGAAATTGGAGAAGTAGCAATACTGCCTGAAGAATGGTTTTACGAAGAGGAAGAAGAAAATGAACACTCCTCTGGAAAGAAACCCTCAAACAAAACCAGCCAGAGGACTGTAAGAAAAAAGGATATTAAATTACCTGAAGACCGGACATAATTAAACCGCTGTGTTTTCACTGCGTTAGCGGTGCGGTGAATTATGTCCAGTCTTCACTTAGCTGGGAATTGTTGATCCATAAAACATATCCTAGCTGCCCCATCCTGACCCATTTAACCTCCAGGACAGCTTTAAAATTGATTAGGCTTACTCTGCCCTGCCTATCGACTGAATAGGGCTTTAAAGAGAAAATTTGGATGTCGACACATATGTTTTGAAAAGTCCAGAATTTCAAAAATTTTGAAAAATTGTAAAGCTAGTATTCAGGCGATTTAACTTACGCCATACTCCTTGTAAACTATGTATCTAAAGGAGTTATAGAAATACCTACGCTTTCCTCAACTTCTTCGGGCATTAATGGTACTTAATTTTTCTATGCGTTTGTAGGATAACTAGCTGCAGAATTGGCAGTATTTCTAATTTCTAAATCCGTTACTGGCTCTTCTCCGTCTTCGCAATACGTATCTCGAATTGTTATTAAGATGTCGTAAATTTGTTCGGCATTTTTCCCATAGCGTCTATAACGACAACCCCATTTAAATAAAGTTAGTCCTCTTTCACCTTCTGGGATTCTGTAATCTGGAGTTAATCGGTTAGGTAATTGAAGAATGGACATAATTTAATTATTGAATCCACGCAAGTTATGTTCTTTGAAAAGTGTCGGGTAGCAGAAATTATCGAATTTCTGCCATCTTGGAGTTTATGTATGAACTTCAATTACCCGACAACTACTTGTTGTTTTTGATTCAACAAGCCAAACAAAATTATCAACTCTTTGACCAAAAACGCAAACGCGGGAAACCACTGAGTTATTCCGAACGCTCGTTTTGGTTGTTGACTCTGGTCGCCGTTCTGCTGCGCGCTTTTTCTGCCTGTGAGCTTCATTTGTTGCTCACCAAAGATCAAAGATTACGCCTGGCTTTGGGCTTTGAACGAGTTCCGCATCGCAAGACCATTGCGCGGCGGATCAGTCGTTTAACGGCAACTGGCGAAGAGCAGATCGCCGCTTTCGGCTTTAAGATTTTGGCGGCTTTGGCTATTGAGAACCAATTGGTGAGTGCCATTGACGGTCGGATGTATGCCGCCTGCGGTCCGCTCTGGCACAAGCAAGATCGGCAGCATGGAGTCATTCCATCCAAGTTACGCAATGTCGATCAGGAATCGGAATGGTGCAAATCAGGTTATCGCGGCTGGGTGCAGGGCTATCGACTGATTCTGCAAGGCTTGGTTTTCCCGGCACCGGTTCCATTATTTGCGACTTGGCGCAGTAACAATCAGGGCGAATCGACGATTGTCAAAGAATTCTTGCGAGCTGAACGAATGCCGGTGACCGATGTTCTGTTGGGCGATGAATCCTTTGGCGGAAAAGAATTAACCGCTCTTTATCATAAAACGGGCGGTTATTTGTTGACCCCGAAACAATTGCCAAAAAAGAACAAGGGATGGAAAAATGATCTGTATGATTATCGGAAGGAAACCATCGAATTATTGTTTCAAAGAGTGATTCAAGCCTCTGATGTCAAAGAGTGTAAAGTCAAAGGCTTGGGTAAAAATGGGGCGTTTGTCCTGGCTTCAGTCTGGTTATATCAATTGGTTTTTTGGTGCAATCATCAAGCCGCCAAACCATTAACAATTATCAAAGAACATTTGGACTTAGCGCGGTGGCGAGTGCCACTCTGATTTATGTCCAGGCTTCAGCTAAGTGGGAGCAAAGAGCAAAAAAGCAAAGTGGTAGGTAAGTCGCTGTTTGCTGCGCATGTCCATTGACTTGTTCGCTTGCTTTGTAAAGTAAATCACGCCTTACTAAAAAGCAAATAAGCTGTTGTTTTGGTCTAAGGTAACTAATGTTTCCGCAGAAGTTACATCAACCTTCACATTCCAAACAGCAAATGCCTTCGGCGTAGTTCCAATGCCAAAAAGATAGTATGTACCATACGGGACAGCATTAAACTTTGCTTTGCCGCTAAAATCAGTGGTTACACTCTGAATCGTGTGCTTTTTGATTGCATCGTCTGCTACTTTCGCAATCGCATCATTACCGCGATTTGAAATACCATATGAGAAAGCAATGTTTGCGTCAGAGTTACGTCGCTCAGCACCAGCATCTTTCATTGGCTGGACGCCAGCATCACTCATGAGTTTTACTGCACTTTCATCCAGCAAGTAAAATGTTGTCCTGGCTATGGGCTTAATATCGTTAGATTTAAAAACTAGTCCAGCCTCAACCGATACAATCCCTTCCTTCTTAAAATTGCAAGAAGTTGTTGCGGAAATTAAAATTGACAGTGAAAGAATAAACCAAAACCTTTTTTTTAACATTGAAAAACTCCTGTTGAAGATTTAGAAGCCCAACGAATCGAGCAAGCGAACAAGTTATTATACCGCTAAATTGTGGCATAAAACCCAAATACGAGCAAAATACCGCAAACCTGTCTCAAAAACGGTCGCTTACGATACGTCCTTTAGCTTACAGCAGGCTGAATTTTGATACTAGCCTTTTTTATTTATAGCTGATTCAAAAACTAATGTTTTCGGTATTCAGTAGAATTTAGCGAAAGGGGTTATTTAATTCCAGATGGTTACGTCTGATAAGCAAAAAGAACCTACAACATTTTGTGTTTCAAAAATTTCCCTATGAAATCGCAATATATTGTGGTCGCAGGTCACAGCAAAAGTTGTCTAAAAATACAATCTGTTGTGGTTTATGGCTGTAAAGGGTTGAAAACACGTTACATAATGGCTATTATCGGACGGACGGTTTAGTTAACTTCAATAAATACGGGCATTGGAGGGGATGCCCGCGTCCTCACGACTAATGACGGACGGTTCACCTTTTCTCCATCCAATCGCTTACAAGGTAAGCCAGGCTTGTCCATCCAGGTTAGCGCTGCTAAATTACGCTGTTATGGTGTTAGAAAGCTCTCATCTCCTTTCAGAATTAGCGATGAAATTTACTTCACTTGTGTCTCCAGTGATGTTCAAAACTTGCACGGGTTGACTGAACGTATAGCGTTTGCCTATTGCCGAAAGAATGTAAGTTTCACCTGCCTGAACATCATCGAAACGGTAATAACCGAACGATGTCGTTGTTGCTGTTCTGACTAGTCCGCTTGAATCGGTCAGCGACAGACGCACGTTGCGGATGCCGCGCCTGTTCGAAGTCATCACTCGTCCACTGATTGATACTGTCGCTGCTGTCGGTGTAACAGCTACTCCGTTAGTGCTGCACCTGACGCCGGTTCGGTCGTTGACGAGGAAAGTAGTGAAACTGCCGCCTGCTGGCGGTGCGGCGGTGATGCTGCTGGCGGTGGTAAGCGTCCCCGCAGAGAGGACGACCGAACTTGTGTTGAATGCCCCAGAGCCGTTGCCTGGGAAAATGTCATTCACTGTTACGTCGCCTGCAGCAATACCTGAGTTTACAGTAGTGATAGATTGTGGAGCTCCCCCATTGACAGAAAAGGCGATATTTCCGGAGACCGCAACAGCGCTACCTGAGAAGGGGTTTCCCGCTTCATCAAAAACAACACGGAAACTGTTCTCGCAAAGTGTGTTCGTTATTGTATAAGTGACAGCTGTTTGCAGGGTAATAGACAGTTGACTATTGTTGCCTCCGCTGAACGTCAGATTGGCTTGCCCGTGCGCGACGGGAACATAGATTGCCAGTGCAATAAACGCGGCAATAATAAATTGCAATTTCAGTTTCATTGAATTAAATCTCCTGTGTAAATTGTAGTTTTTGCAAGTTAAAGAAAATCCGCGCCCAATAAAGTAATCTCGGGACGAGTCGCTGTCGAAAGCATCGAAGATTAGATTCTAATACAAAACGCGAGAAGTACCACAACCATATACTCTTTAAGGCTGAACGTAAAGAAATTTGTGAAAATACGGCGGTTGTGGCGGAACGAAAGAAATCTTCGACGGCGACAAAGAACTGATTCGCTTTAAGCAGAAGGTTGTCGGCTATTCATTGACCGGCGATGTAAGCGAACAGAAGATGTTCATTCTTTTTTCACGTTCATTACGCTTTGCTGAAAGTGTTTTACGTAATGGTAGTTATCGGATGCGAAAATATCAAACCACTGTAAAACAGAGCGTAAAGTCTTTGGGAAAGTGAATCTCATTTTCCTTTCTTCGCGCTCAAAATAAATTTTTCGAGATGCTTTAAGTATTCCTCTTTACCGTCTATTACCGCTGCGTCCTCTGCTATATCCTCGATTACTGGCACACAGTAAGCAAAGGAGTTGATCTTGCTTTTTGCTCTGGACATTGCAGTTAAAATTCCAATTTTGCAGATGTCATCCGAAAATCTTCCGACTTCCTCTCGTGCGGCTCGGTCTTTCGGTTTGATTTTGTTTCCAGTCCATTTACGATAAAAGATGATAACTTCATCAGTCTCTTTATCTTCATCAAAATCATCAATCAATACGTGGGCGTCTGGGCGTCCAATAAAATAATCCATTGCTTTCTCTACGGCGTCCTGAAAATCAAGTTTATTCATAAAGCACCATAGCTCATATTTTTCTACTTTCTGAAATGGAAGTCGTATTGTCTTGCGTTTTCTATGTTTACGGCTAGGGTATGATTTTTCACTGGACGTCTGGACGTCTGTAATTTTTGGCGTCTGGACGTCTGTAATTTTTGGCGTCTGGACGTCCACACTGGGCGTCTGGGCGTCTATTGTTTGGACGTCTGGGCGTCCAGCAGAAACTTTAATTTCAGATTCTTTTTTAATGGAGGGAGGTTGCGCAGCTTTAGGAACAACTTCGGTTCTTGGTTTGTCTGTTTCCGCCTTCTTTTTTGCCTCATCAGCCTTGAGAAGACTAATTAAAGTTGAGCTCATAAAGCTACCTCACTTGCCGTTTCATCCACCAAGTCAGGCGTAAAAATTAAGACCCCAAGCCGGTGTAGCTCATAAAGTTCGTAACAGAGCTTTAAAACAGACCTGGGAATGCCTTGTGTGTGATAGTAAATTCTATCAATAACTTTTTCGGGGAAAGGGTTTTCAGCTTCTGCAAATTTGCATCGGAAGTTAATCATTTCTCTCGTTTCTTCTAAGCTCAAAGGGTTGAGGTTTGAGTAACTCATAATGCGCGATTTGAATGGACGGTTCTGCTGACGGTTGATTTTCAGCTTTAGCTCCATTTGTCCAGCGACGACAATCTGGACAAGTTTTTCGGTGTTGGTTTCAAAGTTTAGAATTTCGCGTAACAACTCAAGTTGCTGATTAGTAAGCATCTGCGCTTCATCAATGAAGATGACAACATTCTTTTCCGTCTTAAACTGCTCAACAAGGTATGTTTCAAACAGCCTCTTTTGCGCTTCACGTGAGCGCATTG
>MWVV01000439.1_pt1 | contig 15187 bp, 16 predicted proteins | sample 1047281 | NCBI WGS metagenome assembly MWVV01 (sample SAMN06349986, study PRJNA376086) | soil metagenome | isolation source: PT-2 sample Antarctic (ecotone) soil | place: Antarctica | collected 2015-01-13 | reverse complement strand
CCGAAACGGTGCAGAGAAAAAATGCTAGTTGAGACGAATTCAAAAGTTTGAAAAAGCGATTTTAAGGCAACGGTAAAAAGCAGAACGCTCCACATTCGCGTTGGCGGTTTGCCGCAAAATCCGAAACCGCCTTTGAATTACCAATTAGTTTTTTCAGTTGAGGGTTTAATAAACGAATACATCGAGAAAGCCCGCGTGATTCGTAACGGTAAAATTGAAGAAATCGAATCAATGACAGAACTTGAAAGTCTAGAGTTTAAGGATTTTCCGGCGCTTGAAGCATTCCAAACTTCCGGCGGAACTTCAACTTTGCCTGAAACTTTTTTTGGAAAAATTAAAGAACTCGATTACAAAACAATTCGCTATACGGGACATTGTGACAAATTCAAAACAATGATTGATTTGGGTTTGTGTTCAAGCGAAGAATTACATGTTGACGGTGCAAAAATCAAACCGCGCAAAGTTTTCGGCGAGCTTCTGCAAAAAACTTTACCCGCTGACGAACCTGATTATGTTCTTGTTCGACTTGAATTTCTCGGACAAATCTCAGGCGAGACAAAATGTTTGCGTTTAGATATTGTTGACGAGTTTGACGAAGAAACAAATTTGAGCGCAATGATGCGAACGACCGCTTTTCCAGCTTCAATCATCGCGCAAATGATGGTGCGCGGCGACGTAACAACGCGCGGCGCGACGCCGCAGGAAAAAGCGATTGACGCGGAGAAATTTGTCGCTGAATTGGCGCGAAGAAATATAAAAATCGAGGAAAGTTAAAAATGAAGAAGGCGTTTCGGATATTACCTTGGGTGATTTTACTTGTTCCTTTCTTTATTTTAGCGTTGTTTTATAATTTGATTAGCAGCGAAGTTTTAACTTACCGAAGTTTTGGCGGAAACGAAATTCAATACGCTCCGAAATCGCTTTTCACAGTTTTCCGCGTTCCATTGATTGAAATAGTTTGCGCGTCAATAATTGAAATTATGCGGCGAAAAACTTTAGAATTTAACAGCGAAATTCGTTTGGGTTATTATTCGATGTGGAGCGTTCTGCTTTTTACCGTTGCCTTAAAATCGCTTTTTCAAACTTTTGAATTCGTCTCAACTAGCATTTTTTCTCAGTCCGTTTACGCAAGCATCTTTTTCTATGTAACATTAGCTATTGTTATCGGCGGAATAATTCTGGCTTTTGTTAAGGGAAAGAAGATTTTGGCAAGTTTTCAAAGCAAAAGCTATGGATTGAAAAATTGGGAAAAAATTAGCCTTACGATTTTCTTTCTCGTTTATTTGAGCCTGGCATTTGCGCCAATGTTAATTTATAGATAAAGAATCGTTTGAATAATAAATTTATGTCGAATGCTTTAATGTTTTATCGTGAAATTGCGCCGCCGAAAGAAATTTCACATCTCGTTTTATCGTTTTGGGAATTTGCCGTGAAAAGCGAAAACCGCCAGCCTATTATTCACGAAGTTTTTCCCGACGGCTGCATTTCGATTCTTTATTACCGCCACCAAAACCTTGATGTCAATACGCTTTTTATTAACGCTCTAACGCTTGAAATATTCAAGACCGAAGTTTATGCAGGCGATATTTTCTGGGGAATGAGATTATCGCCAGCAGCTTGCGCCTCTGTCTTACGTTTGAATCCGGCGGAAGTTCATCCTGAAGCTATCAACGATTCGGAAAAATTTAGGCATTTGACCGAAGGAGTTTTGGAAAAATTAGCTGTCTGCCGGGATTTTGAAGAATCAATCGAAATTTACGAGGCGCAAATAAAAACTCTTGAACTTGCGCCCGAAGACATTGATGAAAAAGTTGCCGAAGCCGTGCGAATCATTGACGCGAATTCGGGTGAATTAAAAATTTCCGAAATCGCAAGAACTGTCGGTCTAAGCATTCGACAATTGGAAAGACGCTTCAAAAAAAGCGCGGGTCTGACACCGAAACAGTTTGCGCGGGCGCGACGGATTCGCGCGGCGGCAGTCAGTGTCGTTGAAGAAAGCGAAATGAATTGGGCACATCGTGCCGTCGCAATGGGCTTTGCCGACCAAGCTCACTTAATACACGAATTTTCTACGCTTACGGGACGCTCGCCGAATTCCTTTGCCGAAAGAGTAAAAAAAATCGAGTATGGCAAATTGTTGAAATAATTTTTTCGATGTCGCAAATTTACAAGACCGCGCCTTATTCTTTCGTCATAATTGACTTCAACAATTTATAAAGGAGAATTTTGAAGGTTATGATGAAAAATATTTTATTCGCTTTTATTTTTATGGCTGCGAGCGTTTCTTTTGCTTCGGCGCAAGAAAAGAAAAATATGGAAACGGGTAATCCAATTGAAGCCAAACGCGCCGAGATGAAAAAACTCGACCGCCTCGTCGGACAATGGCAAGGCACGGGATGGATTCAACAGGGGAAAAACAGAGAAACATTTGCCGGAACCGAAACGGTGCAGAGAAAAATTGACGGATTGGCGCTGCTTGTCGAAGGAAATTTTAAGGACAAAGCCGGAAAAGTTATACACGAAACGATAGCCGTTCTTTCGCCAAATTTGCAGAAGAAAAGTTATGATTTTCGTGCGTATTTAGCGAGCGGAAACGCTGGAGATTATGAGTTTAAGGCGTTAGGAGACAGTTGGCAATGGGGTTTTCAATTTCCGAATGGCACTATTCGTTATGACATTAAAATAAATGGTGATTCGTGGGTAGAAATCGGTGAAATTTCTCAAGACGACGGTAAAACTTGGATGAAGTTTTTTGAAATGCAATTGAAAAAGGTTAAGTAAATTTACAGCAAAAAATTAAAGGCTCCTCAATGTTGAGAAGCCTTTTTAATATTAACTGTTAAATTATTAAATACCGAATAATCTTGGCGGCGCTTTTTTCTGCAAAAGTTTTCGCAGTTTCAAACGCGCTTTGTGCAGTTGCGATTTTGAAGTTCCGACCGAACAACCCAAAATTCGCGCTACTTCTTCGTGTTCGTAGCCTTCGACATCGTGCAAAACGAAAACGTTGCGATAACCGTTTGGTAATTGTTCTATGGCATTTTCAATCGCAATCTTATCAACTACCGGCATTTTTCGCGGATTTTCTGTTCCGCCGACAACCTGAACCGGCGTTTCCCCTTCTTCAGTTGTTTTTTCAAATTTAACATTACGCTTGCGAAAGTGCATTAAAACTTGATTAACCGTCAAGCGGTGCAACCAGGTGGTAAAAGCCGAATCGCCTCGGAAACTGCCGATTTTACGATACAGCTGAATAAAAACATCTTGCGTCAAATCTTCGGCTTCGGTCGCGTTTTGCAGCATCCGCAAACAAATTGAATAAACTCTTCGGTGATGCCGTTGATAAATTTCCTCAAAAGCCGCCATATCGCCTCCGGCAGCCGCCTGCGTCAAAACCAAATCGCTGCTTGAGGTTACGTTACCAAGTTCTTCGGCTTCGACAAACTCTTTGTTCTGTTTCTTTTCTTTAATTGTATCCTGCCAAATTGGATAATCTAAGGTTTTAGTAGTCGTTGTCATTTTCAAATTCCCCCTCGTCCTGTTCTATATCAAAAATTGTGCCACAACTTATGCTTATAAAATTGATAAGGTAATACACGCAAAACATCTTTATTTGTTCCCTTTCTTAGACATACTTTTATATTCGTCACTCATCCAAGTTTGGATTTAAACCAAAGCGTGTAGCCTTATAACGCATCTCATACACGCTTTCGTAATTTGTATCAATTCGTTACTGATTCTCGGAAGTTTTTGAATAATGTTAATATATTTACTCCAGAACCATTGGGGGAAATACATAATCGGAGATTTTAGAAAGATGCAAAAGGTCGGTTCCATAAGATTTTTAATTTTTAGTATTTGCGTTATTTTCATAACCTTTTCCGGCGCTTTCGCTCAAGAAAAAATTGCGCTGCAAATAAAAAGTCAAGAAGTTTCGGAAAGCGACGGCATTCCTGTTTTAATCAAACATTTGCCCGATTGGGAAAATGTCCGAAACAGTGCAATTCACACAAACAATACAAACGATTTGCGTAAATTTCTCGGAGAACGTCCCATTTTCGATTTGATAGATTTTGGAGGCGGAACCGAAGCCGTTACTGCGCCATACGCTCAGGGGAAACTTTTAATTATCGAATACAACACACCGCAGGCTTCAGTTGAGGCGGATAACAGATTTAATCAAATAATAGCGGGAATGGGGCAAAATTCCCATATGTTCTATCGTCGTATCGGTAATTATAATACTTTTGTTTTCGACGCAAGCGACGAAGCATCCGCCAACATGCTGCTCGACCAGGTGAAATACGAAAAAAAAGTTCACTGGTTGGGAACCGATCCGTTTTTGTTAAAACGCGCGGAGCGCGCATTAGTGCAAGGTTTGTCAGAATTATTTATCGCGACGACTTTAACAATTGTCGGCGGTCTCGGGCTTTCGCTTCTGATTGGGTTCGTTGTCGGTATAATTTTCTTCTATATCCGCGAACAAAAACGCTCGACTATGGAAGCGTTTTCCGACGCAGGCGGAATGACTCGTTTGAATCTGGATGACCTGACTTCGCAAATTTCAACTGACAGGTTACTCAAAGATTAAAAGTGAAAGAGTGAAAAAGAAAAATGTCGTTAAGCCGATTGCTTTTCTACTTTTTCACTCTTTCACTTTTATAGGCTTGGACGGCTTCCGCCGCGCCAGCGTGCATAATTTCCGGTCGATGATAACGCCAATGTTTTTCAAATTCCTCATCGGTCATTGCAGAATTTGCCCCGCGCTCTTTCGATTTCAAAAAATTTTCGCACCAATCGCGTATTTCCTGATTTTGATTCAACGCGGTTCGCGCTCCGTGCATCAAATTATCTCGTTCCATTGTTCGGTTCTCCTTTATGGCGAATTTTTATTATTAAACCTTTACGCAAAATTTGCGTAAAAACAACTTGAATTTCTCTTTGGAGTTTTCTTTGTGAAAAAAATTTTCTTAAGTTCACTTTTAATTTTATCAATTTTAACCTCCGTCAATTTTGCACAAACGAAAAAGCCCGTGCAAGTTGTGCCGAAAGCCGCGCCGACTTCGGCAAACGCTTCCGCCGCAAAGCAAAGCATCGAAATTCCGTTTATTAACAAAACTCTGGCAAACGGTTTGGAAGTTATCGTTCTGCCTGACGCGAGTGTTCCGCTTGTAACTGTGGAAATAGCGGTTCGCAACGGTTCTTTTACCGAACCACCCGAATTGAACGGTTTGTCGCATCTTTACGAACATATGTTTTTCAAACCGAATCAATCTATTTTGTTGTACAGATGTGAAATTTATCTGAAATACGGCAGAACCGATTTGTATAACGGAGATACTTGTTCGGAGAAGCTGAAACTTAAACCGCAAATTGGAAACGTGGCTTATTTAGATAATTACGGACAGCTAAACGTTAAAAACGCGACCACGCAGGAAGAAGTCGTTAATTACTTTTTTACGACGACCAGCCCGTATCTTTTTTCGGCGATGAAATTTATTAACGATGCGATTCGCTATCCGACTTTTGGCGAAAACGAATTGAAAGAGGAAATAACGGTTGTCAACGGCGAGATTGACCGTAATTTTTCAAACCCGTTTTTTTATCTTGACCGCGCTCTTAAAGATAAACTTTTTTACAAATACCCGACAAGAAAAAACGCGCTCGGCACGCGCGAAACGGTTCTTTCGGCGACAACCGAAAAAATGCGTCTTATCCAATCGCGCTATTACGTTCCGAACAACGCTGCATTAGTCGTAACCGGCGATGTCAAACCCGAAGAGGTTTTTGCAATGGCGGAACAAACCTTCAGCAGTTGGAAACGCCGAGAGACTGATTCGTTCAAAGAATTTCCGCTCGTCGAGCATCCGCCGCTCACGAAAAGCGAAGGAGCGGTGGTCGAGCAGGACGTAAAAAATGTGCTGATTCAAATCGGCTGGCACGGACCTTCAATCGGTAAAGACAATGCTGCAACTTACGCGGCAGATGTTTTTTCTTATATTTTGACGCAGCCAAATTCGCGTTTTCAACGCGCCTTGGTTGATTCGGGATTGGTCGTCGGGGCAGATATTACTTACATCACGCAACGAAACGTCGGACCGATTACAGTTAGTTTGGTTACCACGTCGGAACGAGCAAAAGATGCGCTAAAGGCAGTTTACGCGGAAATTGCCCAATTTGATAAACCCGATTATTTTACCGATGAAGAACTCGAAAGCGCGAAAACTTTGCTCGAAGCGCGAGACTTATATGAGCGCGAGAAACTCAGCGATTATGCGCATACGTTAAGTTTTTGGTGGTCTTCAACCGGAATCGAGTATTTTCGCGGTTATCACAAAAACTTGCGTGCCGTGTCGCGTGCCGAGACATCGCGTTACGTAAAAACTTATATTCAAGGCAAGCCACACGTCGGTATCGCGCTTATCTCAAAAGAAGCGCAAGCCAGAGCTAAAATAACGCCTGAAGATTTAATTGGAAAATAATATGAAAAAAGTGGTCAGTGATCAATGGTTAGTGGTCGGTAGAAAATTGCTTGCAGCAAATTTACTGATTTTGTCTTTTGTTTTTGTAAATTTTGCTCAGACGAATAGACCGAGCATTGCCCAGCAAGCCTCGCTTGTTACCGAATTTGACGTTAACGGCTTAAAGGTTTTAGTCAAGCGCCGTCAGAATTCACCGACGGTTGCAGCAGCGCTTTTCGTTCGCGGCGGAGCGCGAAATATTACTGATAAAAACGCCGGAATCGAAAATTTTATGTTGAGCGCCGCAACCGAAGGCAGCAAAAGTTTCCCGCGTGAATCCTTACGACGCGAACTTGCGCGAACAGGAAGCAGCGTCGGCTCCGGCGTGAATAACGATTACAGCGTTCTCTCGCTGGCTTCGACTCGTCATAATTTTGATCGTTCGTGGGAAATTTTTACCGACATAGTGTTAAATCCAGCTTTTACGGCAGAAAATTTAAGTTCCGCCCGCGAAAGAATTTTAACCGGTTTAAGAGAAGAAGAAACCGACAACGATAATTTTTTGCAAATTTTGCAAGATCGCATTGTTTACGCAAATCATCCGTATTCCAACAATGTGCGCGGAACGCTTAATACAATCGGCAATCTAAATTCCGAAGATTTACGCGCATATCATCAAAAGACGATGCAAACTTCAAAACTCCTTCTGGTAATTGTGGGAGATTTGGATGCGAAAGATTTACAAAATCGCATTGCCGCATCATTCGGTAAATTGCCGCGCGGCGATTATAAAGAAACAGCTTACCCCGCGCTGGATTTTTCTAAACCGAGCGTGGATATAACTTCTCGGAACTTGCCGACCAATTATATTCAAGGAATATTTAATGCGCCGTCCTTAAACAGTGCCGACTATTACGCAATGCGCGTCGCGGTAACTTTTTTGCAGAGCCGCGTCTATGAAGAAGTTCGCCTTCGCCGCCAACTTTCCTACGCGCCAAATGCAGAGTTGGAATCCCGTTCGGCGAACACGGGAAATATTTATGTTACCGCCGTTGACGCCAATCAGGCGGTCAGCGTGATGCTTTATGAAATAAACAATTTGAAAACTAAATTGATAGACAAAGAAGAGATTTCCGGCATATCGGGGCATTTCTTGACGCTTTATTACGTTGACCAGCAAACTAACGGGGCGCAAGCCGCTGAGCTTGCTAAATATGAATTAATTGGCGGCGGCTGGCGCAATGCGTTTCAGTTTTTAGATAAAATTCGTGAGGTTAAACCCAAAGAAGTGCAGGCGGCGGCGAATAAATACATGAAAAACATTCGCTTTGTCGTTATCGGTAATCCGGCGGCAATAAATAAGGAAATCTTTTTGCAGAACAACTAAATCGAAAATTACGAATTACGAATGTCGAAATAATTTTCTTTAATTCGTAATTCGTAATTTTTCTAATCGATTATTATCCGTCTTTTTCAACTTCTTTACCTTTTTTCCTTTCCTCCAAAGATGGTGAAGGTTGCTCTTGTGGTCTTTTCTCCCGCGTCGGTAATTCAGAAGGCGGTTGAATGCGATGTTCCTCACGCTTTGGCGGCGGTTCGGAACGCCGTTCTTCTACTTTCGGCGGTGGTTGCGGACGTTCTTCACGCTCGTGTCGCGGCGGCGGAATAGATGTCGGCGGAGATAACTCTTCGTCTCGGTCATTTTTTCGCGGTTTATAGACAGGCGTATCTTCTCTTCTGTCCTCTGATTTTCCGCGCCGTGAACTATTCGGATAGCCGTCTGCGGGAACTTCTCTTGACGGCGATTCCTTTACATCGGAGTTTCCGTCATTCTGCTTGATAATCGATCGCGGAATACGTTTAACCGCTCCGGTATCGCGTATTTCCGGTCTTGCTTCCTCTCTACCTTTAATTTCTTCTGCATTCGGATTTCTTTCAATTAAAGGACGATTTCCGTAAATGCGCTCTTGACGAAGATTTTCGTCCATCGAAACGCCCGTTTTTCTCCCAATTGCTCCTGTTTTAACTTGTGAATCAATCGTTTCGAGCTTCGGATTTTCAATGCGAATATCTCTGCTTATTCTGTTGCTTAAATCTTTATAAGTCGGAAGATTAGGCGAGTTTCTAACTTCCGAAGGCGTTTCGGAAAGAACCCTTCGAGCTACTTCAGGCGGCGCGCTAAGAAAAACCTTCTTTTCTCTACCAAAATCACTTGCTAGAACGCCGACTACGCCTTTAGGCGGAATTGAATCTATCGGCGGAATTGCATTACCAATTTTGTCTCCGCGGCTAACTATCGTTCCGATTGATACTTGCGAAGACGGCGATGGATTCGCCGTTGGATTTACGACAACGGTTGTGTTGTTAATGATAGTTGTCTTGTATTTCCGCCGGTCAACATAAGTCGAAGAATAATGATTATAGTTGTAGTAATTATAATTATACGGCAGAGGATACCAACAAATTAAACTTCCCGAGTATGTTACAACAACTAGCGCGGGTCGCCACCAGCTGCGCTGCGCGCGATGATATGAATATGGCGTCCAAGCCCAATCATTGTCAATGTAAATCCAACGTCCGTGATGATATGTCGCCCAGCCCCAAGGTTCATCATTAACCCAAGTCCAGCCGTATGGCGGAATCCAGCGCCATTGTCCGTAACGATACGGCGACCAGTTTGCATAACTGCTCGTCGCATTTCTGAACGGATGCCAAACATAACCGTATTTTTTCGTATAAATCCACTCGCCGTAATCGTTTAAATCTTCCGCGCCGTAAATATCCTGGTCATAGTATTTGTCGTAATATGCGTCGCGCAAACGTTTGGCGATTACCGCGTCGCGTTCCAAAGCCCAACCGTCAAACTCATCCGCATAGCGCGAAGCATCAGAAGTTTCCCATTCGCCGGCGTTATTTCCGTCTAAATAAATACGTGCGCTTTTTCCGTTGCGGAGCGTAAATCCCGAATCTTCAGAATATACACGTGCTTGTCCGCCGTCGGTAACGCCAACACGAACTTCCGTGTCGTTTTTATTGCCCGCATCTACACGATACATTCCCGCTCTCTGCACGGCAATTGTTATTCGGGGAGCGTCAATCTCAAAATAGCCGCGCTCTTTGTTAAACTCCAAAACGCGCATACTCAAAGTTCCCTGCGGCAAACTTACGGCTATACCTTCATCACGCAAAGTTGTAATTTTTAGATAAGCGTTTTCGGAGAGACGTAAATAATTTTGACTGTTAAACTGAATTTCAAGGCGTGAATTTTTGTCGGTAACTATTTCGTCGCCCTCGACAATCGGCAGGTTTTGCGCGGCGCGTTCCCAATCGCTGGTGTCGGCTCGCTTGATTTGCGCATCGCCGCGCAGGAAACTGATTCGTGCAACCCGCGCTTTAATTTCCGGAACTTCATCATCGGAAACATTTGCAAATGCGTTTCCCACATTTAGGACCAAAAGGGGCATCAGGAAGAAAAACACCCAAAGAATTTTCTTTGTCAGCTGCATATTTAATTTCTCCTTAAACTTTCGATTTTCTTCACGGAAGAGTGAACCGGTGAATTTCTTCAATGTTTGCTTACGCTTGCAGGCAAACATTATACCGACAGATTGAAAATTAATTGAGTTATATTTTACGCTGAATTTACCACGGAAATAAATAATTATAAAAAATATGTCATAACCCAAAACGTAGAAAATTAAATATACACAATACGATATGGTATAAACTCTTGAAATTTTCGATGCTCGGTTTTATTTGATACTTTTGATTTGGAAAACTAAAAGTCTATGCTTTGCAACTAATGCTTTTGATTATAAACTTTATAATTAAATACTTTTTTGAAAGGACAGTTATTATGAAAAAATTTACATTTATCAGTTTTATAATTTTAATTTTAACTTTTACCGCCTTCGGACAAAGAACCAGAACCGTTAAAGTTAAAACTACAACCGTAACAACCACGACAATCACAAGCGGCGAAAAGGGTGTGCGTGCCGCTTTTGACCGCCTCATCGAAGGCATCAAACAAGCTGATGCGGAAAAGGTGATGAGCCTTTATCAAAACTCTGACAAAATTCTTTTCTTCAACAACAACGGTACGGCAACAATCGGCTGGGAAAATATGAAGAAAAACCGCCAGTCACTTTACGAAAAAACTTCAAATGTGACACTCGATCCTACTGGCGTGCGTGTCGAAATGCTCGGCAAAGATGCGGCATACGTTACTTGCAAATGGAAACAGTCGCAGGAATATAACGGCAAGCTCGAAACGGCTTCGGGCAGAATGACGCTTGTTTTTCGGCTTATCGGTAAAGATTGGAAAGTTGTTCACCTGCACACTTCGCCCGATAACCCGGACGCGAGCCGTCCCGTTTTACCGTCCGAAAGAGTAACTCAACAACCAAGTCAATGAAAAAAGTGATTTTTTAATTCTTATTAGAAACAAACATTCGCACCCGGAACTTTTGTTCTAAAATTAAACGAATACATTGCGGTTCTCAACAAAATAGAAATACGAAAAGTTAAACCCGCTCTAAAATAACCTGCGCAATCGCGTGTTCGGTCGTGTGAGAAAGCGATAAATAAACTTTATCGGCGCCGAGTTTTTCTAAGATTTTTCGCGCCTCACCGCGAATTTCCAAACTCGGCACGCCGTTTTCACCGGAGATAATCTCTACATCGTGCCACGTAACTTTTCCGCGCCAGCCTGTTTGCAAGGCTTTCAAACACGCTTCTTTAGCGGCAAAGCGCGCGGCATAAGATTGCGCCGCCGCAGCGCCTTTCGATTCACAATAAAGGCGCTCTTTTTCCGTAAAAACCCGCTCGGTAAAACGCGGCGTTCTTTCAAGAGTTTCGCGGATACGGTAAACTTCAATTATATCTATGCCGATGGAAACAATCATAAAACAGCAGTCAGCAATCAGTAGTCAGTTATCCGAATCAGAAAAGGAAATAACAGCAGAAACTTTAGCAGACTTCGGCTTTTATTGGCGAGAAAAAAACGGCGTAAAAATTTTGGTTTGTCGCGCTTTGGAGGAAAAAGGTTTTATTAACGGCTTTTCAACGCGGCTTGGCGGTGTTAGTGATTTTCCGAAGAATTCTCTCAACTTAGCCGGATATGATGAAGATTCCGCCGAGAATATCGAAGAAAATCGAAGACGTTTTTTGCAATTATTTGGCGGGAATTTTCGGCTTGCTTCGTGCTGGCAAATTCATAGCGCAGACGTGCGCGTCGTAAAAACTTTTGAAGATGCAAAAGACGGAAATCACAAATTTGACGCGCTTGTTTCCAATGTTTCGAATGTTTTGCTCGGCGTTAAAACTGCCGATTGCGTTCCCGTTTTGCTCGGTGATATGCAGACAAAAGCGTTTGCCGCAGTTCACGCTGGCTGGCGCGGAACTGTTAATTCTGTTGTCGAGAACGCAATTGAAAAAATGCGTGAAAATTATGGCACAAACTCAAAAGATTTAATTTGCGCGATTGGTCCGGCGGCTACGTGCAAAAATTACGAAATCGGGCAAGACGTGATTGATACTTTCAAACAAAAATTTCCTCAAAGCAAGCATCTTTTTCAAAAAACACGTGAAGAACACGCTCTTATTAATTTACATCTTGCAAATAAAGAACAGCTTATTTCTGTCGGCGTCTTGCCTGAAAATATTTCCGTCGCGCCGTTTTGCACAATGGAAAGAACCGATTTGTTTTTTTCTTACCGTAAGGAGAAAAAACTTTACGGTAAAACGGGACGTTTGATGTCGGTCATCGGTTTGAAAAGAAATTAGCCGCGAAATTAGACGAAATCACACAAAATTATTTATTTTCGTGAACTTTCGTGTTTGTTCACAGCTAATTTCTTTTTTCTTATCTAACTTTGGCGGTCAATGTAATTTCTTTGCTTTTCGGCGGGTAACAAACTTCATTCGTGCAAGCCTGATAGCGCACAACAGCGCGTACTTTCATAACATTTCCCTTAAAATTTCCCGGAACGCTAATGTTAAAATTAAAGACGCTGCGACCTTCGTACACATTAAGCGTATCGTCTGAAAATTCGAATTTGCGATTTTTCCCGCGCGGATACATTACTGAACCGACCTTTGCGCCCGGCGCGCTAACTTTTATAGCTGTCGGAATTGCATATTCGCTGTTCGGACGGCTTGAATTGACGTGCAAACCGCCCGGAATATTCATCACAATCGTACCGCGTGCCGCGCCGCCGCGCTTGACCGCGCCGATTGAACCGCTAAAAGTTTGGGCGCTTGTTTCTGATAAAGAAGCTGCTAAAAAGATTAAAAATAAACCGGCGCCGAATAAATTTTTTTTCATAGTTTCCTTCTACAAATAAACAAAAGTTGTCTGTCGTGAGAAGATATTTTATTTTACAATGAAATTTTCGAGCATTTCGTTTATTCTGCCTTGAAATTTCTTTCTGTAATTTTCCAATACCGAAACTTGTAATTCGTAAATTTTTTGCTTTTGGATGCCTTTAGTAATTTTCCAAAACGAAATGATTTTCACGTTGTTTTTGATTTCTTCGCTTTCGATAAAACAGTTTTTCTGATTTACTGCCGCGTTTTCCAAAAAATTTTCGGGCAAAACTCGACCGCCGGATTTTTTAATGTTTTCACAAACCGTTTCAAAATCCGAATCCGTAATTACCTTTAAATGCGCTTGTGCCTGCCGAAATTCTTCGGCGTCGTTTTTGCCCGAATCCTTTGTATAGGCTTCAAAAGCAAATCGGGAATTTTCATTTATCGGAGATATAAATCCTTCGGGTTTTATAATTCTGAAATCTTCGGTATCAATTATTTCCCGCTCAAAAGCCTGTGCCGCGCTCTTTTTTATTTTCGTCGAGACGAAAACCATCAGCGCGACTAAAACAACTCCGACAATAAGAATTTCCATAATTTAATAAGGGATGAAATGTGAAACTTGAGAGATGAAATATGAAACTTGAAAAATGCGAGAGGTAACAATCTTTTCTATCACATTTCGTTTTTCAAATTTCATCACTCAAGTCTCATCCCTCATCTTTCATCCCTGTTTTGCCGCAAGCTGTCCGCAGGCAGCGTAAATATCGCGCCCGCGCGGGCGGCGAACGTAAGCCGAAACGCCTCTGCTTTCCAAAGTTTCTTTGAAACGCTCAACCTGTTCCCAAGTTGAAGGTTTATACTCAAGTGGTTCGGCAGAATTGTGCGGAATCAAATTTATTTTGACGCGGTTTAATTCGTAACTGTTTAGCAAATTGGCGAGTTCCCGCGCGTGTTCGTCGGTATCGTTTACATCGCCGAGTAAAACATACTCAAATGTAAATCGCTCACCTTTTCTTAAAGATTTCTCAAAAGCTTTCGCCGCTTGCAAAAGTTCTTCAATCCGCCAGCGCTTGTTTATCGGCATCAATTTGTTGCGTAATTCATTATTCGGTGCGGAAAGCGAAATCGCCAGATGCGGGCGTTTTTCGAGTTTGGCAAATTCGTAAATTTTTGGAACAATTCCGGCAGTCGAAACCGTAATTCGATTTGGCACAATAAATAATCCTTCTTCGTCCGCCATTATTTCTATTGCTTTCGTCAGGTTTTCAAAATTCAGAAACGGCTCGCCCGCGCCCATCGCTACCAAATTTGTGCCGTGCGGGGTTTCTTCTCCAACGCCGTAAACGTCGTTGAGAGCAATGATTATTTGTTCGACAATCTCGCCTGCCGTTAAATTTCTTAAAAGTCCAAGTTTTGCCGTCAAACAAAAATCGCATTTCAGAGGACAGCCCGATTGCGAGGAAAAACAAATCGTGTCGCGGTTTTCGGTGGGAATAAAAACCGTTTCAACCGGAAAGTTGTCGTGCGTTTTCATCAAAAATCGCCGCGTTCCGTCTTTGGAAACATAACGCGATTCAACTCTCAAGGTCGAAGCTGTGGCAACTTCATTTAATTTTTCACGAAACGCTTTGGGTAAATCCGTCATTTCTTCAAAAGAGAGCAAGCGCCTCGCGTGTAAACCTCTAAAAATTTGTTTCGCACGATATTTCGGCTCGCCGATTTGCGCGGCAAAGTCGGCTAATTCAATCTTTGAAAATCCGGTTAAGTGCAGGTTTTCGTTCATCGCAGTTTTATTTTAGCTTATCTTTTGATAAAAACACATCAAAGGTTTTTATTATTTTATGATAAAATTTTTCGGTATTTTATGAATAACAAAGTTATCACGGGCGGCGTTTTTGCTTTAATAATCATTGGTTTGATTGCGTTTTTTTGTGTTTGGGTTGGTAAAAAGATTCGTGACGGAATAACGGAAACGCCGGAAAACACTAACACTGTAATTCCCGACGGACAAAGACCCGCGTTGCCGGTAACAAATACGGAAGAAGCCCAAAGAGTTTATCTCGCGCTCGGCAATCCGAGCAGTGCAACAAACAACACCCTTAATCCTGATAATTTTTTGATGGTCAACAACGCTTATGCGCTTTCCTACAACAACAGTCGCGGCACGGCGAACTGGGTGGCGTGGCGCATCACCGAAAGCGATTTTGGCGCAGCCGAGCGGCAGAATGATTTTCGACCTGACCCGAATTTGCCGAAAAACTTTAGAAGAGTTACGCCCGCCGATTACACGGGAAGTGGTTTCGACCGCGGGCATCTATGTCCGAGCGCCGACCGTTCGAGCAGTCCCGAAGCCAATAGCGCGACATTTTTTATGACGAATATCACACCGCAAGTGCCGGAGTTAAATAGAAATG
>MWVV01000438.1_pt1 | contig 15221 bp, 11 predicted proteins | sample 1047281 | NCBI WGS metagenome assembly MWVV01 (sample SAMN06349986, study PRJNA376086) | soil metagenome | isolation source: PT-2 sample Antarctic (ecotone) soil | place: Antarctica | collected 2015-01-13 | reverse complement strand
TTTTAAGCCTTGTCCGCCGTCGGGCGAGTTTGTGTCTTCGCCTTGAATTTCCTGCCATTCCTGCTTTTCGGTAATCGGGTCTTTCGGTATTTCGCGCAGGTAATTTGCTGTAACGAGGTCGTCGAGCGATTGCGGCAGCTTGCCTTTGTCCGTAGCGTATTGGTCGATGGCGCGGTTCATCTGCCAGAGGTTTTCGCTCAAGACGGTTTCGCGCGCCTGCTGCACGCTGCGCTGATAAACGGGCATCGCAACCGACAGCAGAATTATCAAAATAAACATCGAAATCATGAGTTCGAGCAGGGAAAAACCGCGTTCGATTTTCGATTTTCGATTTTCGATTTTCGATTTGGATTTCAAAATATTCGACTCGCTATTTATCCGAAAAAAATTTTCCGTTTTTGAATTACCAATCACTGTATTTCTCCCCGTTCAACGCTTCGCCGTCCGAGCTTGAACGCACGTCGAAAACGTTTACCTCGTCCCAGTCGCCCGCGTCTTTATTTTGATATGATGAGCGAAAAATCCACTCGGGTTTGCCCGTCATCGGGTCGACAGGCAGCTCGCGCAAGTAGACTTTGTTGATTTCCTTGTTTTGATTTATCTCGGTCGCGTTTTTGTCGCTGAACGCGCCGTTCGGCTGCAAATTTATGCCGCGCGGTCGGACCCGGACGCCTTGGACGAGAAGGTCGAGCGTCGGGGGATAACGGTCGATGTTTTCCGTATCGAAAATCTTGCAGTCGTCGACGACGACGCGGCTGCGCGGGTCTGTGATAGCGTTGATGCCGCCGCCTCTGCCCGTGTTGTCATTCGGATTGCCGGTCGGAATCGCGCCCTGCTGACACGCGCCGACCGTATCGCGCTTAAACTCGTCAATCGCCGAACGCATCAGGCGCAAGTTCTCACGCAGGCGAACTTCCTTGTCGCGCTTAACCGAATTCTGCATCAGCGGAATCGTTCCCATCACAAGAATCGCTAAAACGACCAAAGTTACAATAAGCTCAAGCAATGTAAAACCGCCGCAAGAGTGTGGAGAGTTTTCAAACAAAAAACTTTCCACGCAGCGGCGATTCGACCTTGAACCCTGAACCTTGAACCTTGAACTCATCGGTTTGTTTAGTATTTTATCGAAAAATTCTTGCCGTCGGCGGTCAGGAAATTTAAAACTTCGCGGTCGAGCGTGATTTCCGGTTGACCGTCGGCTAGGGCTTCGACTTCGATATACGCCAAAATCCCCGAACTGTTTCTGCTTGTCTCCTGCACGGAGGAAAGCGAGACGAACATTTTGCCGTTCTGGTTGAGAAACGGCTTCGCGGCTGTCTGCGCCATTGCGTTGCCGAAAACTTCGCCGTAAGAAACGGCGCGAATCGCCAGTTTTTTATCGTCGAATTTCATACCGAGAACCGCTGAGCGAAACGCCGTTGCGCTTTCGATCATCACGGCGATTTTTGTTTTTTCGCCCGCTTTCATCTGCGGCAAATTCTGTAAAAATCTAATTTCGGCGACTGGCGCGGACGTATTGTTTATATCCGCTCCATTTGCATTTGCGGAAGTTACAGATGTTCTATTGGCAGTCTGCGCAAACTGTGTGCTTTTCGCGCTCACGTCAATCGGGCGCAAGTTAGCGGCAATCGTTCCCGAATTTTCAATCGTCGTCCGCGCCGTCGTTTGATTTTGCGCCGCGGCGTTTGTTTGCTGCTGCGACGCGGTTGATTTCGTATAAGTTGGCTCGTCCGCCGCCGTCAATTTTTGGTCGGGCAGTTGAACTTGCGCGACGGTCGGCAGACGGCGCGCGGCGGCGAGCTGTTCTTCGAGTTCGTCTTTGATAATCATCGCTTCGAGCGAGCCGCTGGTCGGAACGGCAAGACTTCCCGTCGGACGCTCGTCTTCGTCTTCGGGCAAAATTGCCGGAGCGCGGATGACTTTCGGCGTGATGGCGATGACGACATCGATCTGCCGGTTGTCTTTGGTCGGCGCGGTGAACAATCTGCCCAAGATAGGAATCAAACCCAATAGCGGCAAACCCGTTCGCCCGTTGCTTTCGACGCCTTGCGCGACGCTTGCCAGCAGCAGAGTTTTGTTGTTTTGAATACGCGCCGAGCCTTCAATCCTTCGTTCGGTAAAGGTCGGTGTAAGAGTGTTTGCATTGACGACATCTCTCGATTCGATTTTCATCTGCACCTGAACGTCCTGGTTCGGAAAAATAATCGGCTTAAATTTCAAATTTAAACCGACTTGCTCATACTGGATAACGTCGCCGATAAAACTGCCGCCGTTATTGTTGTTCGGCGTTCCGCCGCCGTTGTTGAAATTATTGGCAATTGTCGCGCTTCTGGTCGGGACTCTTTGACCGATGACCGCCGAAGAATCTTCGTTGTTGAAGGCGTGAATCTGCGTCGAAGCGATAAGTTTTGAATTGTTTTTGTCCTGCAAAGCCTGAAAGCTGATGGAAGGAATGACCAGCCCCAAGCCGAGCGACGTTCTTCCGACAATCCCGCTGTTGCCGGCGATGCCGATGACGCCGCGATTCGAGCCGCCCAAATTTGAAAGCGTGGCGCTGTCGCCGATTTGAGTGCCGAATTTCAGCAAATCGTTTTTCGTAACTTCGTAAATCTGCACGTCCATCACCACTTCGGCGCGGTCTTTGTCGAGGGATTTTATCAGTCTTCCGATGAGTTGAATATTTTCCTGCGTGTCGCGAACCGTGATGCTGTTCGTCGATTTATCGACCAGAGTTATCGTCGGCGTTCTGCCGGGCTGCGCCGGAATCGCCGTCTGCACGACTTTCTGCACTTCGGTCGGGTCGGCGTTCGCCAAGTAGAAAGTTCTTAAGACGAGCTGCTGGTAATTTTGACGGCGGTTCTGATTGGCGACAAGAATCGTGCGCGGTCCGACTTTCTGGAAAAACAGATTTTCCTGCAAAAATAAGTAATCCAGAGCTTTCGCCGCCGTTACGTTTTTCAGCTCGATGACGGTTCTACGGTTGTCGTTCGGTCGAAAAGAATCCGAATCGAACAGCACGTTCAAATCCAAATCCTTCGCCAGTTCTTTTACCAGAAATTTCAAATCGACGCCGCCCGGAAACGGCACGTCGCGCAGTTTTTCCAATCTTTGCGGAACGGTTGTGTCCTGCGTCGGCTGTCTCTGATAGCCAGTCGGGACAAGCTGCACGCCGCCGCTGTTATTTGTCGCGCCGTTCGCTTTGCCGTCTGGATTTTCGCCGTCGACAACCGCTTGCTGCAGGCGCAGCATTCGCTCCATTTCCGATTTCGCCAGCTCGTTTGCGGGGTCGTAGCCGTATGCCCTGCGAAACGCGAGATACGCGCCCGCGAAATCCTTCTCGCTCGCCAGACTTGTCCCGCGCTTCATATACATCTGTGAAGCGTTAAACAGTGCGCGCTGGTAATGCAGACGATATTCGGGATTTTTCCGATTGTCGGCGACGGCGAGCGCGAATTCTTCAACGGCTTTGTCCCACTGCTCGGCATTCTCGGCTTTCATTCCGAGCTTAAAATGTTTTTTACCGTCGGGCGCTGTCGCGGCGAGCGCAAGGCTTGGCGAAAGCAGCGCGACAAACAAAACCAGAGAAATCGAAAAGCGTATGTATGCGGAGTTTTTCATAATTGTTGTGTATGGGTCGAACGTTTTTTGAAAGGCGAAAAATCTTTGCTGCCGACTTTCACGCAACGCGGCGCGTGAAGTTTCAAAACTTTTCCGGCGAAACCAATCTTATTCTGCCCGATTCAGCGAATTTCTTCAACAAAAGTTACGCGGTTTATTTCGTACAGGGTCGTCGTACCATTGAAAAGTTTTTTAACGGCTGATTCGCGCAAGCTCGTCAATCCTTCCTTTTCGGCTTGACGGCGAATTTCCGAACCCGGACGCCGTTCAATAATCATTTCTCGAATCGCATCCGTCATATCGAGCAGCTCGTGAATTGCCGTCCGCCCGCGATAGCCTGTATGGTTGCAGGCGTCGCAGCCGACGTTCATAAAAAAGTTTCTGCTCCCGACTTCTTCGGGACGAAGACCGGCTTCGGCGATTTCATCGCTCGCCGGCTTATAGCTGCGCTTGCAAACCGGACACAGAAGCCGCACAAGACGTTGGGCGAGAACGCAATTTAGAGATGAAACGAAATTATACGGCTCAACGCCCATATTCAAAAATCGCCCGATAACGTCAATCACGTTATTTGCGTGAACGGTGGTGAAAACAAGATGTCCGGTCAGTGCTGATTGGATTGCAATCTGCGCCGTTTCGTTGTCGCGGATTTCTCCGACCATTATTTTATCGGGGTCGTGGCGCAGAATCGAACGAAGCCCGCGCGCAAATGTAAGACCTTTTTTCTCGTTGACGGGAATCTGCATAATGCCCTGAAGCTGATATTCTACCGGGTCTTCGATGGTGATAATTTTATCTTCGCTGTTGCGGATTTCGTTCAACGCGCCGTAAAGCGTCGTCGTTTTTCCCGAACCGGTCGGACCTGTTACGAGAACCATTCCGTAAGGTTCTTTGATATACATCCGAAAACGCTTTACGTCTTCCGGATCAAAGCCGACGACATCGAGGCTTAAATTTTTAAATTCTTCCGAGATTTGCTCTTTGTCGAGAATACGAATAACGCAGTTTTCGCCGTAAGCCGACGGCAAAATCGAAACGCGAAAATCGACCGTTCTGCCTTTGTAGCGAACGCGAAATCTGCCGTCCTGCGGAATTCTTCTTTCCGCAATATCGAGTTCCGACATAACTTTGATACGCGAAATCAAGGTTTGATGAAAGACAATATCAATCGGGTCAACTTTTTGGTAAAGCGCGCCGTCAATGCGGAATTTGACGCTCACGTCGCGGTCGCCGGCTTCGATGTGTATGTCGGAGGAGCGCGACTCCATCGCGTTATAAATAATCGTGTCAACCAATTTGATAATCGGCGACATATCCGAATCGGACGCGAGTTTGTCTAAATCGAGAACTTCTTCGCCGTGGTCGGTTTCTTTAACAAGAGAAATCTTAAAAGTTGAAGCCGCTTCCTGAAGAACTCTTTGCGTTGCGTCTCCTTTGCGAAGAACAACGTCAATGGCACCCGCCGTCGCCACATACGGCATAATCCGCACGTTCAGCGCGTTTTCAAGTTCGTCCAACTGCTCCAAATTCGACGGGTCAGCCATCGCCACATGCAGGCTTCTGCCGTCGCGCTTCAATGGGACGAACATATTTCGCAGCATCAAATCGACGGGAATCGCGGCAAGTTCTTCATAGCTTATCGGCGATTCTTTATCGGGCGGCAGCAAATCGATATACGGCAGACGGTAACGCGCCGCAAGCAATTTTGCTTCCCTAACTTCGGGCGGCTCGTTTTCTAAAGTGTCGGTTGCAGCCGTTTTCGGCGTCGTCGAGATTGTTGCCGTGTTTCCGTTTGTTCTGTTTTCCATTTTTTTATTATTATCTTTTTCCGGCGAATGGACCGGAGGAAATCGTCTGGATAATCGGCAGGTAAATCGCCAGTAAAATTGTTATAACAATTCCCGCCATAAAAACTAAAATCACGGGTTCGAGCAAAGACGTTAATTGTTCGAGCCGCACTTCGGATTCGGCGTCGTAAAAATTCGCCACCTCGTCGAGCATTTCCTTTAAACTTCCCGATTTTTCGCCGATGCCAATCATATCGAGCGCCAGTTCCGGCATCCAGTGAGCGTTGTCGAGCGCTTCGGTAAAAAGTCGCCCTTCGCGTATCATCGGCAAAACCGATTGACTGCGACGGCGCAATTCAAGATTAGTAATCGCCTGCGACGCGATGTCCCACGAGTCGGGCAGCGTGATGCCGCCCGAAAGCAGTGTCGAAAGCGAGCGCGCAAGCTGCGCCATCGTCATCTGCCGAACGAGTGTTCCGGCAATGGGCAGGCGAAGCAGAAATTTGTCTAAAATGAGTCGTCCGCCCAGCGTTCTGAACCATATAACAAGCGCGAAAATCAAAATCAAGACGAGCGGCAGCAGCCAGAAAATGTTTCCCGTAACGGCGTTTGAAATCGCCAGAACGACGATTGTAACGGTCGGTAAACTGTTTTTCGTGCTTAAACCTTTAAATAAATCCGACATTCGCGGCACGATATACAAAGTTAAAAAACCGACCATAAATGCCGACGCCGCCAACAGAAACAACGGATACGCGAGCGCGCTGCGCAGCTTGCGCGCGATGCCGACGCTGCGTTTTAAATACTCGACATAACGCGCCAGAACTTCGTCGAGCGCGCCGCTTTTCTCGCCCGCCAAAAGCGACGCCGAGTAAATTTTCGGAAAAATTCCCTGCGCTTCAAACGCTTCGGACAAAGGCACGCCGCTTTTTATTTTGTCCTCGACGTTCGCCAAAACATCGCGCATACTCGAAGAAGCCGAGCGGTTTTTCAGCAGATTTATCGATTGCAGAACTGGAATTCCCGCCCGCAGAAGCGCCGAAAGCTGTTGATTGAAAAGCAGAAAATCGTTCGGCTTGACGCGATTTTTCTTTGCCGCGCCCGCGCCGAACGGCAGCGCGACCGCCGCCAAGCCTCTCTCCGCCGAAGCGACCGCGAAGACGCGAAAGCCTTCGCTTTCAAGCCGCGTTTTGGCTTCGCCCGCGCCCGCCGCTTCGACGACGCGCGTCATAATCTCGCCCGCTGGAGTTCCCAATCTGCAAATAAATTCAGCCATATTTCGATTTTGGATTTTAGATTTTAGATTGTTTTTTCTTTATTGGATTGAACATTTGTTTGAAAACTTTGCAATCGTTTTGCAGAAACTCTTTTATCGTTAATGTGAAGCAAAAGTTGAAAATTAGCTTCCGAGAATCGAGAATCGAAAATCGAAAATCAAATTATATCACGCTCGGCGCTCCTAAAGGTTGCAGCCGTCGTTAGATGCGATTCAAACAATTTTACCGTAAGCATCGAAACAAATCGTTTCGTCATCAAAAAAACATCTTGCACAAAAACAAGTGGTCTCTTAAACTAAAATATCATACGAAAGAGAGTTTTTTTATGGCTGTCAAAGATTTCCCCTCACGCCGTCGACACTTCCGCGTTTCGCAGCGTTCGATTTTTTTAATTTTCACCCTTCTGCTCGCCACCGTTTCGATGTCGGCGCAAACCGCCGCGCCGACGCCGCCCGACAGCGACGAGAGACCAATTAGCGTCAAGACCGACCTCGTTACGCAAACTTTAACGGTTACCGATATATACGGGCGCTTTGTATCCGGTTTGACCAAAGACGCCTTTAAAGTTTACGACAATAATCAAGAACAGGAAATCACTTTTTTCAGCGACACGGACGCTCCCGTTTCGGTCGGCATTCTTTTCGACACTTCCGGCTCGATGAGCGGCGAGAAAATTAGCAAGGCGCGCCGCGCGCTCGAACGCTTTATCAATACGAGCCATCCGTCGGATGAGTATTTTCTGATTGCCTTTAATAGCCGCGCCCAATTGCTGCTCGACCGGACGCGCGACGGCGATTCGGTTTTGCGGAAACTGACACTCGTCCAGCCGAAAAACAACACGGCGCTTTACGATGCCTGTTATTTGGGCGTCGAGCGCGTAACGACGGGGACGCGCCAGAAAAAAGCGATGCTCATTATCAGCGACGGACAGGACAACGCCTCGCGCTACAATTTTAACGAAGTGCGCCGCCTTTTAAAAGAGTCTGACGTAACCGTCTACGCCGTCGGCATCACAAGCGGAAAAGACGCGGGCGACCCGCTGGCGATGCAGGGGCAAGCATTTTTGGACGAACTTGCGTCCGTTACGGGCGGAAAATCTTTTTACCCGCAAGCCGATGTCGAGTTGGATGAGATTTTCGAGCGCATCGCGCTTGAGCTTCGCCACCAGTATTCAATCGGCTTTACGCCGAAGGATTTTGTCCCGGACGGAAAATGGCACAAGACGAAAGTTAAGGTCAACCCGCCGCGCGGTCTTCCGCGTCTAACGGTTCGCGGGCGCGAAGGCTATTACGCCGTGCCGAATACAAACGTCCGCTAAATCAATTGATTTTCAATTTCACGAAATAAAATGAAAAGAAAAACTTTCAACATCTTGACGCTCGTTTTTTGTATCGGTATATTTTTCGCCTTTTACAATTTTTCGGCGGCAAGCGCGCAAACCAATAGGAACCGCACGCGCAGCGTCGCTACCCCGACACCTGTAAGAGTTTCAACTCCGACGCCGAGACCGGCGCCGACCGTCGTTCCGTCTGTCGCGCCCTCTGCCACGCCGACGCCGAACCCAATCGACGACCCGTACGAAATCATCAAAATCGAAACCGAAGAAGTAAACTTAAACGTCCGCGTCATCGACCGCACCAATCGCCCGATAAACAATTTGCGCCAGCAGGAATTTAAAGTCTACGAAGACAATGTTCTGCAGCCGATTACGTCGTTCACGAAAGCGGAAGTTCCGACAAATTACTCGCTCGTCATCGACAATTCCGGCTCGCTCCGTTCGCTTCTCGATAAAGTTATCGAAGCCGGAAAAATTATCATCGGCACGAACAAGCCGGACGACGAGAGCAGCATTATCCGCTTTGTCAGCTCGGACAAAATCGAAATCGTGCAGGATTTTACGCCGAACAAAGCCGATTTAAACGAAGCCCTTGAAAATCTGTATGTCGAAGGCGGACAGACCGCGATTATCGACGCCGTTTATCTCGCCGCCGAAACGGTCAACAAATACGAAAACAGCCGCAACCCGAACGACAAAAAACGGCGCGCGCTGATTTTAGTTTCCGACGGCGAAGACCGCGACAGCTTTTACAAAGAAGCGCAGCTTTTCGAGCTTCTGCGCGAAGCGGACGTGCAGATTTACACCGTCGGTTTTGTCTCGGAATTGAGCAAAGAAGGCGGTTTTATCGGCAAAAGCCCGCAGGGAAAAGCAAAAGCGTTTCTAGAACGACTCGCAACCGAAACGGGCGGAAAATCTTATTTTCCGACTTCATCGGGCGAATTAAATACAATCGCGCAGGACATCGCCAGCGAGCTGCGGACGCAGTATCTGGTCAGCTATTCGCCGACGAACGAGAAAAAAGACGGCGCTTTCCGCGCCATCAAAGTCGTCGTCGACGACGGACCGAACAAACAAAAACGCATCGCCGTTACGCGCACGGGCAGAAACTCGACCGGCGAGCGCGGCAACAATGCGCCGAGGCTGCAAAAATCGAATCCGCAAGTTAAAAGTAATTAATTTAACCGAGAAACTTTTAAGACGAAAAAGGCGAGAAAATATAATTTCCCGCCTTTTTATTTTCACGCAATTTGCTTTTCTATAACCGGCTATTTCCAACTCGAGAAAACGAAACTCAAATTTTTTTTATCAACCTTTGCCTTTTCGCCTACTCATCTCGCCGTAACGGAGCCGGAAATTTTCTTGCGCGTCGTCTCGCCTGTTTCGATGACGGGAATGCCTTCGGCGACTTCGTTGTGCGGTCGCGGTATGATGTGAACAGCCGTAACCGTGCCGACACGCCGTGCCGCCGCCGCGCCCGCGTCAACCGCCGCGCGCACCGCGCCGACTTCGCCGCGCACAATCGCCGTAACCAATCCGGCGTCGATTTTTTCATAGCCGACAAGCGTTACGTTCGCTGCTTTGACCATCGCATCCGCCGCTTCAATCATCGCCACAAGTCCCATACATTCAACCATCCCGAGAGCTTCCATAAAATTAAATTCGCCTTGAATAATAAATTTCCAAAAACAATATCACAAAAATTCGTGCGGCGATTATTTCAAATAGCTCGCCAGAAACAAAAAGCCGACGGTCAAAACGGTTAAAAAAATTGCCGCCGCGATGAACCATACGTTCGGCGCGTTTTCGTGTTCCTGCCAGACTTCTTCGATGATTTTCGGCTGCAAAGTTTTCGATTTGACGCGTAAGGAACCGGCGGTTTTTAGTTTCGCTTCTTCGCGTATACTTGATTTTTTTTCAATTTCCGGGGCGTTAGGAATTTCGTTTACGAATACGGTTTCGGGCGCGGAAATCTCTTCGACGACAGCTTGATTTTTTACTTTAGCAACCTTTATTTCCGTTCCCAATTCGGCGACGACCTGTTTTTTTGCTTTAAACACCTTTATTTCCGTTCCCGAATCACCGTCGTTTCTCGCAAGCGAAATGTCGTTTAATTCGTTAAGCCCGTTTTTGCCAACAGTGATAGACGCATTGTTTTCGACGGGCGCGCTCCGTTCAATCGCCGCTTTATCGTCTTTGACGTTAAGCGAACCGCCGCATTTGTGGCAGAAAAGCGCGTTTGTTCGCGCCTCCGCTCCGCACGCGCTGCACACTTTATTTTCGATTGATGCTTGAGTCATTTTCTGAATCGACAAACAATTTTACCGCGACGGCGGCAAGTTTTTCGACGCAAGAATAAAATTTTTGCGCGGCAGTTTTTAATACGAAAAACTTTTCGCCGCTGATTTATAAGCCTTTTAAATTTTTGCGAAAATCTCGCGCTCATCGCCCAAATCGCGTGCCGACGGCGTGATAATGGTCTTCGCGTCAATAAAAATTTTCGCGCCCGCTTCGACCGCGCGTCGCACGTCTTCTTCGCTGACAAAATCGACGGTTTTCGCCTTTAAGCCGTTCGTCTGATTTTCGCCGCGCAGCTCGTGAATAATGGTTTTCACAGGGCTTTCCGCCCGTGAGTTGCCGTTTGTCGTTTGCTGAATTGAATTGCCCGCCGCGACGGAAGTTTCTGAATTTTGAATTGAGACACCCGATGACCCAGGCGTTTCCGACATCGGCGTTTCCGCAATTTTTTGACTTAAAAATTTATCGACCAGCGCCGCGATTTCCTCGCGTCTTATTGTTCTTTGGTCTTTTGTATCTGGTCTTTGGTTTTCAATTTGTAAATTGTAATCTGAAAGGCGAGCTGCGGGTTGACTTTGGACTTTGGACTTTGGACTTTGGACTGGACGAGTCTCGAAAGCGACACGCTTGATGTCCATTAAATGAACGGGCGAAACGTTGTCGCTCGTAACATTTCCACCCCAAGAGCCGCAGCCTAAAGTCATCGACGGCGCTAAATCGGTCGAGAAACCGATTGCGCCGTGTGTGGTCGGCGAGTTGATGATAATTCTTGAAGCGGGCATTTTTGCCCCGTAACTTATTGCGGCTTCGCGGCTTCCTGTGTGCATTCCGGCGGTGTGTCCCATTCCGCCGAACTGCAAAATTTCCAGACATTTCTGCGCGCCCGCGTCGATTCCGTCAACGACGAAAAACGCCAGCGTCGGCGAAAGTTTTTCAATCGACCAGGGGAAATCACGCCCGACGCCGCCGCAGTCGGCAAGCAGACAGCGCGTTCCCATAGGCACGGATACGCCCGCGAGATTGGCGATAAATTCGGCGGGTTTGCCGACGATTTTCGGATTTAACGTTCGCTGCTCGGTCAATAAAATTTTGCCGACGGCTTCGGCTTCCGCTTGATTAAGAAAATGTCCGCCCTGAAGTTTGAATTGCTCGCGCACCTGCGACGCTATGGGCGCGTCGGCGACGACCGATTGCTCGGACGCGCAAATCGTGCCGTTGTCGAAACAAGTTCCGGTCAGAATATCGGCGACGGCTTTTTCGACGTTCGCCGTTCTTTCGACAAATACGGGAACGTTTCCCGGTCCGACGCCGAACGCCGGTTTGCCCGATGAATAAGCGGCGCGCACAAGACCCGTTCCGCCGGTCGCCAAAATTACCGCCGTGCGTTTGTGCTTCATCAAAGTTTCCGTGCCGGCGATGGTCGCGTTCGTCAAACAGCCGATTGCGTCCGGCGGCAACCCTTCGCGCACGCCGACAGAGCGCATAACTCTGGCTGTTTCTATAATCGAGCGCGCCGCCGACGGATGCGGCGAAAGGACAATCGTGTTGCGCGATTTGATGGAAATGATGATTTTGAAAATCGTCGTTGATGTCGGATTCGTTGACGGAATGATTGCGGCGACGACTCCGCGCGGGCTGGCAATTTCAACGATGCTTTCGGTTTGGCTGATGACGCCGACGGTTTTTAAGTTTTTGAAATAATTCCAAACGTCTTCCGCCGCGAAACGATTTTTCTCGCGCTTATCGTCGGCGCAGCCGAAGCCGGTTTCTTCGCTCGCCATCGCGCCTAAACGCTCTGATTCTGAGAGCGCAGCCTGCGCCATCGCTTCGCAAATCCGGTCGATTTTCGTCTGGTCGAATTTCGCAACTGTTTGAAAAGCTAGATACGCCGCTTCAACCGCATTGCTTGCTTCCTGCTGCGAAATCAGATTGTTGTCCTCTGGCATAGGATAGGTAAAAAATGCCAGATGTCAGATGTTAAATGTTAGTAAGAATCAAAAACTTACATCTAGCATCTGACATCCGACATCTGACATTTCACTTCGTTCTCGTTTTGGTTCGCTCGCTCGTCGTCATTTCGTCATTGGCGTTGCCCGCGCCGAGTTGTCCGCGCGAGCCGCTGCCGCCTTGAATCGCTTTTTCGTCGGGGCTGTAGCCAACGCCTTTGGGCAGAACGCGCTCGACTTCGCCGTGCGGTCGCGGGATGACGTGAACGCTGATAAGCTCGCCGACTCTGCGCGCCGCCGCCGCGCCCGCGTCCGTCGCCGCCTTGACCGCGCCGACATCGCCGCGCACGAAAATCGTTACGTATCCAGCGCCGATATATTCCTTGCCGATAAGCTGTACGTTCGCCGATTTGACCATCGCGTCCGCCGCTTCGACCGCACCGACAAAGCCTTTGGTTTCAACCATTCCGAGTGCTTCAAGAGCCATTGCTTTAAGTTCCTCGCTTTATTATATTTGTAAATTTATTTTAACGCCCCGATTTGAATAAAGCCATAACGTAACACGCGCCGCGAACAATAAGCAAGCGCGCGCCCCTTCTATAAATATGTTCGAAACGATTGACATTTTCCGTTTATAAAAGATATATTTCAACCTTGAAATTGTTTTGAGTTTCTAATTACTCGAAAAGCGCTCGAACAACCACCAAAAATGTCTATAACTCTCGGTGAAAAACTGCGACAGGCACGCGAGGCGCGCGGCATCAGCGTCACCCAAGTCGCCGAACAGACGCGCATCTCGCCGCTTTATATAAAATCAATCGAAGAAGATGATTACCGAACCTTGCCCGGCGGCATTTTCAACAAAGGTTTCGTTAAATCTTACGCCAAATCGGTCGGCATTGACGAGCAGGAGGCGCTCTCCGATTACGCGGCTTTAATCGGCAGCCAGAACAATCAAATCGCCGACGAGCCGAAGACGTATCGCCCGCAGGTTTTAACCGACGACCGCGCGCCGTCTTCCAATCTAAAAACGATTGTTCTAGCCGCCGTCATTCTCGGTTTAATGGCTGCCGGAATTATCGGTCTTGTTAAATATCTGAGCAACAATCAAGGCGGCGATGTTTCTCTGGCTAACACAAACATTTCGACAAACGCTAGTTCGGCGAATGCGGCAAACGCAACCGTTTCAAGCGCGTCTTCCGGCGGCGCAGCGCCTTCGATGGATGATTTAAAGGTCGAAGTAAAAACTGCGGGCGAGCCGGTTTCCGTTAATTCGTTCGTCGACGGAAAGCGCGCCAGCACGCTGATGACTGCTGACAAGCCGCTTGAATTCACGCCGAAGGAAAACCTGAAAATCGGTTATTCAAAAACGCTTGCCTACAACGTGCAGTTAACCTTAAACGGCAAACAGATTGCCTTGCCGACCGCGCCCGCAAACCCCAGACGCAATGTGCTTGAGTTTGAACTTAACCGCGACAATCTTGCGCAAATATGGCAAAACGGAAAAATCAGTTTTGACGACGCGGCAAATGCCGCCGATGCTCCGAGATAAAATAAATCAATGCAAAGCTGCTGTTACAAATTCAGAAAGAAATTCGTTATAAAATCCTAGAGAGTTTAACTTCGCCCGCAAATTTTTCTTGCGGGTTTTTTATTTATATTTTCAATTTATAAACTTTATGAAAATCGAAGAAATCAAAGAAGGTTTAACCTTTGACGACATTCTGCTTGTTCCCGCCTATTCGGACATTCTACCCTCGGAAACCGACGTTTCGACAAAATTTTCGCGCAACATTCGGCTTAACATTCCACTCTGTTCGTCGGCTATGGACACCGTAACCGAAGCGAATCTGGCAATCGCGCTCGCGCAGCAGGGCGGCATCGGCGTCGTCCATAAAAATCTTTCAATCGCCCATCAAACCGAAGAAGTCGATAAAGTGAAACGCTCGGAATCTGGAATGATTGTCGACCCCGTAACTATCAGAGACAACAAAACCGTCAGCGAAGCGCTCGACATAATGGAGAATTTCAAAATCAGCGGCGTCCCCGTAGTCGATGAAAACGGCTTGCTCGTCGGCATCATCACAAACCGCGATTTACGCTTTGAAACTAGATTCGACATTCCGGTTTCCGAAGTGATGACAAAACAGCCGCTCGTAACCGTTCCGGTCGGCACAACTCTTAATCAGGCAAAAGTAAAGCTGCAGAAACATCGAATAGAAAAACTTCTCGTCGTCGACGACGACGGACGCTTGAAAGGTTTAATCACGGTCAAAGACATTCAAAAAGCGATAAAATATCCGAACGCGGCGAAAGACGATTTGGGCAGGCTTCTTGTCGCCGCCGCCATCGGTGCGACGGGCGATTTTTTCGAGCGCGCCGAAGCGTTAATCAATTCGCGCGCCGACGTTATCGTCGTCGACACGGCGCACGGACACTCGTCGCGCGTCATCGAAGCCGTTAAAAAAATCAAAAAGAAATTTCCCGAAGTTGAACTCGTCGCCGGAAACATCGCAACGGGCGAAGCGACGAAAGCATTGATAAAAGCGGGCGTTGACGCGGTTAAAATCGGCATCGGTCCCGGCTCGATTTGCACGACGCGCGTCGTAACGGGAGCGGGCGTGCCGCAGATTTCGGCGATTACCGAATGCGTCGCGGCGGCGAAAAATTCCGGCGTTCCGGTTATCGCCGACGGCGGCGTGAAATTTTCCGGCGATGTCGTCAAAGCGATTGCGGCGGGCGCGGATTCGGTAATGATTGGCTCGCTCTTTGCCGGCACGGAAGAATCGCCCGGCGAAACGATTCTTTTTCAGGGACGCACATTTAAAACCTATCGCGGAATGGGTTCAATCGGCGCGATGAAAAAAGGTTCTTCAGACCGATACGCGCAGGAAGGCACGGTGTCGGATTCAAAATACGTTCCCGAAGGCATCGAAGGTCGCGTCGCATACAAAGGAGC
>MWVV01000437.1_pt1 | contig 15235 bp, 14 predicted proteins | sample 1047281 | NCBI WGS metagenome assembly MWVV01 (sample SAMN06349986, study PRJNA376086) | soil metagenome | isolation source: PT-2 sample Antarctic (ecotone) soil | place: Antarctica | collected 2015-01-13 | reverse complement strand
GTGTCAGACGGCATCCTCCTGGCGGACGGCATCCTGGTGAGCGATGGCATCCTCGTGAGCGACGGCATCCTCCTGAGCGATGGCATTTTGCTGGCGGACGGGATACTGATAAGTGATGGCATCCTGGTGAGTGATGGTATTCTGCTGAGCGACGGCATTCTCGTGAGCGACGGCATCCTGGTCTCTGACTAAAGTCCTCACACTTATCCTTGCCCGCCGACAACGCAACCGGGCAGAACACAAAGCGGATGGAGGCGAGTTCATCGTCTCTATCCGCTTTTTTGCATAACAAGCGAAAGTGGAGAGGGAAAGCGCGAATGCTTCCCCTCTCCACTTTCGGCTTTTAGCTTCAACTATATAATTTACGGCTGACCGAAGCGGGTGCGATATTCCTGTGAGTTGGCGAAGCCGTTGACCATCGTGCGAAAGTCGCCGGGATGCGTGTTGAGATAATTCAACCAGGCTTCAAATCCACCGGGTTCCGGGTCGCGCTTGAGATAACCGAAGTATTGCATCGAGACGAATCCCGGATTGTACTCTTTGTTCTCAACCGCCTGACTCTCAACAATCGCACGGAGCACCTGCGCGCGTGTCTTAGCTCCCGTGTTGAGATCGTTAACGAGTTGAGCGCGATTCGGGATTGTCACCCCCGCCGTGCGCAACAGCGTGTCAACGTAATTGGCATTCGCAAGTCCGTCGTAGAGGCTGCGGAAGGCTGGCCGCGCGATGAAGGCGTTCGTGTAGGCATCGCGCTTCGTGTTGACTTCATCCGCTGTCTGTCCCGATACAAACTGCATGTCGGGAATGATCTCCGTATATTTCGGCACGCGCCCGAAGGCCACGGCGTAAAAGCGATAGACGAAGAAGCCCTTCAACTGAAACTCCTGCGACTGGAAGAAACTCTGCGAGACGATGGTGCTGTCACAGTCCGGCGTGTTGTTAACGCAGCCATTCAGCACGCGTAACCAGGCAGCCTTGCCCTCCGCATCAGGCTCACGGAAGAGAAAATCAAGATACTGCCGGCGCACGAAGAAATTGTTATTCTCCAGTGGGTTCAACTCGACAATGTCGGTGTTAGGATCGAGCGTGAGTGCGCCCGCCAGGAACGCCACCTCACCCCCATCGGAGCGCAGGCGTAAAGTGTAGTCGCCGTATTTCGCACTGTCGCTAATGTTCAGATTAAAACTGACGATGCCGTAATTAGGTTCCGTGACGCCATAATTGGCCGGGTTTTCCCGCGTAAAACTCGCCGGGTCAATGCTCATGAAAGGCGAGTTGACGCTAAAGCCGGTAGTCGTCAGAGGGACATTGGCGAGGCCGTTGCCGCCGACGGCGAAACGATAAACGCGTCCGGCGGAGAGTTGCGTGGGCGCACCCTGTAACACCCCGTTTATTCCAAAGATACGCGGGTTGATGGACGGCTCGCCGAGCGTGACGGTCAAGTTAAGGATCGAAGTCGTGCCGGGGGCGACATTCGTCTGGCTCTCCGTCGAGCGAAATGCGGGTTGACTGCCGATGCCGATGTACGGCGTTGAGATGGCGATCTCGCGCGCGACGACCGGCTCATCCAGATAATCCACCATCACGCGATAATCGCCTGGCGGCACTTGATCTATGCGATATGAACCGTCCGTCTTCGTGATGCTGCTGCCCACCACTCTTCCCGTGTAGAGATTCTCCGCCCAGACATGCGCGCCTGCACCGTAAACCACATTGCCTGCAATCGAACCGACAGGGAGCGTGTTGCGCGCCCCGTAGATCGAACGGATACCCATCAGGTCGTCGTCCGAGAGCGTGCGGATGGTGAAGGCGGGGTCAATGAAATTTTGCCCCTGGCGCGGCTGCATCGTCGCACCGACGTAACCGGAGTGATCGAGTCCGAGGAGGTGTCCGAGTTCGTGGATGAACGTGGATTCAAGATCGTAAGTGCCTGACGTGCCGTCGGTCGAAAATTGCACTCTCGGGTTAAGCGCGATGTCTGATTCCCTGATGGCTCCCGTGGCCGCATCAAAAATGACGCGTGCGCGCCCCATTCGCAGCCCGCCCTGATTGGCATAGCTATCATTAACGGCAGAGGCCGCAACGGTGATCAAGTTAATGCCGTCGCCCGCGCCGGAAGAATTAACCGAATCGATATTGGTGAAGGATTCGACGAACTGAATGTTGGCGGCCTCCGACCAGCGACGCAAAGCCCTGCGCGCCGCGCCCACCACGTCACTGCCCGGCTTGATGTTAGCGGGCGGCGAGTTGAGCGAATTTGAGAGCGCGATGTTGATCTGGGTGGACATCCATCTGACCTGAACGGACGAACTGGTGAATTGGTAGGTATAGCCCTTGGCGGGTATAGCCGCCCACAAGAGAACGAGGGATAAGAATAAAGAAGTATTTATTCGAGCCATGAAAACTCCCTGATAGAGTAAGCGAACTTGATTGTGGGAGGTAAATTTTAGATGCAAGATTGCCGTCGTATGTTGGTAGGCAAAGTCTTCTGCCGGAGTCGCTCCGGGGGCACTTAAATTTATAACAGTTATGCCGCCTCGGAGACAAGCATTTCTTCTCGCCTCCTCAAAAATTCCGACTTTCAGCCGCCCGCAACCTTGAAAAGTGGATTCCTATTGCCGATTCAGAGCAATGTCAGAGGCAACGCCAATCTGCATCAAACGAATGCAGATACATGCGTGACAGACTCTTCTTTACGCGTTTTTCATTGGAAATTTTAGCTTACTGCTGCTGGCACGATGTTTGTTTTATGAGGCACGAGGCCGCGTCTCATCGGCGCGTATTCCTGCCAATCATTGTTCACGGTTTATTTTCAACGGAGGGCACAGATAGCGCGATGGGCACTGAGATCATTTCTCAAAATCAGATCATTCGCAAAAACATCGCTGCCATCAACGAGATGCAGCGCAAAGACGTGGCCGCCCGCAAACCGCAGGAACGCTTCTCCGATTTAATCACGCGTTTTTCCGGTTCCACATTTTTTGTTTTCATTCACGTCATCTGGTTTGGCCTGTGGATTCTGCTCAACGTCAACTTGATTCACCTCCCCTATCTCAGCGAATTCGATCCGTTTCCGTTCGGGCTGCTGACGATGGTCGTGTCGCTCGAAGCGATATTCCTCTCAACCTTCGTGCTCATCTCGCAAAACCGCATGGCAGGTTTGAGCGAAAAGCGCGCCGAACTCGATCTGCAAGTCAACATGCTGGCCGAGCAAAAGGCCGCGAAGACTCTCGAATTGCTCGAACACATCGCTAAACAACTCGACACCGTCTATGAACGTTTCAACTACACGTCCGACCCGGAAGTTCAGGCTCTGAAGGTTTCGCCCGAACCACATGAAGTGCTGCAAGTGATGGAGGACGCGGTTAAAGAAGAGGCCAAACAGGCCGTCCACGCGCTCAAACAAACGGTCAAAGATATTACGGGCGAGGTCGAGGCCGTGCGTGAAGACGTTCAAGACATGGACGAAGAGGTCAAGCGTGTCGTCAGGGACGTGAAAGGGGTCAGAGAAGAGATAAAGATGAAAGCGCGTGAAGGCGACATCACGATAAATTAAGACTGATATAAGCAAGTGCTGTTTCGCGACTCGGCGGCAAAAATTAACTATTGGCTCCCTAAACTTTTGCGTGGCGTAACCAGTGCCTCAACTAAAAGCGCACGGGCCGTTCAACTTTGATTGAACGGCCCGTGCTTATTGTTTCGACTGCGTCACCATGCGGCACGCGCTTTTGAGGGAAATAAACTTAACGCCGTTTCGCGGTGCGCGCGGCAACATTAGACGCGCCCAGTCCATCGCCGGCAGCCGCCGAGTCGTCGTTTGGAGCAGGCTCCGTGAGAAGTCGGCGCGAACCGCCGAGATCGGAAAATGCCACGACCAGCAGTAACGCCGTCACGCTGAACGTCGCCAATACATAAAGCAGGGCAACCTGTTCTTTCCAGATCAGGCCGACGATGATCGCCACCACCACAGCGATCCAGATAAATGCCATTCGGCGATTGGATTTGCGCCCTGACGTAGCAGTTGTGCGAGCCATCTTGAGTCTCCCGACGAAATTAAAGTTACAAAATGAAGAGACAATCTAGCATAGAGCACCGCCCGAGGGCGAAGCGCGAGCGACGTTCTATCTCTGAAGACTCAAATGATAAGAGGTTGACTCCCGATGGCAGTCAACCTCTCAAGCAGTCGGCCTCAATGATAATTAGTAGAGGATGCGCAGTGGGGCTTGAGTTGCAAGACTCGTTCCGGCTCCCATCGCCAGATTGATCAACGTGCCCGGCAGATTCTTCAGACCGAACCTGCCTTTCTCCGGCACTTCGATGACATCATAGGGTTGGAGCTTGATATCCGGCTGCTTGCCCGCCTTGATCGCTTTGTAATCAACCGTGACGATTTCCTGTGTCATCGTCCCCGGCTTCTGCCGGTAAATACGCACCTTATCTTCCTGGGCGTTTTTCGGGCCGCCAACCTGAGAGAGCACACGATGAAGCGTCATCCCATCCTTCAGGTAAAGATTGGCCGGTTGGAGGACATTGCCCGTGACATAAACCGGGGAAGCCTCGGCCACGTAGATCACATCGCCGGGATGAACGTAGGGGTTGGCCTCGCTCTTGCCCTGCTTGAGGGCTTCAACGCTGTAAACGGTGAACGGCAGCCCGAGAGCGTCCTCGCCGCGCACAACTTGATCAGAGGCTTCCATCTCTTCCGGATCGGGACAGAGAACAGGCTGCGTGTGAAAAATTTGAATCGTGCCACTTTGCTGTTCGGTGACGCCACCGCTTTTTGAGATGAGTTCCAACAGGCGCGCGGGGCGGCGCATTTCATACGGGGCCGGAGAACGAACCGCGCCGTAAACCGTAGCGGGCGTCCGGCTTCTCTCATCTCTGATGGACAGGTAGACATGCGGATTTTGGAGAAGCTTTGAGAGCGCGGCGATGATATCCTTGCGCACCGCCTTGACGCCCCGACATTGCACCGAAATCGCTTGTTCGATGAACGGCACCGGCAGGAAGCCGTCTTCATCTACGGTGAACGCCCCGTCAAACTGCGGCTCGCCGAACACTCTCAGTTCGACCACGTCGTTCGGCCCGAGCAGGTATTCACGACGCGCGGTTATCGTGCCATTCACCACGTCCGGCTTACCGGCGATCAGGCTGACCTGCGGCGACGGCGCATTTTGCGGCTGCTGTGCTTGCAGCGACAGGGCGAAGGAAGCGCAGATAATGGCGAACAGAACTAAAGTTTTGGTTGCTTTCATGATTGTATTCCCTGTTACTCGTATAGCTCGGTGACGCAGTTAAATCGTCGGGTTTCCTCAGAGCGTGCGTGGAAGACATATAGATGTCCGAAAGAAGTTAAAAAGCTGCCTTGAGGCGAATTTTAATTTACCGGGACAGAGATTTTCGTCTCACGCTTTTTCTTCCATATCGCAAATCAAATCGTTTGACGTGCGCCAATTGTCGCACAGAAGAGGCCAGATACCAATTAACTCTCAAGATCATTTCAAAAAGTTCGTCGCTTGATAGCGATACGACCTGACAGTTTAGCAATGAGGAGTTGCTAAGCGCTGGCTTCAGTCCTTTTTCCTCGCGGGACGCCTGAGTGGCGGCTCATCTTCTACATCGGCCATCGCCAGACGCGCGCGCAACATTTCGATCTCGCAATTGATTCGATTGGCAGCCTCCTCGCGTGCGTCTTCGCTCATCTCGGTGCGGGTGAGATAAAAAAGCGCATCGTGGTAACGCGCAACGGCGCGCGTATAGCGTCCGCGAAAAGCAGCGCGCTCGGCGAGTTCGACCCAGTGAGCCACCTTGACCGTGGCGATAAAGTCATTGACGGCGAGCGCCGAATCGCGCAGTTCCGGCTCGGTGGGATAAATCTGCAACGCCTCGTTGATGACATCAACAGCGCGCATCGCCGTCTCGATTTTGTCGGAGACGCTCACGCGCCGCTGCGCTTCGTGCGTGAGCCGCTGCGCCTCACCGCGCGCCCACGCTAGCAAATGATGCTTTTGCAACGCACGCACGCGCTCCTGCCCGACGCGCAAAGCAGCCCGCACCTCTGTTTTCGTGCTCGATGGGCGCATCGCTTTTTCCGTGCTCGCCAAGTATTGTTCGCACAGACGGTAGGCTTCCAGGTGCGCTGCGGGTTGTTGCGCGCCCGACTCCTCGGCCATCGCGAGACGTTGCTGCAAGTTGCGGAGTGAGTTGGCCGTCTCCTGCACGCTCTCTCTGCGCGCGGGACGTTGGGGACCTGCCAAAGTCACTTGCGCGCTCTCACTGCCCATCCGCATTTCAAGTTCGTGCGTATAACGTGCCCAGGCGCGACGCATCACCACCCCGCGCGCGGCCACCGCGATGAGCATCACAATGCTGGCCGCCAGACCTGCCGGTAACCACGGGGCTTCGTCGCCGCTCCCGACCAGCAGCCACCCTAATCCGAAAAAGACCATGAGAGCGATGACAACCGCCGCCAGCATGAATCGGAAGGATGAGGGGAGGCGCGGGCGGGCGGCGGGCGGACGCCTGTGCGACTGGCCTCCTGTAGCCACGCGCGGACTGCGGTTCGCCTCCGCGTAATTTGCCGATTCGATAGGCAAGCCTTCTCTCCGAAAACGAGCGACCGGGGCGACTCACAAAGCTGCGTTGCGAATAATTCGTGTTTACTTATGAACTCGCGCTGATACGCGGTGCAGGTGCGAAACGCCGATCAAATTGGGACGAAAATGATAGTCACCTTTTCGACTCTATCTGTCAACAGTTGATGTGGCAGTGCTCTGAATTCGGGCGAGTTCCGGGGGCTTGAAATTATACTGGCAGTGCGGGGCAAATCTGTTTATACTGGCGCGCGCCCGCAAAAAAAAAGTAGAGAGCGTGCCATTTGATTGAACTCCTGAGATTCAATCGTCCCCGAATTCTTAAACACCGAGCAAGCACAAAATCCTCCGGCGCGTTAGCAGTTAGCGTGAGTGCATTCAAGTGGCACGGCGGGAGTGAAAATAAAATTAATGATTTATTGTCCCAAGTGCGGCGAAGCTGTAAAAGAGGAAAAGGCTTTTTGCCCCAAATGCGGCTCCCCGATGGACGCCGCGAAGGCGAATCGTAAGCCGATGCCGGACTTCGGTGCGACCATCATCCAACCGCCGAAACGAACTGCGTCGCCGCCCGACATCACGCCTTCTGCGCCGCCAATTGCGAGTCCCGCGCTGACCGTCGCAACACCTGCTGCGCCGCCACCACCGGCGATTGCGCCTCCGGCGTCAATGCCAATGGCTCAATTTACCGGCGGAAACTCTGCGTCCGTATCGCATTCGTCAACCCACGTATCTTTACCCGCGCAGTCGCCTGAACGACGTAAATCTGCACGGAAAATCGGTTTCGGTTTCATCCTACTTTTGCTCTTCCTGATGTTCATAGCGTTTGTGGTTGCGCTCTGGCTCGACTAAGCGAAGCCGAGACTCAGTGCTCTCGAAATTTCCCATGAGCGAAATTGCAGGCATCCCCCACCCGCCACTCGCCGCGCCCGTCGCTTTTCCGGCGCGTCCGCGCCGGAGCCTCTTGCGCTGGGCAGGGCTGGTATTTATCGCTCTCATCGCGCTTCTGCTCGCGTTATTCCTGCTGCTCATGACCGGGCTGGAAACCGGCCCCGTCCCGTTGCTCATCGGCTTCGTGCTCGCGACTTTGCCTGTCCCGCTTTATGTCTCGCTCGCTCTCTGGATTGACCGTTACGAATCCGAACCCGTGTGGACGCTCGTAACTGCTTTTACCTGGGGCGCGGTCGTCGCGGTCTTCATCTCGGCCTTAGTCAACACCATCGGCAGTCTGATCGTCGCCTCTCTCGTCAATGACGAGGCGGGAAATCTCTTCGGCGCGGTTATTTCCGCACCAATCGTCGAAGAGAGCGCGAAGGCCGCCGTGCTTTTCGGTCTCTACTTTTGGAAGTATGACGAATTCGACGGCGTGGTTGACGGCATCGTCTACGCCTCAATGGTCGGACTCGGTTTCGCCATGACCGAGAATATTCAATATTACGGCAGCGCGGCGTTGGAGGGAGGCGTCGGGGGAGGTCTGACGCTCTTCATCCTGCGCGGGATGCTGGCGCCATTTTCCCACCCCCTGTTTACGAGCATGACGGGCATCGGGCTGGGGCTGGCGAGCGGGACGAAAAACCGCGTCGTCAAATTTTTCGCGCCCCTCGGCGGCCTCGCGCTGGCGATGCTCCTGCACGGCCTGTGGAATCTATCGGCCTCGATTAACGCCGCGCTCTACTTCATCGTCTATTTCCTGATCATGGTTCCGGTGTTCGTCGCGGTTTTGGTCTCAATCTACTTCGCGCTCAGACGCGAGGGGCGTATCGTGCGCGAGCAACTTCGGCATGATCTTGAGGGAGGCCGTCTCACTCAAGTTGAATTGGAATTACTGTCGAGCGTGCGCGGGCGGATGGGCGCGTCTTTCAGGGCTTTGACGACGGGCGGCTATCGCTCGTGGCGCACGCGCCGGCAGTTCAACCGCGTGGCGAGCGAGTTGGCCTTTCATCGCAACCGCATCGCACAAGGACAAACGGTGACGGACGGCGCAGCCCTCGAAGCATCGTACATCCGCCAACTCTCGGAACTGCGTGGGCAGTTCAATAACTCTTAAAAAACTGAAAGCGAATTTTTAGACGAAAGTTCCCCGTGAAAATTCAACTACTTCCCAGCACCTTCGGCAAAAATGGCTGCGCGAGTCAGGAGCAGCGGCTCACCTGTTTCGTCATAGATGACCGCGTCGCCGTTGATGCCGGAAGCATCGCCCTCGGCCTCTCGGACGCACAGCACGAGGGCATCCGCGATGTCATCGTCACGCACCCGCACATGGATCACATGGCGACGCTGCCCATCTTCATAGACGATCATTTCGCGCTTCTCACCGAACCCGTGCGCGTCCATGCGACCGAAGAAGTCATCGCCCTGCTCGAACGCGATGTGTTCAATTGGACCGTCTATCCGCGCTTCTCCCAGTTGAAGAACGAACACTGCTTCGTGATGGAATATATCCCTTTCAAGCCACGCGAAGAATTTCAAGTGGCGCATCTGACCGTTACCGCCATCCCCGTCAATCACATCGTCCCGACCGTCGGACTCGTGGTCTCGGACGGAAAGACGATCGTGGCGTTTACCTCCGATACGGCGGCGACCGAAGACTTCTGGGAGACAATCAACGGGCGACCGGACCTGGCCGCCGTCTTCATCGAAGCCTCTTTCCCGAACTCGATGGGAAAACTCGCGGATGTCTCCGGCCACCTCACGCCCGAAGGACTCGCCGCCGAACTGCGCAAAATTTCGCACAATCATTTCGATGCACTGGCCGTCCACCTCAAACCCTCTTTCCGCGAAAAGCTCGTCAAAGAAATCAACGCGCTCAACATCCCCGGCCTCTCCGCGATGGAAGCCGGGCGCACCTACGAGTGGTAACGACGAGTGGTAAAAAACATGAGCCGCCTCAACAATGAAGCAGCTCGTGTGCGATGAAGAGTGATGCAATCGTTAGTTCATCATTCGCAGAACTCCCCGCCCGTGACAACCGCTTCTGAATTTGCCAGTAAACTTTCCATGTGCTGCCGGGCTTTCCACGCGCCCGTGCGATTCGCCACTTCGATCCCTTCCGTCCAGACTCGCCGCGCCGCCTCGCGCTGCCCCTGATTCAGCAACGCCGTGCCGAGCATTTGATAAGCTGCCGTGAAGTCCGCGTTCAGTTTCACGACGCGGTTGAGCGCGTCCGCCGCATCCGCCCAACATTCCAATTTAACGTACTCGTTCGCCAGCCCGTACCAGACCATTTCCTGCTCCGGCTGCTGTTCGGCCATCGCCTTGAAAGCTTCGATTCTCTCCTGTGACACTCTCTTGTTTAACCTCCCGGCTTCAATGAAAAGCCGCGCCGCTTGTCTGAGACTTAATGAACCTGTTCAAACTCGTGTTCAGTGTGCTCACCTGCTACGCCTTCCAAAAGGACGCGCCCGCTCGGCAACAATTCTGCGATGCGAAAAGTTCGCTCCGCACGCTGGCGACCCGGCATCAGTTCGCCGCGAAAGGTGACACTCATCCCGGGACGCGCCCAACGGTCGAGGCCACGCCCTTCTTGAGGTTTAACTTCCCTTCCACGCCCCACCCGCTTTTTGCGTCCCAACAAAGCCACTGCCCCCAGTCCGCCGACCGCTAATGCCAGACCACCTAACAGACGTTTTGCAGTTCTTCTCATCAGTTGCGTTTCCCGCCGCCCATCCGTCAGTTCCCTGTTCGTCTTCAGAGATAACAAAGCGCAAGTCGCTCCGCACGGGGAGCGGCTTGCGCGCCGTCTTTAAGCTATGACACGCCTTCCGCACGGGGCGGATGCCGTCCGCGCTTATCAGCACAAGGCAGGGAGTTTTTCGCTCTGGATCGGCAGCCCGGCGTTCAAAGACCTGTCGGCATTGATCTCCGTGTAATGCGTCCACTCCGCCGGCACTTTGTCTTCAGCGAAGATGGCCTCGACGGGACATTCCGGCACGCACGCATCGCAATCAATACAAGTCTCCGGGTTAATCACGAGCGCGGCCATCTCGTCGTCGAGATGAAAAGCCTCGACGGGACAGACCAGCGCACAGTCCGTATAACGGCACCCAAAGCAAGGTTCGCACACAACATAAGTCATTAAATTAGTCTCCTCAAGATGTATATAACGACAGCCGCACGAAAATTTCGCGTCACGCATAAAGACGGCGTGTGCGCCAGCAGCAGCAGCACGAGAACGCGGCGGCAAAAGACGGAAAGTTTACGAGCGCGCTTATATTAAGCACGAACCGGCAATATTGAAAAGCAAAATATTCGAGGAAGCAGCCCGATCCTAGTCGCGCCTCCGCTCACTGTCAATAATCAGTTAAAGCGGTGCCATTCGTTTTGTCTTTATGTGACGCGAGACGTTGGAGGAGCAGCAGTAGCGCGGGTGATGGGCGAGGCGATCCAACGAGTTTGCGCCTTATCATCTCGCCGGGAAATGATAAGGCGCAAGAGTGTTGCTCCGTGTGTCGGAAATTTATGCCTAGCTGGCCTGCGGGGTTGTGTCGGGAAAGAGCGTCTTCAAGGCGTTTGCCGTTTCGGTGCGACGCTTCTGCTGAAACTCGCTGACCCACTCCGTGACGGTTGCCACCATATCGCGCGCGGCCTCGTGCGTTCCTTTCTTCTGTTCGTTAACGGCGGCGTCAGCAGCGGCTTCCTGCGCGGCGCGTTCTCCACGTTTGATGATTTTTATAGATTTGTTCGTCGTCATGGTTGCACTACCTGCTTGAGTTTTTCTTTCGTTACTAAAGACGCTTGAAGCGGATGAAAAGTTCCAATTTGTTTGCTGCTCGCGCATCCCTTCAGAACTTGAACACACACATAGCAACTTCAAGGCCACAATATTCAAAAGCGCAAATTGTGTCTTCGTGTTCGCGACCGTAGACACTGCCTGCGCAATATTGCCGCGTTTAAAATGAGGTTCACATCCGCGCCACCTTACTGTGACACTTCGACCAAGACCTCATCCACGGACGCAGAGGTTCTCAATCGTTCACTCGTATCCCATCTGCGACCCTTTCCGCTACGTTTCAAGACACTCCAATATTCATCTCCCGCCCTTTGCAGAATGCCAACGCACCGGCTCAACTTGCGCGCTTTGCCAAGCGCCCGGCGCATCATCCGACCGCACGCGGCGTCTCTCTTCACGTTCGCGGAATTGACTAAGTTGATTGGCATGAATGAATGGCTCCAGGTTGCGCTGCACCGTTCGTGTCGCGGCAACGCGTTGGCATGTTCGTTGCCCTAGCAAACGGCGTCATGCTTCTAAGCGAAATCATCATCATCTATCTGGCGGCAGCCGCTCCCTTCGGCGTCGCCACTTTTCTCCACCGCCCCACAGATGTTTTGAGATCGCGCTCACTACTGCATGCGACGGGCGCGGCGTTGCTGTGGCCGCTCATCCTTCTTGCCCACCCGCTCGTTCAAAAAAAATCCACCCTGCGCGAACTCAAGGTGCCTGAACAAAATGCTTCTTTGTCGCGCGAGTTGCGAATAGACAACACACGGCTTGCGTTGCTCTCCATCTTGTATCAGACGGAAGACCTCGCGCGAGACATTTCGAGTTTTAACGCGAAAGCGATGCGAGTGACGGTCGGCGAAGTTATCGCCTCGGTCGAATGCTACGTCGGTCTCTCGCTTGCCGCCGCAGGCGCGAGCGAAGAGGCTTCGCCGCGTGAGATGGAATTGTGCCGCATCGCCGGACGCAAGGACGACGAGTTGCTGATCGCCGGTCGCTGTCACCAACGACGCCACCTCGCCCGACTCAAGTCGCATCAGACGCAGTCGCGTCTCAAACTCTTACACTCTCTCGCAGAATTGCTGGAAGTTTGCGAAAGATTTCAGGCCGCGATAACGAATCAACCCGCGGCGCGGCAATTGTTCGCCACTCTGCTTGAAGTTTACGCACGCGCGATTGCTCTTCTCTCGCTATTTGAGGACGAGCACGCCGTAAGGCGAGTCGCACGACTTCTCGACGCCGCAAGTGCGCGCCTGAAACGCTGCCAAACTCTCCAGACGCAAGCCGCGCCCCCTTCCCCCGTTCATCAAACCGCGACGGGCAACGTCGCCCGAAAAGACGAGCCATGTACAACTTCCATCCCGCACACGACGCTCCCGCAACCTCAATTGTCGCCCACTCAGACAACGAGCAGCAGAGCGCACCACTGAACCCCTTCACCCGCTGGAACGCGGAGGCCGAACGTCACGCGCGTCTTTTCCACAACGCTCGCGAAGAGGAAGCGTTGCGCTTGATGCGGCGTCCCATCGCGACGCGTGAGGCTTTCGACATCTTCGGTCTTCTGCTCGGTGCGATTGTTCCGGCAGCTATCTTTTACCGGATGTTCAATTACGGCTTTCACGTCAACGGGTCGGGACTTGAAGAATTTTGGTTTCCTGTCCTTCTCTGGGCAATGAATGTCGTCTGCTGTTTAATGGGCTGGAAGATGGGCGCGGTGTTCGGAGGCAGGATTGATAACTATGAACGCGCATCATGGCATCGGATGTGTGTGCGCTCGGCGGGCGCGGGGGCATTGTGGGGACTCACCACCGGAGCCGTAGGCGGCGTCCTGTTCTTCGGCTTCGGCTCGCTGTTCGGCGCGTTGATTGCCCTGCCCGTAGGCATGTTCGGCTTTGCATTATTCACGCCGCTTCACCGCCTCATGGCGCGCGGTGGTATGATTGACGCGCGCCATTTCTGGCCGCTCGCGTGCGGCGTTGTCTTGATCATCACGGCCCTGATTTTCAGCCCGAACCTTTGTCCTGCTTAAAAATTGTCCGATGTCAATCGCCAGTTGTCAGTTGCAAGTGACTGATGAGCGAGTCGCTAAAGATTTGGATTGAACAACTGACAACTGACGACTGACAACGGACAGCCACCTTATGCTGCTGCTGCTCCTCCTCCTTTCGCTATTCCTCCTTGTGCTGCTCGGCTTCTATGTCCTCGTCGCCGCGCCGCGCAGCCGCACGCATCAAACCTTTGCCGCCTTTGTGCTCTGCCTCGCGCTCTGGACGGTGAAGGACATCGTGTTGTGGGAATTCAGCGGTCACGACGGCGGGGCTTCGGCGATGTGGTGGGCGAACGCGAGTTTCATCATCGCGCTCGTGCTGCAATATTCGCTCGTCGTTTTCGCGTGGCTCTTCCCCGAAAATCGTCCCCTGCCCTACAAGCGCGCCGCCGTGCTGTTTGCCCCCGGAGCGGTCTTCATCCCCGCCACGCTCGCCAACTTGATGTGGCAGGACGTGAGTTTCGCGGGTCAACAGTTCAACCTCGAACTCCGCCCGCTCGCCTACGCCTTCGGCCTCTACATCTACTTCCTCTTCGGCTACGGCTTCGCGCTGCTTTACAAAAAATTCCGCCGCTATCGTCGCGAACTCTGGGGACAACAACTCGGCGCGATCCTCTGGGCGCTCGCGTTGACGGGCGCGCTTACCACGCTCGCCACCATCGCGCTCCCGCTCACGGGCAACTACGCCTTCCTCCCCTACGGCGCAATCTTCGTTCTGCCCGGCGTGCTCGTCTACGCCTACGCCATCTCCAACTTCAAACTCTTCTCGCTGCAATCCGCGCTCGACGGGTTTCGGCTCTTCCCCATCGCTTACAAAGTCGCGCTCTCGATAGCACTCGTCGCCGTGCTCAGTTTCGCCGCGCTGCAAGTGCCGATTGTCCGGTGGAGTTTCGGCGCGGGAACGCCGGATGCATGGCGGCGTTACCTCGTCTTTAGCATCATCAGTGCGCTCGTGCCGAATCTCATTCTCGTCGCGCTCGTCATTCGCATTATCTCGCGCCCGCTCCGGCGTCTGACGGAGGCGGCGGTCGAAGTATCCGGCGGGGCTTACGGGACGCAAGTTCAGATCGGCAGCCCCAACGACGAGGTGGGATTGCTCGCCGCCTCCTTCAACGAGATGAGCCGCAAGATGGCGAGCGACATCGAACATCTGCGCACGCTCGGCGAGCAACTCGTCCGCACCGAAAAACTCGCCGCCGCCGGGACGCTCGCCGCCGGAGTGGCGCACGAAGTCAACAACCCGCTCGCCTCTATCTCATCGCTCATCCAAATTCTGCAAACGCGCGCCGCCGCCGCACAGAATCATGATCCAAAAAGCGCGGAGACGCGCGAGATGCTGCGTCTCATCTCCACGCAGATCGCACGCATCACGCAAGTCTTGCGCGACATGATGGACTTCGCGCGCACGCGCCCCCCCGCACGCACCCCGCTCGACGTGCGCGCCGCGCTCGAAGCCAGCATCCGCCTCGCCTCCTTCGACAAAGATTTCAAAGGGCTTGATCTGACGACCGACTACGACGAATCAACACCGCTCGTCTCCGCCGACGCAGACCAACTGCAACAGGTCTTCTTGAATCTCCTGCTTAATGCCCGCGACGCCATGCCCGGGGGCGGCAATTTGCACATCAGCACTGCATACAATCACCCTGCTCATGAACTCTTGATCGAAATCGCGGACGACGGCGCAGGCATCGCTCCCGAACACCGCGCGCACATCTTCGATCCGTTCTTTACCACCAAGCCCGCCGGCACCGGCACCGGCCTCGGCCTCGCTGTCTGCTACGGCATCATCACGGCTCATGGCGGACGCATCGAAGTCGCCTCTAACAAGGATGGTAGTCGCGGGACGTGCGTCCGCGTCGCGCTGCCGGTAGCATTAGA
>MWVV01000436.1_pt1 | contig 15264 bp, 23 predicted proteins | sample 1047281 | NCBI WGS metagenome assembly MWVV01 (sample SAMN06349986, study PRJNA376086) | soil metagenome | isolation source: PT-2 sample Antarctic (ecotone) soil | place: Antarctica | collected 2015-01-13 | reverse complement strand
GCGGCGGGTGAAAGTTAAAGGATAAAGGATAAAGGATAAAAGGATGAAGTTTTTTAGAACTTTGTCCTTTTTGTTTTGGATTGAAAAAGTTGTAAATTCAAATTGTGGCGATTTGAAATTTGAAATTTGAAATTTGAAAATATATTTATGAACGATTTATTCAATTTAGCCGGAAAAACTTTTACTTCACGTTTGATTATCGGGACGGGCAAATATCGCTCGCATCATGAAATGCAGCAAGCGCATAAAGCGTCGGGCGCGGAAATGGTGACGGTTGCGGTCAATCGTGTTCCACTGGACGGAAAGACCGAATCTTTTCTCGATTATCTCTTACCGGAAATGCAGATTTTGCCGAACACGGCGGGCTGTTTTGATGCCGAACACGCTATCAGAACTGCGCGTCTGGCGCGTGAAGCGCTCGAAACCGATTGGATAAAGCTCGAAGTTATCGGCGATAAAATTACTCTTTTGCCTGACAACGAGCAAACATTGGAAGCGGCGCGAATTTTGGTTAAAGAGGGCTTTATTGTTCTGCCGTATTTTTCCGACGATTTGATTATGGCGAAAAAATTATTGGATATCGGTTGTTCGGCGGTGATGCCGCTTGCTGCCCCCATCGGTTCAGGATTAGGCGTGCAAAATCCGGCAAACTTAAAAATTATGCGCGAGCAATTGTCTAATGCAACAATAATCGTTGATGCGGGCGTCGGCGTTCCGTCTGATGCTGCGATTGCAATGGAACTCGGCGCGGACGCGATTTTGATGAACACGGCAATTGCCGAAGCGCAAAACGCAGCGCAAATGGCGGAAGCTATGAAACTCGCCGTGCAAGCCGGTAGACTTGCGTATCTCGCCAAAAGAATGCCGAAACGTCTTTACGCGAGCGCGTCAAGTCCGATTGAAGGCGCGATTAGATAACACAAAAGGAAAAATAAAAAAACAAAATTGTGTTTAAATTAAAAGTTTTTGTGGCTTTTCTTTTTGTAGCTTTTACGATTTTTGCTTGCTCAAATGGTAATTCCAAACGCAGCGAATTTAATATTTCCGAAAGCAAAAGTTACGAAGCATCAATCTTCCGCCAAAACTGCGCGATTTGTCACGGACAGGAAGCAAATGGCAAGGAAATTGACGGTAAATTGATTCCTTCGCTTCGGTACGGCGACGCAGCGACAAAATCGGAGGAAGAAATCTATCAGCAAATCAAAGAAGGAAAACTTCCGATGCCAGCCTTCAAAAATCAGCTTTCAGAAAAAGAAATTCGCCAAATGGTGCAGTTTATTCGGCGCGATTTGCAGAAAAAACAATAAACGGAAAACTGAAGATTATGAAAATTTTAATTTCAGGCGCGAGTGGTTTAGTCGGTACGCATTTAATTCCGACCTTGAAAGCGAAAGGACACGAGATTTATAAACTCGTGCGAAAAACTACGCAAAGTTCCGACGAGATTCAGTGGGACGCCGAAAAAGGTTTTAGCAAAAGCGGGCAAGCAAAACTTGAAAATTTTGATGCGGTCATTCATCTCGCTGGTGATAACGTTGCGTCGGAAAATTGGTCGGATGAGAAGAAAAGAAGAATTAAAGACAGCCGCGTTGTCGGAACAAAAACACTCGTTAATGCCTTTAAAGAAACGAAAAATCCGCCGAGAATTTTTGTTGCCGCTTCAGCCGTAGGTTTTTACGGCGATAGAAAAGATGAAGTTTTGACTGAAGACAGTTCTGAAGGAGAAGGTTTTTTGACGGAAGTTTGCACGGCGTGGGAAGACGAAATCGAAAAAGCGGAAACGTTTGCCCGAGTTGTAATTTTGCGAATCGGCATTGTTTTAGCCGAAAACGGCGGCGCGTTGGAAAAAATGCTGACGCCTTTTAAATTAGGCATCGGCGGTCACATAGGAAGCGGCAAACAATGGATGAGCTGGATTTCGCTGGATGATTTAATAAAAGTAATTCATTTTGCTTTGCGAAACGAGTATTTAAGCGGCGTAGTCAATGCCGTCGCGCCAAATCCGGTGACCAACAAAGAATTTACAAAAACTTTAGGAAAAGTATTGCATCGCCCGACCGTTTTACTAATCCCCGCGTTTGCAATTAAGTTAATGTTCGGTGAAATGGGTAAAACTTTGCTTTTGGAAGGGACGCGCGTGTTGCCGAAAAAACTCGAAGATGCTGGTTTTGAGTTTCAATTTTCAAATTTGGAAGAAGCAATGAAATACGTTTTAAAAGATTAAATTACTTTACAGTAGTAATAAGTGGTGAATAACGAACAGATTTTTCGCTTACCCCTTGCCACTTGCCGTTTACCACTATTTTCGTGGTGACAAATAGATAATGAAAATCTGGCTCTCGAAAAACTCCGAAGTGTCAATCCGCGAGCAGCTTGTCGCGCAAATTTCGCTCGGCATCATCAGCCGCGATTTGCGAGCGGGCGAAAAACTTCCCAGCACGCGCGAATTAGCCAGACGATTTGAGATTCACCCGAATACGATTTCCGCTGCTTACCGTGAACTTGCCGAACAACGCCTGGTTGAATTTAAAAAGGGAAGCGGCGTTTACGTGCGCGAAAATTTGCCGGAAACCGACGAATCGAAAATTGAACTCGACCAAATAATTGCGAGGTTTATGCGCGAATCCAAGGCACATGGCTTCACATCGGGCGAAATTGAAGCGCGTTTGAAAAATTGGTTTCGGGCAAAACCTGCCAAACATTTTTTGGTTGTCGAATGCGATGAAGATTTGCGAAAAATTTTAATTGAAGAAATCGGCGCGGCAACCGGCTGCCAAACTTCGGGAATGAGTTTCAACGATTTTTTGAAAATGGAAACCGACGCGCAAGTCGTCGCAATGACTGACGAAACGGCGAGAATCAACGAGCGGTTGCCGCCGGAAAAATCCTGCATCTTCGTTCGCGCCAATTCGGTTTCCGATTCGATGAAAGGCAGCGAGCGCCCGTTAAATGATGATTTGATTGCTGTTGTTTCGCATTGGGAAAAGTTTTTAAGTTTGGCTAGAACATTTCTTTTAGCGGCACAAATCGAACCGGAAACGCTTGTTTTACGCTCCGCATGCGAGCCGGATTGGAAAAAAGGTTTGTCAAAAGTTTCGCTGATTATTTGTGACTCGCTGACTGCGAAGGAATTTCCCACCGATAAAAGAGTTCGCGTTTTTCAATTGATTAGCGATACTTCACTGGACGAATTGCGAAAATCAGCCGGTTAAATTTTTAATCTCAAAATAAAAACCGTAAAAGAAAACTTTCGACAAATTTCCTCAACTTAATTAAAAAGAAAAGTTAGACGGCGCAACTGTGACACTTTCCGAAAGTATCACAACTAATCTCTGCAATACGGATTTTCTCGCTAAACTTTCAGACATCTTTCCGAAAAGATAAAACAATCGAGGAGAAAACTATGAAAACAAAAATTTTAGCATCGCTTTTTGCATTTACGGTAATGTGGGCAATGTCGTCTTTGGCGACAGCGCAAACTTCAAATCAAGATTGGAGCAGCGTTCAAGCCTTAAAACTTAAAACCAAATTAATCGTCGAAACAAAAACGGGCGCGACCGTCAAGGGTAAAGTGAGCGGCATAACTCCAGCGACGTTGAGCTTGTCAAGCGGCGGCGGCACAATTGCTCTTGAGCGCGACAACGTGGCTAAAGTTTATCAAACGAGAAAAAGTTCACGGCTCAAACGCGCCTTGATTGGAGCCGGAATCGGCGCTGCCGTCGGTTTTGGCATCGGCGGAGTTTACGCTCTTATCTCAAAAGGAAACGGGCTTGCCGCTGCCGCCGGTCTCTTCTACGGACTTCCGACCGGGGCAGTTTTCGGAGCCGCAACCGGCGGTAAAAATCGTAAGGGAAAACTGATTTACCATTCAAATTAGAAAACGCGGCGCACTATAACAAACGCATAAAATTTCCGCAAACAAACGAAATTTATGCTCTGATTTGATACAAACGATTGCTTTCAGTTTTGGCGGACTTTTAGAAAATTATTAAAAGTTTTTTCTAAGCGCCATATTTTTAATAGGTTTGCCCGGCAAACAAAAAATTATTTTCCGCAGGCATAGTTTTTGCACTTTGACTGAATCAAATTTTATAAAACAAGGAGAATTTTAATTATGCAAGACGTGCAAAACATTCCGAATCCAGACGTAAATTCAACCCAAAGAGACGACGATTTCGGAAGCCATTCGGAAATTTCCGACACGGACATCGAACAACCGACTGATAACCAAACCCCGCCCGACAGAAAGCCGAGTGCGCCGATTGAAGAACCGCCCGCCGAAGACGGCGAGGAAGAACCGCGACGAATTCTTTAACTTATGAAATATAGAAGGTGAAATTGTAAACACGAACTTTCACCTTCTATTTAATCAATTGGCAAATTTTCGTATAGAGAAATTTGCTTTTCACCCGCAAACTTTTTTAACCAAGAAAAATTTACAAATTTTAAAGAATATGTGAATTTGACAATCACCGCATTTGTAACTAAACTTGTTACAGTTATGGCGGCGAACAGTCAATTTGCAGTAGCGGTTCACGTTTTGGCGATACTTGCCAGAAGCTGTGACGAGCGTATTAAGTCGGATTACATCGCCAAAAGCGTAAATACCAATCCGGTTGTAATCAGGCGTTTGCTGTCCGTGCTTTACGAAAACGGCTTGGTTGTCTCGCAGACAGGAATGTGCGGCGGTTCTTGTTTAACCAGGCAGGCAAAAGACATCAGCCTTTTGGAAGTTTATCGGACAGTTTCAAAGAGCGAAGTTTTCGCTTTGCATCCGAATACGCCAGACCAACATTGTTTGATTGGTAAAAATATCCAGACTGTTTTGGAAAAATTGCAATTTGAAATGGACGAAGCAATTGAGGAAAAACTTTCTAAATATACGTTGCAAGACGTGATGGAAATGGTCGAAGGCGAAAAGGCTTAAATTTTTTTACACGGAACTGTATCAATGACGGTTACAAAACAAATATAAATTATGAAAGACGTAAACAGAACAATAAACGGAAAGATTTTAGAACAATTAAACTGGCGCTACGCCGTGAAAAAATTTGACGCGACGAAAAAGGTTTCCGACGCGGATTGGAATACGCTCGAGCAATCTTTGATTCTCGCGCCGACGAGTTACGGTTTACAGCCCTTTAAATTTGTTGTCATAACGGACGATAATTTGAAAAAAGAATTAACGCCCGCGGCATACGGACAAACGCAAATCGCCGACTGTTCGCATCTGGTTGTCGTCGCTTATAAAAAAGTTTTGACCGACGCCGATGTCGAGCATTTTGTTGACCGCATCGTCGAAGTTCGCAACACGCCGCGTGAGTCAATGAAAGATTATGAAAACACGATGAAAGGTTCGGCGAAAAAAGCCGTTGCCGATGGCACAATCGAAACTTGGAATTCGCGGCAGGCGTATCTCGCGCTCGGATTTTTGCTCGAAACGGCGGCGGTGCTGAACATTGACACGTGTCCGATGGAAGGTTTTAACCCGGCGGAAGTAAATCGCATTTTGGGTTTGGAAGATTATTCGGCGGTTGTTTTGTGTCCGGTCGGTTACCGAAACGCGAAAAACGATTGGCTGGCGAATTTACCGAAAGTGCGTTTTCCGAAAGAGGAATTAATAGACAGAAGATAAGAAAAATTAGCCGGAAATCGCACGAAATAATTTTCAGTAATTTATTTCGCTTAATATTCGGTTATAAAATTTATGAAAAACTATATTGAAAAATCAATGACGTTTGCCGAATACGTAAAACTGATTGACGAGCTTTTGCTCGAAGGCAAGACAACGGGCGAAATTCAATCGGAACAGATGTTTCATTTCGGCAAGCTCAATCGGCAAAGAATGAAGCGACTTGAAAAAACGATTAAATTGAACGATTCAATAAAGGAAAAATCACAAAGCGTTCAACACAAAATGATTTGGCTGATTTTAACTGAAGGCTGGTGCGGCGATGCGGCGCAGAATATTCCCGTCGTTGAAAAAATCGCGGCGGAAAGTCCGAACATTGAAACGCGCTATCTTTTACGTGATGAAAATTTGGAGTTGATGGACAAATATCTGACTTTTAATGCGCGTTCGATTCCAAAATTAATTTGTCTCGATGCGGAAACCTTAGAAGAAATCGGAACTTGGGGACCGAGACCAAAAGCGGCGATGGATTATTTTTTTGAGATGAAGGCGCAAGGTTTGGAAAAGATGCAGATGATGGAAAATATGCAGCGCTGGTATTTGCAGGACGATGAACGTTCTATCCAAAACGAATTTGAAAATTTACTCGGTGAATGGTCAAGCAAATCCGTTACGGCGAAAGTCGGTTGAAATGAATCCGATTAACCCGCGACACCCGCGAAAATCGGCGGCAAAAAAATTATGAAAGCATACGAGATACAACAATTCGGCGTGGAAAATTTATTGCTTGTCGAACGCGACGAACCGAAGCCGCAGGCAAACGAAGTTTTAGTAAAATTTCACGCCGCGTCTTTGAATTACCGCGATTTGATGATGGTAAAAGGCGCATACAATCCAAAATTGAAAATGCCGATTGTGCCGCTTTCGGACGGCGCGGGCGAAGTTGTCGAAGTCGGCGAAAATGTAACGAAATGGAAAATCGGCGACCGGGTTTGCCCGATTTTTATGCAAGACTGGATTGACGGCGACATTGATTTTCAGAAAGCGCGAACCACGCTCGGCGGCGATTTAGACGGAGTTTTGCGCGAGTTCGGCGCGTTTGATGAAAACGGCTTAGTGCGAATTCCTGACCATTTAAGTTATGAAGAAGCGGCGACGCTGCCATGCGCGGCGGTTACGGCTCACAACGCGCTGATGGTTTCCGGCAACATTAAGCCTGACCACACGATTTTGCTGCAAGGAACGGGCGGCGTTTCGATTTTTGCGCTGCAATTTGCGAGTGTTTTCGGTTGTCGAACGATTATCACTTCAAGTTCGGACGAAAAATTAAACCGCGCTAAAAAACTGGGTGCCGGTGATTTAATCAATTACAAAGAGCGCGAAGATTGGGACAAAGCCGTTTTAGACTTAACGGAAAAACAAGGCGTTGACCAAATTGTTGAAGTCGGCGGCGCGGGAACGATGCAGAAATCAATCAACGCCGTGCGAATGGGCGGACACATCGCGGTTATCGGCGTTTTGTCCGGTCAAGGCGAGATAAATCCGACTTTAATTTTGATGAAAGCGGTGAAAATGCAGGGAATTTTCGTCGGCTCGCTGCAGATGTTTGAAGATATGAACCGTCTGATTTGCCAGCACAATTTGAAGCCGGTCGTGGATAAAGTTTTTGAATTTGGCGAAGCGCGTGAAGCATTAAATTATATGGAGAGCGGCTCGCATTTTGGCAAGATTGTCGTAAAAATTAATTAAAAGGAGAAATCGTTTATGAGCAAGATTATTGAACCGAAAAGATGGGAAAATTTTTTGGAGGAATTCTCCGAGCGCAACCGCGACCGACGCGCGCGGTTTCAAGTTTTTACGCACGGCGAGGCAAACGAAGAAGAGCAGGAAGCACATCTCGAAAATATTTTGTTAGATAAAAAAGGAAACGAGACAAAAGTTGCCGTCACGCGGATTGATAAAAGCGACGAAGAAGATAAAAGAATGACCGACACAATCAATAATGTTCACGGTATTTCGGTGCAGTATGAAACCGACCGCAGCGAAAATTTGCTGGAATTTACCGACGACAGAGGCAATTTAACGATTCTGCGTTTTGAGTCGAAACTCGACGGAGCGTCTTAAAACAAATTTATGGAAAAGAGAAAATTCGGGAAAACCGATATGCAGTTTTCCGTGCTTGGGTTCGGCGGCGCGGAAATTGGTTTTGACGATTCGGTAACGCAGGAGAATGTGACGCAGCTTTTAAATTCGGCTTTGGATGCCGGTTTGAATGTGATTGATACGGCGGCGGCTTATCAATCGAGCGAGCGAATGATTGGTGAAGCCGTCGGCAAACGGCGCAAAGAATTTTACTTGTTGACAAAATGCGGAGCGCTCGACGGTTTTTCGTGTTTCGATTGGACAAAAAAGGGAATCGTCGAAACCATTGAGCAGAGTTTGCGAAATTTGCGAACCGATTATTTAGACATCGCGCAGCTTCATACTTGTTCCGCCGAAGAACTGCGGCGCGGCGAAGTCGTCGAAGGTTTGCAGCTTGCGCGCGAAAAAGGCTATACGCGCTACATCGGATATTCGGGCGACAACGAAGACGCGCGAACGGCGGTTGAAATGGACGTTTTCGATTCACTGCAAACTTCCGTCAACGTCGCCGACCAAATCGAAATGGACGCGACAATTCCGCTTGCCAAAGAAAAACAAATCGGCGTGATTGCGAAACGCCCGCTTGCCAATGCAGTTTGGCGCGAAAAGGAAAGACCGGAAAACAGCTATGTTCACGAATACTGGGACAGAATTCAAAAACTCGAATACGATTTTTTGAAAAAACCTCTGGAAGAATCAATCGGCGACGCGCTGCGTTTTACGCTTACGATTCCGGGCGTCTCGGTTGCAATTGTCGGCACGATAAAGCCGAATCGCTGGCAGACAAATGCGGATTATGTAAAGCGGGGAAATTTGTCGCAAGAAGAATTTGCAGCGATTCGCAACCGGTGGCGCGAAGTTGCTGATAAAGATTGGACGGGACAGGTTTAGATAGATTTTTACGAGCGAGAAAATAATGAGTAGCTTTTCCGACATACCGTTTTCGGTTTTGGAACAGATTCAAGAGCGGCTTTTGGAATGGCAGCGCGGTCAGAGCGAAGACGTTGCCTTCGAGATTGGAGGCGAAAAGCAAATAAAATTTTGAAGGAGACAATTATGAAAATTTTCAAATTTACGATTGTTTTGGTCATGCTTGCGGTTTGTTTTGTTCTGCAAGGGTCGGCGCAGGAAACAAAAATAAAATGGTTTGGTCACGCGGCTTTTTCCGTTACCACGCCGAAAGGGAAAGTTTTGTTGATTGACCCGTGGCTGGCAAATCCTTTGAATCCCGAAGCAAAAGACGGCAAAGACGCGCTCGCCGCAGTACCGAAGGCGGACTACATTCTTCTGACGCACGGACACCGCGACCACGTCGGCGACGCGGTTGAAATCGCCAAAAAGACGGGAGCGATTTTGATTTGCAATCCTGAGTTGTCAGGAAATTTGGTTAAGCTCGCAGACTTTCCGGCGAAGCAAGCCGGGACGGACGCGATTATGGGAATCGGCGGCGAGATAAACATTGCCGACGGCGAAGTGACGGTGGCGATGACTGCGGCGGTTCATTCGAGCAGTGTTTTTAATCCAAAAGCGGATGCGTCCGATGCCGAGCGAGCCTATGGCGGAAATCCGGCGGGTTTTGTTTTGATAATCAAAGACGGTCCGACCGTTTATCATTCGGGCGACACGGCGTATTTCAAAGATATGGAAACAATCGGCGAGCAGTATCAAATTGATTTGGCGCTCTTAAACATTGGCGGTCATTTCGGAATGGAGCCGCGAATGGCGGCGAAGGCGGCGAAATCCGTCGGCGCGAAGCTGGCTGTGCCGCATCACTTCGCCACTTTTCCGGGCATCGCTCAAACGTCCGACGGTTTTGCCGCCGAACTTAAACGGTTGAAAATTCCTTTTTATGAAATGAAGCCCGGCGACGTTATCGCGTATCGCGGCAAGCAGATGGTGAAAAAATAAATTTATGAACAAACGGAAATTAGGAAATATTTTGGAAGTCTCAGCCGTCGGTTTAGGCTGTATGGGAATGTCGGATTTTTATTCGGGGCGCGACGACACAGAATCAATTGCGACGATTCATCGCGCTCTGGAACTTGGCGTAAATTTTCTCGACACGGCGGATATGTACGGCTACGGCGACAACGAAGAACTTGTCGGCAAGGCAATTAAAGGCAAGCGCGACGAGTTTGTAATAGCGACGAAGTTTGCGATTGTGCGCGACAAAAACGATGAAAACGTGCGCGGAATAAACGGCAAGCCGGAATACGTTCGGCAAGCTGTCGAAGCTAGTTTGAAGCGTTTGGGAATAGAAACAATCGACCTTTATTACCAGCACCGCGTTGACCCGGAAACGCCGATTGAAGAAACCGTCGGCGCGATGGCGCGGCTTGTCGAAGAAGGAAAAGTTAAATATTTAGGCTTGTCCGAAGCCAGCGCGGAAACTTTGAAACGCGCTAATGCCGTTCATCAAATCACGGCTTTGCAATCGGAATATTCTTTGTGGACGCGCGACGTGGAAGATAACGATGTGTTAGCGACTTGCCGCGATTTGGGAATCGGTTTTGTTCCGTATTCGCCTTTGGGACGCGGATTTCTTTCGGGCGAAATAAAGCGGTTTGAAGATTTGGCGGAAGACGATTATCGTCGTCAAAGTCCGCGTTTTCAGGGTGAGAACTTTGATAAGAATTTAAAACTTGTCGAAAAGATTGAAGAAATTGCAAGAGAAAAAAGCATAACAACATCGCAGCTCGCGCTGGCTTGGGTTTTAGCGCAAGGGCAGGATATTGTGCCGATTCCGGGAACGAAACGCCGTAAATATCTGGAGCAAAATGCCGAAGCTGCGAATGTGATTTTAAGTCAGGAAGATTTGAGGCGAATCGAAGACGTTTTTCCGAAAGACGCGGCGAGCGGTTTGCGCTATCCGGAAGCAATGATGAAATCGGTTAACGCATAAATTATTTTTAGTAAATTAGGCTCTTTGAAATATACGGTGAAAAGCGATTTAACAGTGATGTAATACCATTTTTATAAATTGTCTTCACAACGGAGACAATTTTATGGAGATTATTTTAACTTTAGTCGGCGGCTTGGTGTTGTTTTTATACGGAGTCACAAATCTTTCCGATTCAATCAGAGAAGTAGCGGACGATAAAATGAAAAAAATCGTCGTTCGTTTTACGAAAAATATCTTCTCGGCGATTATCGTCGGAACGATTGTGACAACGATACTCGATTCGTCTTCGGCGGTTATTATTTTGACGATTGTTCTTGTCAACGCGAAAATTTTGAATTTTCGCCAGGCGGTCGGAATCGTGATGGGCGCGAACATCGGCACGACGATTTCGAGCCAAATTATCGCAATGGATGTCGGACAGTATTCGCCGGTTCTGCTGTTTGTCGGCTTTTTGCTGATGCTCGTCAGTAAGAGCGAAAAAATCAACACGGTTGGCAGAATCGCTCTGTTTTTCGGAATGTTGTTTTTCGGGCTTTATACGATGGAACGCGCCGTCGAGCCGCTCAAGGGAAGCGAACAGTTTTCGGTTTGGATGGCGAATTTAGAAAATCCGCTTTACGGCGCGGCAGTTGGCGCTTTGGTGACGCTGGTTATTCAGTCGTCGTCGGCGACGGTCGGAATGGTTATCACGCTGGCGAAACAAAATTTGATTACGCTGGCGGCGGGAATAGCCGTGATGCTCGGCGCGGAACTCGGAACTTGTTCGGACACGCTGCTGGCGACGATTCGCTCGAACCGGCAGGCGATAAAAACCGGCGTGTTTCATTTGTTTTTCAATCTGGTTTCGATAATCATCGGTTTGATTTTGTTTGTGCCGTTTGTCATTCTTGTCGAGCGCATTTCGGGACAAGCCGATTTGGAAAATAAAATCGCCAACGCGCACGTTTTGTTCAATGTTCTCGGAGTCGCGCTGTTCGTCGGCTTCGTGCCGATTATCGTCAAGGTTTTGGATAAACTAATTCCCGATAACCAGCGGGAAGAAGATTTCGTGGTCGAATCGAAAGCGACGGCTTAAACATTATGGATGAAAAAATTGTGCTGTTCGCGCGTTTGAAAGTAAAGCAGGGAACCGAGGACGAAGCGAAACGTGCGGCGTTAGCGATTGTTGACGATTCACGCACCGAGCCGGGTTGTTTAAACTACGATTTTCACCAGGCAATTGACGACGCGACCATTTTTCTATGGCACGAAACGTGGACAAATCAAGCCGCGCTCGACGCGCATTTTGCAATGCCGTATTTTGCCCAACTCGGTGCGAAATTAAAAGACTTGACCGAAGAGCCTTTGCAGTTGACTTTAACAAAAATGGTCAGCGAAAAAGCGTAGCCAAGTTAAATTTTAGACAAACAAAATTATTTTATAAGGGAGAAATTTTTATGCCAGTTAGAAATGCGGAAGCCAAATGGAACGGCGGAATTATGGACGGCAGTGGAACGATGAAGCTCGGAAGCGGCGCGTATGAAGGCGCGTATTCTTTTAAATCGAGAATGGAAGACGGTGCGGGAACAAACCCGGAAGAGTTACTTGGCGCGGCGCACGCAGGTTGTTTTTCGATGGCGTTTTCCGTTGCACTCGGTAAAGCCGGTTTTGAGCCAAAAAACATTAACACAAAAGCGGCGGTTCGATTCGATAAAGTCGGCGAAGGCTTTGCGATTACAAAAATTGATTTAACGACCGAAGCCGAGATACCAGAAATCGACGATGCCAAATTTCAGGAATTAGCCAAAGCCGCCAAAGAAGGTTGTCCGGTGTCAAAAGCGTTGGCGGGAACGGAAATTAATCTTAAGGCAAGTCTAAAATAGTGAAAAACTAAAAGTGAAAAGTTAATAGTTAAGAACAATTGTTGCTACACTTTTCACTTTTAGTTTTTAGTTTTTCACTAATCTTTTCCGCGTCCGGTTTTTTGCTGCAATTCTTCGATGCGTTTGGAAGCCTCGGCTTTGGTGAGATTTTCGTCAAATTCAACTTTGGCTTCTTCGCTCAAGGTTGTTAAATATGAACGTTGCGCGCCGGTCATTGGTTCGTCGCCGGTCGTCCAATTATCCGGGTCTTTGATTGTGTTGCTCTCGTCGGCAACGGCTTGTGTTTGTTTGTCAGTCATAAAGTTTTACCTCTGTATTATTTTGTTTCAGTGATTAAACACTAGCCTAAGTATTGCACAATCCGTGCCATAATTATATGATAAAACGGAAGTTGGCAAACCGAATATCGGCAAGGTAATATAAAACAAATGGTTGCGAAAATTTCTTTTTTATAAATTTTCGCGGGAAGTATAATTAAAATTTTAAGGAGTAAGAAAATGGGAAATTTTGCGAAAGCGATTGAAGATTCAAGTTTTGAAAAAGATGTTTTGGGTTCTGACAAACCTGTCCTGGTTGATTTCTGGGCTGAATGGTGCGGACCGTGTCGGATGATTGCGCCATCGGTTGAAGCCATTGCCGAAGATTATGAAGGAAAGGCGAGCGTTTATAAAATGAACGTTGACGAAAATATGAACGTCCCGCAACGTTTCGGCATTCGCGGCATTCCGACATTGATTGTTTTCAAAAACGGGCAGGAACAGGAACGTATTGTCGGCGCCGTAACACGCGAAGCAATTGCCGGCGTGATTGATAAATACGTCTAAAGCAAAGGGATAAAGGTGAAGGGCAAAAGGAGTAAAGCTAAGGAATTATTTTTATTTTATCCTTTATCCTTTCGCCTTTACACTTTCTCTGCTGGCATAGTGATTGCTCGTTTGGTTGAAAATTAAAGTCCGCTGTATGAAAAACATTCTCTCTTGATTTTTAGAGAGGAAAACAAAGCTAAAAATAAAAAGGAGAATTTATGGACGCAATCGAACTACTAAAAGACGACCACGATAAAGTTGACCGACTTTTTCAAAAAGTGAAAGCAACTGAAGAAGGCGAACACAAAGCGCTTTTTGAAAAAATTAAAGAAGAATTGGACGCGCACACGCACATCGAAGAAAAGATTTTTTATCCGAAGTTGAAAGAGAAAGAAGAATTAGAAGACATAGTTCTCGAAGGCATCGAAGAACATCATCAGGCAAAAATGTTTTTGCGCGAACTTGCAAGTCTTACGGAAGACAGCGAAAAATTTGAGCCGAAATTAAAAGTATTAATGGAAGACATCACTCATCACGTTCAAGAGGAAGAGGGCATAATGTTTCCGAAAGTGAAAAAAGTCTTCGATGCGGCTACTTTGCAGGAATTAGGTAAGCAGATGGCAGCCGAAAAACAGAATTTCAAAAAATCAAATCAGGCGAACGCTTGAAAATTGTAAAAATTTTAGTCGAAAAAAGCCGCAGGTTAAATTACAATCTGCGGCTTTATTTGTTTTATAAGTTAAAAACTTCATTCAAACAAGAGATACCTCGAAATGCCGCAGAAGATTTTCTTGCGCCTGCTGGTTGAGGTTGACGATTTGAAAATAAATTTCAGGATAAAGATAATCTTCTCCGCTTTCGTCAACAATTCGTAAATGTTCGCTCGGGTCATTTTTGAGCGGTTCTAAAATCGGATAAAGTTTATTCGGCTCAAAATCTCCTTCCTCGTCGTTTACTAAACATACTGCAAAACCGATGATTTTCATAATTTTTAATCTAAAAGTTGTTTAACCTTTATTTTTTTTCTGCCGACGCCGTGACATTCATACCAATGTAACTCAGCCAAACGAATTTCACCGCTGTAAAGCTCAACATACGCTTCGCCTTTGAGTTTTCGCCAATTTATTCCACCAAACTTTTTTTGTAACAGATGCAATTCATCTATTGAAAACCGCCGTGCAATGCGCTCAATGTTAATAATCGGCGAAGTTAATCTACGAAATTTTATCATAGTCAATTCATAACTGCCGAAACTTCTTTTCTTTTCTTAAATTCGGGCAAAACTTCAAAAACCTGAAGCGCGTATTTTACATTGCCGAACGGCGCGGAAACCTGCACGCCTTGAATCAAATCTTGAACTTCCGTTAGAGATTCACGCGCAATGCGGATTCCTTCTTCACGCGCTGCTTCTTTTGAAACGGCGCTCGCCTTTCGCATTCTTTCCAAAATTTCCGGCGTTACGTTCACGCCCGGAACTTCGTTGTGCATAAATTCGGCGTTGCGAATCGAAACGAGCGGAAAAATTCCGGCGACAATCGGAATTCGCACGTGCGCGATTTTTTTCAAAAACGCGCGTAACTGTTTCGTATCGTAAACCGGCTGCGTAATGGCGTATTCCGCGCCGGCTTCAACTTTCCATTCAAAACGGCGAATTTCTTCTTCCAGGTTTATCGCGCCCGGGTTAACGCCGACACCGATTGAAAAAGCCGTCGGACAGCCGATTGGATTGTTGCCTAAATCAAGACCGTGATTAAGCTTGTTGACCATATTTGTCAAACCAATTGAATCAATATCGAAAACGGCGGTCGCGTCCGGGTAAGCGCCCATTTTCGGCGGGTCGCCGGTAATTATTAAAAGATTGTGCAAACCTAAAGCTGCCGCGCCGAGCAAATCCGACATCATTCCCAGAAGATTTCTATC
>MWVV01000435.1_pt1 | contig 15274 bp, 11 predicted proteins | sample 1047281 | NCBI WGS metagenome assembly MWVV01 (sample SAMN06349986, study PRJNA376086) | soil metagenome | isolation source: PT-2 sample Antarctic (ecotone) soil | place: Antarctica | collected 2015-01-13 | reverse complement strand
ACATATCGGTATTGGTCAAGAGTATTTGGTACCAATTGTAAAGGCATTATCGGATAACGCCAAAATGTTCGATTTTGATGAACCGACCGTTGCTTTAACTGAATCGGAAGTCGAGACGCTTTTTGAGATTTTGGGCAAACTGAAATCGCGCGGCGTCGGAATGATTTATATTTCGCACAAACTCGGTGAAGTTTTTCGGATGAGCGATAGAATCACGGTTTTGCGCGACGGCAAAACGGTCGGTACAGACAACGCGAAAGATTTAACCAGAGAAAGAGTTATTGCCTTGATGGTTGGACGCGAAGTCGGCGATATTTTTCCGAAAATCGCGCACGAGTTTGGGGAAACGGTTTTGGAAGTGAAAAAATTAGACGCTTTCGACCCTGACAATCCAAGCAAAAAGCTGGTTGACAAGGTTTCGTTTTCAGTCAGACGCGGTGAAGTTTTAGGAATCGCCGGTTTGATGGGCGCGGGACGAAGCGAGCTTTTAATGTCAATTTTCGGCGCTTTTGAGGGGAAAGTTTCAGGTGAAATTTTTGCCGAAGGCAGGAAAATAAATATAAATTCGCCGTCCGAAGCAATCAAACACGGAATTGGATTTGTTACCGAAGACCGCAAACGCTTCGGATTGCTTCTTGAACAGACGCTTTTAGATAATTTAACATTAGCGGGCTTGAAACGAATTTCGGGAAATTTTTTAACACATCGAACAAGAGAAACCGTTGCGGCGCAAAGCGCAATGAAGTCATTAAAAGTAAAAGCAAATTCGCCGATGACTCTGACAAACACGCTTTCGGGCGGCAATCAGCAAAAGGTTGTTTTAGGAAAATGGCTTTTGACCAATCCAAAAGTTTTGTTTCTCGACGAGCCGACGCGGGGCATTGACGTTGGCGCAAAACAGGAAATTTACGCGGAAATCAACAAACTTGCTAAAGAAGGCTTGGCAATCGTGATGGTTTCATCCGAATTGCCGGAAGTTTTAGGACTTTCCGACAGAATTTTGGTTCTGCACGAAGGGAAATTAACAGGAGAATTTTCAAAGAAAGAAGCGACAGCGGAAAAGGTTATGGCTTGCGCGACGGGAAATTTCACCACTGAGAACTCGAATAAGTTTCAGACTTAGCACAGAGAATTATAAAATCACCTGATAATCTCCGTCCTTTACTTCTGTATCTTTTCAATGAACTTTGTGATAAAAATTCCTGCTTTAAATAATTATAGTAATTATAGAAATGAACGAAACAATAAAAACTATCGGCTTCAAAATTCCGACTTCAACGCTTCGGGCATACACGATGCTGGCGGCATTAGCGTTAATTTGGCTGTATTTTCATTGGGCGACCAATTATATTTTTTTAACGCCGCGCAACCTTTCCAATTTGATGCTGCAAACATCTGTTACCGGAATCTTAGCCGTTGGAATGTTGATGGTCATTGTTTCGGGAAACATTGATTTGTCGGTCGGTTCGGTTTTAGGGCTCGCGGGAGGGATTGCTGCGATTTGTTCGACAAGTTTAGGTTATGGGCTTGCAGCTTCAATTTTAGCGGCAATTGCCGTTAGCGTTGCAATTGGTCTCTTGCACGGATTTTTAACGGCTTATTTAAATATTCCCGCCTTTATTGTAACGCTCGGCGGGCTTCTGGCGTGGCGAGGAGCGATAAAGGGTATTAGCGAATCGGAAACAATCCCGGTTTCCGACCCAACCTTTAAGGCAATCGGGCAAAGTTACGTTGACCCGAAAATCGGTTGGATTTTTGCTTTTATCGCCATTTTGTTTGTTCTGTTTTTAGCCTTTCGCCAGGCAAAAGCAAAAAAAGATTACGACCTCGGCGAAGCAAATTACGGAAGCGAAGCTATCAAATCAATCATCCCGATTGGCGCAATTATCGCATTTATTTTTATGATGAATTCTTACGCCGGCGTTCCGATTCCGGTTTTGATTTTGCTGGCGGTTGCTCTTTTGGGCGCTTTTCTGACAAACTCGACAACCTTCGGACGTTACCTTTACGCAATTGGCGGTAACGCGGATGCGGCGCGGCTTTCCGGCATTGATAATAAAGCTAACATCTTAAAAGTTTTTGCTTTGTTGGGCGCATTAACCGGAATAGCGGCACTGATTTTTACGGCGCGTGTAGGAAGCGCTTCGCCTGACGCCGGAGTTTTAAAAGAGTTAGATGCGATTGCCGCCTGTGTTATCGGCGGCGCGAGTTTAATGGGCGGACGCGGAACAATTTTCGGCGCGTGTCTCGGCGCGTTGATTATGGCAAGCCTTGATAACGGAATGTCTCTTTTGAATGTCCGCGATTTTATGCAGGAATTGATAAAAGGTACAATTTTAGTAGCGGCTGTCGGGATTGATATGCTCGGAAGAAAACAAACTTAGAAGAGTAAATAAAAAAAATAACCAGTAAATGAAAGAAATCGTTTTAGCCTGTGATTTGGGCGGGACAAATTTGCGGATGGCGGCGGTTTCATCGGACGGAAAAATATTGCATCGTTTAAAAGTCGCAACTCCGCAAGCAGAACGAGCTAACGACGTTGTTCAATCAATTGTCGACTCGGCGCGGGAATGTCGTGAAGTCATCAAAAAACAAGGCAATGTCAAAGCAATTGCGGCGGCAGTTCCCGCAACCATCAACCACGAAAAGGAAATTATCTTAAAAGCTCCGAACGTTCCTGCCCTAAATAATTTTTCCATTGCTGCCGCGCTCGAAAATGAACTCGATTTGCCTTGCCTGCTGGAAAATGACGCAAATGCGGCAGCAATTGGAGAAAATTGGCTCGGCGCGTCGAAAGGTTTGAACAGCTCGATTTGCGTTACGCTTGGAACGGGCGTCGGCGGCGGCATAATCGTTGACGGAAAAATTTTGCGCGGCGCGGACGGAACTGCCGGAGAAATCGGACATATTTGCGTTGAGCCTTTCGGCGCTTGGTGCGGATGCGGCTCGCGCGGCTGCGTCGAACAGTATTCTTCGGCTACGGCAATCGTAAGGCTGGCGCGAGAATTTGCCGCTCAATATCCGCAATCCGAATTAAATAAAAAATTGCATCTTTCATCCTTGGAAATTTACCAGGCAGGAAAAAACAGCGACGAACTTGCGGTCGAAGTTTTTCGCCGCCAAGGTTTTTATCTCGGAATTGCGCTGGCTGATTTAATAAATATTCTCAATCCTGAAATTATTGTTATCGGCGGCGGCGCGGCGGCAGGGTGGGATTTATTTATGCCGAAAACGATTGAGGAAATTACTAAACGCGCTTACGAAGAACCTGCTGAACGAGCCAAACTTGTTCCTGCCGAGTGCGGCGATGACGCCGGTATTTTGGGTGTTGCGCGTCTAGGTTTTGAAAAGGTGTCGAGGGCTAATTAATTCGTTGTTAAATTAAAATTAATTGTATTTAGAACATTAAATTAAAGTGAATTAATAATGTAACGCTTGCTTTCAAGCTTGATTTTTGTATATAATGCTTGTTTGCTACAATGCGTAAAAACGTATTCTGTGGGTTTCGCGCCCACTTTTTATTTTGGGCAAAAGATTAATTAAAGATGCGTTCGATTGAAGAAAAAGTTCAGGAAAGCGCCGTTCGCGTGGCGGAAGAAAACGCATTGGAGCTTGTCCACGCAGAAACGATCGGTACAATTGCAAATTTAACAATTCGAATTTTTATTGATAAGCCGGGCGGCGTAACGCACGAAGATTGTTCAACGATGAGCCGCCGGCTTGGAGAAATCTTTGATGCGGAAGATTTTATTCCGTCGCCTTATTTACTGGAAGTTTCGTCGCCGGGTTTGGAACGTCGGCTATACAACTTGAAAGATTTTGAAAAGTTTGCGGGAAGTTTAGCGAAAGTTAAAATCAAAGCCGCAATTGACGGACAAAAAAATTTTCGCGGGCGTATTGCCGGCGTTGAGGGCGATGAAGTTATTTTTGATGATAAAACAAACGGCACGGTACGTTTTCCGTACGAAGCAGTCGCCAAAGCGAATTTAGAAATTGATTTAGAGGAAGAACTAAAACGAAGTGGTGAACGGTGAGTGGTGAACGATTAATTTTACACTCATCGTTAATCGTTCACCGTTCACCACTTAAATAAGGTTATGACATCAATCGGACAAAGTATTGAGGCGTTATGCAGCGAGCAGGGAATTGACCGCGATTTGGTTATCGAAGCAATGAAGGAAGCAGTCAAAGCGGCAGCTCGTAAACAGTTTAGGTCGCAAGACAAAACTGGAGAAAGCATTGAAGTTGATTGGAACAATGAAGAAGGGACAATCGAAATTTCCGCTAATAAAACCGTTGTGTCGGAAGTGGAAAATCCTTCGACGGAACTTTCTTTGACGGAAGCACAAGAACTTGCCGGCGATGAAGTTGAAATTGGCGATATGCTGATGATTCCTTTGCCGACCGAAGAATTAGGTCGCATTGCCGCGCAAACCGCTAAACAAATTCTCGTGCAAAAAGTGCGCGAAGCGCTTCGTGAGAAAGTTTACGAAGAATATATTGACCGCAAAGGCGAATTAATAAACGGAATGGTTAAACGCTTTGAACGCGGCGATATAATAGTTGATTTGAGCACTAATCTGGAAGCGATTTTACCGAAACAAGAACAAGCCAGAAACGAAACTTGGAATCAAGGCGAAAGAATTCGTGTAGTCATTGCGGATGTGTCGAAAGACCAGAAAGGACAGCAAATAAAAGTTTCGCGCGCTTCGGCGGAACTTATCAAGCGTCTTTTTGAAATGGAAGTTCCCGAAATTTACGATGATACGGTTGTTATAAAATCGGCTGTTAGAGAACCGGGCGACCGCGCAAAAATTGCTGTCGCTTCGAATGAAAAAGACGTTGACCCGGTCGGCGCGTGTGTCGGAATGAAAGGCTCGCGCGTGCAGTCAATTATCAAAGAACTGCGCGGCGAAAAAATTGACATTATCGAATGGTCGGACGAGCCTTCGGTTTTTGCGGCGAACGCTTTGAGTCCGGCGAAGGTTTCGCAGGTTCGTATTACCGACATCAATAATCGCAAGATGGAAATTATCGTTACCGAAGACCAGCTTTCTCTGGCAATCGGTAAGCGTGGGCAAAACGTGAGACTCGCGACACGGCTTGTCGGGTGGGATATTGATATTGTCAGCGAAGAGCTTTTGAAAAAAGAAATTGCCGAGCGAATGGGCAAAATGATGGCATCGGGCGAAGCCGTTCCGATTACGGTTTTGCAAGGCGTTACGGCTAATCAAGCGGCTGATTTGAAGGAGAAAGGCATCACGGATGTTGAATCTCTGGTTGCCACTTCGGTTGACGATTTGGTTGACACCCTTGATATTAGTTTAGACGAAGCCGAAAGAATTCTTTCGTCGGCGCGAGATATAATTGAAGCTCGCAACGCGCAAGTCGGAATGCAGGAGACAGGCAAAGAAAACGGCAAAGAAATTAACGAACAAGGTAATGTTGAAAGAAGCGAAGAATTTGCGGAGCAAACCAGCGACGCATTTGATAATTCAGAAGCGGAAACGGAACAATCTACAACAACTGGAAACGCTGGAAGCGAAGAGCGAGAATCGGCGGAAGTAGTGGAAAATGAGTCTTCTGAAAACGTTTCAGAACAAGAAATTGTTTCCCAGACAAGCGAAAACGAAGAAAATTCCGACAATACATCGGTTGTTGAAGAAAACGCGCAGCAATCAAAAGAATAGACACTTCAAAGAAAGGTAAAATTTTTATTAAAACCCGTATTTGAGTATTGAGAATTAGGCGGAAAGGAAATACGCAAAACGGATTAATTCATAAATAATCCGTAAACTTGAGATAAATATGCCCGTAGGAACAGTTCGGATTTACGATTTAGCACGAGAGCTTAAACAAGACACCAAGCGCGTTATTGAAGAATTACGGCGTGAAGGCGCAGATGTCAGTGTGCCTTCAAATTCCGTAACCAAAGAAATCGCGGAAAAGGTTCGCGGCAGGTATTTTCCGAAAACAGAAGTTGCTCCGAAACGAACAATAAAAGTTATTAAGAAAGCGCCTAAAACAGAAGAACCCGCGGAACAGGAAATTGCGGAAGTGGAAGCTGTGGCTCCGCAGGAAGTTGAAATTGAAAAACCGAAGAAAACGGTAAAGCCGCCTGTCATTGAAGAAAGCAAACCTGAAAAACCTACTCGTCGAGTTAGAAAACTTCAGAAAAAGGTTGAAGCAGAACCGTCCGAGAAAATACCTGTCGTTGAAGAAATTCCGCAAACAGCCCAAGTAGAAAGCGAAGCTAAAGAAATTGAAACTTCCGTAGAAGCCCAAGCGGTTGCCGAAGATATTAAAATTGAAGAGCAAACGGCAAAAGCGGAAGAGGCTAAACCTGTAACTTCAAGAGTACTACGCCCGACCGGTTCTCAGGTTAAACAACTCAAATTAACTCAAGAAGCTCGGGAAAAGGAATTTAAAACTGGCGACCGAATAGGCAGCCAAGGGACGGCGCTAACCGGAAAGTTAAAGACAGAGCCTGTCAACGAAAACGCAAGGAAAGATTCGCATCGAGACGGAAAAAGCGGACGAAAAACCGAACTTCGCAGAACGCCCGGTGAAACGGCGACGCCCCAAATTACTTATACGCCGCCGCAAGACCAACGTAAAAAATTCGGACGTTCCACCGGTAAAAAAGGCGGCAAAAAATTTGATGATAAAGGCGGAAGGTTTGAAGAAAGGGATTTTATTATACAGCGTCCAAAATCAATTGAAGAGCGCATTATTGAACAAGTAGGAACATTCGATAATCAAAATCTCAAGACTGTTCGTTTGACTGAAGGCGCAACTATTCGTGAATTTTCAGAAGCGCTCGGCGTAACACCCCGCGATATTGTTCAATTGCTTGTTAAACGCGGTATTTTCGCTACACTCAATCAGCCGATCGGCGAAGGTATGGCGAGCGAAATCGGCATAACGCTTGGCTACAACGTCAGCTTTGTGCCGTTTGAAGAAATGGTTATCGAGCAGGAATTTGAAGAGCTTATTGCTACCGATGCTGATGACGTTGAACTGCCGCGCCCGCCAGTGGTTACCGTAATGGGTCACGTTGACCACGGAAAAACTTCGCTGCTTGACGCAATTCGTTCCGATAATGTCGCCGAAGGCGAAGCCGGTGGAATTACGCAGCACATCGGCGCATACAGCGTTTTTGTGGCGAACCCCGATAATCCTGAAGAAAAACGGCGCGTTGTTTTTCTCGACACGCCTGGACACGAAGCATTTACTTTAATGCGCGCGCGCGGTGCAAAAGCGACAGACGTGGTCATTTTGGTTGTCGCAGCCGACGACGGCGTAATGCCGCAAACGATAGAAGCCATCGAACACTCAAAAGCCGCCGGCGTACCGATAATAGTAGCAATCAACAAAATTGATAAACCCGATGCCTCGCCTGATAAAGTCAAACAAGGTCTTGCCAATCAAGGTTTGCAACCGATTGACTGGGGCGGCGATACGGAAATGGTTCCGGTTTCGGCAAAGAAACACGAAAATCTCGATACATTGCTTGAAACGGTTTTGTTAAGCACGGACATTCTGAATTTGAAAGCAAGTCCGACCAGACGCGCTTCGGGCGTTGTCTTGGAAGCCAAACTGGATAAAGGTCGTGGGTCGGTGGCAACTGTTCTGGTACAGCAGGGAACTTTACACATTGGCGACCCATTTATCGTCGGACATTTTTACGGTAAAGTTCGAGCTATGTTTAATGACCGTGGCGAAATCGTCCAAGAAGCGCCGCCTGCAACGCCGGTAGAGGTTCTCGGACTCCAAGGTGTTCCCCAAGCCGGTGATACATTCCAAGTTGTTTCCGATATTGACAAGGCTCAAACTATTGCAAATCAGCGTCAAATACACGCCCGCAACGCGGCGATGCTCAAAACAACCAAGCGCGGCATTGAATCGCTCGGATTGGCTGAAGTCAAAGAGTTGCTTGTAGTCTTGAAAGCCGACGTTCAAGGTTCGGTTGAAGTTCTACGGGCAACGCTGGAAAAACTTTCAACCGAAAAAGTAAAAGTACGCGTGATTCGTTCTGGTGTAGGGGCGATAACCGAATCGGATGTGCTACTGGCATCGGCGACGCAAGCCGACGAAGTTTCAACCGCTGTTGTTATTATTGGTTTTAATGTCCGACCAAGTGTGCGGGCAACGGAAATTGCCAAGCAGGAAGAAGTTGATATTCGCCTGCACTCAATCATTTACAAAGTCGAAGAAGAAATTCGCGCAGCGATGATTGGAATGCTCGACGCAATTGAAAAAGAAGTAATTCTTGGAAAAGCCGTTGTTTCGGATATTTTCAAAGTTTCAAAAGTCGGCACGATTGCCGGGTGCCGCGTAACCGACGGAGTTATTCGCCGTCAAGCCAAAGCGCGTATCATCCGCGACGGAGTAGTCACTTGGGAAGGCGATATTTCCTCGCTCAAACGCTTTAAGGAAGACACCAACGAAGTTCGTCAAGGTTTTGAATGCGGAATTAGTCTGGCTAACTTTAACGACATAAAAGTTGATGATGAAATCGAAGCGTTTGTGATTGAAAGAATTGCGGCAACAGAACTTTAGTAGTGGTGAACCGCGAATGGTGAGTGGTTAGTGAAAGACAATTACTCATCACTCACCACTCATCACTCACCACTATTTATGCGTCGTCCCGAAAGATTAGCAGAAGTTTTACGCGCGGAAGTAACGGAAATTGTCGGTTATGAACTCGAAGACCCGCGCCTGCAAGCCGTAACGGTAACGGATGTGCGTGTGTCGGAAAATCTCCGCGAGGCAAAAGTTTTTGTCGTCGTTCACGGCAATGATAAAGAAATAAAAGAAGCGCTCAAGGCTTTGCAAAACGCCGCCACTTTTGTTCGCCAACAAGTTGCGTTAAATCTGGATTTGCGCCACGCACCGCTTATTAATTTCGTGCGCGATACGGTTGAAGAAAATGCAACCCGCGTGCAAGAGCTTTTAAAAGAGATACATTTAACGGATAGTTGAAAGTGGATAACGGATAGTTTTGAAAAATTTAATTTATCCGTTATCCATTTTCAACTATCCACTATTTTAAGGATGTTAAGTCAAGTTGTTGAGTTAATTGAAAACAAACAGAATTTTGCAATCACTACGCACGTCCGACCGGACGGCGATGGAATTGGTTCCTCTTTGGGGTTGTGTTGGCTTTTACGCTCTCTCGGCAAAAACGCCGAAGTTATCGTCCGTGACGGAGTCCCGGTTTCTTACACGCAGCTTCCCGGAGCGGATGAAATACGGCAAATTTCGGAAGTCAACGGAAAGTATGATGCAGTTTTCGTGATTGAATGTTCCGACATCAAACGCCCGGGCATTATAGGCTTAGAAAATCAAATCACGGTTAACATTGACCACCACGCCACCAGCGAGCATTTCGGCACGATAAACTGGATTGACGCGACGGCTTCGGCAGTCGGCGAGATGATTTACAATCTTTGCAAAGCCATCGGCGGACGCATTACCAAAGAAATTGCCGAATGCGTTTATCTGGCGCTCGTTACCGATACCGGTTCGTTTCATTTTTCAAATACAACCGAAAGAACTCTAAAAATCGCTTCCGAGTTAGTAAAAGTCGGCGTCAAACCGGCGCGGATTTCCGAATCTGTCTATAATAGCTATCCCTGGAGCAGAATCGAATTAATGCGCCAGGTTTTAGCGACGGTCAAACGTGACGCAAATGGAAAAGTCGCTTGGATGCGACAAACACACGCTATGAGCGAAAATGCAAATGCGGTTGATGGCGACAACAGCGGATTTGTCAATATTCCGCTTGCCGCAAAAGAGGTTGAAGCAGTTGTTTATATGCGCGAAACCGTGCCGAATAATTATCGTGTCAGCTTGCGTTCAAAGGGAGATATAAACGTAGCGCGCGTTGCGGAAAAATTCGGCGGCGGCGGTCATAAAAACGCGGCGGGTTGTCGCGTCGAAGGCGATTGGGACGAGAAGGAATGTGAGATTGTTTCGGCTTTGATTCAAGCTGTCGAAAAGACGCACGAAGGCGTAGAAAAGTTTGAGTTGAACAATTTAATACCGGAAATAGAGCACGAGTAAATAAGGAAAAAGCATTGATTGAGACAAATGAAATTTTTGAAACACTCAGTGAAAATCCGTTTTTATCTGCATTCCTTCGTATCCAAATTTCTTAATTTTATTTTCGGAAAGTTCAACGAATTTTCTGAACAACGCCGATTTTTGGGCAGAGATTTTCCAAAACACAAATTTCGCATTTCGGCTTTCGAGCCTGACAAATTTTTCTGCCGTGAAAAATGAGCCAGTGCGGAAACATTATCCAATCTTTTTGCGGCACCAGTTCAATCAAATCTTTTTCAATCTTTTCCGGGGCGACCATTTCGGTTAAAGCTAATCTTTGCGAGACGCGCGAAAGTGCGTGTCAACAACTACGCCTGAAGCAATACCGAAAGCGTTTCCTAGAACAACATTAGCGGTTTTTCGAGCAACGCCGTTGAGGATCAGCATTTCTTCCATTGTTTGCGGAATTTCGCCGCCGAATTGTTCGATAATTTTCCGACTCGCTCCTTGAATACTTTTTGCTTTGTTGCGAAAAAATCCGGTTGAGTGAATATCCTGTTCTAATTCTTCCTGTGAAACATTTAAATAATCCTGCGGATTTCTGTATTTGCGAAAAAGATTAGCCGTTACGATATTGACGCGCTCGTCAGTGCATTGCGCGGAAAGAATTGTAGCAACGAGAAGTTCAAAAGCGTTTGAGTGATTCAAAGCGCAATGTGCGTCGGGGTATTCTTTTTTAAGCCGTCGGATAATTTCGTCGGCGCGTCGCTTTTTTTCAGAATTATCGAAAATCATTTTGAAAAGGCTAAAAGAGAATTTTTGAAAATGCAAATTTGGCAATTTTGCGCTAAATTATTTCTTTAGCGTTTTTGGCGCATTTATAAAAGTTTATTTCATCCGAAAGGCGCAAAGCGCGCCAAGAAGAAGCAATTTTTACGACTGACCGCAAAATGAAAGTTTCTTTGTTAGATTTAAAAGAGCAAAACGAATCTCTACGCCCTGAGATTGACGAAGCGATAAAAAAAGTTCTCGATTCGAACGGTTTTATTCTCGGTGCGGAAGTTCAAGCGCTGGAAACGGAACTTGCCGAATACTGCCAAACAAAATATGCGATTGCCTGCGCTTCGGGAACAGATGCTCTTTTGTTGGCATTAATGGCTTTTAATATTTCTTACGGAGACGAAGTTATTACGACGCCTTACAGTTTTTTTGCAACTGTTAGTTCTGTTACGCGGCTTGGCGCTGTTCCGGTTTTTGTTGATATTGACCCGCAAACTTATAATTTAGACGTTGCGCAAATCGAAAAAAAGATTACCGTAAAAACAAAAGCGATTCAACCGGTTCACCTTTACGGACAATGCGCTGAAATGGAAGATTTGCGAAAAATCGGCGAAAAATATAATGTGCCTTTAGTTGAAGATGCGGCGCAGGCAATCGGCGCTGAAGAAAACTGCAAACGCGCTGGAGCAATGAGTGCAATCGGTTGTTTTAGTTTTTATCCGTCAAAGAATTTGGGTGGAATGGGCGACGGCGGTTTTATGACAACTGATGACGAAGCACTGGCAAAAAAACTTTTTGCGCTGCGAGTTCACGGTTCCGAAGAGCGTTATTATCATAAATATGTCGGCTTAAATTCACGCCTTGACGCGATGCAAGCCGCAATTTTGCGCGTTAAGCTGCCGCATCTTGATTCTTGGTCAAACAAACGCAAGGAAAACGCCGACAACTACCGAAGACTTTTTACAGATGCAGGTTTGACTGAACAAATTGTTTTGCCGAAAGAGCGCAAAAATGTTCGTCATATTTATAATCAATTTGTAATTCGCGTTCCGCAAAAACGCGATGAATTGCGCCGATTTTTAACCGAAAATGAAATCGGAACCGATATTTATTATCCGGTTTCGCTCCACCAGCAGGAATGTTTCACATATCTCGGTTATAAAGAAAATGATTTTCCCGAATCGGAAAAGGCTTCGCGCGAAACGCTGGCGCTTCCGATTTATCCTGAATTAACTGTTAATCAACAAGAATATGTTGTTGAAAAAACCGCGGAATTTTTGCTGAAATAAACCGAGCTTAAATTAATTTTACAAATCGAACTAATTTCTTAAATTGTGTCTGAAAACAAAACTCAACAAATAAAAATTCTAGATTCGCGCACACCGGTTACACGAATAATTTTAGCAGTTGCAACCATTACTGTAATTGCATTCGGCTGGTTCGCAATGCGCTGGCAATTTGGCAATATGCTGGCAGAACTTACGCTCCCGAATGAAGCTAATGCCGGAGAGATTGCTAAATTAGCAGTTAATCTTGCTTCAAGCGATCCTTTATCGAATTGGTTATTTGCCAGTACGAGGAGAGTAGCTTCCACGCCCGAAAAATTCTCTGAATCGTCCGGCGGTTTTGAAACGGTAGTAAAACTCGCGCCAAATGATTTTCGCTGGTGGATTGAACTTGGGCGCACCTATGAACAAACCGAAGATGAAGCAGCAGCGGAAAGGGCATATCTTCGGGCAGTTGAACTTGCGCCGGCATATACTTATCCACATTGGCAGCTCGGCAATTTTTATTTAAGACAGGGAAGAGGCGACGAAGCCTTTCGAGAGTTACAAAAAGCTGCCGAAAACAATGCCGTTTACCGCGACCAGGTTTTTTCGATTGCCTGGGATTATTACGAACAAGACACCGCTAAACTTGAACAGATTGCCGGAGATTCGCCTGCGGTCAGAGCGGGTTTGGCTAGATTTTACGCGAGCAAAGGGCGAGCTGAAGACAGCTTACGGATTTGGAACTCGCTTTCCGATGAAAGTAAACAGCAAAATACCGCATTTGCCAAAGTAATAGCCCAAGGGCTTTATGAAAAACGCTCTTTTCGCCAGTCAATTGAATTTGTCCGTCAACTGGGAATTGACCCGAACGCAAAACCCGAAACCGTCCAAAACGGAGATTTTGAACATCCGATCGGCGAAGCCAAAGATACCTATTTCGGCTGGAAAGTTTCATCTCTGGAGAAAACTGACATAAAGCTAGACCCGACGCAGAAACACGAAGGAACTCGCAGTTTGCGCGTATCGTTTAACGGTTATTCAGACGCGACATTTTTCAATCTGCTGCAATATGTTGTAGTTAATCCATTAACGCAATATCGGCTGAGTTTTTGGATTCGCACCGATAACTTGAAGAGCGGCGGAACGCCGACTTTGGAAATTTATAATGCTAACGACGATAAAAACATCATAACGAGCAAGCCTTTTCCAACCGGCAAAACAGACTGGCAGCAAATAAAGATGGAGTTTACGACGCCCGCTAATGCCGAAGCCGTTGGAATCAGAACAACCCGCGCTTTCTGCGGATATGAATGTCCGATTGTCGGCACGTTTTGGTACGACGATTTTAAGTTGGAAAAAATAAAATAATTACAGTTATTATTTATCATTTATCAATGAGCTTAATAAAAACGGCAACTGATAATTGTTTAATGATAAATGATAAATGACAAAAATGACCGAAAATTTAGAAACAACCTGGGCGAGCAAGTTACTGTTTTTTTTGCTTTGCGCGACGATTATTTTTACGACTCTGGCTTACGGCGCTGTTCATCAACCGATAATAGCCATTTTCTATTTTCTCGTTGTAATAATTACTCTTCTGTGGGCGTATGACGCTTTTGCGAGCGGAAGTCTACGCTTTAACAAAAGTCTTTTGCAGATACCGCTTCTTGCCGCCTTTTTATACGGTATTTTTCAAATCATTCCGTTCGGCAGTTTAGCGGAAACCGGCGGTGTTTCGGGCATTCCGCGCACAATCTCGCTCGACCCTTTTTGGACAAAGGTTTCCGCGGTTCATTTTTTTGCGCTTTTCATTTTTCTGGGTGCGCTTTTAACTTATATTGATTCGGCAAAACGTCTTAGAAAAATGGTGTGGGTGATTACGATATTCGGTTTTGTTTTCGCCTTTTTTGCCATTCTGCAAGCAGTTTTAAGTCCGAATAAAATTTACGGTATATACGAAGTAAAGAATGCCACGCCTTTCGGATCATTTGTTAACCGACATAATTTTGCCGCGTTTATAGAATTAGCAATTGCCGTTCCGTTAGGTTTGATGTTTGCTGGAGCGGTACAAAAGGATAGGCGTCTTTTGTTTATAACGGCAATTGCTTTGATGGGAGTCGCGCTGCTTTTGAGCGGTTCGCGCGGCGGTTTGGTTTCTTTATTGGCACAAATTATCTTTCTCATTATTTTAACGACCAAAACGAAAAGCTACAGCCAATTAATCCTAAAAATCGGTCTGGCGGTTTTACTGATTGCGACAATTGTTGTTGGCTCCATTCTCATCGGCGGGGAATCTTCTTTAACCAGATTAGCCGAAACCGCCACGTCCGAAGATTTTTCAACCAACCGGACGCATATCTGGAGCGTAACGCTCGATGTTATAAAAAATAATTTACCGTTTGGAACGGGGCTCGGCGCATTTCCCGTTGCTTACACGACTTTCGATTCGTTAAGCGGCTTGGAGCGCGTCGAACAGGCGCACAACGATTATTTGCAGGTTTTAGCCGATGCGGGAATTATTGGGTTGATAATCAGCGCATTTTTTCTTTTTTGGTTTTTTCGCACTGGTCTGCAGAACGCAAAAACTTCCGGTGCTTATCGGCGCGGTGTTTGTATCGGCGCATTTGCAGGTTGCTTTGCAATTTTGGTTCACAGCCTTTTTGATTTCGTTCTGCATACGACAGCAATCGCAGTTTTATTTTTAACTTTGGTCGGGCTGGTCGTCGTCAGCGGAAGAAGAATGTTTGACGACGAAGAATCACTGCCGAAACGCCGAAAAAAGGTTGATTCGGCAAATATAGTTTCAATTAATAAAAAAAAATCTTAGGTTTGAAATTTTGAGAGGAGAAAAAATGAAATAAACCGCATGTTGACCAGGATTCACCACCCACAGAAGCAATGTTTAGTCTATTTATGCTCGCTTCAACTCCAAAAGGCGACGCTTACACTTTTGCCAAACTTAAAAAAATGTTTGAAAACGCAGGATTTTCCGGCAGCGAACATATTCCACTTGAACCTCTGCCACAGCATTTAATAGTTTCGACCAAATAAATTTAAAGATTACGGAAATTTAGGCTTCATTTCTGGCAATTATCTCTTTCTGTTTTTTGGTGCGGAAAAAGCTCAAAAAATACCAAATAATACCGTGCAGGACATAAACTGAGGCAATGGCA
>MWVV01000434.1_pt1 | contig 15282 bp, 17 predicted proteins | sample 1047281 | NCBI WGS metagenome assembly MWVV01 (sample SAMN06349986, study PRJNA376086) | soil metagenome | isolation source: PT-2 sample Antarctic (ecotone) soil | place: Antarctica | collected 2015-01-13 | reverse complement strand
TTCCATTTTTACAATGCCTTCATTGTTTTGCGGCAAAATATCATACTGCGCTGGTGTAGCGGACTGTTTGTTAGTTAGAAGTTGATTAAAAGAAACATTTTTCTTTTCCTCAAGACTTTCTAAAACTTTGTCGAAACTTTCTGGTGCAATCTTTTCTGATGACAAATTACTATCCCAATCTAACAATTCTTCCCACGAACCGAACCTTACTATTAAAGGTACATCAAAACCGTTAGCAAGGCGTTTTAACGTGCTAATCTGCGGAGTATATTCATAGTTAGGGTTTTCCCAATCTGATATGTTCGATTGGTCAAGACCCGTAAGTTCGGATAATTCTTTTTGCGTGAGTTTTTGCTTTTTTCGTAACTCTCGAATCTGAATCGGCAAGCCGGTTTCAATATGCTCTTCGTAAAAGAATTGCCTGCTTTCGCGGTCTTTTAGTTCACCAATCTTTTTATTTTTCAAAGTGTTCACAAATATATCTCCTTTTAGAAATGAGTTTCATTCGAGCTTTAGCGATTATCACGGCATTTTTAGGCTCGAGTTGCCAGTCTTTTTCAACCGCGCCGATAAGTAAAATAAATTCTTTGCGCTCACCGTAACAGCCTAAAATTCTATATTGCACGCCTGAAAAAACTACTCTTACTTCAAATAAATCAACTTCACCCGTCCATTTTTCTACATAAGGAAATTTTAGTTGGTCAACTTCTTGCAAATACTTAATTCTAGTATCAATTTTAAAAATAACCTTTTTCGGCAAAGTATTTAACCACCGCCGAATTTCATTTTCGCCTCTATCCGAAACAAAATCTTTAAATATCCAACTCAAAACACCCCTTTTCTGAATTATGGCATTTCTACCATAATAGTCAAGTTTTAAATTTGATTTTTTAATATGGTAGTGTTACCATATTATTAGTTAGTTGAAAAAAAAGGTCAACCGAAGTTTACCTTATACCTTGAAAATTTTGTATCTATTCCTTCTAAATCCTTAACCGTCTGCTGTGCGGGCGCGGAAAAGGTAAAAAATAGAGTAAGAGCAATTATTACGAGATATAGCTTCATTTTTATATTTTTGTTGAATCCATAATTTAGCATACAAATAAATCTCTTTGATACTTCTTGTTATAAAATGCTTGCAATAGATAAAACTTAGTGTTATAAAAGAAACACATCTTGAGAAATTTCCACAATGTAGTATTTAACTTTCTTAAGAGTTTTTTTTTCAACTTCAATCAATAATTTCTATACACATTTGATAAAATCGGTTCTTCAAACCAACAATAAAATTGTAGTAAAGCTACAATAATAAAATAAGTTATTGGACGTGCGCGTTTAGTGTATTGAATCTAGTTCTGACAATTTCGTCATTTACTTCAAATACTAACGTCCAATAATTTCACACTAAACGCAAAGTATTTTGAGGTAAATATGACAATTCACTCTATCCGCAAATCTGCGGAAAATTCAACCGTAAAACTTCTTTCCGAACCGGAAGCATCTTCGGTTTTAGGAATTTCAAAAATCACATTACAGCGTAAAAGAAAAGACGGCGCGATAAGTTTTTATCGGGTCGGCGGGCGCGTTCTTTATTCACCTAGCCACTTGGAAGAATATCTTTCCAAATGCGAACAAAAGGCGAGGGGGTAAAGAACAATGGAAGACTACGATAACGGAGTTGCCAGTGAAGGCAGCTTTGGCGAAAGTGTAATTGAAAATGGTTTTGCCGGAAATAACAAAACCAAAAACAATTCATTAACGCACGGCGATTTTCAAAACTTTTCATATTCATTTATCACGCCTGAAATTATCGAACAAGCCGGATTGTTTCGAGTAGATTCGGTAACGGGCGCGGAAAGAGTCGGACGGACGGCAACTGCTCATAACGACTATGCCGGAATCATCTTTCCTTATTTTCTGCCGGAAGACACCCGTCCGCGTGAATACCGTCTGCGGCGCGATAAACCGGATTTAGAACAAAGGAACGGCGAATTAAAAGAAAAAGCTAAATATGTTTCACCGCCCGGACGCGGAAATATGTTTTATTTTCCGCCGAACTGCCGAAAGGAATGGCTGGAAGATGTTTCAATTCCGATTGTCTTTACCGAAGGAGAAAAGAAGGAGTTGGCACTGCATCGCGCATCCTGGCACAATCTTTCAGAGGCGGCGGAAAAGCCCAGATTCGTTCCAATCGGTTTGGGCGGTGTATGGAATTGGCGCGGCACAGTCGGCAAGACAAACGACGAAGGCAAACGCCGACCGATAAAAGGCATCATTCCCGATTTTCAGTTTGTCGAATGGCAAAACCGTAAAGTAACGATTTTATTTGATGCCAATGTTTCGACAAACGAAAGCGTTCGCATTGCCCGCGCATCGCTTGCCAACGAACTGCACAAATTAGGCGCGATTGTTTACTTGGCGGATTGTCCCGAAATGACCGGCTGCAACGGCATTGACGACGTTTTGGGCGACATCGAACGCAAACACGGAACGAACGCAGCTGTCCAGCGATTGCAGGACATTCTCAAATCGGCGGAAGCCTTCAAAGCCGAAAAACTATCACAGGCAAATCAGATTTTGAGCCTTGCCGAAGATATTGAATTTTTCCACACAAGCGACCGGACAGCGTTTGCGTCAGTCGAAACGGGCGGACACCGCGAAATTCACGCCGTCCATTCCAGAGGTTTTCGTGATTTCCTTTCTTATCAGTTTTACCAAGAGGACGGAAAATCACCGTCAAGCCAAGCCTTGCAGGACGCGATTAACTCGTTGAGCGGCAAAGCGATATTCGAAGGGAAAACGCAGGACGTTTTTATTCGTCTTGCTTCTTTTAATGGAAAAATTTATCTCGACTTGTGCAACGATGCCTGGCAAATAATCGAAATTGCCGCAGACGGCTTTCGAGTAATCGAAGCGGCGGACGCGCCCGTTAGGTTCAGACGCACTAAGGCGATGCTGCCGCTTCCCACGCCAACCGCAGGCGGCGACATTACGAAACTTAACAAATTTTTTAATGCTACCGAAAAAAATCTAACCTTAATCAAAGCGTGGCTGGTCAATTGTTTTCGCCCTGATTATCCGTTTCCGATTCTGAAATTTGACGGCGAACAGGGAACGGCGAAAACCACCGCGACGAAAGTTTGCCGTGAACTCGTTGACCCAAGCCTTGCGCCGTTCCGCTCCGCTCCGCGTGATGAGCGAGATTTAATAATCGCGGCGACAAACGCCTGGATATGTGCTTTCGACAACCTTTCCAACGTTCCGAATACACTATCGGATGGATTTTGCCGACTTTCAACCGGAAGCGGATTTGGAACGAGAACGCTGTATGCAAACGACGAAGAAACAATATTCGTTGCGAAACGTCCAATTATCCTTAACGGCATCGGAGACATTGCCAGCAACGGCGATTTGATCGATCGCGCCTTACTTGTGAATCTTGAACCTATACCGAAAGACAAACGAAAAACCGAACGTGAATTCTGGGCGGACTTTGAGAAGGAAAAAACTTCCATATTTTCCGCGCTCGTTTCCGCCGTAAGTTCTGCATTAAAAAATATCGAAAACATACGCTTGCCGGAACTTCCAAGAATGGCGGATTTCGCGCTTTGGGCGAGGGCGGCGGAAACAGCCTTAGGACTTGATAAAGATGCCTTTATGAAGGCTTACACGGCAAACCGGGAGGACGCGCACTCGATTGTGCTTGAAGGTTCGCCTGTTGCCGACACAGTTAGAAAATTCTGCGAAAAGAATACCGAATTTGAAGGAACTATCAAAGATTTCTTAGCCGAACTCGATGCGCTGGTAACGGACGAAACGAAAAAATCAAAAGACTATCCGAAAACGCCTCGCGCCCTGCGTTCCAAACTAGAACGAATAAATCCGAATTTAAGAGCAATCGGGATTGATATTAAGTTTCTCGCCAAATCCGATAAAGGCAGATTGCTTAAATTAGAATATAGCCGCATACAACCGTCAGAACCGTCAGGACAGTCAGAAAGCCCGAAAACAAAGGCTAATACAACTGACGGTTCGGATTTGGACAGTCAGCCAACCGTCAGCCAACCGTCAGGATATTATCAACAGTCAGCCAACAGTCAGGATATTAAGTTCAACAAAACAAACGGATTAGATACCGTCTCTGACGGTTCTGACGGTTCTGACGGTTGTTTACAACCTTATTCTAACGACAACGGTAAGGCTAAATTTGTGGATATGGAGATTTGAGAAATGGAGTTTTACAAACAAATCGAAAGAGAAGCCAAAACAATTTTATCCGAACTTCAAGCAAGTGGTTTGAGTTTGGCTTTAACGAGTAAATCTACTTTACGCATTACAGGCAAAGCGACACCGGCGCAGCTTGGAGATTGCCGAAGATTCAAAGCGCAGATTATCGAAGCACTTTCAAACCACTGCTCGAATTGTAATTTACAAATGCAGCTTATCGACGGCAGCAACCTTTGGTTTTGTCCGCTTGGATGTGAAAGCCGCGAAGCAAACAAATAAAGGACATAGCACGGGCAGGCTCGACAAATAAAAGACGCTCACAGTGAAGGAAAATAAAATTATGGCAAAAGAATTTTACGAAGAATATAACCCAAGACAGGAGACGCTTAAACTTATTGAAAAGTGCAACGTGATTCTCGAAGACTACGACTCGCAAGGCTACGATATGACGCTGCGCCAACTCTACTACCAACTTGTCAAGGAAAATGAAATACCGAATAACAAAAAACAATACGACCGCTTGGGAAGCATTATAAACAAGGCGCGTCTAGCCGGGCTTATCGACTGGAGTTTTATTGTTGACCGAAAGCGCAAATTTGAAAAATTATCTCACTGGAATAGTCCCGGAGAGATACTTGATGCGGTTTCCAAGCAATACAGAATTGATAAGTGGGCTAGCCAGACTTACCGACCTGAAGTGTGGTTTGAAAAGGATGCGCTGACGGGAATTTTCGAGCGTGTATGCCAAGAATTTGATGTGCCGTATTTTGCTACCATCGGCTATAACTCACAAAGCGCGATGTGGAAAGCCGGGCGACAACGGCTTAAAGGTTGGAGAGAGAACGAACAAGTGCCGATTATCTTTTATCTCGGAGACCACGACCCAAGCGGACTTCATATGACGGTAGATGTTTTGGAACGGCTTCAATTATTCTGCGGTTTCTCCGTAGAAGTCAGACGGCTGGCTTTGAATATGCCGCAAGTCGAGCAATACAATCCGCCACCAAATTTTGCGAAAGATACCGACTCACGTTTCGAGAAATATAAAAAACGATACGGCACGGACTCTTGGGAGTTAGACGCGCTCAACCCTGAAATCTTATCAAAGTTGGTCAAGACCCAACTTGAAAAACTGATTGACCAAGACGCTTGGGACACTGCGGTAGATAGAGAACATCACGAACGCCAAATGCTCGAAAAAATAAGTAGAGACTTAAACCAAACAGGAAATTGAAATATGGAAGATTTGAAAAAAACAAACGAAAAACAAACAGTAAACAGACGCGCCGACTGGCGGACCGGAGAGAAATTCGATAGAGATGAACTGATTGCGCTTTCATTAGAGGCAATCGAGAAACACAACCTGATGTTTATCAGTGAGATTATCGCTTATCTGGATTGCAGTAAATCTACATTCTACAACTACCATTTGGAACGTTTGGACGTGCTAAAAGACGCATTGGCGAACAACCGAACGCGCCGAAAAGTTGAACTGCGAGAGAAATGGTATCAAAGCGACAATCCTATAGCTCAAATCGCGCTGTTTAAGCTCATCGGCACAAACGAGGAAGTTGAACGCTTGGGCTCAAACAGGCAAACGCCGCGCTTGTCCGAAGGCGATAAGCCGATGATTGTAACCTTCTCATTAAACCCGAATAAAGAGAACGATGTCCGGCGCAACAAACTGCTTACCACAGGCGAAACAGTTGACGATACTATTGACGGCGAAATCATTGACGCTGACGAGTAGAACATACCCCAAACCCAACGGCACTTGTTAAAAGAGCGTTACGCGCATTAAGCAGCCCCTTCAATTAAAACGACAAAAAAGGCAATCTCAAATTTTTAGAGAAAAAACAAAAACACAAGAGAAAATAAAATTGGGTAGTGTCCTAATCTTGAGGTGCTATATTTAGTTTTTGTGTCAAAAACGACCTGATTCCGTTGCGCTAAAGATGCAGAAAAGTAAAGAGAAATAATATGCAGATAAATCTTTTCAAGACTGTTTTTGCTTCGGCAATACTTAGTTTATGTCTAACATTTAGTCCTAATTTAGTATTTGGACAATGCGGACTTCCAGGAACACCTGCGTGCAAATCGACAATAAAAAAAACTCCAAAGAAAATAAATTTGAGAGTTAGACAAAAGACACTACCCTCAAAAAAGAATGATCCATATAATAATGCAAAAACTTCATTACCTACGCTGCCGGATGAAATTTCTTCTGAAGAAAAAACTAAAAACAATCTAACCAATCAAAAAGGGGTGATGACTGCTTCCGGGTTGACGTATATAATTACGGGTTACGGATCAGGAGCGAAGTTAAAGGCAGGTGATATCGTAACCGTTCATTACACGGAAATGTTCACGAGCGGAGTGAAGATTGACAGCTCGCTTGACCGCAGTGAGCCGATTGCATTTAAGCTCGGCTCGGGTCAGGTTATCAAAGGCTTGGACGAAGGTATTACCCGTCTGCACGTCGGCGACCATGCGATTTTAATTATTCCGTCGGAAATTGCTTACGGAGCAAAAGGGCGCGGCTCGATTCCGCCGGATACAACATTAATCTTCTTAATTGAAATCTTAAGTGTAGACGACGCGCAAGGTGTGAAAAACACCGCTGAACCCATAATAACTAGCTTCCCCCAACAAGAAACTCAGACTGCCCCAAGTAAACAGGACGATTCTCCATTTACCGCTACCTATGTCGGAAACAATAGAGCACCCACTGTTGAAATCTTCAACGATTCAGACAGAACAATGTATTTCGATTTTGGACAAGAGAGAATGATTGCCTACACAATTCCAAGCGGAGGTAGTCAAAAAATAAATCTTACAGAAGCAGGAAATTTTAAATACAAAGCATCTGCTCCGAGAGTGAGAAGCGATGAGGGGCAGGGAATATTTAAGACTGGGCACGTTTACACGTGGAGATTTTATATCAATACTGTTTCCAGATAAACACCCGGGAATCATGATTTTTCAGCATCCGCACAAGGGGTTAGAACCTATTCAGGATCTGTAAATTCTTGGTAGAGGTTATAAATATCGTGGAAGTTTAATTTTAAATAAAAATAAAAAACTCATTTGCTAACAGATTTAAAGCAAGAATCATTTTAAGCTTAATAAATTAGTCAGTACAGTGAGTTACAATGATGGAAGAAATCATCGGATCTTAACAAGCAGACAGTCTGGGACACCAACTTATCTCCATCTGATAAATATTCTTATCGAGAAAGATAGTTTAGCCGCACGGCAGACCCAAACGGCTTCAAATAAATTGGATAAAATTTTAAAACTAAAATCCGAAGGGCTTAATAATTCACAGATTGCCAAAGAATTGAAGATTTCCAGATCAATCGTAATTGGATTATTGAAAGTTAAGAACAATTCCAGATTGTTTTATATAAAGAGCATTTCTAAAACTATTCAATAAAAACCATATAATAAAATAACGACTATGAGTTACATTAATTTACTGACAGACGGCAAAATCAGTATAGTCGTCAAATCGGTGGCGGAAGCTAAGATTGCGCTCAAAGAACTAAAGATTAAAAAAAAGGAACTTCAAGTTCAAAAAAAGGAAATCTCCGAACAGATACGCTGTATACGCGCTTCTTATACGGACACGAATCTTCGACGCGGCTCTAAAATGCGCGGCGGCAGCTGGCTTGGAGAAGTCGTCAGGACGTTGCAAACAGCTGAACACAACAGTGCGCGGCATAATCTTGCAATCAACATCGCTCCATACGAAGAAAGGAAACGATGGATTGAGAGCGCTTTTATTTCGATTGATAAAGGCGTTTTAATAATCGAGGATTTTATCTTGCAAAATTCCTAATGCGAAGAGTTATCTTTATCCGCGATAAAACAAAAAATATTTGAATCTTTAAAAATTATAAAAATCATAAAAGAAGAAAATAAAAAATGGCTGTTTCATTGGTAAAAGGCGGCAATGTACCGCTCAACAGGGAAGCTCCGGGTCTTAAAAATATTATTGCCGGCATAGGCTGGGACACTCGACAGACAGCAGGTGATGGATTTGATCTTGATTCGAGTTTGTTTTTGGTTAAAGAAGACGGCAAGGTTAGAAGCGACAGCGATTTTATTTTCTTCAATAACTTAGAGTCTTCGGACGGCTCGGTCGAGCACACCGGAGATAATACGACAGGTGCCGGCGATGGCGACGACGAACAGGTCAAAGTTAATCTTAAAGCCGTTTCGAGCGAAATAACGAGAATTGTTTTGACCGTTACGATTCACGATGCCGAAAACCGCCGGCAAAACTTCGGTATGATTCAATCGGCATTTATCCGCGTGGTCGATGTTGCCAATGATGAGGAAATCGTCCGATACGATTTAAGCGAAGATTTCAGCACGGAAACGGCGATGATTTTCGGCGAGATTTACCGCCACGGTCTCGAATGGAACTTCAAAGCCATTGGACAGGGCTTCGCTGGCGGACTTTCTGCGCTGGCTACACACTTCGGCGTTAATGTTGAGTAACTTCATTAAAGCAATCGTTTTGGAGGCATAAAATGGCAGCTAGTTTAGTAAAGGGACAAAAAATTTCGCTCAAAAAAAGCCAGAGTGAAATTGGCAAAAGTTGCGATGGTACTTGGATGGAATGTCGTCAAAACAAAAGAATTTATGGGTTTTGGAGGCGGAAGCTAGGAAAATATTCACCTTGACGCTTCATGCGTGATGTTCAGCGCGAAAAACAAACAGATTAATGCCGCTTGGTTTATGCATTTTCGCAGCTTTGACGGCAGCGTCATTCAAACCAGCGATAATCTGACGGGCGACGGTGACGAGGAGCAAATTATAGTAAAACTCAACGCGCTTTCTCCGCAATATCACAAAATTCTATTCGTAGCTACCATTTATGAAGGATTGAAAAAAATTCAACATTTTGGCATGCTTGACAATGCCTTTATTCGAGCAGTAAATGCAAAAGGAAAGGAAATGGTGAAGTTTATTTTATCGGGCAAAACCTCTTTTAACCAGAAACGCTCGGTCGTTTTTGCCAAACTTTACCGTTGTGACAGCGGCTGAAAATTTCGTGCACTGGGTAATCCGCATGATACTGAGATCTTTGTCGATATTCTTCGCAGTTATGTCTAACGAAAATTTGTGATAAGCGTCATGTTGGCGAAAAAAATGTTTTTTGCGAAAATGTTTAATTCAGACTTCATTATAAAAATATGAGAAAACTACCTGTTTATTTAGTTTTAGATACATCGGGCTCAATGTCGGGCGAGCCGATTGAAGCCGTTAAAAACGGAGTTCAAATCTTAATCAGCGCGCTTCGGCAAGACCCTTACGCGCTTGAAACAGCCTTTTTAAGTGTTATTACGTTTGACGGACAAGCGCAGCAACTCGTTCCGCTTTCGGAATTGGCGACGTTTAATCCGCCGAACCTTCAAGTCGGCACAACGACCTCGTTAGGCGCAGGGTTAAAACTTCTTGCCGAGCGTGTTGACGCGGAGGTAACAAAAACCACCGCCGATACGAAGGGTGATTGGAAACCGATGGTTTTTCTAATGACCGACGGCTTGCCAACAGATGATTGGCAGGCAGGTTTGGCAGAATTTAAAAAACGCAAATTCGGAATTGTTGTTGCCTGTGCCGCAGGAACCGGAGCTGACACAACGGTATTGAAGCAAATTACGGAAAATGTTGTTTCACTTGATACTGCCGATACAGCATCGCTTCGCGCCTTTTTCAAATGGGTTTCAGCTTCCATCAGCACAGGCAGTCAGAAAGTGGAGAGCGGCGGCAAAGAAATGACTGGCTTAGACGAATTGCCGCCGCCGCCAGCCGAAATTAATGTTGTAATTTAAGGTCAAAGATAATTTTCCGTACAATAAATGGCAATGCGAAGACTTCCGGTTTATTTACTCATAGATACGTCTGGCTCGATGAAAGGTGAACCGATTGAATCGGTTAACAATGGTTTGGAAAGTATGCTGGCTTTTCTAAGGAAAGATCCATTTGCTCTCGAATCGGTTTATTTAAGCATCATCACTTTTGACCGCGAGGTTAAAATGGTGTTGCCTCTGACTGAACTCGAAAGCGTCCAGCTGCCTAAAATAACAACGCCTGATTCGGGTCCAACCCATTTGGGTGAAGCCCTCGAAGTGCTTTGCCAGACTGTCGACCGAGAAATTATTACCAACACGCCTGAACACAAAGGCGACTGGATGCCGCTGCTTTTTATAATGACGGACGGAAGTGCTTCTGATATTCAGAAGTTCAAACAGCAAGTGCCGGAAGTTAAGCGAAGAAATTTCGGTAATATTATAGGTTGTTCTGCTGGACCGAAAGCTAAAGATGCCGATTTAAAGGAATTAACAACGAACGTTGTTCATCTTGATACCACAGACAGTGCGACATTTCGCCAATTTTTTAAATGGGTTTCCAATACTGTAAGCATTGGAAACCGTAGTATGGGCGCGGGCGATGGAATATCTTTGCCGCCACCCCCTCCCGAAATTGATATATTTTTCTCGAATTCAGATAAAGAATTGGTTGCTACGCCAGCAAACCGTCCACAAGAATCAATTGCTCCAATATCATCTCAATTAAAAGCCTTTTACGAATTCTCTAGCGAAAAACCGGAAGAAATAACTTTGTTAGACCTTGGCATAGGTCCTGTAATGTTAAATATTACAGTGAAAAACGCAAAAAATTGGTCTTACTTCAAACTTATTAACGGTAACGGCAAGAGCATAGGCAAGGAAACCTGCACTACCGAAGGCAATTTTAGTAAGGTATATATATTTAAAATAGGTCAAAAAGATGTTGGACCTTATGCAGTACATATAGATTGTCCAGGACAATGGGTTGTCAAAATTACTGGTGTTAAACCGTAACTAACCAATTGAAAATATATTTAGAGTTAACTTAAAACTCTTTTAATGTTGAATCATCGAAACGGCTGTTAGAACAATTATTTTGACTCAAACTAACCGCTTTTTATAATAACTATTAATAATATGCGTCGTTTACCTATTTTCTTTGTCATTGATGCCTCCGAATCTATGGTGGGCGAATTGGTTGCCGAGGTCGGCGCGGGAATGAAAGCGATGATTCAAGCGCTGCGTCAAAATCCTTATGCACTCGAAACAGTGTATATTTCGGTTATCTGCACAGGCAGGGAGTAAATCGCTGTCCGTGGTGCGAAACTGAAATATATACGGGATTACCGAAGAGGTCTACAATATTACGCGGGTTAGGATAAAAATGAACGAAGCAGACGAACAGTACGAAAACGCACCGGAAATTAAAGTAAAAACATTTGAGTCGCCTACTGAGCCGGACGAGAATCTAATGTCGGTAGAAGCAAAAATTCCCGCCACGGCACAAATTGTTAGCGATATTCCAGCACTGCCACCTGTGAAAGCTCTTGAGAATTCGCCACTTGTTGAATCGGATGAAGATGCAACTCATCTGCCGGCAACGCAACCGCAATCTCTCGAAGTTTCCAAAGTTTCTGAACCTTCCGAAACTGGATCCTATCAACTTGATAACGCAATGGTTGGCAGACCTTACAAAGCTGAATTTGATTTGAAAGAGCTGAAAATTGAACAGTCTACTTTGCTCCCGAATTTTGAGGGGCAAATTGCAGCACTCGGCTTATCGCTAAAACGCGAAGGCGACATCCTGCAAATCGACGGAAATCCTCTCTCCGACGCGCAGGGCGAACACGCGCTTGTGCTTGATTACACTTACGACGAGCAGCGAATTCACCGCAAGAAATTTACGCTGCTCATAAATCCAGACCCAAAATCTTTGTGGAAAAACATTGAACCCGAAGAAGATTTGCCGTATCGAAAAGAACACACAGCAACCGAACAAATTGCGAACGAAGACTTCAATATCATCGCCGCGAGCCTCCGCGGGCGCTCGCACGCGCACGAAGGAAAGTTTCGGGAAGATGATTTTACCATTAAAATGAGCGGCAGCGGCTGGCATATTGTCATTGTCGCCGACGGTGCTGGATCAGCAAAATTTTCCCGGCAAGGCTCGTTGCTTGCTTGCCAGACCACTCTCAAATCGCTCGAAAAATCAATCGCGGAATTGCTCGAACCGAGCTTTGCTGAGCTAGTCGGCGAGTTTGCGAGCGCGAAAACTGAACAGAGTGAGAAGGAAATTAAAAATTTACTGTATCAGGTTCTATGCGGCGCGGCTTTCGCTTCATACAAACGGCTCGAACAAGAATCCGCCGATACCGAAAATCCGATTAAAGATTATTCGACAACCCTGTTATTTTCTATTGTCAAAAAATTTGACTCCAAAACTTTTATTGCTTCTTTCGGCATCGGCGACGGTGCAATTGGCGTTTATGACCAACCGAATAACACGGTTAAGCTGATGATTTCGCCGGACGGCGGCGAATTCTCTGGGCAGACGCGCTTTCTAACGATGCGTGAAGTAATCGGCGACGGCAGCGAAATGCTGCGGCGGATAAAATTTAACGTGTTCGACAAATTTACGATGCTGGCGCTGATGACCGACGGCATCGCCGACCCGAAATTCGGAACGGATAATAATTTAGTCGCACCTGAAAAATGGTGTGAACTGTATTCAGAACTGCAAGCGGAAGTTGATTTCAATCGAGGTAACAAAAAAGCCGCCGAGCAGCTTCTAGAGTATATGGATTTTTGGTCAGCCGGTGAACACGACGACCGGACATTAGCGATTTTGTATTAAGGTTTTCTACGAAAGCAGATGGCAAAAAATATTGTTCGCATCACAGCAACCGACGGCACGCCCATCGAGTTCATCAATGAAATAAAAGGGCAGGGCGGAATGAAAGACATTTATTTCAGTCCCGACCGCTCTTATGTCGTCGGCTTTTTCCGCGACAAGCAAGATGCGACCGCCAAAGAACGCTTGAGTATGATTGCCGGCATTTACCGCGAAAGAATCTTTCAGCAAATCGGCGGCGACTACTGGCAAAATCTATATTGCTGGGTTACGCACGTTGTTGAGCATAACGGAAGACTCGGTGTAGTTACGCCGTTTTTCAAGTCGCAGTTCTTTTTTGAACACGGCTCGAAAAATAACGATATGCTCGGCATCAAGGGCAACGAAAAAGAAGGAAAATGGTTTGCATCTGCGTCGAATCAAAACCGCTTTCTCGACATCCGCGAGCGCGGCAACTGGCTTTCGTATTTTCGCGTTTCCATTCTCATCAGCCGCGCCGTGCGCCGAATGCACGCGGCGGGCTTGGCACACTCGGATTTATCTTATAAAAACGTGCTGGTTGACCCATCAGGCGGAAACGCGTGTTTGATTGATATTGACGGATTGGTTGTGCCAGGCAAGTTTCCTCCCGATGTAGTTGGGACGCCGGATTTCATCGCGCCCGAAGTATTGAAAACGGCTCATCTGAAAGTCGGCGACCCGCAGAAAAATCTTCCGCGAATCGAAACCGACCGCCACGCGCTCGCCGTTTTGATTTATATGTATCTGCTTTACCGTCATCCGCTACGCGGCAAAAAAGTCCATGACGCCGACCCGCAAAAAGACGAATTGCTTTCGATGGGCGATAAGGCTTTGTTCGTCGAGCATCCGACTGACAAAAGCAATCGCCCGAATTTGAATGAAGTAAAACCTTCAGATTTACCGTGGGCGGATGTCGATAAACTTCCATACACGATTTGCGGACCATATCTGAAAACTTTATTTGACCGTGCGTTTATCGACGGTCTGCACGAACCGAGCAAGCGTCCGAGCGCAGACGATTGGGAACAATCACTGATTAAAACGGTTGATTTAATGCAGCCATGCCCGAATCCAAAATGCGAGCAAAAGTGGTATATTTTCGACAACACACTGAAACCCATTTGTCCGTTTTGCAAAACTTCATACAAAGGCGATTTGCCTGTGCTGAATTTATATTCGTCGCGCGGCAAAGGGAATTTTCTACCTGATAATCATCGCTTGATGGTATACAATAACCAGTATTTATACACTTGGCACGCTAATCGAAACATTTCACCGAACGAGAAGTTACCACAGGAAGATAAGAAGCCGGTCGGATACTTTGTCTTTCACCAAAACAAATGGGTTTTCGTTAATCAAAGGCTGCCGAAGATGAAGGATTTGACAGAAAACAAAGATGTCGCCATTAACAGTATGGTCGATATTACTGACGGCAAAAAACTGCTTCTCTCAGACGGAGATGGCGGGCGAGTAGTTTTAGTTCAAATGGTCAAAGGTTAATTCAGGTAATTTTACAGGCGACGAAAAACCTAAAGAGAATTTAGAGTTTCTTGAATCGGCATTCTGCCGCTGAATAAGTAAACCGATTTGTATGGTATGAATGAAATACCGCGTAACACGCTTTGCGAGATTATCAGCAATTACGGAACCACAATACTCAATGACGGACGCCGTTGTGAGGGACTGTTACTGGATTTATGTCCGTTGCATTATAGGGAAAACGGTGTTCTTATAGCTGCGTTAAATGAAGGTATACCAGATGCGTTACTTAATTCATCGCTAAAATCCGGAATTGACTTATTATTACCAAGACTTACACAACAATTAATCAGAAATTCAGCCGTTACTCAAGAGGAAAGTGAATGGGCTGTTCACTCTTGGGCGATAGCTCTAAAGGTGATTTCAAGTTCAGACATCGCCCAAATACATAAATCAGAATCTACACATTCAAACAACAAAAGTAGAAAATCAGAAAAAAGAGAACTCAATAAATCAAAATTTGATAATCCAAGTCGAAACGTAAAGCAATCAGCATCTAGAAAACATTCACGAGCCAATGAAATCGCCGCTCTCGTCATATCGGCGTTGGCGATTTTAGTTTTTTTAAGCCTTGTAAGCTACGATTCAAATGATTGGTCTTTTGAATCGGCGAGTACGCAGAATACGCAAAATTGGGTCGGCGTTCTTGGTTCGGTAATTGCAGATATTCTTTTTCAAACCGTCGGCTTGGATTATCAAATTTTGATTTATTGAGTTCTCTTTTTTCTGATTTTCTACTTTTGTTGTTTGAATGTGTAGATTCTGATTTATGTATTTGGGCGA
>MWVV01000433.1_pt1 | contig 15283 bp, 26 predicted proteins | sample 1047281 | NCBI WGS metagenome assembly MWVV01 (sample SAMN06349986, study PRJNA376086) | soil metagenome | isolation source: PT-2 sample Antarctic (ecotone) soil | place: Antarctica | collected 2015-01-13 | reverse complement strand
CGCTCGGACACGCTCGACACATACACCTCAGGACGTGCCGGCACGCTCCGTGATTTGTGCGACAAATGCTCCGAAGATTTCGGCTTTCAGGGGGTGACGGCATGACTCTACTTGAAACCGCAACAAATTATCAAAAGCGCGGCTGGCAGCCTTTGCCCGTGCCTCAATTTGAGAAAAATAATCCGAAGAGGAACGGCAAAAACCCGGACCGGAAAAACTGGGAAAATTTCAAAACCACCGAAGCCGACTTGCCGCAATATTTTAACGGGCAGCCGTTAAACATCGGAGTCTTACTTGGAGCTAAATCAAACGGCTTGACAGATATTGACCTTGATTCGCCTGAAGCCGTAAAGATTGCCGATTACTTTTTACCGAAAACCGAAGCTGTATTTGGGCGCGGTGGGAAGCCGCGTTCCCACCGTCTCTACTACTGCAAAGAAGAGATTTACGAAAAGTTTAATAATCCGTTTTTGCTTGCTTCGCCGGACAAAGAAGTAAGAAAGCAAGCCTGTATTATCGAGTTTAGAGGGAAGAACGGCTTACAGTCTGTTTTCCCCTGCTCGACACACGGAAGCGGCGAAGCTATCGAATGGCACGCGAACGGCGAACCGCTTCAGACTGACGCTCGCACTCTGCGCCAGTCGGTTATGCGGCTGGCTTCTGCTTGTCTTATATCTACGGTTTGGCGCGAGGGCGTTCGCCAAGATTTGGCGATGGCAGTAAGCGGCGCGCTGCTCCGAAATGGCTTCGATTTACCGAAGACAAAGAATTTTATTAGCGCGATTTGCAAGGCGACCAGCGACGAAGAAACGGAAACCCGGTTGAAAGCAGCAGAGGCAACCGCGCAACGGTTGAAAGACGGAGAAACTGTCCACGGTTTTCCAACGCTTGTCGAACTGACGGATAAAAAACTTGTCGAAGCGGTTTGCAAATGGCTTGGCATAGACAGCCGCAGCCGTGAAAGGAATAATAACGTTAATAACGTTAATAACGTTTGCAACGCAGAAGCTGGGAAAAGTAATAATAACGTTAATAACGTTAATAACGTTGCAGAGGTAGAAAGAGAGATTGGTTATCCGAAACTCTCTGAGGGTGTGTTTTTTGGCTTGGCTGGTGAGATGGTCGAACTTATTTCACCGCACACCGAAGCAGATAATGCGGCGTTGCTGGTTCAATTCCTCTCTGGGTTCGGTAATTTAATCGGACGCGGTGCGCACTTCCGGGTTGGCGCGGATACGCACTATACAAAACTCAACACGGTACTCGTCGGCGCGACGGCAGCTGGTAGAAAAGGGCTTTCGTGGGGTGAAGTCCAGCGGGTGCTGGTGCGGGTTGACGAAAGTTTTAAGACTTGTATCCACGGCGGGCTTTCAAGCGGAGAAGGGTTGATACACACGGTCCGCGACGCGCAGTTTAAGAAAACACCCGTCCGTGAAAAAGGACGTATCGTTGATTACCAGGAAGAGATGTACGACGAAGGGACGAGCGAAAAGCGCGCCTTTGTCGTTGAGTCTGAATTTGCGCGAGTGCTGAAAGTATCCCAGCGGGAAGGGAACACGTTGTCGCAAGTCATTAGGGATGCCTGGGATAAAGATTTTTTGCAAATCAAAACAAAGCAGGCGGTTGCAGCGTCAAACGCTCATATCTCAATTGTCGGTCACATTACAAAGGAAGAATTACTTCGAACGCTGGCGGATTCAGATTTAACGAATGGCTTTGCCAATCGCTTCGTTTGGGTGTGTTCGAGGCGTTCGAAATATTTACCTAGTGGGGGATATTTGTCGGACTTAGACATTAACGTCTTAGTTACTAAAATTCATCGCGCGGCGGAGTTTGCAAAAACAGCCGGAGAAATAAAACGTGATGAAGAAGCGGACGTGTTGTGGTGCGAGGTGTACAGAAGACTCTCGGACGGACACGCCGGGCTTCTTGGCTCAGTAACGTCACGGGCAACCGCACAAGTTCTGCGTATTGCCTGCCTGTATTCACTGCTCGATTGTTCAAAAGTAATACGCATCGAACATTTGAACGCTGCGCTGGCTTTGTGGCAGTACTGTGAAGACTCTGCAAGGTATATCTTCGGCGCGCAAACCGGAAATAAGATTGCCGATGAGATATTTACCGAACTCAAACAACGCAAAGACGGAATGTCAAAGAATGATATTCGTGCGCACTTCCAGCAAAACCGCTCAGCGGCTGAAATAAACATAGCGCTCGAACTTCTTCTCGAGCTTGGACGAATTGACTCGTACAAAGAAAAAACATCAAAACGCCCGAAAGAAATATTTATTACACTCCCTGACGTTATTAACGTTATTAACGTTATTATTCCCGAAACGCCTCTCGAGACAGAAACTTGTCTGCATTGCAACGCAGATATTTCACCCACCGCCGAAACGTGTCCCGAATGTTCCGGCGCACAAACACCGACATTTTAACCGGAGGAGATTTTATGCGGACATCAACCACAGTAAAAGCACCGCTGCCAAACACGGGGAAGTTAACAACCGCCGAATGGCGCATCATCGCTACCCACAGCGAATACACCCGCTTCGGCAAAAGTTGTACGTCGATAACATTCGTGCCCGGCGTTCTTGGATATGCGCGGCGCAATAATTTTCAAAACGACTACATTCAGGTGGTGTGCCCGACAACAAAGGGCAGTATCGGCAGCTGGCACATCCCCGAAACAGAAGCCGAAAGCCTCATCACCGTTGCCCGCACCGCGCCGAAACAAAGCGCTGTGCAACGGGCGTGGGAGGCTGGCTGGCTGCAGAGCTTTTAAATTATGAAGAAACCACAAACGCAGACATTGAGTCTGATAAGATAGCTTATGATAATGTAGTTTATCGAAAGTTATTTGTTGACATTAACAGCGAGAATAAACGATAATAACAGCGGCTGGGACTCACGCCCCCGACCCAGCCGACGCACTCACAGATTAAAAACACAACCATGCACCAAGTGCATGATTTCACCATTGATATGCAACGACGAAACAGCGATAAACGCCTTCAAAACCTAAAACCATTTCCGAAGGGTGTTTCGGGCAATCCAGCCGGACGCCCCAGGAAAGCTCTCTTAAGCGATGCATTGCGCCGACAGCTCGCCGAAGCCTTGCCAAACGCGCCGGAAAAAACAATTGCCGAAGTCATTGCCCGCGCATTGATTCGTGAAGCTGTTGCCGGGAACGTCCAGGCGATCCGCGAAGTTGGCGACCGCAGCGAAGGCAAACCCGCGCAGGCACTTGCCATTGACTTAGATGTTCAAGTCAATGATTGGCGCGACGAAGCGAGAAAATATGGACTCACCCCAGACGACATTATTCGACAAATACAGCCACTTATCGCAGAATCCGCTTTGGAATCAGGCGATGCGAGCGGCGGTTAAAGAACGCCTCGAACTTGAAAAAGGCGATGCCCCGCTGATGGCGCGGCGTGCCGGACTTATGCCGGACCCTTGGCAAGCGGACCTTTTGCGCTCGGATTCTAAACAAATGATTTTGAATTGCAGCAGGCAGAGCGGCAAATCAACTATCAGCGCGGTTTTAGGGCTTCACCAGGCAATCTACACGCCGAGCTCGCTTGTCCTTCTGCTCAGTCCTTCTTTGCGGCAAAGTACTGAATTATTCCGAAAAATAAAGGACGTTTACAACGCTCTGGAATCAAGCGCGATGCCAAAACCAGTCGAAGAGTCGGCACTTCGTTTAGAGCTGGACAACGGCTCGAGAATCGTCGCTTTGCCCGGCAGTGAGTCGACGGTCAGAGGTTTTAGTAACGTCGCTTTATTGATTTGCGACGAAGCGGCGGCTTGCGAAGATTCCTTGTTTTTCAGTATCAAACCGATGCTTGCCGTGAGCGGCGGACGCATTATTTTATTGAGCACGCCACGCGGCAAAAGGGGCTTTTTCCACGATGTCTGGACAAACGCCGAAGACGACTGGAAACGGATTTTAATTACGGCTCACGATTGCACGCGAATTTCACCGGAGTGGCTGGAAAGCGAACGCCGGGCGATGCCGGATTTCTGGTTTAAGCAGGAATTTTTGTGCCAATTCTGCGAAACGGTTGATAGCGTCTTCGGCTACGATGACATCGCCGCGGCGCTCGATTCGAGCATCAAGCCGTTATTTCAAGGGAGCGAAACAACACAATGAGACGACGCTGGCAGGACAGAAACATCGAGAACGAAATAACAACCGGGAAATCGCTGTTTATCGGTCTGGACCTCGGGCAAGCCAAAGATTACAGCGCCTTGGCAATTATTGAGTGTATTCGCACACTTACAGGCGTAAAAGATGAGATTACGGCATTAAACTGCATTCACCTGCAGCGCTGGCAGCTTCGCACGCCTTACCCGACAATTGTTGCCGATGTCGTGAAGATGATAAACAATCTCGATCCGTTTCTTTACCCGAAGGATAAGACGACGCTGGCGATTGACGCGACGGGTGTCGGCGCGCCGGTTGTTGACCTTTTCAAGCGCGAACAAATACACGCCAAACTCAAACCAATTCAAATTGTCGGCGGCGCGAATATATCGGAAGAGTTTGGAATGACGAGAGTGCCAAAACGCGATTTGGTGAGCGTCGTCCAGGTTGGATTGCAAAACCGAACTCTCAAGATTGCAAGCCAACTTCCCGAAGCCGAAATTCTTTCCCGTGAATTACAAAACTTCACGGTCAAAATTACTGACAGCGCCAATGATGTTTACGGCGCGTGGCGCGAGGGAACGCACGATGACTTGGTTTTGGCGGTTGCCCTTGGCTTGTGGTGTGCCAGCCGTCCGCCGTTCCGGGTTTCGGAAGCGGAAAAAGAGTTGTTTTCCGCACTCGCCGCAAACAGATATTAGAAACAAATAAAAATACAGGAGACTAAAAACTATGACAGACGAACAAAAAATGAAATGGCAATCCGAGCAAGATCAAATCACGCTCGACTACTCAAAATGGAGCTTTCAGCAAAGACAAGCAAAACTTTCAACTGACCACGATTTGTGGAAACAGGAGCGCGATGCCGTGCTTGCCCGCTGGCAGGCTAACAACGGCGAAACCCGCCGGAAGTATCTAGCCGGACTCGAAAACGAAAAAGCTCAAAAGCAAGCCGAACGCGACAAGCAAATTGACACCGGACTTGAGCCAACAAAACAAACTTTGATGCGCGAATGGTTAGCGAACAACCCGAATGAGACAGCCGCCGACTTTGAAAAAAAGGCTTGGGTTCACTTGCGGGAAAACCTTCTCGAGCATCGCAGAAACGAAACGTTTGAAGCCGAGCTGCAATCGCAAAGGGCAACCGGGCGCTATTCGCTCTAGGAGCAAACTAAAAACAGAGCAGAGGAAGATAAAAATATGGAAAAAGCAGAATTTAAGTTAGACGAAAAAATGGAACAACTCGCCAAATTAAAAAGGGCGCAGCCTGCGGCTTTCGACAAGCTCGCACCAACAGCAAAAATGGCATTCGGGTTATACGTATCCGATAGAGACGCTGCGATTGCAGCAGCACGCAAAATAATAGGAGCAAATGAAAATGGCAAAAGTAATTGAATCATTAGCGAGAACAACAAACGGCAACAGCGACAATATAAAGGCAATCGGCGGCGAAAGCATTCGCGCTCAATTGAACGTAACCGCCGCATCAGGCACATCACCAACGTTGAACGTGCTTATAGAAGACTCGGTTGACGGCGGCATCAGCTACAACACAATCGGAACTTTCGCGCAAAAAACGGCGGCGGGACGTGAAATTATAAATATCACAGTTCCGTTTAGCGAAACCTTGCGGGTGAGCTGGGCAATCGCCGGAACTAGCCCAAGTTTTTCGTTTGGCGTGGATTGGCACGTCGGAACGCGGAGGACAAACTAATGACACAGACACAAACAAAAGAAATATCCGCCGTCGAATCGGCACAAAATAAAATTACATCAATCCAACAATCGGTTGCCGCTGGAAACACAAAACTAAACGCGCAGGATTTAGCAAACGCACGGGCTGCGCTCGAATTTGCGGAATTACAGCAGCAAGCGGCGGAGATAGTCAAACAGACAAACATTGAAGCCGAACGGAAGGCGCACCTGCTCGACCTGCAAAAGCGACTGGAAGTCGTCGCCGGGTCAAACAAAGTAGTTAATTCAAAATTCGCAGAGTTTGAGAAATCTTTGGCGAATTATCTGACAGCCGCAACGACTTATCAAAACAACCTGGACTCTATCAGAGGCGCGCTGCGAGAGGCGGGAATGCATCCGGGCGAACAAACCGCAATCATCAATGGAGTCTCGCCGGGTCAAACCTTCTTCGGCATCCAGATAACGGACATTCGGCGAAAACTTGAAATCGGCGAAGTTTCAGCCGAAAACATATTGCCAAACGATGTAGTAAAACCGCTTGTCGAATCGGCTTTAGGCGAATATAACCGGCATTTCTAAAGGTTGGATCGTATGAGCAACATTTACAGTTACGGTCCCCGATCTGCTTCGAGCTTTGATGAAAAGGCGGAATGGCTTAACGTCCGCCGTCATCGCCCGGCTTATTTTGTCGGTCTGGACCTCGGGCAAAGTCAGGATTTTAGCGCGTTATGTGTAATTGAACGCACCGGCGACGACCTCGCTAATTACCGCTTCGCCTGCAGCTACCTGCGCCGATGGCAATTGCGAACAAGCTATCCGGAAATCGTCAGCGATACGGTGCGTTTGATGAACACACCCGAGCTTCAAACCGGGCGAGGACGTCCGACTTTAGCCATTGACGCGACCGGCGTCGGCGCTCCCGTGTTTGACCTGTTCAAGCGCGAACGGCACGGCTCGCATTTGCAGGCAATCCAGATTGTCGGCGGTTCGAATGTCTCACGCGAAAACGGATTTGTCCGTGTGCCGAAACGAAATCTTGTCAGCACTGTCCAGGTTTACCTGCAAAGCAAACGATTAAAGATTTCCAGCCAGCTCGACCTTGCCGACACGCTCACGAGGGAGCTGCAAAACTTCCAGGTGAAGATTACTGACAATGCCCACGACACTTACGGAGCGTGGCGCGAAGGCACGCACGATGATTTAGTTTTGGCTGCGTCGCTGGCAATGTGGACAGGAACGGAGACGCAAAAATGGAGTACTCAGCCTTTTCGTTTGGTATAAAACCGCCGTTTGAAAGGAGCGATTCAACAATATGAGACGCTGGCAGGATAGAAATATCGAAAACGAAATAAAAACCGAGAAATCGCTGTTTATCGGTCTGGACCTCGGGCAAGCTAAAGACTACAGCGCCTTGGCAATTATTGAGTGTGTCCGCACGATTACGGACGGCGGCGCAAAGGATGAAGTCACGCAATTAAATTGCATTCATTTGCAGCGCTGGCAGCTTCGCACGAGCTATCCGGCGATTGTTGCCGACGTTGTAGAAATGGTAAACAGCCTAAAACCTTCACAATCACACGACAGCAAACCGGTCCTTGCCGTTGATGCCACCGGCGTCGGCGCGCCCGTCATTGACCTTTTCAAACGGGAAAAGATACACGCCGAACTTCGACCGATTCAGATTGTCGGCGGCAGTAATGTTTCGAGCGAATTTGGAATGACGAGAGTGCCGAAGCGCGACCTGGTGAGCGTCGTCCAGGTTGCCCTTCAAAACCGAACATTGAAGATTGCCAGCGGGCTTGGGCTTGCCGAAGTGTTGAGCCGTGAATTACAAAACTTTACGGTCAAGATAACGGACGCGGCAAACGATGTTTACGGAGCGTGGCGTGAGGGAACGCACGATGACTTGGTTTTGGCGGTTGCCCTTGGTTTGTGGTGTGCCAGCCGTCCGCCGTTCCGAGTTTCGGCAGCGGAAAAAGAATTGTTTTCAGCACTCGCCGGAAACAGGTATTAAATACAAATCAAAACAAACAGGAGATTAAAAAATGACAGACTCAGAACAAACCAACCTTTTCGATAAGATTCGCGCCGATGCCGACAAAAAGAGGCAAACCCGAATTGAAGAAAAAACAAAAGCGGCTGAATTCTTTGCCCGGATGAAAAACGGCGACGATTCACTGAAACGAATTAACCAAAGAATTAAAGGAGAATTAAAATAATGAAGAAAGCAATTGAAATTAAATCCGAACTAAATAAAACGGATTCAAGAATCACGGAATTAGAAAACGAGCTGACCGCGCAAACGGCGAGCTTTGAAGCCACTCAGAAAGCATTTATTGACGGTAAGGCAGATTCCGCCAGGCTTCACTCCGAACAAAGCAAACAGACGCTTATTGAGCAGGCAATCGAAGCGTTAAGGACAACTTACCAAAAGCTGAAATCCGCGTTTGAGAGTCAATCGGCAGACGAACAACGGACGGAACTTCTCAAGCAAATGGCAATTACGGCAAATGAAGTTCCGTCGCTCGTAGATGATTACCTCAAAACCCGGACAGAGTTTCACGAAATCGTGAGCAAATACGCCGAAGAGTTAATCGGCAAAGGTGAAACCTACCGAAAAAAACAACTCGAATACCGGGCAATTGTCGCAGAATTGCAGCCGACCGATGAAGAGATTGCCCGGTGCGGACTTGAACAAAAAGCGCGAACGATGGCAGCGACTACTTATTTTAACCACCCACCGCTTGAATACGGCGAAGCCATACAGATTACCGAAAACATACTGGCAGCGAAACTCAATAAAGCGGCGGAAGCCAAAAGAAGGGCAGAATTTAACTTACTCGCGGCGGCTCGCCGTTGAAAGCAAGCGGGCGTTATTCGCTCCAGGAGCAATTTTCAATGAGAGTTTTTGAAGGCGGCGCACACTTCGCTTACGCGCAGAAGCCTGCATATTTTATCGGCTTGGATCTGGGGCGAGTTTCCGAAGTGTCGGCGCTCGCCGTAATGGAACGCTCCGGCTTGTCAAAAGACTTGTTCAAATTTGAATGCCGACACCTGGAGCGATGGAAAGCGCGGACGCCTTATCAAACTATCGTTTCCGATACGCGGCGGATTATCAGCCATCCCGAAGTCCAAAAAGGCAAAAGCACAACTCTGGCGATAGATTCAACCATTGTCGGACCGAATGTGATTGAACTTTTCAAACGCGAACAAATAAACGCACGACTCGAGTCGGTTTTTATTACCGGCGGAAACGATGCGACAAAAGAGGGCGGCGTCAACAAAGTCCCAAAACGCGATTTAGTGTCAACTGTGCAGGTTTATCTGCAAAGCAAACGCCTTAAGATTGCCGAAGAATTGCCCGAAGCCGAAATGCTCGTCCGCGAGCTGCAGACCTTTACCGCAAAAAATACCTCAAGCGAAAACGATGTTTACGGATCGTGGCGTGAGGGCGGAAACGATGATTTAATTTTTGCCGTCGCCCTTGCGCTCTGGTCCGGCAACGAACCGGGTCCGCCAACATTTTACAGTTTTTAAGAATTACAAAAACAAAGGACAAATAAAAAATATGAAACAAGATGATTTAACTTCACAAATAGAAACGACTGCCAATCTATTGGCGCAACTCGAAAGCGAACAAGCCGACTTCCAAAACCGAATGACGCTTGCCGTTGGCGAAGGCGATTCAGCCTCGATGATTGGTTTGAAACGCCGTCATAGTGAATTGCCGGTTGAAATTCAAATGGCACGGATTCGCCTTGCAAAACTTCACCTGCAAAGCGACGAACAACGGTTGCCCGAACTTCAATCGGCAGCTGCCAAATTTTACGAACCGATCCAGGAAGCGGTTGCGAAACGTGATGCGGCGGCTTTGGAGTTGGGCAAACTGCAGGGCGCATATCACGAAGCAAATGAAGATTTGCGAGAGGTAAAAATTCGGATTGGCGAACGAAAACGGGAATTGGAGCGGTTTATCTATTTAGCCAACCCTGCAAAAGGCACGGCACGCCCGAATTTGCAATCTCTCAACGCAAGTTAACCACGCCCGCCGATCGAAAACGAACAAAAGTTCGCCTCTTTAATCTCACCCGTGCATCTGCCGTTTTGCCCGCCGAAACAAAAGAAGCCGCAAGCGTCAAAACTTACGGCTTTTCTCATTGACCTGCGCGCACAGGCTCGACTGCTTGTATGTGCGTTTCCACGCTTATAAAATCTTACAATCCGCTCACGCATAGGCTCGACAGTCAAAATCGAAAGTCCACTTTCGATTTTGACGTGCAATCTACACACGCGCAGGCTCGATACTTGATAAACATTAAAGTTTCCGCTATTTTGCCGCGTCAAGTACGATAGTGATGCCTGTGAGCGTGTTTTGTGTGGAAAGGCTTAGGTTGCTATGCCTGGAAAGGAAAAGCCTTGAGTTTTTTACGCTCAAGGCTTTTTGTTCTTTAAAGAATGATGCCGTCCTTTTCCCACCGTGCAAGTCTTTTTTGAACTTTCTCTTGTTTTTTCTCAAACGGTGTTTTTGGCGCATTTTCGTCTTTTTTAGGGAGCTGATACCGGCGTTCAAGTCCCATAAACGTTGCAGGCGTTTCTTTTTTTATTTCACTGGAATCATCTTTGATTCTTTCAATCGGTTCGTTTGTATCTTGCTTATTTGTTTTCTTTGCCATTATTTTGCCTCCATTTTTTATTTTACCAAAATCCGTGAGTTTTGACGCTCACGGCTTCTTTTTTGTTTTATGATTCCTTGTCGTCCAGGTCGTCCAGGAATCGCTCAATTTCGTCGTAGTTTCCCACAACCTTGCCCAAGATCCTCTTGTGGATGTTTTCCTCGGCGAGTGCTTCTTGCCATAAATCCTCATCTCGGATCTCGAGAATGTTCTCACGGACAAGGTCGACTAAAACATCCGGCTCAAGCGCGTCTAATTCCCAACTGCTACCGCCATGTTTAATAATGTAATCAGAGGCACGTGAGTCGGTTATTTTCGTGGGATTCGGAGGCGAGTTATATTGCAATACCTGGTTCATATTAAAGGCGAGCCTATGAAAACCGAATAGGCTTGGTTTCGTCACCAAAAGCAGGCGGTCTTGTATGTCGCGGCTCATGTCAATGCCGCTCGGGTCATGGTCGCCGAAGTGAAATATAATCGGCATTTGACCGTCGTTGCGGTAACGATTAAACCGCCTGTAACCAGCCTCAAACATCTCTGAAAGTGAGGTATAGCCGCGACAACTCAGCACTGGAACTTGCAGCTCCCTGCAAACCCTTTCGAAGATACCGACGAGCGCATCCTTCTCAATCCAAATCTCAGGGCGGTAAGCCTGCCTAGCCCACTTGTCAACTCTAAAGCCGTTGTGCGCGGAGTTCAAAACAGCCTCAGCCGTTTCCCAGCTGGGTAATTCTCTCAAAGCGCGTGTCCGGTCAACTATATAATCCCAGTCAATGAGTCCGGCAAGTCGACCGTCGCTCAGAAGCGATTGTATTTTGTTGTAAGATTTGGCGGTGTTTTCAATTTCGCCGGTAGTCACCAGTTTATAGTAAATCTGGCGAACCGACATATCATAACCGTTTGCACGGTAGCGTTCTAAAATAACGTTGCATTGGTCAATCAGGTCTAGGGTAGTTGGTTTGAATGCCTTTTTCTGAAAGCAGATTTTAGCCATTTTTTTCTCCGTTTTATTTTACCAAAAGCCGTGAGTTTTCTATATTTCAAATCTATTTGGAAACTTTCGGCTGTCAAGGGAGCGGCGGAAGTTTTCGCCGCTCCCGGCTTTGGCTATGGTTTAGCACAAATTAGTTTTTCAAATTGTTTCAGCTAAAAGCATTGCGCCCAAAACGTCCGCTTCAATCTCATTTCGCAATTGTTCCGGGTAATCCAAAAAACCTTCTATGCTACCTGTGTGCTCGATGTCTTTGTCAAAAGCCAATCCACTATGATTTAGAATGTGATGCGCTAATTCGTGAGAGGCGGCGGGCAAGGCTTCTTCGAGCGAAAGAGTGCCTCTTACCCAAATAGCTTTTGCGCCGTTATCATAAGTAGCGTGAAAGCCGTTTGTCGTTTCCGCAACTTCTCCGGCTTCTTCGTCGGTTAGCGGAATGACATTTTCGGCAATACAAATATCAAGCCATTTTTCGAGCGTCAGCGATTGCCCGTTAAAGTCATATTTTGTTTTGATTTCAAGACATTTACTTTCGAGTTTTGGAACGAAATTGCTGATGCAAAATTCCGTAAATTCCCGCTTCCATCTAAATTCCTGGAATTGGCAATTTCTCATCAAATAATCAAGATAGGTTTCCGGGTTTTTTGCTGTATTTTTCATCGAATCACCTCGTAATTATTGGTTTCTGCGTCTCGACTTAGACACGAGTATTTCAGGGCTTGCTTGAAAAATCCGACCGTTTTAGCCGGAATATTTGAGTTGTCGGTCAAAGTGTTCCAGATCTTCATATCAAGCCAAACAGGGCAGTCTTTGTGGCTAACTAGAGCCATAAGAAGATGCGGCACTGTGTTTTTTACTTTAATTTTCTTCTTTTTCTGTGTTATTTTTTTCATTTTTATCACTCCTTTTTAGTCAGTCCAACCATTTCTGATTGGGTCAAATTGTTTATTGTGCCAGCAAAGCCGCGATTTGCGCCGATGCCACGAAATAGCCCGCGGCGAACGCGGTTACGATAATGGCGAGCAGCGTTAACGCTAATTCTACATCCGCAGCCGTTTCGGTTTTGCGTCTATTTACATCTGTGGTATTTTTGTTTCTCATTTGATTTTCTCCTGATTTCGGTTGGGTGAAAGTGAAGGGCTTAGGAATGTTTGCGCAAACCTAAGCCTTTTGTTTTATCTGTAAACCGGGATACGCACGCTGCCGTAAGTTTCAACACGAAGCGGCTCTCTGCTTGGCGCAAAATACGGCGCGCTGTCCTGTGCTTCTTTTTCCTGAAGGCTGCCAAGTTCTTTCTCCAGCCGTTTAATCTCGCGTTCGATTTCTGCTATTCGTTTTTGTCTGTCAGTCATTTTTGTTTACCGTCCTTTTTGTGAATTAGTTAATTCCTTAACTTGAATAAATCTTACTATACCTAAAATTGAATGTCAATCTTAAAAGATGAATTATTATACTAAATAATAAAAACTATTTCTTTTAGTTGACTTAATCCACAAATACAGGTATCTTTCTTTTATGACAGGAAAACAATTCAGAATAAGACGCGCGGTAATGGATTTGACGCAAGCCCAACTAGCTTCAGAGCTAGGCGTTCAGCCAAACACAATCAGCCGATATGAAAACGAAGACTTAAAAATACCGAAGGTTGTGGAACTGGCATTAAAAACGATTGAGCAGCAAGTAAGCCAACGTGATGAGGAATTTAATGAGCAAGGCGAAAAAACAAAGTAATGCGCCAAAATATCCCAAACGTAGCTAGTCTGCTAATAAAACAAGGCACAATCACAACTCGGCAAGTTGCTGATAAAATCCGTTTCTACTCCGGTATCTGCTATATTTGCCAAATTGAGACTATGTGGTCTTTTGACCACGTCAAGCCGATTTGTAAAGGCGGAAGCAACCTAATAGCTAACTTAAAACCTGTTTGCCATTCTTGTAACAGCAGAAAAGGTGGTAGGTATCCTTTTGAATTAGCCAAATTAAGGGAAAGAGCTCAAGAAATTTATCAGAGCAAGAGCTTACGTATGCAGGAGGGATCCGCAAGCGACTTATCCAACTTGCCATACCGAAGTATATTGTTTTGTATGGACAAGAACACATTGAAAAAACGGCGCGGGAGGTTAGGAATGACTCAGTCTGATTTGGCTGCTGAGTTGGGCGTTGCGTCAAATACGGTTTCTCGATACGAGACCGGTTCGCTGCCAATTCCGGCGCATATGAATTTAGTTTTAGAAGCGCTTGAGAAGCGGCACATTGAGGATTTGCAAAAGCCACTCCCGGAGAATAGATGAATAAAAAAAATGAACTGTATTTCAACATACCAGTTGCCGACAAGCCCTTGTTAAGAGTAGACGAGGCTGCGGAACTAACAGGACTGTCAGCCGGGTATTTGCTCGGGCTTATCGAAGGCAATAAGATCGCGTTTTTGATTATCGAAGATATGTATCGGATTAAACGGTTCGAGCTAAACCGTTTTATACAAGAGTTGAAATAGTTTGAAAGATGAATAAGAAAGAAGCTGCCGGCAATAAATAACGTTATTGATGTTATGACGTTATAAAGTTGTAACATTAAAGCGTTACGAGGTTGCAACGCTAAACCATTATGAAAGTAATTAGCTTTGTTACACAAAAAGGCGGAAGCGGTAAAACGACGCTGGCAGTTAATTGTGCGGTTGTTGCCGCAAGCGGACGCAACCGCCGCGCTGTCATCTTCGATATGGACCCGCAAGCGTCGGCTGAAAATTGGTTTCAGTCGAGAGAAGCGAGCGAGCCGCAACTTATACGGGTGTCGGCTGCCGAACTGCCAAAAGCAATTAGCCTTGCCACCGGACAATTCGATTACGTTTTTATTGATACGCCCGGACGTGATGAACCGGCGCAAGCATCTGCCATCGGCAAATCGGATTTTTGCATAATACCGTGCAGACCATCGCCGACCGACCTTCAAGCGACACCGGCAACCGTCTCCACCATTGAGCGTTTGGGCAAGCCGTTCGCGTTTGTGTTGACACAGACGCCGGCGCGTTCTTTCCGCATCAGTGAAGCAGCCGCGGCGCTGGCTAAACTTGGGGATGTCTGTTCTGTTACGGTTGTTACCCGCAACGCCTATCAGGACGCGCAGGGATTAGGCTTAGGCGTCGTTGAATTCGATCCGAAGGGCAAAGCCGCAGATGAGACCGAAAGGCTCTGGAAATGGATTCAAAGGAAATTAAAATAAAATTATGCCGAAGAAAAGAACAACACTCGACGCGCTTTCGTTATCGGACACTCCGCCGCCGGAACAGCAAGGCGAAACTCAAAAACAGCGAGCGAGCGACAATAAGCCGCGACTGATTAAACAAACCCTGTATTTGCCGGAAGCGGTTCACGAACAATTGCGCGTTCTTGCCTTCCACGAGCGGCTTAAACAGCACGATTTATTGATGGAAGGACTTGATATGATGTTCAAATCACGCGGCGCAAAGTCAATCAAAGAATTAACCGAATCGAATGATGAATTTATGGCAGTATAAAGTTATAGCGTTATAACTTTATACTGTTGCGACGTTATAATATTACAAAACTAAAAAGGTTCTAAAAATGGCAATTAAATTACCTATACGCGAAGACTGGCAGCAAATGACAGCCAAGGAACAAAGAGAATATGCACTTACGGACAAAGAAGAGTTGCGGCGTTTTGAACTTGGACTAACTAGCGATTCGGAAAAAGTGCGCGAAGAATCCAAAAATAAGATTAGGCAATTTATAGTGCGTGATCGGGTAGAAATAATAG
>MWVV01000432.1_pt1 | contig 15288 bp, 10 predicted proteins | sample 1047281 | NCBI WGS metagenome assembly MWVV01 (sample SAMN06349986, study PRJNA376086) | soil metagenome | isolation source: PT-2 sample Antarctic (ecotone) soil | place: Antarctica | collected 2015-01-13 | reverse complement strand
GTTTCTACGGAAATTTCACTCGCTTATGCTTTTAAATGTATTTTCCCAAAACAGTTTGAAATAGTTAAAGTTTAGTGTAAGATAAGTTCTGTTTTATCTTTGTAATTACACAAGTTAAATACCTCGAAAATTTCTGCAAACTCTGTTTAATGTTTTGAATGCAACAAACTTCCACAGTTAAATCATCTGAATAACGTTTGTCGGCTCTACCGCAAAGTTCAAATCTGAAAAAAGAAGTAAATATATGATGGAAAAAACCGGACGAAAAATAGGTTTTAGAACGAATGTTTTAGCAACGATTACGGCAATTTTGGTTGTATTTGCTAATTCGTTGTTTGCTGCAATAGTAACTAATAATGAATCGCCGCTGAAAATCAGCGATTGGCAGGTTGTCGGACCAAACGGAGGCGATGTGCGCGTTGTTGCAGTTGACCCGAAAGATAAAGACCGCCTTTATATCAGCACGCTTGACGGGCAAATCTATACTTCAGCCGACGCCGGAGTTAGTTGGAAATTGCTAGTCAATCTCAACCAACCGCGACTGGTTATCGACCAATTGTTTGTTGATTCCAGAGATTCAAAAATTATTTATGCTTCGGGAAATCGGCATATCGCTCCAGGCGGGTTTTTCAAAACAACCGACGGCGGCGCAACCTGGAAGGAAGCTAAAGAATTAAGAAAAGAATCAATCCACGCGATGGTGCAATCCACGCTCGACCCTGACGTTATTATGGTCGGAACGATAAATGGTGTGTGGATTTCAAAAAACTCGGGTGACGATTGGGATAAGATTAAATCCGATACGATGCCGATTAATATTGATGCTTTAGCCGTTGACCCGCGAACGACCAATACAATCTATGCCGGAACGTGGTGGCGTGCTTACAAAACGACTGACGGCGGGAAAAATTGGCGACTTATAAAAAACGGAATGATTGACGATTCCGACGTTTTTGCCGTAACGATTGACCAAAAAAATCCAGACCACATAATTGCGTCGGCTTGCAGCGGCATTTACGAGTCATACAATAAGGGGGAATTATGGAAAAAGGTGAACGGGATTCCGTCGCAATCGCGCCGAACAAGAGATATTTTGCAGCATCCTTCGATGCCGGGAACTGTCTTTGCCGCTACCACTGAAGGTTTTTGGATGACTTCAAACGCCGGGCAGTCCTGGGCTATAACAACACAGAAGGATTTAGAAATCAATTCAATCACAGTTCACCCCGATATGCCGAACCGCGTATTTATCGGAACAAATAATTACGGTGTGATGGTTTCTAATGACGGCGGCAAGAATTTCGCGCAGACAAACGACAATTTCACGAGCCGTTTTACTTATTCGGTTACGACCGACATTGAACAACCGAATCGCATTTATGCGACGACGCATAATACGCAAACCGGCGGCGGATTTGTTTTTGTCAGCAATGACGGAGGAAATACTTGGCAGGCAGGAAAAAATATTGACGTTTATCGCGTTTCGCCATTTGCGATACTCCAAGATCGTGTGAAAAGCGATACGCTTTATTTAGCGACAAATGTCGGAATATTCACCTCAACCGATCGCGGTAACCTTTGGAAACAGATTACATTACCGAAACCTCCCACGCCGAAAAAAGCTCCGGTAAAAAAGAAAACTACAAAAGCAACCGCGGCAAAATCTAAAACCGCAACTCAAACGACGGCTGCTAAAACAAACCCGTCACTCGAACAAGCAACTGCTGCACCCGTTGCAAATACGACTTCGACCGCAACCGGTTTAATTCCGGTTTTGAATAATAAAATTAAAGTTTTGTCTTATACCGAAGACGGCAAAAACGGGATTTATGCCGGAACCGACAAAGGTTTATATCGCACTTACGATATGGCGAAAGGCTGGGAAAAAATTCCCTTGGGAGCGGGTATAGACGAAAATATCTTTGTCATCTATTCAACCGCGCAAGACCCTGAAACGATTTGGGTCGGCACATCAATTTCCGGCGTTATCGTCTCGCGTGACGGCGGTAAAACCTGGACAAAAACCGACGGCGTTCCGGATAGCGTTCCGGTCAGCTCGATAACGACTGACCCGAAACGACCGAATTACGTTTATGTCGGAACATCGCAGACATTTTGTTACAGCCGCGACGGCGGCAAAACCTGGACGCGCCGCGCCGGAAATCTTCCGCTCGGCAATTTCACGAGTATTCTTATCAACCCGAATAACACCGATGAAATTTACGTCTCAAGCGCGCTGGAATCCGACGGCGGAATTTATTTCTCCAAAGACGCCGGAGCGAATTGGAACCGGGTTGACTCAAAGGATATGAAACTTCCGAGCCGCCGCGTGTGGGCTATGGCTTTTGACCCGGCGGATTCAAATCGTATTTTTGCCGGAACGCATTCGGCGGGCGTTTACCGAATTGAACGCAAAATTACAACTGCTTCGACCGAAATGGTTACTCGTCCGAGAGTTTTACCAACCGGAAATTAAACGATAATAAAACTTATTCGAGAAAGGACGGCGTTAAATACGTCGTCCTTTCTTTGTTTCCAACTTGGAAGTTACCTGTTTGAACTCTATAATCTGAAAAGTTAGGAGCAAATTTGTGAAGCAAGAAATAAGTTGTCCCTGTCCAACCGGAAATGTCTCTTTAAAGATGGAAAGCCAATCCTTTTCCAATGTCCCCAATCAATCAAAACTCTTCCTCGAATACCAAAAAAGTCCCCTTCAATTAAAAAAATATTATCCTTTGGCGGTCGAATCTCACACGCAAATTTCGCTGCAAATTCCCGAAGTTCTGGCAAATTATAAAACCGACCGCAACTTGCTGTGCGACGTTTTGGCAGATGCAAACCGAGCCAACGGCGCAAGCGAAGAAACTTTTAAAAATCTCAATCTTTTACGCGACGCAAATTGCGTGGCGGTGGTTTCCGGTCAGCAAGCCGGACTTTTCACCGGACCGCTCTATACGATTTACAAAGCGCTCTCGGCTGTTAAATTAACCGAATGTCTGCGCGCGCGCGGGTTCAAAGCCGTTCCGGTTTTTTGGATTGCAACCGAAGACCACGATTTTGAAGAAGTTTCAAAGGTAGAATTAATCGGGCGGCGGGGTGAATTAGTCAAACTCAAAAATGAGCCGCAAAGATGCCGCGAAAATTTGCCGGTCGGATATGTCAAACTCGACGATTCAATCAATAAAACAATTGAGCAGCTTTTCGATGCGCTTCCGCACACCGAATTTACCGAAGAGATAAGAAAATTAGTTGAGCGGTCCTGGACTTCTGGCGTAGATTACGGCGACGCATTTGCACGCCTTTTGACAAAAATTCTGGGCAAATACGGTTTGATTTTGCTGTGTCCGCTCGACGAACGCTTAAAAAAACTCGCCACGCACGTTTATGTCGAAGCCGTAAAAAAATCGGACGAGATTGTTTCAGCCTTGATAAAACGTAGTGAGGAACTCAAAGAAAACGGCTATCACGCGCAGGTTTTGATAACGCCCGATTATTTTCCGCTTTTCTGGCAATCAAAGGACAAAACACGTCACGCCATCAAGAAAACTGTTGAAGGAACTTACAAAGTTCGAGATTCGGAAAGGGAATTTAACCTGGAAGAACTTGCTGACATCGCGGCGTGCGAGCCGCAGCGATTCAGCCCGAGCGTCGTTCTACGCTCGGTTGTGCAGGATTATCTGCTGCCGACAGTTTGTTATTTCGGCGGCGCGGCGGAAGTTGCTTATTTTGCGCAATCGGCGGAAGTTTATCGAATTCTGGAGCGTCCGGTCACGACGATTTTTCATCGCCAGAGTTTTACGATTGTCGAACGGAAACACGCAAAAACGCTTGCCAAATATGATTTGCATTTAAAGGATTTATTTGCCGGAATTGAGTCGGTTGCCCCGCGAATAGTGGAAAGATATCTGAACCGCGAAATGGCGCAGATTTTTGCCGAAGTCGAAGAAAAAATCAACATCCAGCTTAATCGCTTAGACCAAAATTTGACCGAGTTTGAACCGACGCTGGCGGAAAATCTGGCAACCCGGCGGCGCAAGATTATCTATCACATCGAAAATCTTCGCAATAAATTTCAACAAGCGCAGATGCGAAAAGACACGATTGTCGCGCGGCAAATTGAAACGGCTTTCAACGCTCTCGTGCCGAATAAAAATTTGCAGGAACGCTCACTGAATATAACTTCGTTCGTCAACAGCTACGGACTTAACCTGATGGATTGGATTTACGCGGCGATTGACCTCGACGACAAAGAACATCGAATCATTTATCTTTAAGGCTGCCGAACTTAAAACCGCGACTGTTTTTGCCAAGCCGAAAATTATACAGTTTTTCCGAACTCGAAAATAATTAGTCGAAAAGACCATTTTATTTATTCACAATGGGTGTAATACCCCGTCAGCTTGTTGCGGCTTTATTAAGTTTGTAACGAAAAGTGTTATAATTCTAAAAAATTCGTTTAACAATTTTCAAACTAAAAATAAAAGGAGTTAAAGTTAATGTTCGAGACATCAACTCTATCGCGGCTAATTTTATATTGCACATTCATGGCGGCTTTGTTTGCGTTTGGTTTCGGCGATGTGCGTGCGCAGTCGCAAGCCTTAAACGGTCAAATAGAAGGCACTGTAACCGATGCGTCGGGCGCGACAATTCCCGGCGCGTTAATAACTGTGAGAAATGTCGAAACCGGAACCGAGCGTAAGGTAATCGGCGATGAAAGCGGTGTTTACCGCGCGCCGCTGCTGCCGCTCGGCGCCTATCAGATAACGGTCGAAGCGCCGAATTTCAAACGCCTCGTCCGCGAAGGAATTACTTTGACCGCCGGACAGACGGCGACGGTCGATTTAACACTTGAGACGGGCGACGTATCGGCGACCGTTACGGTTACCGCCGATTCTCCGATTGCTGACCCTGCTAAAATCGATGTCGGGCGCGTGATGGATACGCGCGAAGTGCAGAATCTGCCGCTTGTCTCGCGCAATCCGTATAATTATTCGCTACTTCAGGCAAATGTTACGGGTCGCCCGAATTCGGAATTCGGCGTACCGCGCATCAATGCCAACGGCTTTGCGCGCCGCACCAATTACCAGCTTGACGGCAACAACAACACCCAGGCTGACCGCAACGGAATTCGCCTGATGCCGATTTCGGAAATTTTCGTCAGTCAGGTTCAGCTTGTAACCAACGGTTTTTCGGCGGAATTCGGTAACACGCCCGGCTTGATTATGAATGCCATTACGCCTTCGGGAACAAACGGCATTCACGGCTCGGCAAGCTATCGTTTCCGCCGCACGCCCTTTTATGCGCGTCCGTTTTTCTATAACTCGAACAACGATTTGCCGGCAAATAAAGCCGATGACATCGCCGCTGCCGTCGGCGGTCCGATTATCAAAGACAGATGGCAGTATTACGGCGGATTTGAATATATCAAACGCGGTTTAGCCGTCGAACCCATTCGCTTGGTAACGATTACGCCCGCGAATCAGGCTGCTTTAATCGCCGCAGGCGTTTCGTCTTCGGCTTTTGTGGCGGCGATTCCAACACAGCAAAACGCTAAATTTTTCATCATTCGCACCGACGCGCAATTAACCGACGCGCATCGCCTTACCGGGCGTTTTAACTATTTTAAGAATTTGACGACTTCCAACACCGGCGGCGGTCTGAACACGCTCGAAAGAACGCAGGATTTCAACGACCTTTCTTATGCCGGCGCCGTTCAATTGGTTTCGACTTTCGGCTCAAATCTTTTGAACGAGTTTCGTTTTCAATACGCCAAACGCAATTCGGTTTTCGTTGCCAGTCCGTTTACTCCGACCGGTCCGAGTATCGTTATTTCCGGCGTCGCCAATTTCGGTCCGGCTGAAAACAACGACACGGTTTCGCCGCTGGAAACGATAACGGAATTCAGAGACAATTTTACGGTTACACAAGGCAATCACACGGTAAAATTCGGCGGCAGCGCGAGCCGAATTTACGATTTCCGCAAGTCGGGAATCTTTTCGCGTTATACTTTTCCTTCGATTGCGGCTTATACGGCGGCAAGAAACGGAACAGACCCGTTAAGCTACACCAGTTACGTCGCCGCTTTCGGCAACCCGGTGTTCGAATATAAATCGATGTTTTATAACGCATTTATACAGGATGACTGGAAGGCGACTCAAAAACTTAAAATCAATTACGGACTTCGGTATGACCTTTATAAAGTGCCGCAAGCAAATGCTTCGTCGTTATTTTCCGCTTCGCAAAACTTCAAGGTAGATAAAAATAATTTTGCGCCGCGGCTCGGCGTCGTCTACGGTTTGCGCGACGGAAAATACGCGACAATTCTTCGCGCAAGCGCCGGTCTTTATTACGACCCGCCGCCGATTGATATTTACGCGCGTGCCTTGCAGAATAACGGCAGCCCGCAGTATTTTAATTTTACAATTACAAATCCGCGCACGACGGCAAACGCTCCGACGTTCCCGAATAATTTAGCAGCACTGCCGCCGGGCGCTGTTTTACCGATTCAAAGCATCGATACGGTTTCGCCCGATTTTAAGACTTTGTATGCGATGCACACGAATTTCCAAATCGAGCAATCTTTAACCAACGACATTTCATTTACCGGCGGATTTATTCATTCGAGCGGCAGACATATTCCGGTTTATCGAAACATCAACCGTATCGCCGTCGTCAGAACTTTGGCGGACGGACGTCCCGTATTTAATACGACGGCGAGTGCGGCGACCAGACTTGACCCGCGTTTTAACAATATTTTAATCGCCGAATCGGTCGGCAATTCAAATTACAACGCAGCGACGTTTCAATTAAACAAACGCTTTTCGCAAGGCTATCAGTTCAGCGTCAATTACACGCTTTCAAAGGCGACCGACGACGCGCCGGAACAAAATTTGGTGGCTGCCTCGACACTCGCTCTGTCCGACCCGACGAATCGGGCGTTCGACCGCGGTCCGTCTTTAGCCGACCAGCGTCATACGTTCGTGATGAGTCTGGTTGCCAGACCGCAGTTTAATTTTGACAGCAAACTGGCGCGGGCGTTTTTCAATAACAATCAAATCGGCGTCATCGCAATCGCTAACAGCGGCGAAAGATTTAACATCATCTCGTCGCAGGATTTGAACGGCGACGGAATTTTCGTTGACCGTCCGGTCGGTGTAACGCGTAATTTCGGCAAAACGCCGCCGCAGTATAACGTCGATTTAAGATATTCGCGTTTCTTCAATTTCAACGAACGTTTCCATCTCGAAGCCTTTGCCGAAGCGACGAATATCTTTAACATCAGAAGCATTTACCAATACAATAATACGACTCTGACATCGGCATTTCCCGTTGACGCGAACGGAAATCTGACAAACGGATTGCCCGATTACAGAAATAACTTCCGATCGCTCGGCGGAGCAACGGCGCTCGACAGCCGAAACTTCCAAATCGGTTTCAAGTTTATTTTCTAGTTTTATTGAAAACAAAAGAGCCTCTGTTTTCTCCGAGGCTCTTTTGTTTTCTTAGGTTAGTTCGCAGCGCTCATTAAAATTCGTAAATGATGACTGAACAAACGGGTACGGAAAATTCCGAACAGCCTGAATTGATTCGCGGCGTCGGCACATTGGGCGCGACGGCGCTTAATATGATTGATATGATTGGCGTCGGACCTTTCATAACAATGCCGTTGATTATTGCCGCGATGGGCGGACCGCAGGCGATGCTGGGCTGGATTTTCGGAGCAGTCCTGGTGATTTGCGACGGTTTAGTCTGGTCGGAACTCGGCGCTTCGATGCCGAAATCCGGCGGACCGTATAATTACCTGAAGGAAATTTACGGCGAGCGGAAACTCGGACGATTGATGTCGTTTTTGTTTATCTGGCAGTTGACGTTCAGCGCGCCGCTCTCGATTGCGTCGGGCTGTCTGGGTTTTGCGCTTTACGCGACTTATGCTTTTCCCGGACTTGACGGAACGCTTTTTACACAAAATTTTACTTTGCCGATTCCTTTTCTCGGCGATTTGACTGCCAGCATTGCGGCGACAAACGGAACATTTGTCGCTATCGGCGTGTGCGCCTTGTGCGTGTTCCTGCTTTACCGGAAAATCACGGTTATCGAAAAATTTTCAAAGTTCCTGTGGGTCGGCGTGATTCTGACAATAATCTGGATTATTTTCGCGGGACTGACAAATTTCAATCCGGCGGTAGCATTTGATTTTCCGCCCAATGCTTTTGTACTGAATTCAAATTTCTTTTTAGGACTCGGCGCTGCGCTGCTTATTGCGGTTTACGATTATTGGGGTTATTACAATGTCTGTTTTTTCGCCGGTGAAGTCAAAGACCCGGGTAAAACGATTCCGCGCTCGATTATGCTTTCGATTGCGCTCGTCGCGTTGATTTATATCGTAATGAATATTGCCGTTTTGGGCGTTATTCCGTGGCGCGAGTTTGGTGAAACCGCAAATTCCGATGCTCGCCGTTATGTAATTTCCGCTTTTATGGAAAGGCTCTACGGACCGACGGCGGGAATTATCGCCACAATTTTGATTATGTGGACGGCGTTCTCGTCGGTTTTTTCACTGCTTTTGGGTTACTCGCGCGTGCCGTATGCCGCCGCGCTTGACGGAAATTACTTTAAAGTTTTTGGAAGAGTTCACCCGAAACATCATTTTCCGTACGTTTCACTGTTAATAATGGGCGGAATTGCCGCGCTGTTTTGTTTTTTAAAATTGGCGGATGTTATTGCGGCGTTGGTAGTTATTCGTATAATTATTCAGTTTTTGGCGCAGATTGTCGGCGTGATGATTCTGCGGCAAACAAAACCCGATATACCGCGCCCGTTCAAAATGTGGCTGTATCCTTTGCCAGCCCTGATTGCGATTTTAGGCTTTTTGTACGTGCTTTTTATGCGTCCGAATTTTCAGAAAGAAATGCGCTACGCAGCAGTGCTAATTGTTCTCGGATTAATAATTTACTTCGCTCGTTCATACCGGCGAGGCGAGTATCCGTTTGATAATTCAAATAGAGTTATTATCGAAAAATAAGATTATGAAAGTTTTTACGCGACGTTCAATTACTTTTGTGTGTTTTCTGGCTTTAGTTTTACAAGTTGTTTCTTTGACACAAATTAACGCGCAAGTTCGTGCAGTTTACGATAACGGCGCGATTGGATTGGGTCAGGCAATCAAGCGTCTGCAGACTTCGGCGAGCGCAATGCACACGGGCGCGCATCCCGACGATGAAGATTCAAACTTAATTGCTTATCTGGTACGCGGCAGAAATGCGAGAACGGCTTATTTGGCGCTAAATCGCGGCGAAGGCGGGCAGAATGTTATCGGAGCGGAACTGTTTGAACCACTCGGCGTAATTCGCACGGAAGAACTTCTTCAGGCACGGCGACTCGACGGCGGGCAGCAGCTTTTCACGAGCGTAATGGATTACGGATTTTCAAAAACCCGCGCCGAAGCGACCACAATCTGGGGCGAACAGGAAACTTTAGCCGACATGGTTCGCGCCTTCCGCACGTTTCGTCCGCTGGTCATCATTTCGCGTTTTCAGGGGACACCGGCGGACGGTCACGGGCAGCATCAACTCGCCGGTTACTTAACGCCGCTTGCCTATAAAGCCGCCGCCGACCCGAATCAATTTCCCGAACAAATCAGAGAAGGATTACTGCCGTGGCAAGCTAAAAAGTTGTATGTCGGACAGGGCTTTGCCGCTGCCGCCGGTGATGAACCGGCGACTGTCGTAGTAAACACGGGCGAATACGATCCGCTCATCGGGCGTTCATATGCGGAGATTGCTTCGGAAGGCAGAAGCCAGCACAAATCGCAGGAAATGGGTTCGGTCGAACGACGCGGCAGTCAAACTTCGCGCGAGCGTTTATTGGAATCTACGGTTGAAAAGTCTGCAAAGGAAAATGATATTTTTGACGGCATCGATACGTCAATCAAAGGAATTGCCAAATTAACCAATAATTCGGAAAGCGGTTTATCAGGCAAATTGTCCGATTTGCAGGATACGGCTGAAAAGGTTTTGAAAGAATACAATGCCTACGCGCCCCAAAAAATTGTTCCAATATTGGCAAAAGGAGTAAAACAGGCGCGCGAGGCAAAGGATTCGACGCGGAATCCTTACACTAAAACATTATTAGCCGAAAAGGAGCATGAATTTTCCAAAGCTCTGCAAAACGCTGCCGGAGTTGTTATTGATGCGCTGAGCGATTCGGAAACTATTGTCGCAGGTGATTCGACCGGCGTTTCGGTAAAGATTTTCGGAAACGCGGCAAAAATTAAAAATGTTTCTCTGAGTTTGCCCGCCGATTGGACGGTTGAAAATGCGTCTGAACCAAAACCGACGGGAAATTTATTTTTCTCAAGACCGGAAGCGGCTTCAAACGCGGCGTATTTCAATATCAAAGTTCCTGCCGAAGCGACTTTGACGCAGCCGTACTGGTTGGAAAAACCGCGTAAAAACTTTACGTTTGACTGGACGGCAAGCGACGCGCTGAAAAACGCGCCGTTTCAAAATCAATTAGTTTCTGCCAATGTCGCAATGGAAATCGGCGGTGTCGATATTATCGTCTCCCAGCCGGTTCAATATCGTTACGCAGACCCGATTCGCGGTGAATTGAGGCGTGATTTAAATGTTGTTCCGCTGGTCGGCATAACACTGGACACGAATTTATTAATCGTTCCTGCTTCAAACAAATCGCAAAAACAGCGGCTCGTAATGTCTGTAACAAACAACGCGCCGCGCGAAACCAAAGGTTCGGCGAAACTTAATCTTCCCGCCGGTTGGAGTTCCGGTCCGGCGTCGGCTGATTTTGATTTGCGGAGAAAAGGCGAAAAAACAGCCGTCGCTTTTGACGTAACGATTCCTGCTGACACCCGAATTAACAAGTATGATTTAAACGCGATTGCCGTAGTAAACGGTCAAATTTACGACCAGTCAATGCAGGAAATCGCTTACCCGCACATTCAAACACATCGCCTTTATACGAGAGCGACAGTTTCAGCGCAAGTGTTGGATTTGAAAGTCGCGCCGGTGCGCGTCGGTTACATAATGGGAAGCGGCGACGCGGTTCCGGCAGCTATCGGACGATTGGGTTTGCCGGTAACGATGCTTGGCGAAAAAGACCTTTCGACCGGCGATTTGTCGAAATTCGATACGATTGTCGTCGGCATTCGCGCTTCGCAGGTTCGTCCCGATTTTGTGGCGAACAACAGCAGACTGCTCGATTTTGTCAAAAACGGCGGAACGCTGATTGTTCAATATCAGCAATCCGAGTATATACAAAACAATCTCACGCCTTTTCCAGCCAAGATGGAATCGGTTACAAACGGAACACAGCGCATTTCAAACGTGCGCGTCGTTGACGAAAACGCGCCGGTCAAAATTTTAGTTCCGAACAATCCGATATTTAATTACCCAAATAAAATCGTCGCAGGCGACTGGAATAATTGGGTGCAGGAAAGAAATCTTTACACGCTGACCGGACTCGACCCACGTTATACGGCACTGCTCGAAACACAGGACGAAGGCGAGCCGCCGGTTACAGGCGGTTTGGTTTACGCTAAAATCGGAAAGGGAACTTATGTTTACAATTCGTATTCCTTTTTCCGCCAGCTTCCGACAGGCAATCCGGGCGCATACCGTCTTTTTGCCAATATGCTGAGTTTGCCGAAGGCGACCAAAGAGACAACGACAAAAACAAAATAAAATCGGCTGATACGATTAAAGGCAGGGAGTTTAGATTTGTCTTTTTCTCTGTGTCTTTTAATTTTTGTGAATTGAAAAGATAAACCGGAGACTAAAAGCAGTGTTATCTGAAACGAAAGAGAAATTTCCAGCGCCTTCATATACTGAAAATGTTCTGAACGATTGTTTTGAAGACGCCAAACAGTATTTCTTAGACGCACTTTTAGAAGTCGATTACGCGCATGCAGTGATGCTCGCCGAGCAGAAAATTATTACCGAAGACGAACTAAAAATGCTGCTTAAAGCCTTGCGTGCGCTTGATTTGACTAAGATTCGCGCCGTGAAATATGACGGCACTTACGAAGATTTATTTTTTTATTTGCAGCAGGAAATAACTAAAAACTGCGACCCTGACGTTGCCGGAAAACTTCACACGGCGCGCAGCCGAAACGACATTGACGTTACGATTTATCGTTTGCGCCTGCGGCAGGATACGCTGCAACTTTTACAGGCGACGATGAATCTGCGCCGCACGATGCTCGATTTAGCGTCGCAGTATCACGAAACTTTAATTCCGGCATACACGCACACGCAGCCGGCGCAGCCTTCGACACTCGCCCATTTTCTGCTCGCAATCGCCGAGAATCTCGGACGCGATATTAAAAGATTACAGCGCGCTTTCGAGAATATGAATTATTCTCCGCTCGGCGCCTGCGCGATTACGACGACCGGTTTTCCGATTAATCGTCAACGCACGGCAGAACTTTTGGGATTCACCGCGCCGACCGTAAACTCTTACGCTTCAATCGCTTCGATAGATTATTTTTCCGAATTGCTCGGCGCGACAATCGCTTTACTTGTCAACGTCGGGAAATTTTCGCAGGAATTTCTTTTAATGGCGATGCAGGAATTCGACGTGATTGTTTTGTCCGACGCTTATGTCCAGACTTCTTCGATTATGCCGCAGAAGCGAAATCCGGTCGCGCTCGAACACGTTCGCGCGATCGCCAGCAAAGGCTTGGGTCAGGCGCTCGGCGTGTTGACCGCTGTCCACAACACGCCGTTCGGCGACATAAACGATTCGGAAGACGATATTCAACCGTTGATTTACAGCGCGATTCGTGACGCAAAACGTGCTATATCTTTGTTCGGAAATTCGCTGAAATCAGCGACCTTTAAGATTGAAACATTAAAAAAACGCGCCGGCGAAAATTTTATCACCGTAACCGAGCTTGCCGACACAATCGTGCGCCGAGAAAATGTCTCTTTTCGCAGCGCGCATCATATTGTCGCCAAATCCGTCAAAGATGCTCTCGAAGCAAAAAGCGAAATCACGCACGAAATTTTGCAGGCGGCGGCGCGTGAAGTTTTGGGAAATGAACTTTCACTTTCCGCCGCTGAAACGAAACAGGCTCTGTCGCCGGAAAACTTCGTCAATATCAGAAAAATTTACGGCGGAACCGCGCCCGAAGAAACACGCCGCGCTTTGTCTGTCGAAAGGGAAATCGAATCGGCGGACGAGCAATGGTTTGACAACAAAACGAAATTTTTAAAAAATTCAGCTGATAAACTCGAAAAAATTGTCGATAATTTTATCTAAATTATATGGGCGACGCGGCTTGTCTTCGCCAGGGAAGCAAGCAGATTAATAATTTATAGTTTGGTTGAAATGCTTGCTAAACTTTTTGAGGCGCAAAATCGCGTTTGAAAAAAATAATTTTACGAAATACCGACCGATTTTTTTCGCGCCGGAAAACATACTTTTCCGGTAATTTTATTGACAGGGCGAAAGGCATCTAGTAGCCTCGAATTTATAAAATCAAAACTAAAAATAAGGAATTTTTTCAAATTTGAGTAACTTAAAAAGAATCGAACTTCCGCCGCAGGGCTTAAAAACCTTATTCGGTGTTCAAGACCAAAACATCAAATATCTCGAAACACTTCTCGACATCACAATCGGCGCGCGCGGCAATGAATTGCTGCTCGACGGCGACCCGAAAGACATCGGAACGGTCGAACAAATCCTAAACGATTTCTCAGACCTTTTTGACGGCGGCAACCAGTTTTCCGACAAAGAACTGCGCGACGCTTTCAAACAAATAGCCGAAGACCGCACATATTCACTCAAAGATTATTTCACCAAATCGCGCTTTAACCCGTCGGGCAAAAAACAGGTTACGGCAAAAACCGCTAACCAGCGCAAATACATCGACGCGATTTTGAAAAACGATTTGACGTTCGGCATCGGTCCCGCCGGAACGGGAAAATCTTTTCTCGCCGTCGCGCTCGCCGTCAACGCGCTTTTTCAAAAGCAGGTTTCGCGCATAATCCTGACACGCCCAGCGGTCGAAGCCGGAGAAAAACTCGGATTTCTGCCCGGCGATTTGCAGGACAAAGTTGATCCGTATCTTCGCCCGCTTTATGACGCGCTTTTCGATTTGGTTGACGGCGAGCGCGTCGCAAAAATGCTCGAAAAACGAATTATTGAAGTCGCGCCGCTAGCATTCATGCGTGGTCGGACCCTTGCGGATGCTTTTATAATTTTAGACGAAGCGCAAAACACGACCGGCGAGCAGATGAAAATGTTCTTAACGCGCATCGGTTTCGGGTCGAAAACGGTCGTAACCGGCGACATCACGCAAATTGACTTGCCGCGCGGTCAGCGCAGCGGTCTGAAAGAAGCGCAGGAAGTTTTGGGCAATCTCGAAGGCATCGAGTTTGTACGCTTTACCGACAAAGACGTTGTGCGCCATAAACTCGTGCAGTTGATTGTTAAGGCTTACGAAAGTCATACAAACGAGCGGGAAAATCAAGACGGGCAAAACAGAAATTCCTGATTGAAAACTAAAATCGAATCTTTTCAGAATGTCCGAAGTCATAAATAGCCAACGCAAAATCAAAATTGAAACCGAAGATTTTCAAGGCTTTGCCGAACAAGCGATTGAAATCGTCCCTGAAGCGAAAGGGAATTCCGCGACGATTGCTTTTATCTCCGATTGGAAAATGCGTGAATTGAATAAAACTTTTCGCGGCAAAAATTCTACGACCGACGTTCTATCATTTCCCTTTGCCGCTGCCGAATTTGAGGCGGGCGAAAACAATCTGGGCGATATTGTAATTTCGGTTGAACAAGCCAAAAGGCAGGCGAAGGAAAACAATTTGGATCTTGCGACTGAAATAAAACAATTGATTTTGCACGGCGTTCTTCATCTGTGCGGTTACGACCACGAAACCGACAACGGCAAGATGAACAAAATCGAATTAGAACTTCGTGAAAAGCTGAATATATAAATTGAAGATTACAATAGATTGAGGTCAAAATTAACCGCAGATGAACGCAGATAATTGCAGATCTTAAAACAGATAAATACGTCTTTATAAATTTTCATCTTGCTTTTATCCGTGTTCATCCGCGTTTATCTGCGGTTAATTTTTTCTTTTTCCATCTGTAAACTCTGCGCGCCCTGTGGCAAAATAACAAAATGAATCAAACAAACCGAACAGCCGACCCGTGCGTGATGGTCATTTTCGGCGCAACCGGCGATTTGACCAAACGCAAACTTTTCCCCGCACTTTACAATTTGGCGAAAGAAGGATTTTTGCCGGAGAA
>MWVV01000431.1_pt1 | contig 15301 bp, 15 predicted proteins | sample 1047281 | NCBI WGS metagenome assembly MWVV01 (sample SAMN06349986, study PRJNA376086) | soil metagenome | isolation source: PT-2 sample Antarctic (ecotone) soil | place: Antarctica | collected 2015-01-13 | reverse complement strand
GAAAGTTTTTTCTCGCGCTTCAAGGCAGAACTGGTAGAAAATGGCATCTTTGAGTCGGTCGAGCAAGCACGCTCGGAAGTTTTTAGCTATATCGAAGGCTATTACAATCGAATCAGACTGCACTCGGGTTTAGGCTACAAAAGTCCAATGGAGTTTGAGAAACAGTTAGAAATTAAAAATATAAGGAGCAGAGAGAGTTTTGTGTCCTGAAAAACTTGACCACCTCACTCTGCCCGCAGGAAACCGCCGATAAACAAGCTAAAATAAACGTCCATTGCCGTAGTCGTTTGAATAACATCTATAACAAACCTCCGGTAATATTCTAAACAGCGGATATATTTCTAAAACTGAAAATGGTAATGACGCGGTTTGCCTTCGTAAAGCGGCTCTTGACCTGTAACCGCTTTGACGGATTCCTTAAAAGCCTGTTCATTTAGTCCCTTCAGACTTACATCAATTGCGCCGCCGCGCAGATGTCTCGAAATATACATCCCTTGTTTTGTCTGATTTTCAATGGTTTGCGCCATTGCCTGTTTTATTTGCTGTGGAGATTTATTGTCGGCTTTTGCCTGTTTATAAGCATCCAAAACTTCGTTCACTGCTTTTTTGTTTTTATATTCGGAAAAATTATCGCCCGGTTTGACCGTGTAGATGTTTGACCGTTTGCCGATTTGAATTTATTTTGAAACAATGGCTTTTGAAACAATGGCAATGAATTTGCCAGTGTATTTATTTCCTTCTTTAAATAATAAAATATTTCCCGGCATACCGACATTGAAACAACTTTCCGTCGCTGCCGAAGTATCTATCAGAAAACCTTTGTCGGTTTTTTCGATAAACATTTTGAAATCAGTTCCCGAATCATTTTTTCCTGAGATAAAAGTTTTGTTTCCGACGGTTTGCCAGACGGAATTGTTTTTATCTTTTTCGACTCCGAAACTGCACTCGTTCGCGCTTTTTTCTCCGCCCCGTATAACAATGCGCGAACCGTTGATAAGAAATGCCGTCGGTTGATCATTTTCTACCGCAAGCTGTGTTTCAAAATTAAGGCTTTTAGTTTTATTGTTCCATTTAATTAAATTATTTCCGGTTGTATTTTTAGTTTCCGGGTATTTTTGCGGCGAAGCTGAAGAATTATAAAAAACGCGGCATTGTCCCGTAATTACTGGATCATCCTGTTCAAAATTTTCGTCGCTCAGTAAAATTTTATACCAGCCTGTTTGATTGAAAATCAATTCAGCTTTGCCTTCGCCCTGATTATTTAGTTTTGACAGATTGACGGCGCGCGCTTCGGAAGAATCGAGTTCAATGCGATGCAGAGTCTTCAAAGCTGTCGTTGTCCAAAAAGGAAGCGCGTCGGCAGCCGCAGAAAATCTTTGTTCTTCGGAATTATCAGGTTCGGAGAGCAGAAAATAATCCGGGTTTTTGCCTTCGCGCTCAATCGCCAAATAACCGCCGTTCGGAGTTTTCAGAGAAATGACGAGTTTCGTGCCGCGTCCGAATTTTTCAGGCGCACAGTTCGTAATCTCTCCGTATGAAGCCGTTTTAGTCGGAGTTGAGTCAATGGCTGCTTTCGCCGTGTTTGAAGAATTGGAAATGCTGATTGCGCCTTGATTTGCAGTGTCTTGATTTACTGCAACAAAACTTTCGGAACGGCACGCCGCAACATAGAGTATAAACAACAAAAAAATAAACATTTTATTCATCTTTTCACCGTAGAACTACAATTTATTATATTTCCTATAAATGCTTGAGTGCTTGCCGATTTCAATGCTCTGCTCGACACAAACTTTATTCGGGATACAATTTCGTATTCGGTAAAGATTTGGCAAAAAAGTTCCTTCCGTCAAAACAAATCAGATTTCTCTTGCTCGCGTCTACATACTCCACGCCCTTTTTTTGAATCTCGAGTTCCGTATGAATGCAGTCGCCTTTTGCGTTTGGCGGGAAAAGATACAGCAAATCGTCATAATCCTGATTGGGTTTGCTTTTTTCAATCACGCCGAAAACAGTTGATAAATCCGTCATATCTTTGGTTTTCGGCGTTTGGTAAATCGAATCATAAAGTAAAAAAGTTCTTCCTCTTCCGCCGTGCTTCCAACTCCAGCCGTTCTCTCCACCAATCACAACAAAAAGCGCAATTTTCTGCTGCGGTTTGATTTGCGCTTCAAACTTCGGTGGGAACGGGAGTTTTTTCACATCGCCGCCTTCAAATACCGCATTAGTGCGTAGATTTTGAACCGTTATCTCGACTGAATTATTTTCTAAATCCTTTTCGCCTGTTTTGCCTTCCTTTCCTTCAACAATTAATGCAATATCTCGACAACCATCGTTATTAAAATCTCCTTCGTCAAAATATTGTCTGATCTCGTTTCTGTCTTTAAGTTGTGCTAGCTTTAATCCGCCGGAGAAAGATAACCATTCGTCAAATTCTTCTCTGGTTTTTGGCTCGGGCAAGACTTCGCTCATATTTGTATTCTCTGATACTCCCAAACCTAAAGGAACTTCTGATGGCTGGCAACTTCCAACTCTATTTGCGCCTTTAGATTTTACGACATCATTTTCGATGACTTGATTAACTTTATTTTTATTTTCTTCTTTTTTACTTTCCGAAGCATAAGTAATCTGTTTATCAAGACTATTATTTGCTTGAATCGAAGAATTTTCGTCCGTTGCATTGCCAAATTTAGGTGAGAAACAAGCGACACTAACGAAAGCGAGCGTTAGAATCACGAAAGACAGTAAAAATATTTTCATCAAGTGTTTTCCTCTTTAAAACTATTATTCTGGTAACAAAATTAAAGAAAAATTTGTTTTTGTTGGAATTAGTTCTCGGGTATTATCTCCACTGAACATGGAAATGATCTTTTTCCGTAACAACTTCACCGCCATATTTATTTACTATTTGAATAAATTTTGCCCTGTCGCCGGCTTCCATATCCGAAAATCTAACATCTGCGGCGTTATTTCTCAGATGCGGAGAAATATATACACCTTTATTTATTTGTTCTTTAATTACAACCGCAATATCTTGGGCGATTTGTTTATCTGATTTTCTTTGCGCTACTGCGTTATCGTAAGCCTGTTTTATTTCCATTGCCGCATCTTTACGACGGTAGATACCTAGTTTACGGATTCTAATTTGTTTAATCATCATAAATCCTTGTTCGAGAGGCGTTCGGTTTCCGTCGGTGATAGTCAAGTTCTTTCCAGTTGCTTGATAATAATCGGCTGCTATTTTGCCAAGTCTTACAGCCACTTGCGGCGAGAGCCTAATGTCATTAACAGGCTTTAATTTTATGTGCGGAATATTTATTTCGGACTTTGGAATTTCCCCTTTGTTTGAAACCGTTCCGGCTGTCGGTGACGTTTCGAGTTGAGGTCGTTTATCACCAACAGGCTTTTGAGTTGCTGTTTGATTTTCAATTGATAACAAACCGATGTCTTTCAAAGGCTGAATCATTGCATCAACCCGCCGATTTTGGTCGCGGCGAATCAACGCTTTTAATTCATCTTCAGTTGCGGAACGATTATATTTTTTCAAAGCAGTTCGGTTTGCCAATCCAGCGTATCCGTCACGCAAATCACCGCTCGCTAAATTGCCGCCCGCTGATTTTCCTCTGCCGTTAATTCGTTGTTTTCCCGTTTCAGGATTTATAAAACCGCGATAACGCCATTCTTTCATCGTTTCGATCGTAACGCCGTTCTCTTTGAGATATTTTAGGTTTTCCGGCTTGAGCAGCAGTTCCGCCGATGTCGGCGATTGGTTATACATATCCAAATAAACTGTCGCTAAAAGCGCGTTGTTCGGGTCGAGTCCGGCTTTATTCATCGCCGCAGCATAGACATCTTTGTTTTTGTAAAGTCTGCCCAATTGAATGCGGTCGGCATCTTCCGGCGATTTTGCTTTTTGCGCTCCGCCTCGCTCATTTGAATAGGAAAAAGAACCGATATTCCATTTACCGTCGCCCGGGTCGCGGTGTCCGTAATATGACGGTCTGAAGTAACCCTCTGGAGTTCTATTGCCTTCAGCATTACCGATTAGGATTGCATAGCCCGCATTCGAGCCTTTTTCGGGCGATAGAAAATCATCGAGATTTATCTGCGCTATTTTCAAATTTCCGGTTGTTACAACTTTCGGCTGTTGATTATTAACATTCGGCTGTTCAATTTTTGGTTTGTTTTCAACTTGCGGCGGAGTTGTTTCGATTGGCTTATGCGGAACGGGCTGTGTAGGTTTATCTATCGGCGGCGTTTTCCGGTCAGTCGGCACGGATTGATTGACGCCGGTCGGAATAATCAATTTCTGACCGGGATAAATCAGATTGCGATTGCCGATTTGTTTCGGGTTGGCTCGCAGGAGGTCGCCGGCGGTGGTGTGTTTCGCCTTTGCGATTTCCGACAATGTGTCGCCCGGTTTGACCGTGTAGATGTTTGACGTTTTGCCGATTTCTATGCGCTGTCCGACGTAGATTCTGTTCGGGTTTTTTATCTGCTGGTTTTTTTGCAACAACTCCTGCAAGTTTTGTCCGGTTTTGACGGCGATTTCCGTTAATGTGTCGCCACGCTTGACAATGTATTCGTCCGTTTGCGGAACTTTATCCTGTGAGACCGATTGCTCTTTTGATAACATTTTTTGCGCCAAGTTAAGATTATTGGTTGTCTGAAAATTGAAGCCGATTTTGCTGCCGCTCATTTTTGTCCTCCAAAAAGCTTAGATTAAATCCTCATATATAGATTATCGGCAATTTACGCAAATAGTTTCCTACTTTTGTAATAAAAAGTAAATAATTTTTCGTAAACTCCAATTAAAAATCCGCGGCTCGTCGGCGAGACAAATCAGCGTTTTTGAAATTGAGGAAAAAGGCGGCACAGATTTTCGACTAGCTTCGGCGAAACTTCCAGCAAGTAATCTACCCCTTCCGGCGTATTATATTTGCCGAAGATGAAACGGATTGTGCTACGCCGATTGTTGATTGGTACAAAAGAATGAAGTCGGTAAAATAAGCACAAATACAATACTCGACAAGAGGTGCGAGCATTTTCAACTCACCAATTTCTCCGTTTTTAAGTGATTATTTACCAACTTCTGCTACTGGTTTTCTCGGATTTACCGCGCGTATGCCTGTGCCTCGAAAAAGCGGAGTGAAAACCCATTTGCTGTGATTTTCGATGCCGTAGTAAGCAATGATGGATTTGCTTTGGCTTTTACTGGCAACGCCGATAAAAGGAACTTTATCGGTTAGAATTTCGATTTCTTCTTCCGAAGCTTCTTCTAAATCTTCCGCGCTTTTGCTATTGATGATATTGACGAGTTGAATTGCGTATTGGTCGAATATCTGTTTCGGCTCCGGGCTTGACGGCAATACATCGTTGTTATAAATTTGCACGCGCCGTCCGAAATTTAGAAAGGCTTGTTTGGTCGGTTCGATAAGCTGCCACTTACCATCTTCAGAAAGCGGGTCAATCGCCGCCGATGGTCTCAGAATTTGACGTTTCTTCGTGCCTTGCGGCAAACCTTCCGTCAAATCGTCCATCGAATTGGGAAGCCTTCCCTGATAAAAAACCATATATTGCTGAATTGCCGACGCCACTTCCTCGCCGCGCCGAATCGCTTCGAGTTCCCTTTCACGTTGAACGCCCTGTTGAACGGTTGGCGCAACGGCGAGCAGCGCAATCGCAAACAGCGTCATTACACCTAACACCAAAATTAAAGACATCCCGCTTTCGGATTTCGGATTTCGGATTTCGGATTTCGGATTTGCTACCGGGTTGCGGTCTTCGCTCTTTGCTTCTTGAACTACGTAATTTGTAATTCGTAATTCGCAGTTTTCCGAACGGCGGCGGCTATTTGCTCCTAAACCGACCGCCGACCGTTGACCACTGACAGTTCTTCTAATAATTTCCATCATCATCAGCATCCTTATCCTTATTTGGAATCGGCGTTCTCGCCGGTTGTGGCGGCGGCACATAAATCGGGATATTGCTCGGAATGCCCGGAATTTCGCCTTGCGGCTGCTGATATACCGGCTGCTGAATATTAGGATTGTTCGGATTAAAACCGCCTTTGTTTGGAAAACGACCCGGACTACCTAAAATATTGTCTTGATTCTGACCCGAATCTGAACTTGAGGTTTGACCGGGCGGCGGGCGGAAAAGCGCGAGCCGATATTTAAAGCCCAAACTCACGTCTTCAAAAACCGTTTCGCCGGCGGAGATGCTTGTCAAGCGGTAACGCCCGGCGACAACGTCATTGAGTCGCGCACCGAACGGCGTTGGCTTTCCCTGCTCTTGAAAATACGCCGTGTCGTTGTTAAAACGCTGCCTGGCAATCATCCCGATATATTGAAACTGCGGTGTCGGCGGCGCCTGCACGTTCAGCGCGACTTGATTTGAATAAAGTTTGCCGCCCGGCGTGCGAACGATTATATATATCGAACCTGCACCCGCAATAAAATTTGACGGTACATCAGCCACGAGTTTTTGCGGACTGATAAAGGTCGTCGGCAATTGATTTTCGTTCAAATAAATAAGCGAATCAGGCGTGAATTTATCGCCATTGACTTCCAAACGAAAAGTTTTCGAGCCGGCATAGACGCTCTGCGGCGTAACATTGCCGACAAAAAACGGCGGAACCGGAGTCGGAGTCGCAACTGGTTCAATAATCGGCTTTGGCGGCGTCGGTGATGGCGCAACATACGGAGTCGGCGGCGGTGGCTCATAAAACGCAAAGATGTTTCTGCCCGCGTCCGGCGCGTAGAACGAACCCGGATTGTAAACAACCGGCGTGTTTATATAAATACTATTTATCTCTTCTTGGCTTGGAAGCGCGACGGTTTCCGAACTAGTGCGCGGCGTGCCGGTCGGTGTCGGCGAAGCGGTTACGGTTACGGAAACTTTGCGGCTGCCAAAAAAACTTCCGCCGAATGTATAGCCAAGCGCAAGCACAGCCATCACGCCAAGTGTGATTGCAGCAATAATTTTATTGCGTTCCGTCGGACTTTTTCCTTCAAATAATTTCATCTTCGGTTAATGCTATTGCTGAGTGCTGATTTGCGTCGGCTGAACAATCGGACGGCGAAAATAAGCCGCCATCTCCAATCTCAAACTCACAGTTTCGCCGTGCGTTTTGCCGCGCACAATTTTCGGCTGCTGATTTAGGGGAACAGTCTGCGTGAAAGTCGGGTTTTGCGCGACTTCGCCCGGATTCATCGGATTTATTTGCACTTGACTAATAGATGCTTGGGTTGCTATTGTGGTCGAATTATTTTCCTCTTTATTTTCCGCCGGCTCTAACTCAATCGCACTAATCACGACGAACTGCTCGCTGGTTTCGATTTCTCTGATAAACCGCCGCAAATTTTGGTATGAACCTTCAATCGTCGTGGTTACATAAACGCCAGGAAAAAGGCTTTGAAATTTCGCTCTGCCGCGTTCCGATTCGGTTTCTTGTCCTTTCCGGTCATCGGAAATTTCAAGCGGCGCGTAATCCGGTCCGGTCGTATTGACTAAACCGTAAGCTGAAATCAAACCGTTGATACGCTGGTAAAGCGAAGTTTTATCAAGCAACGGATTACGCAAAAATCTGGTTTCAAAATCGTTGACGCTACCGAGAAGTTTTGCAACTTGCGTTTCCGTATCGGTAATATCGCCGTATTTTCTTTTTGCTGAAGTTAATTCCGTTTCAATTCGGTCGCGCTCTAATTTGTTGGCTTCGAGTTCTTTTTTCGCCGGCAAAACAAGAAAAACAAACAATAAAATTGTCGTCAGAATCGCCAGCATTCCTAAACCGACAGTTGCAATTTCCGTCGGTCCCCACATTCCACCATAGACTTTGCGCGGACGATTTTTCGGCACAATGTCGATTCTCGGCTCTTTCTCAAAAATAATTGTTTCGTCATCGGTGAGCAGAACCGTGCGGGTTTCTTCTTCAATAACGACGGTCGAATCTCTTGTCGTGCCGTAATCGTTGACGATGATTTGCGGCTCTTCGTTTGATTCGGTCGCTTCATTCAGTTTCTGATTTTCGTCCATTATTGAGTTCCTCCTGCTTGCGTCTTTTGTGCGACATCGGAAGCGGTGGCGGGCGAATAGCCGTAGCGCGGCGTGTAAAGCAGGCGCAGAGTATATTCCGTATAAGTTATACTTTCGGTTTTTTGCAAATCCTGACCGCGCAGTTCGGCTTGGAAAATGCCGGAGCTGTTCATATTTTCAATCATCGTTATTACGCTCTTGTAATCGCGGCTCAAAACGGAGAATTCCAAATCGGCTTTCGTTTTATCGTCGTCTTGATAAACGTTTTGAACACCGATGCGCGAGACGCTGACGCCGCCCGGTAGCAAGGACTCTAAATCGGCAAACAGGCGCGACCAACCGAAAGTTTTGTTTGCTACAAGCCGGTGCGCGGCAATCAAAAGAGTTTGTTGTTCGGGCGTTAAGGATTGCTGAACGAGTGCGCCTTTGCCTTTCAAGGCTTGCAATTCCGTATTCATCTGCTCGATTTCGGCTTTGGCGATATCGTTTCTCGACGCTGCGTCACGCCAACCGGCAAACGACAGCACCGCACCCGCGACGGCAAACGCCAAAAATAAAAGAGAAACCAGATACGGCAAAGTCCGATTGCGAAAAGGTTGACTGGCAAGATTGAGTTTTGTAATCATTTTTTAGTTCAAAGTTTAAGGCTCAAGGTTTTCTGTTTTGACTTTGAACCTTAAACTTTAAACTTTGTCTGTTAGTTTAGCACGAAAAATTTAGATTGTCCTTTATGCTTTATTTGTTGTCCGCACTCTTTGATTTGTTTGAAAAACTTTTCTTTATTCTATGCTTTTACCGCTTGCTTTCACGATGGATTTAAGAGAAAAGTTGCAAAATTTAATCGCGGCGCGGCGGCAAAGGTTTGTTTGCGTCTTCGGGATTTAAATCCTGGTAAGCGCAGACGCGGTTTCTGCCCGCGCGTTTTGCGTGATAAAGAGCGGAATCCGCCATCTCGACGAGTTCAATCGGGTCGCTCGAATCTTTTGGAAAAGTTGCCACGCCGATGCTGATGGTAATGTGATAAGCGGCTGACGACTTGCCTTGACGAATAACGCTGAACTCATGATTTTCAATTTCCGCGCGGATTCTCTCCGCCGCAAATAATCCTTGGGCGAGTTCTGCGTCAAGCAGGAACGCCGCAAATTCTTCACCGCCGAAACGCGCCGCCGCGTCGCCGCTTCGCAAACTTTGCGTGATGCACAAACCGATTTCTTCCAAAGTTTTGCTGCCCGTCAGGTGTCCGTAAGTGTCGTTGACGGTTTTAAAATAATCAATATCCATCATCAATACGCAAAACACGCGCTTTTCCTGTTTCGCCCGTTCGGATTCGCGGCGCAGCTCCGAAAAAAAGGACCGGCTCGAAAGAAGTTTCGTTAAATCATCGTGCGAGAGCAGACGGCGAATCTGACGTTGATATTCGCGGTCAATTTCGTCGAGCATTTCAAAGCGCAAAATGTGTTCGCCGACGGTGATTTTATCGCCGGGCTGCAAAATTTCCTGCGCGATTGGCTGACCATTGAGCAGCGTCGCGTCACTCGAAGTCAAATCGGTCAAAACATAACTCGTCGTTTCGTTTTGAGCATTGAATATTGTGTTGATGCGAGCGTGTCGGCGCAAGATTTTCGTATCGTTGATGCGAACGTCGGCTTCGAGTGCGCGTCCCAAAATGACTTCTTCGCGTTCAAGCGGAATTGGCACGGCAAGTAAATCTCCGCTCAAAAAAACTAGAGCGGGGCGCAAATCACGAGTTTGACGCTTTGACTTTGGCATAAAAGGGAAAAAGTTTTGGACACATATTTTATGCCCGACATTACAGAATAAAACATTTTCGTAAAAATTTGCTAGATTATTTTTGTGGTATAAACTTCTGATGATTAGTGAAAACAAACGAATAAGTTTTTAGAAAGCGAAGCATTTCACGATTTTCAATTAAACATTTACTATAAAAACGAGTGAGAATTCTCATAGTCAAACTTAGCAGCATCGGCGACATCGTCCATACTTTGCCCGTGCTTGCCGCGATTCGGCGCGCAATTCCCAAAGCAGAAATCGCTTGGGCGGTCGAACGAAGCGCGGCAGAAATTCTGCGCGGAAATACGCTTGTAGATAATCTTATCGAAATTGACACGCGCTCGCTTCGCGGCGGAAAGATAATCGAAGAAATTTTACTCGACGCAAGCAAGCAATTGCGCCGGCTGCGCAGCTTTGAATTCGATGTCGCACTTGATTTTCAAGGGCTTTTAAAATCCGCGTCAATCATAAAACTTGCCAAAGCCGTGCGTCGCTACGGTTTTTCCAAACAAAATCTGCGCGAACCAGCTAGCCGTTTTCTCCTCACCAATACAATCGATGTCGAGCAAAAAACGCATATCATCCGCAAAAATCTGACGCTCGCGCAGCGGGCTTTAGAGATTTCCGTTCCCGAAAACGATTTTGAGTTTCCGATTTTTACCGACCGAACACATCGAAAAGAAGCCGAAAAAATTACCGAACAAACGGGCGAAAATTTTGCGATACTAAATCCGGCGGGTGGTTGGGCGACAAAACTCTGGCACGCGGAAAAATTCGGCGCGTTAGCCGACCAGCTTTGGGAAGAAAACAATTTAATTTCGGTCGTAACAACCGCGCCGAATGAGATTCGGTTAGCGGAAAAAGTTTTACAACGGAGCGAATCGAAAAAAGTCATTCTCGCTCAACCGAGTTTGAAAGGTTTTTATGAATTAGCAAGACGCGCAAAAATCTACATCGGCGGCGACACCGCGCCGACGCATCTGGCGGTCGCGGCTAAAACTCCGATTGTCGGCATTTTCGGTCCGACTGAATGGTGGCGCAACGGAAGCCCAAATGCCGATGACATTTGCATCGAGCGTAACGAGATTGGCTGTCGCGTGGACTGCCATCGAAGGACTTGTGCCAATTGGATTTGTATGGACATCTCGGTTGAAACGGTTTTGCAAGCGGCGCAAAAAAGATTAGAATTGACGGCGAAAATATGAAAACCGCAAAAGAAGCCTACTTAGATTTTATCAAACGTCTTACACATCTGATTAGCAAAAACCCGCAACTTATCAATACGACTTTGAGTAACATTTTTACGATACGGCTGATTGGTAACAAAACTCACGGAGATTTAGCTGAAATTGCCATTTCAGAATTCATCAACCAATATTATGGATGACTTCAAATCGCTTCACGTGGGCAAAGATTTGTTTCGCGCTAAAGAATACGAAGAAGATATTCGCATCACCAACAAAATTCACAACATAGATTTTGCAATCAGTCTAAAAGCTTACGGTGTCGGACCGCTTCAACTTTCAACGGACAAACATTTTAGGATGTTTCCGAGATTAAAAACCGAAGAGTGTCCGATTAGCGACCCCGAAAATTATTTCCGCACTTTTTGAAGATGTAGCTTTTAGCGGTTTTAGCAATGTGAATGTTTTGCCGTTGATTTATGACGAAAAAAAGAAACGCTGTAATATAATGGTTTTTGATTTTGAAAAAGCAAAAGAAAATACCGCCAAAATTTGTTTTGAAACAGGAAAACAACATCAGAAATTTAGATTTTATGACAAGTTGGACGGCTTCATTTGCGAAGTTCGTTATGGAGATAAAAAAGCAAACGCGCTCCAACGAGGCTTTTGGACGGATACCAAAAAAGAAAGTGCTTTGCAACACGGATTTACCAGCATCACGAAAGGTTGGGTTGATTATTCGGAAAATCGTTTATTGGTTGAACTGTTTGCACACGCGCTTATCACAACGCGAAACGGACACGCAAAGGCACTCGAAAATCTAAAAATTGATATTAAAGCGCCAAAAAAAAAATGTAAATGTATGACTCCATCAATGTTTCCAGATTTAATCTTCAATTTTCCTGAAACCGAGGGAGTAAAATATGCGGGTTCAAAGCTAAAGTTATTGCCTTACATTTTGCAGCTTGCCCACAAAGTTAAACCTAAAACTGTATTTGACGGTTTTGCGGGAACGACTCGCGTTTCGCAAGCCTTTGCCCAACTCGGTTACAAAGTTATCTCAAACGACATCGCCGTTTGGTCTAAAATTTTCGGTTTGTGTTATTTGAAAAACAGAGGAGATAGAAAATTTTATCAGGAAATTATTGACCAATTAAATTTTTTGCCGGAAAAAGACGGTTGGTTCACCGAAAATTATGGCGGCTTGCCGAACGGGAAAAGTTCTTCCGAAAATGATGGTTTCAAGAAACCTTGGCAAATTCATAACACGCGCAAACTCGACGCAATCCGCGAGGAAATTGATAAGTTAAATTTGGATGAAATCGAAAAGGCGGTAGTTTTGACGAGTTTGATTCTTGCGCTTGACCGCGTTGACAGCACGCTCGGACATTTTTCGTCTTACTTAAACGAATGGTCGCCGCGTTCATTTAATCGAATGAAATTGAAAGTTCCAAGACTTTTTGAATCGGAAAAGGAACACGAAGTTTTAAGCGGTGATATTTTCAAAACAATTGAAAAAGTTGATGCAGACTTAGCTTATTTTGACCCGCCTTACGGCTCGAACAACGAGAAAATGCCGCCTTCGCGCGTGCGCTATGCGGCGTATTATCATTTGTGGACGACAATTATTTTGAATGATAAACCGAAAGTTTTCGGGAAAGCCAAAAGGCGAACAGATACTTCCGACACGCTGGCGAGTTCGGCTTTTGAAGAATTTAGAAAAAGCGATTCGGGCAGATTTATGGCGGTCGAAGCAATAGAAAAACTTCTTGCCAAAACAAGTGCCAAGCACGTAATTTTGTCTTACAGTTCGAGCGGGAAAGCAACCGCCGAAGAACTTTATGAAATGCTGTCGCAATCGGGCAAGATGCTTGATTTTGTGAAAGTTGATTACAAACGCAACGTAATGGCAACGATGCGCTGGACAAATGAATGGACGCGGGAAATCGAGAAAGGAAATCAGGAACTTTTGTTTTTGATTCAAAGATAAATTCGTAAAATGAGTAGGGAAAGAGCAACATTAATTCAACGCTACCGGGTGCCGCTCGGTTTTTTGTTCGGCATCGCCTTTTTAGTTTTCGCCAAACCTGAGCCGTTGACTTTGGGAATCGGCGGCGCGATTGCTGTTGTCGGACTTTTAATTCGCGCTTGGGCATCGGGACATATTCGCAAGAATCAAACCTTAGCGGTTTCCGGTCCTTACGCATACACGCGCAATCCGCTCTACTTGGGAAGTTTTATTTTGGGTGTCGGTTTCACAATCGCGTCCGGCGTATGGTGGCTCGGACTCATTTTTATCCTCTTGTTCTTAGGCATCTATTTACCCGTGATGCGCGTCGAAGCGAAAGAATTGACCGAAATTTTCGGCGCGGAATATACAGAATATGCGAGGCTAGTTCCGCTCTTTTTTCCGCGCCCGACAACTTATAAAAAGTCCGGCGCGAATTTCGATTTCAATTTATACATGCGTTACCGCGAATATCAAGCAACTCTGGGTTTGGTTTTTGCTCTCTCGGTATTGCTGGTCAAAACGATTTTTCCTAAGCTAAATTTATGGTAATGAAAAAGCTTATCTGCTCATTTTTTATTGTTCTCAACATTTTCTGTGTTTCAATTTGCGCCCAAACCGAGCCGCAATTTCAATCATATACGGCGGGCGAAAGCCTGACTTACGAAGCTAAGTTCAGCAAGATTATCAAAGGCATCGCCATCGCAGATTTGAGTTTTGCGGTTGAACGCGCGTCGAACAATCGAGATTATCTAATCACGTCCGATGCCGTCACCAAAGGTAGCCTGCTCAAATTGTTCAAACAGCGATTTGTGCAAAAATACGAATCAATTGTTGACGGCGAAAATTTTTCCATCAGAAGAACCGTCAAGCGCGACGAGCAAGGCGACCGCGTGCGCGAGAGCGAAGCACTTTTCGATTACGCGGAGAAAAAAGTTATATACATTGAAACCGACCCGACAGATGCAGCACGTGCGCCGCGCCAGATTGCTTCGCCGATTCAGAACGACACGCAAGATTTGATTACGGCAATTTACACACTCCGCCGTTTGCCGCTCAGTGTCGGCAAAACTTTCAATCTGACGGTCAGCGATTCGGGTTTGGTTTATAAAGTTCCAGTTCGCGTAACCGCTCGCGAGCTGCAAAAATCCATTTTGGGAAAAGTTTGGTGCTTTCGCGTCGAGCCGGAAGTTTTCGGCGAAAATCGTCTAATTGAGCAAAAAGGCAGTATGATTCTTTGGATTACCGACGATTCGCGCCGCCTGCCCGTGCGTTCACAAATCAATGCCAATATCGGAAGAATCGAAGTCAAACTCAAGAAAATCGAAAGTAAATAAAAATATCAAACCACTCAAATTAAAATTGAAATTCCTACGTTGTCAGCAATTTCTCATATTCCTTTTTAACAATGAAGTAACAACGACACTCGGCAGCTTCCAAACCCGCGCGGTTGAGAATTGAGATATTTCCGCGACTGTAACTAATCAACCCGTTCTGCTGAAGATTCGTCGCCGATTTGTTGACGGCTTCGCGGCGCACGCCCAGCATCTTCGATAAACATTCCTGCGTTATTCTGAATTTATCCGCTTTCATTCGGTCGTGCATCATCAAAAGCAAGCAAATAAGGCGCTGTTCAATCAGATGAAAGCGAGTACACGCAACCGTCTGCGAGACTTGCATTAAGAGAGCATATGTGTATCGTTGAAGTAATTTCGGCAGCGAGCCGCCGCGCCCGCATTCCTTGAGAAAATCTTCGGTCTTTATTCTCAAAGCAGTTCCGTTGGATTGCACAATGACGTGATTGCTTGAGGTTTTTACGCCGAGAAACACGGGAAGACCAGCTATACCTTCATTGCCAACTAATCCGATTTCCAATAGGTTGCCTTCTGCGACTCTCGTGAGCAGCGAAATCATTCCGCTATTGGGAAAATAAACGTGGCGAATAATATTTCCGTATTCGTAGATTGTTTCGGCGTAAGTTAAAGAAATTTCCTCCAACTTTGGAAGCAGACGCGTATATTCTTTGGCGGGCAAAGCGGCGAGCAATCGGTTGGCTGATTTGATATTTTTGGACATTGGCAATCTCCTTATGTGTTGCAAAAAAGCAGACGGCACAAAAAGAAGTTAGTTAGACCAATCCCGATGTCGAATGTTGAATAGACATTATGTGAAATAAGATAATTCCTCAACATTTGTAATATCAATAGTTTGCATCGGTTGTCGAAAAGTAACTCGAAGATTGTGCAGTCCACAAGCTATTTCCATCACGACATCCGAAATATTC
>MWVV01000430.1_pt1 | contig 15303 bp, 21 predicted proteins | sample 1047281 | NCBI WGS metagenome assembly MWVV01 (sample SAMN06349986, study PRJNA376086) | soil metagenome | isolation source: PT-2 sample Antarctic (ecotone) soil | place: Antarctica | collected 2015-01-13 | reverse complement strand
ACGACCGCTGCGTCGCCCCTATCCACCTTGCCAGCGAGCACGTCTTCGGCCAGGCCCTCGAGGCGTTGTTTGAGGTTGGAGAGTTCGACCATCGGACGGCCACGACCAGCACGCCTACCTCCCTTACTAGCAGCTCGCCGGCGGGCGTCCGCATGGACCGGAGAGTGGGCATAGCAGTAATCGCTACCATCAATAGCTATACCCTTGCAACGTGCGCCCGCCGCTGTAATACCGCTACAACTAGACATAGCTACGCACCTCTCCCTAGTAGGTCGATACGCCGGCGTCCCACTTGCCGACGAGGCGGCTGCGGTGGAGCGTCCAGCGGCCCATTTCCGGGCGCATACTTCTTGCGGGTAGTGGCCGGCCTCGCTTCCGCCGGCACCCTCTCGCCGGGCGGGTAAACCCACAGTCCCTCTTCCCTCTCAGGCCTGTCCACGGCTACCGCATCTGCCCGAAGATATTGGCGTCCGACTGAGCCGCATGGAGGAGGTCAAACCGGCTCGGCGCCGCCGCCGCGAGCTGCTCGAACCGATCGCCCGCATCGACGTCAGGCTGAGCACTACCTTCGAGGATGACGACGTAGGCTTCAGCCCAATCAGGCCGGAGGTCAGCCGCCCACGAAACCACATCATCGAAGTCCTTTTGGCGTGCCGTTTGGAAGAAGAGCAAGGCGCTATCCTCTCCGGCCTCTCCTAGCCTGAGAGCCGCAGAGAGCGCATTCCTGAGTTGCTCGGCGTCGGCGCTAGCCGCAGAAAGGATGTCCTGCGCGCTGGCCTCTTTTGGAGAAAGAGCTTTCTCCGCCTCTTCAACCAAAACCTCTACGGCGGCCCGCTTCGTGACGTCCAGCTCTTCGAAAAGCGTCTTCAACCGCAGGCGCTCACCCGCAGCCCAAACCTCTTGCTCGGCGGCACGCAGCTTGTTGTAGTCACCGGGCGCTAGCGTTTCCTTCACACCACCGGACATTTCTATATCCACTTCGAGTGCTCCGAGGGATAAGGCGAATACCTCGTTGAGTATCCGCGCCTGCTGTTCTCCGAACTCGCGCTTCACATCGTCTACCGTGTGCACTTTTTACTCCTTATCGTTGATGTTCGTTTGCTCGTATCTCGTGAACCCGGCGAGCTCCTCGACGTTGCCGGCGGTGAGGTCGATACACCCATCCGCACCGACCACAACGCCGTGCATCTTGCCGGAGTCCAGCGCGACGAAGGCGACCAGAGGGACGCGCTCCTCGCCTATTACGGCCTGCCAGCCGGTGCCGGGTAGGACGGAGATAATCTCCGGCTCTTCGCCCTCATAGGTCATTAACGGCGGCTCCAGGATGTCGCTCGTGTTGATGTGCGAGCGGGTCCCTCTCGGTGCCTCCTGAGGGCCGGTTGTCGTATTTATTATCGGCATTTCTCCTCCGTTTCTCCTTCGCCTACACACTTCGTCATGTGGCCGGTTATGTCTCGCCGGGTGAGGCTGTTGAACCGCTCCGCTAGCCGTCTCGGGCTCCAGCCCGCCGATAGCCCGCCGGTGACGAGGCCGGCTTCCGAGGCCGGTAGCTTGCACACCTTGCACGTCGGACTAGCCCGCGCCCGACTCACGAAGCCCCCTCTCCGAACAGGGCCTCGGCCTTGGCCCGGTGTTCCTCACAGAGCGAGGCGTGTAGGCGCTCCATGTGGCGGTGGAAGTCGCACCACGCTTCGACGTTCTCTCTGCTCTGCTTCTCCCGATCCCGCCGAACGCTCTCTGCCCAGGCGTCCTCGATGTGTCGTTGCTCGCCGTTCGCCTTGGCGTTCGTCTCCTGGTGGCGGCGCTCGATGAACCGGTCAATCTCCCGGTCCGCCCGCTCGATATCTACTGCGTTAAACAGGTCCACGGTCCTCCTCTCATCGTTAGCAATGACGTCACTCGTGTTAGTGAGACAGTGGGCAAAAATATTCCGGGCGCCCGTACTCACGCCGCTCCTCGCTCGATGTCCAGGACCTCCAACGCAGCTGCCACCTCGTAGACTTCCGGCGGCTCATTCTCGAATGAGAAGCGGAGTATCCAGAGCAGGCCTGCTATTTGCTCCGGAGTCAGGTACGCGGCTCGTGGATGCTGGCCGAAGAGGTCCCGTACGGCGGGCAGAAGCTCGACGGCGTTCGAGCCTCCTCTAGCCAGCGGCATCATTTCGCAACTCCCATCCGCAGGCGTGCGGCGTAGGCCGCGAACTCTAGTGCGGTTTCTTCCAGCGCCCGCCCACAACGCCGCCATTCTTCGTCCGCCGCTTCGACTCTCTCGTCGTCGGGGTTGCCATGTGCGATGGCAAAGGCCCTGTGAAACTCATCGTTCAAATCCTCCATGCGGTTGAGGTACTCCATGTACTCGAACTCCTCCCACGGGACAGGCCCTGAAGGCCCGTTCTCGTCGCCGTACGCCACTAGAAGGCCACCTCCTCACCAAGTACCGCTGCCCGCGCGAACGATGCTTCCATGCCCTCGCCGATGAGCTTCCGTACCTCGCGCGCCTCTTCCTCTGTCAGCCTCCTCTTAGGTGCTGAAGAGCCATTGGCGGACACTTGGCGGCCTTCGATTTCTTCATTCCCTTCTCCCGGAGTTACCTCCTGAGTTACCCAGTTACCCGGCGTTACCCAGTTTTGGATATCACCCTCACGCGAGGGTTTCATATTGGCGTTCATGCCGTATTGTGGGTAACTAGAGGTAACTACCTCCTCCCATTGTTCGGTTTTGCAGGAGTTTTGTGTTTTTCCGAGGGTAACTCGGGTTACCCTGGAGTTACCCTCGGGTTTAGCATTGTTGTCTTTGTTGGGACCATAGTTGCTATTCTGTGGGTAACTCGAACCGTCGCCGGAGTTACCCTCGGAGAAGTTCAACCGAGGACCGCCGCCCTCCGGTCGAGGCGCATCGGCACGTAGGGTAATCCGGCGCCTGATAGGTTTGTTGCCAGTCCCTCGCTCGGGCGGGAAGCCGCGCTCCGTCAGTCGGTCGCCGAAGCCTTGTTTCTTCAGCATGAACTCCCTGCTCCGCTTGCACCACTCCTGGTACACGGGGTAGAGGTCGCGCATGAGCGTATAGGCGGCGTTGTCTTCTACGATCTCGCAGCACTCATCAAGGAATGTTCCGATTACGTCCTGCTCGCTCTGATACTCGGCGCTGGCGTCTCGCACCTTTTGAGGCTCGCCGAGACCTTCACGCCGCCACTCCAGACACCCCTCGACAGCCCACGCGAGGATACCGGGCAGCTCCTCGCGGAGCTTGTCGGCGAGATCCTTGTCCTGATCGGTGTCGGGGATGGTCACCTCGAACGGGACCACCTTTAGGCGCCGCCAGATACCCTTATCCGATCCCCGGATCGTCGGCTTGTGGTTCGTGAGCAGTACTAGCTTATGCGTCGGATCGAACTCGAAGAAGTCTTGTCGCATGTACCGCGCTCGAACTCGCTCGCGCCCGGTGAGCTGCTTTACCAGGGATTCGTTAAGCCTCACGCCTTCCTCAATCTCCGCAGACGCCACCAGGCGGCGCCCAAAGAGGTCGGCGAGTTCGGTCGGATGGTCCCGCCGCTTGACCATGAGGAGGTCTTGCGGCGCCTGCTGGCCGTAGTCTCCGAGGACTTCGAGCAGGACGTTCGTCAGGGTACTCTTACCGTTCGCGCCGGTCCCGTAGAAGATCGGCAACACTTCGGCATTGACGATGCCGGTAAGACACCAGCCAAACCACCGCTTCATAAACGCCCGCAGCTCCGGCTCGGGTAGTATTTCCTCAAGAAACCGAAGCCAGGCCGGACACCCGGCGCCCTCGCGGTACCGGACGGGTGATATCTTTGTGAGCCGGTCGCCCTGGTCGTGCGGACGCAGCTTCCCGGTTCGGAGGTCGATCGTCCCACTGGCGCAGTTAAAGAGGTACGGATCGCCGTCGAGGTCTTCACTGGCGACAGCGATCCTCGGGTCTGAGTGTGCGAGCGCGACCATACTCTCCAGGCGAGGACGCGCGGCACTGGCGATGCCATGTTTCGCGTATTTCTTGGCGGTGTCCGGGTCGGCGGCGGAGATGTTGCTAGCCTCGACCATGAATTCCAGCGGCACGGACTTTGCCCGCTCGAACCGCTTGCCGAGATCATCTCGAACGTAACGCCCGCCCCGGTACTCGCCATAACCGCCGAGGGCGGGACTGTAGACCAATTGCCCCTCGAACCGTCTCGCGAAACGAATGGCGTTTCCGAGGTCGGTTAATAGCAGCTCCATCGGCAGCCCGGGACGGCCCACCGTATCATCCCCGGCCAGGCCGTCACCCTCGACCGGCTCTTCCTTGTGCTGGCGCCCGCCGTGGATCACCTTTACCTGGTCATTTCTGCCGTTTTCCGCGAGCTTCTCGAAGATCCTCTCGTACTCGCGCTGGCCTCCGCCGCGATTGTTCGTGTACTTGTGAAACCCGAGCGCCGCGTCTCGTTCGCGTACGCCCTCGACCACGACGCGGCGATTCCCGCCTGCGTCGTACAACACGCGGCCGATGTGTAGGAGAGTGGCGGACCTGTCTACCTCGCCGCCTTCCTTGAGCTTCAGAGCCTCGCCCCGCCACACCTTGCGAGCCTCCGGGCTCAGGACTATGGGCGGCTGGCCCTCGCTGTCTTCGCTTGCCTGATGTTCGGCTCTTGGCTTCTCACTCGTGGGTAGTAGGTTGTCCAGGTCCGCCGGGCTGTAGGACCGGCCGCCGGCGAGGTCTTTTAGCGCGACCACCGGCGCGTCAGGGTACTTGTGGTTCGTGGTGTCCGGGACTCTGAGGAGCTGCGTTCGGTCGAAGCCGGACGGGTCCGCGCCGATCACGGCCGCGATTCTCTTGTTAAGGTCTTCGGCAACATCCGGCGGGATCTCGGAGTCGAGCCGCCAGTAGCAGTGATAGCGGCCAGGCGAGGACTCGACTACGGCCGTTGGCTTCAGCTCGCCGTTTGGTACTGGCGCGCCGTCGAGGTCTCCCCACAGGGAACGCACGGGGGCGGCGTTTTCCTTGATGCGTCGGGGATTCGTTAGCAGGTGCGCGCAGAAATAGACTTCCCGCCCCTCGCTGGATTTCTTGAGTGCCCAAGTCGCCGCGCTCTCCGCTGCATCGGGGTAGTTGAAGCTGTTAGAGACAATGGTCTCCTTGTCGATAACGCCCTCCGCGTCTCTCTTGCCTGTCCAGACGTGGAGTAGTCCACTCTCCCCGCCGAGGACGTGGCGCCAGAACTTCCGGATGTCCTCGGACTTGGCATTTGGTATCATCTAGCTAACTCCTTGAGAGTGGGGTTTCTGATATGGCCGGGCTGGCGTGCTCGGCCTTTTTCATGCTTGCACTACGCAAGATACAACGCCTCAAGCCTACGCCTGAAAGCCGGTAGCCGATTCTCCGGCGGCTTCTCTCCGCGCTCGATTAGCGCCGCGCGCACCTCGATTGCAACCGAAAAAGCGTCTGGTGAAATCGCCTCTACTCCGGCCTTGAGATCGGCGCGGGAGCGGGTGAGGTCGTCGCCCACAAGAGCGCCGAGGAGCTTATGCAGCTGGTCGGTTGTCGAGTCCTTGATCTCCCTCGCCAATCGCTCCCTTGGCATCTTCAGCGCCCGCTCGGGAGTTAGCAGGCTCGAATCTTTTGGGGAGTAGAAGGCCTCGACTAGCTCGCTAACGTCGATCCCGAGGGCGCCGGCGAGTTTTCGCAAGGTGCTGCCCCTCGGTTGTGGTCGCCGACCGGCCTCCAGTTCATAGATGGTTGCCGGAGAGACGCTGGCTCGTTCCGCGAGTTCTCTTTGGCTCAACCCTCTAGATGTACGAAGCGTGACTAGCTCGGACATTTCGTGCTCCTTCCTAAAACTGTGGGGATTATACCCTCGAAGTAGTTGCGTGTCAATTACGAAACTGATAGACTACGGGTGTCAAAAGAAACGGCCCCGGCGGCCAGCCAGCTACCAACTGGCGTAACCCCGAGGCCCGGCCACAAGGAGTGTGACTTGTGACAGAAACAACGATAGAGCGGGTAGCGGATGACGTCAAGGGAAGGGTCAAGGGAAGGGTCCTGCGGGGACTCGCCCTGTACCGCGCGAGAGGAGAAGAGATTGTGGCCAGGCCTGCCGGTGGATACAGCGTCCCGTCGGCCACGCACGAGGATCGCACGTACCGCGTGTGTCTCGTGTCCGGTAGGTGCGGGTGCGAGGACTCGCTTCGCGGACGGAGGACGCGAAGCGCCTGTCTGCACGTCTATGCGGCCACGCTGGCGGAGGCGAAGGGAAGGAAGGCATGAAGGAAATAACGCTGCGGCTAACGGATGAAGAGTACGAGCTGCTGGACAAGTTTCGGCGCGGTAGAGCCCGTGAGTTCGCCGTCTATGGTGAGGACGTGCTCGCCGTGGACGATGGCGGCGGGTTCACCTTTTCAGAGTCGCCGTCCTTCCCGCAAGGCGCGCCGTTGATCGCCGCCGCGCTCAACGGGCTGTTTAGAGCCGTTGAGAGCCACGGTAGCGGAGGCTAAGGGAAGGGGAGCCCGGTGAAGGAACCGATGAGGAACAACGAGCAGGTTGAGGAGAGGAGAGAGATGACTGAGGACCCCTTCGGGAGTTGTCAAGAGTGCGGCAGAGAGCTGACTGAGGACCGCTTCGGGAATTGTCCCAGGTGCGGCGTCAAACCCCGCGATGCTGAGTGGGAGGAGTACGTGGCGTCCTATGCCTATGCCTACCCTAACTACCCAGGAGAGATGCGCGATCTGTACAACGGGCTCGACGGAGCGAGGCAGGTGATAGGCCAGGCGCTCGGTGAGGGACACCCTCTATTCCGTCTCGTGGACGGCGCTCTTCGCTCCGGCGATCTAGACGAGCTGCGGGTCGCTCAGGCCGCTGACATCGGCTGGCCGTCGGGCGGCAGAGACATAGACTGAACAACTGTTCACTGAGACACCACCGGGCCGGGGCTCCTTATCGGGGCTCCGGCCTTAGTTGTGCGTCAACCTCCAATGCTGTCAGGATGCCCGGAGATCGACACACGCCGCCACCCGATAGGTAAGGGTAAGCAATATAACGGTGCTACTGGCGGTCCCGTATCGTGCGGCGTATGCCCTGCAAATATGGGTTTCGAGGTTAGCTCCTCGGTATCGAGACGTGATGAGACCAGGTTAATTTGTCACGCCGGCGTGACAGTTTCGAGGTTAGCTCCTCGGTATCGAGACAGCTAGATTTGTCGCGCCGGCGCGACAAAGTTTCGAGGGGAGCTATGTGGGAGACCTCGCGTTACGCGCAAGGTAGAATTCTACCGCCGGCGGGAAAAGTTCCGAGGGCAGCTATGTGGCGGCTCCTCAAGGTTAAAGTCTCGGATAAGGTCGCGAACGCGTTCTTGACCTCGACGTCTGGTTCAGCCCTGAGTGCGTAGGTGTACGCGGACACAGTGCCACAACACGGCGAGTTTCCGAGATTTTACGCTCTCGGCAGCTCGGTGAATAGAAGCAACCCGCCCTCTACTATCGTACTGTCCTATCGTACTGTCCCCTACTACCTTACTAAGGTATAGGCGGCACAGACTCTTGACAGATGCGCTACGAGCGGTCATGGTAGTAGAAGGAGAGGTAGCGGCTGAGAACTTCGTCCTGAACATAGGGCACCTAGTGGGACGGCAGGAGCCAGTGGTGCAACCGGCTACCCGAGACAGGTAAGGGAGGTGGCGCATGGCTCAGGCCAACGAGGGCAACATCGGCGTCGCAGCAGATGTGGTGGATGACTACGACGCGATCTGCCGGGTGTTGCAGCTGTGCACCGACGGGGAGGCCAAAGGCGACGTCGCGAAGCTGCGGGAAGCCTTCCATGCGGACGCGCGGATGTTCGGGTCCATCGCCGGAACGCGCTACGACATACCGATCGAGGAGCTTTTCGAGCTGGCGGAGAGCGAGCCCGCCGACACCGGCAACTACCGGTCGCGCATCCTCTCGGTGCAGCAGACGGGGGGAGATGCAGCGGTTGCCGTGGTGGCCGAGGAGGGCTACTGGGGGTCGCTCTCCTTCATCGACCACTTCCAGCTTGCGCGTATCGAGGGGGTATGGAAGATCGTCTGCAAGCTATTTGAACACACTGGCGGGGAGCCGCCCGAGGGGGTCTAAGCTAGCGTTTTAACCCCAATGGGCGCCTCCGTTCGCGGACTCCGCGGACTTCGCGAACGGAGGCGCCTAACCGGAGGTGGCGAAACGGCCCGTAGCTAGATGAGTTAGTTCGATACCGGAAGAAAGAGGAATAGGAGGTACTTGCATGTACGCTCGCACGCCCGAAGAGGTGCCTCGACTGTGGGCCGAAACCTTCAGCGCTGGTGACTTGGACGCCCTCGTAGCACTCTATGAGGAAGATGCAATGTTAGTCCCGCAGCCAGGAGAGGCTGTCACGGGCATTGATGGCATCCGCGAAGCATTAAGCGCGTTTCTTGCTCTGCGGCCTACGTTCAATCTCGAAGTCAGGAAGGTTTTACAAACAGGCGACCACGCGCTCTCTTTCGCCGACTGGACTCTTTCAGGGACCGGACCTGATGGCGAGCCAATAGAGATGGCTGCACAGACGTCAGACGTACTGCGTCGACAGCCTGACGGAAGCTGGCGCATCGTAATCGACAACCCTTACGGCAGTGCTCACGGATTCTGAGCTTCCGAAAATCCTCGCTCTCGGCATCTCGGTGAATAAGAGCCGGTGCGGGGCTATGCTGGGTAGCAGGCTCCGTACCTCATCGTGGGGAACTCTCGCGGGCAGCTACCGTCAGGCATCAGCGGCATGGGGCCTGTTGTTGGGCCACCGGCGTTCATTAACGTGCCCGAATCCTTGGGAGCAGGCGCAGGAGTCTTAGGTGCCGGAGGTGGCGTCTTAGGTGGTGTCGCGGGGGTCTTAGGTGCTGGCGCGGGCGGAGTCTGCGTCTTCTGTGGAGTCGTGCTGCCAGGGATCGGGTTAGTGTCTGGGTTTCCGCCTTCGCACTGCTCGACGGTTATGTCATACTCCCCCGCTGCCACGATGTCTAAGTTGTACGTACCGGGCGGCTCGTTGACGAAGGTTTCGCCGCTTCCTTCATCGGTTTTCGAAGCAAGCCCAACCGACCTGCCCTCACTTTCTATGGTGATGGACAAGGCAGGTCCGGTGCCAATCCTCTCAAGGTCTGGCGTAGTGCTCAAATCGTAGCTTACGCGGAAAGAGTCTGTAGTGGTATTGAAGGTGTCGGTCTCCTGAGCACCTGTGCCACTGAACTCATCTATCAGCTGGGCACTTGGGCAGGTCCCGGTTTGCCCCTGCGCCTGAACCTCCGTGCCTCCGAGTCCGTAGAGCCCGTAGAGGATGCCTAATGTAACAGCCAACATCACTAGACCTAGGAGTGCAGCATTCCAAGCTGTCAGTCTTGCCTCCATTAAGGGAAGCATTCTACATGACTCAGAGGCATGCCATGCTCACAACAACATCTGGGCCCCGGATCTCGGTGCGCCACTTGATGCAGTACCTAGTTTCCGAGAATGACGGGACTAGGCGATTCGAATGCGGCCGGTTGCGGGGCTTTGAGGCGAGCGGTTGCATACTCTCCTGGCTTGATCCTCGCGAGGGCGTACAAGCGCGGTATCAAGCGTGTTGCGAGAGTCGGTTGCGGAGGCCGATCCACGCCGGCTAGGTGTGCTACTCGAAACCGAAGAACCGGCGCCACCACGAGCGTCGAGGTTCGCCTGTATCATCGGCGGGTGTCCCGGTACCGGGTTCGCCCTCCGTGCGCGTCTCGCGGGCGTCTCGCGGCTCTGGCGGGCTATCTCGTGGCGCTTCTATCTCCGGGATACGCTCCAGGGCTCCGGCAAGTAGTCGACGCATCTCCGATAGCTCGCGGTCACGGGTGTCGAGGTCTTGCTCCAGGCGGCGCACCCTGTCCCGGAGCTCGTCTACCAGCTCGTCACGTGACGCGTCCCGGACTTTGTCCTCTACCGTCTCACCTATGTCCAGGTAGACGTATACTCGCCCGTCTTGCTCTTTGTGGTGCTGCAATGTGCCGCGTTGAACGCGCTTTCGGATGGCGCTCTCCGATACTCCCAAGCGCCTTGCGGCCTCCTGTATCGTGACACGTTCCCGCTCCAGTCCTGTACCCCCGTCACATCCTCTGTGCCTCTGTGTGACGGCACTCTACCAGCGTGTCACGCCCCTCGCCGCCCGTTCCGCTCACGTGAGCGGAACGGGACTACTCGGAGAGGTCTTCCAGCTCCCCGAGGTCCTCTAGCTCGTACCCCTGGATGAGGCTTCTGGGTACGAGCACACCACGTGAGAGAAGCGCGTCCCGGTCTATCGGCAGAAGGCCAACGAAGCCGCCCAAGGCTCGCTCTAGAGCATCTTCCCGGTCGCGGGCGCCGGCGACCGCCTCCAGTATCGGCGGCGGGTCCGGGCGTGGCTCGCCGTTGTGGGCCGCACGCATGCTATCGGAGAAGAACGAAAAAGCTTGGCAGAAAGCCTCTTGTCGGTCGAAGAAGTGGCGGGTGCCGTCGCGGAGCACGAAGGAGTCCATGGTGCCACGCGCCAGCTTCTCCAGGCGGCGAAGCTTATCCCGTAGAGCCATACGCGCGCCCTCCCTTCTGTCTCTCCAGGCCCGCCGCCAGCTCCTCGAGGCGCGCCTCCAGCTCGCCGGTTTCCTTTATCTTCAACTCGACCGTGACTGCCCTTAGAAGCACGTTGTAGACCTGAGAGACGACCGCTGCGTCGCCCCTATCCACCTTGCCAGCGAGCACGTCTTCGGCCAGGCCCTCGAGGCGTTGTTTGAGGTTGGAGAGTTCGACCATCGGACGGCCACGACCAGCACGCCTACCTCCCTTACTAGCAGCTCGCCGGCGGGCGTCCGCATGGACCGGAGAGTGGGCATAGCAGTAATCGCTACCATCAATAGCTATACCCTTGCAACGTGCGCCCGCCGCTGTAATACCGCTACAACTAGACATAGCTACGCACCTCTCCCTAGTAGGTCGATACGCCGGCGTCCCACTTGCCGACGAGGCGGCTGCGGTGGAGCGTCCAGCGGCCCATTTCCGGGCGCATACTTCTTGCGGGTAGTGGCCGGCCTCGCTTCCGCCGGCACCCTCTCGCCGGGCGGGTAAACCCACAGTCCCTCTTCCCTCTCAGGCCTGTCCACGGCTACCGCATCTGCCCGAAGATATTGGCGTCCGACTGAGCCGCATGGAGGAGGTCAAACCGGCTCGGCGCCGCCGCCGCGAGCTGCTCGAACCGATCGCCCGCATCGACGTCAGGCTGAGCACTACCTTCGAGGATGACGACGTAGGCTTCAGCCCAATCAGGCCGGAGGTCAGCCGCCCACGAAACCACATCATCGAAGTCCTTTTGGCGTGCCGTTTGGAAGAAGAGCAAGGCGCTATCCTCTCCGGCCTCTCCTAGCCTGAGAGCCGCAGAGAGCGCATTCCTGAGTTGCTCGGCGTCGGCGCTAGCCGCAGAAAGGATGTCCTGCGCGCTGGCCTCTTTTGGAGAAAGAGCTTTCTCCGCCTCTTCAACCAAAACCTCTACGGCGGCCCGCTTCGTGACGTCCAGCTCTTCGAAAAGCGTCTTCAACCGCAGGCGCTCACCCGCAGCCCAAACCTCTTGCTCGGCGGCACGCAGCTTGTTGTAGTCACCGGGCGCTAGCGTTTCCTTCACACCACCGGACATTTCTATATCCACTTCGAGTGCTCCGAGGGATAAGGCGAATACCTCGTTGAGTATCCGCGCCTGCTGTTCTCCGAACTCGCGCTTCACATCGTCTACCGTGTGCACTTTTTACTCCTTATCGTTGATGTTCGTTTGCTCGTATCTCGTGAACCCGGCGAGCTCCTCGACGTTGCCGGCGGTGAGGTCGATACACCCATCCGCACCGACCACAACGCCGTGCATCTTGCCGGAGTCCAGCGCGACGAAGGCGACCAGAGGGACGCGCTCCTCGCCTATTACGGCCTGCCAGCCGGTGCCGGGTAGGACGGAGATAATCTCCGGCTCTTCGCCCTCATAGGTCATTAACGGCGGCTCCAGGATGTCGCTCGTGTTGATGTGCGAGCGGGTCCCTCTCGGTGCCTCCTGAGGGCCGGTTGTCGTATTTATTATCGGCATTTCTCCTCCGTTTCTCCTTCGCCTACACACTTCGTCATGTGGCCGGTTATGTCTCGCCGGGTGAGGCTGTTGAACCGCTCCGCTAGCCGTCTCGGGCTCCAGCCCGCCGATAGCCCGCCGGTGACGAGGCCGGCTTCCGAGGCCGGTAGCTTGCACACCTTGCACGTCGGACTAGCCCGCGCCCGACTCACGAAGCCCCCTCTCCGAACAGGGCCTCGGCCTTGGCCCGGTGTTCCTCACAGAGCGAGGCGTGTAGGCGCTCCATGTGGCGGTGGAAGTCGCACCACGCTTCGACGTTCTCTCTGCTCTGCTTCTCCCGATCCCGCCGAACGCTCTCTGCCCAGGCGTCCTCGATGTGTCGTTGCTCGCCGTTCGCCTTGGCGTTCGTCTCCTGGTGGCGGCGCTCGATGAACCGGTCAATCTCCCGGTCCGCCCGCTCGATATCTACTGCGTTAAACAGGTCCACGGTCCTCCTCTCATCGTTAGCAATGACGTCACTCGTGTTAGTGAGACAGTGGGCAAAAATATTCCGGGCGCCCGTACTCACGCCGCTCCTCGCTCGATGTCCAGGACCTCCAACGCAGCTGCCACCTCGTAGACTTCCGGCGGCTCATTCTCGAATGAGAAGCGGAGTATCCAGAGCAGGCCTGCTATTTGCTCCGGAGTCAGGTACGCGGCTCGTGGATGCTGGCCGAAGAGGTCCCGTACGGCGGGCAGAAGCTCGACGGCGTTCGAGCCTCCTCTAGCCAGCGGCATCATTTCGCAACTCCCATCCGCAGGCGTGCGGCGTAGGCCGCGAACTCTAGTGCGGTTTCTTCCAGCGCCCGCCCACAACGCCGCCATTCTTCGTCCGCCGCTTCGACTCTCTCGTCGTCGGGGTTGCCATGTGCGATGGCAAAGGCCCTGTGAAACTCATCGTTCAAATCCTCCATGCGGTTGAGGTACTCCATGTACTCGAACTCCTCCCACGGGACAGGCCCTGAAGGCCCGTTCTCGTCGCCGTACGCCACTAGAAGGCCACCTCCTCACCAAGTACCGCTGCCCGCGCGAACGATGCTTCCATGCCCTCGCCGATGAGCTTCCGTACCTCGCGCGCCTCTTCCTCTGTCAGCCTCCTCTTAGGTGCTGAAGAGCCATTGGCGGACACTTGGCGGCCTTCGATTTCTTCATTCCCTTCTCCCGGAGTTACCTCCTGAGTTACCCAGTTACCCGGCGTTACCCAGTTTTGGATATCACCCTCACGCGAGGGTTTCATATTGGCGTTCATGCCGTATTGTGGGTAACTAGAGGTAACTACCTCCTCCCATTGTTCGGTTTTGCAGGAGTTTTGTGTTTTTCCGAGGGTAACTCGGGTTACCCTGGAGTTACCCTCGGGTTTAGCATTGTTGTCTTTGTTGGGACCATAGTTGCTATTCTGTGGGTAACTCGAACCGTCGCCGGAGTTACCCTCGGAGAAGTTCAACCGAGGACCGCCGCCCTCCGGTCGAGGCGCATCGGCACGTAGGGTAATCCGGCGCCTGATAGGTTTGTTGCCAGTCCCTCGCTCGGGCGGGAAGCCGCGCTCCGTCAGTCGGTCGCCGAAGCCTTGTTTCTTCAGCATGAACTCCCTGCTCCGCTTGCACCACTCCTGGTACACGGGGTAGAGGTCGCGCATGAGCGTATAGGCGGCGTTGTCTTCTACGATCTCGCAGCACTCATCAAGGAATGTTCCGATTACGTCCTGCTCGCTCTGATACTCGGCGCTGGCGTCTCGCACCTTTTGAGGCTCGCCGAGACCTTCACGCCGCCACTCCAGACACCCCTCGACAGCCCACGCGAGGATACCGGGCAGCTCCTCGCGGAGCTTGTCGGCGAGATCCTTGTCCTGATCGGTGTCGGGGATGGTCACCTCGAACGGGACCACCTTTAGGCGCCGCCAGATACCCTTATCCGATCCCCGGATCGTCGGCTTGTGGTTCGTGAGCAGTACTAGCTTATGCGTCGGATCGAACTCGAAGAAGTCTTGTCGCATGTACCGCGCTCGAACTCGCTCGCGCCCGGTGAGCTGCTTTACCAGGGATTCGTTAAGCCTCACGCCTTCCTCAATCTCCGCAGACGCCACCAGGCGGCGCCCAAAGAGGTCGGCGAGTTCGGTCGGATGGTCCCGCCGCTTGACCATGAGGAGGTCTTGCGGCGCCTGCTGGCCGTAGTCTCCGAGGACTTCGAGCAGGACGTTCGTCAGGGTACTCTTACCGTTCGCGCCGGTCCCGTAGAAGATCGGCAACACTTCGGCATTGACGATGCCGGTAAGACACCAGCCAAACCACCGCTTCATAAACGCCCGCAGCTCCGGCTCGGGTAGTATTTCCTCAAGAAACCGAAGCCAGGCCGGACACCCGGCGCCCTCGCGGTACCGGACGGGTGATATCTTTGTGAGCCGGTCGCCCTGGTCGTGCGGACGCAGCTTCCCGGTTCGGAGGTCGATCGTCCCACTGGCGCAGTTAAAGAGGTACGGATCGCCGTCGAGGTCTTCACTGGCGACAGCGATCCTCGGGTCTGAGTGTGCGAGCGCGACCATACTCTCCAGGCGAGGACGCGCGGCACTGGCGATGCCATGTTTCGCGTATTTCTTGGCGGTGTCCGGGTCGGCGGCGGAGATGTTGCTAGCCTCGACCATGAATTCCAGCGGCACGGACTTTGCCCGCTCGAACCGCTTGCCGAGATCATCTCGAACGTAACGCCCGCCCCGGTACTCGCCATAACCGCCGAGGGCGGGACTGTAGACCAATTGCCCCTCGAACCGTCTCGCGAAACGAATGGCGTTTCCGAGGTCGGTTAATAGCAGCTCCATCGGCAGCCCGGGACGGCCCACCGTATCATCCCCGGCCAGGCCGTCACCCTCGACCGGCTCTTCCTTGTGCTGGCGCCCGCCGTGGATCACCTTTACCTGGTCATTTCTGCCGTTTTCCGCGAGCTTCTCGAAGATCCTCTCGTACTCGCGCTGGCCTCCGCCGCGATTGTTCGTGTACTTGTGAAACCCGAGCGCCGCGTCTCGTTCGCGTACGCCCTCGACCACGACGCGGCGATTCCCGCCTGCGTCGTACAACACGCGGCCGATGTGTAGGAGAGTGGCGGACCTGTCTACCTCGCCGCCTTCCTTGAGCTTCAGAGCCTCGCCCCGCCACACCTTGCGAGCCTCCGGGCTCAGGACTATGGGCGGCTGGCCCTCGCTGTCTTCGCTTGCCTG
>MWVV01000429.1_pt1 | contig 15314 bp, 12 predicted proteins | sample 1047281 | NCBI WGS metagenome assembly MWVV01 (sample SAMN06349986, study PRJNA376086) | soil metagenome | isolation source: PT-2 sample Antarctic (ecotone) soil | place: Antarctica | collected 2015-01-13 | reverse complement strand
GAATTTCGCTCGAAGTTTTAAAACGATTTGCGAATAAAATACCGATTTTAGGCGTTTGTTTAGGACATCAGGCGATTGGACAGATGTTTGGCGGCAAAGTCGTCCGCGCGCCTGAACCGGTTCACGGAAAGCCTGTGAAAATACAGCACGACGGGAAAACAATCTTTGCTGGGGTGGAAAATAATTTCAGCGCCGGACGCTATCATTCTTTGATTGTCGAGCGCGATTCATTTCCTGAATGCCTAGAAATTTCCGCCGCTTCGCCCGACGGTTTGATTATGGGTTTGCGCCACAAATTTTACAAAATAGAAGGCGTTCAGTTTCATCCCGAATCAATTTTGACGACCCAGGGGAAAAAACTTTTGCAAAATTTTATCTTAATGTAAGATACAAAACTTTAAGTCTTTTTCCTCTTAGCAAAAATATTCAATTGGATAATTTTCCAATTTTCAATTTTTAATTTCTTCAAATATGTTTTCCTGGCTTTACGGCGGAATTACCGGCGCGCGAAATTTGCTGTATGAAAAAGGCGTTTTCAAATCCGTTTCGCTCGGAGTTCCCGTCATCAGCATCGGAAACATTACGGTTGGCGGAACCGGAAAAACTCCGCTGGTGGCTTTAGCGGCTCAAATTTTAGCCGAAAATGGTGAAAAGGTGTGCATCCTTTCGCGTGGTTACGGGCGCGTCAATTCGCGAACACGAGTTGTTGTTTCGGACGGGGAAAATATTCTGGCAGACGCCGCTAAAACCGGCGATGAACCGTTTGAACTCGCCGCTAAATTGCGCGAAAAAGCGATTCTAGTCGCTGATCCCAATCGCGCGGCGGCTGGGCTTTGGGCGCGTGAAACATTTGCGGTGACAGTTTTTGTACTTGACGACGCTTTTCAACATTTGCTCGTTAAACGCGACTTAGACATTGTAACTATTGACGCGACAAATCCTTTTGGAAACGGTAAAACGCTTCCTTTCGGCATTTTGCGCGAACCGCTCAAAAATTTAATCCGGGCTGACGCGATTGTTCTAACCAGAGCAAATTTAACGGATAAAAACCGTATTGCGGAACTGAAATCACAAATTTTAAAAATAAACGCGCATTGCGAAATTTTTGTTGCTGAAAATAGAATCGGGCGAATTATTAACTTAAAAGACTTTTACGCAAATTTGGATGATCCACAAAGACAGGTAGCCGACTACCGATTACCGCCCGCCGAACCCTGTTTGGCTTTCTGCGCTTTGGGCAATCCGCACAGTTTTTTCGCGCAGCTGCGCGACGAAAAAATTTCAATAGCGGCGGAGAAAATATTCGCCGACCATCATTTTTATACGCAGGCTGATGTTTCAAAACTAGAAGCCGAAGCATTCAGAAAAGAGGCGAAATGCCTGCTGACAACTGCTAAAGACGCGTCTAAACTTAAAAAATTAAATTTCATTCTGCCCTGTTTTGTGGTAGAGAGTGAAATGGTTTTTGACCTTCAGGCTGAATTTTCCAGCCTAATACTGTCTGTTCTGAAAGACAAAAAAAGAGCGCCGTAGAAACTATGTTAAAGCGGGCAAAACTTAAGTTAGCGGTTTCATTCATAAATGCATATAATTAAAATACTCGAACAGGTTTTATCTGAATATTTATACTTTGGAAATTATAAAAATCCGAAAGAAACTTAAAAACAGCTTCTCGCATCAAACTTTTCAGCAATCAATAATTACCAATTTTTTAAGTTTATTTGTAGGAAAACAAAAATGAAAAATATCCGATCCGTAATTTTCTTAATCGCATTTTTAGCTTTATCCATTGTTCCGGCTTTGGCGCAGGAAACCGAACAAAAGGTAGTTGATGAAGTCGTCGCGCAGGTTAATGACGGCGTGATTACGCTCTCGCAGGTTAATCGTGAGCTGAAGCAATCGGTCGATTCGTTTGTCCAGGAAACAAAAAAGCCGCGCGAGCAGGTGCAGGCTGAAGTTGAGGCGAAAAAGGGCGAAATGATCGCTAATATTATTAACGAAGAACTATTGATTCAGAAAGGCAAGGAAATGGGCGTTGAGACGGATGTTGAAGCGCAAATCAATCAGCGCTTTTTGAACATTATGAAGCAGGAAAATCTGAAATCTCTCGACGCGCTGTATCAGGAAATGGAAAAGGGCGGGGTGGATTCTTCGGCGATCCGCGAAATGTGGCGGAAAGAAATAACTAGAGACCTTGTTTTACAGCGCGAAGTCGATTCAAAAGTTTACTTTGGCTTGTCTGCCGGCGAGGTAAAAAGTTATTTCGAAGCTAATAAAGCGAAATTTACCAAGCCGGAAACCGTTTCAATCAGCGAAATCTTTTTGGGTTTTGCCGGACGCGACCCGGAAGTGGTGAAGGAAAAAGCCAAACAGCTCGTCGTTCAGGCGCGCGGCGGAGCGGACTTTACAAAGCTCGCGGTCGAGAATTCAGACCGTCAGGACGTCAAGGAAACCAAAGGGAAAATCGGCACTTTCAATATCAAAGAGTTAGATGAAAGATTTGCCAAGCCGCTGCAAAACGTTAAAGTAAACGGCATCAGCGAACCGATTGAAATAGACGAAGGCATCGAAATTTTGCGGGTTGATGCTAAACAAACTGCCGGTAATGAATCGTTTTTTGACGAAAACCAAGTGCGAAAAGCATTGACAGTTGAAAAAATGCCTGAGGCGCGAAAAAAATATATGGCGACTCTTCGCGCGGACTCTTATATAAAAATCAATGAAGCCTACCGTCCGATGGTTGCGCCGAGCCTTTTTATAGAAGAGAGAAAAGTAGAAACGAAAAAAGGTAAATAACAAAAAATCTATTGAAAAATGGAAAATAGAAAAATGGAAAATTAAGACTTAATTTTCCATTTTCTATTTTTTACTGAAATTATGCGTCTTGATTTATATCTCAAAGCCACACGTTTGATCGCACGGCGCGCCTTAGCGCAAAAATTTTGCGATGCGGGGTTGATCAGTGTGAATAATTCAGCGGCGAAATCTTCCCGTGAAATAAAGACGGGCGATGAAATCAGGATCAAAAAAGGAAATCGGCTGACGACAGTTTCCGTCCTGCAGGTTCCCGAAAAAAAACAAGTTTCAAGGCAGGACGCGGTTAATCTTTATCAAATAATTTCTGAAGAAATTTTGCAGGAAGACGCGCCGTTTGAAATTGAATTGACGTCTGATGAAGACGAATGAGCGCGAATGTTTGTAGTTATTTCGCGCTTGTCAGCTTTTGTCTTTTCTCATCTGCGGTTTTAACAAAAACAAGCCGATCAGGTAAAAAACGAGCGTAAAAAATTGAATGTAGCCCGTTCCGCTTGAGTATCGAGGCAAATCCAGAAGCCACGTAAACATTTCCTTTGAAGGATTCTGGAAAATTCCCTGAAGCCAATTTTCGCTTGTCGGTGCCGTCAAATTCGCCAAAATCAGATATTTGACGACAAACGCCAGACCAAACAAACCGCCCAGGCTTTGAAGTAGTTTTTTAACGTCAAAATCGGCAAACAAATTATTCCAGAGCGTCCAGAAAAAACAAAAAGCCAGAGTCCAGAACGGCAGACCGCTTTCCGGCAAAAGCGAGTTAAAAATTTGCGCGGACGCGGCGAAAAGCGCGAACAAAACGCAGGCGTGAGATAAATTCGTCAAGCCGGAAAAACTTTCGGAAAACCAGCCTTCTAATATAATTAGATTGGCGCGAAAAAAAAGAATTAAAAGGACGCTGGCAAAAATCAGACAAACGAGCGGCGGTTTCAAAAACAAAAAAGCGCCCGCTTCCGCGCTCAGACGCAAACCACCGAGCAAAGCGACGGTCAGGAAAATAAAAGGCAGAAACAAGTAGTTGCGAATCGCCGCCTGCTGATTTGTTTTTTGCGTAATGTCGTTATTTGTAAGTTTTTTATACGCGTTTGACAACTCAATTTGTTTTTCGCTCGATTCTTCCAGCAACACGCCCTCAACTATTGGCAAAACGTCTGAATCATCCGCTTTAAGTTTTGAACTTTGAACTTTGAACTTTGAACTTTCGATTTCAGACATAAATTATTTTCTTTCACGCAAAACTTTGAGCGGGTTAAAATCATCTGCGGTAATTTTTAAGCCTTCTTCAAGTTCATTTTTTAATTCAGCGGGCGTTTTCATTTGCAGATTGGCGTCAGCGGATTTGAAATTTTTATCAAGCGCGATGACGATGCCCGTTTGCTCCAATCCTTTTTGGAAAAGAGCGTCGTCGCTGGAGAATTTGCCAAATCCCTGTCGATAAAAGCTATAGGCGATTAAAAACTGCGTTCGCGCATCACGTTTTTCTGGGTCTGCTTTTTCAAATTTATCACGCGCCGCGACAAAATTATTTTTCTGAAAATCATCCAAACCTTCTCGGAATTTTGTCTCGTCAATTTCGTAAATTCCGATGGCTACCTGCGTTTTAGCGGCGACGTTTTCGATAGTCGTCTGCGCTTTGGTTGAAACTTCCTCCAGATTTTTCGGCGCCGTCCAGTAAAGCCAGATGATAAAAATCGTATAGAACGCGGTAAAAATTATGCCTAGAATTTGAATGTGATCTTTTTTCATTTTTATAAATTTACAAATTTAGTTTGGGATAAGCTTTTGATGATGTCAAACAAATTCATTTTCTGTCGCTGGTGAGTTATGATGTGCAAAATGCCAAATCTTTACTAAGCAAAAACTTTTTGAACAATTCTCGACAAAAGATATGCGTTATGCTAAATCTAAACCACTTAACGAGGAAACTTTAATGAAACGTATAATCATTTTGATAACATTTGTATTACTGGCTTTTTTTACTTCAAACGCGCAAATTCCAACGGCTGAATGGATTCGCGTGCAGAGCGACAACGGCGAATTTTCAATTGAGGTTCCGGCTGAATACGAATTTTTCGCTGACAAAGACGGCTTTTCGGTTTCTTTTAATTCGGATACTTATCCTCTCCGGGAAATGAACGTGCTCAATGGTATTCACGAAAAAACTTTGATCAGTTTTGAAAGTTACAAAGCAGACAAAAGGGCGTTAGACATAATCCGTGAGCGTGATAGCAGACAGGCGGAAGAATCTTCGGAAATTAAGCGCGAAGGTTACCGTGTCAAACAGATTGTCTCTAGAAACAAGGACAGTTACAGCGTCAGGCAATATTTCAACTCGAAAGATTACATTTATATTTTGACTGCCGCGTCTCGTGAAGGCGAAACGCCGACGCTTAAAAGATTTCTTGATTCAGTGATTTTCAAGCCGTCCGGCGAGAAAACAATCCAAACTACGGCGCTCGATTCAAAGCTCAAGACAATTTCGTTTTCCGCCTTAAAACCGACACCGATTGAAGTTGAAACTAGCTCCAAGCCGTCGCAAACGCCAAACGATACAGTCAATAATGCTGTAATTACGCCGGCGCCAAAAGATGAAAACATTCTACCGCTCGCTATCTTATACAAACCGCTTCCTTCTTTCACAGACGCGGCGCGGATGCAGCGTGAACAAGGAATCATTCGGCTGCGCCTCGGTTTTTCGCAGGCTGGTTATATTTCAAAAATCGCAGTTGTCAGTTCGATAAAAGAAGGATTGCTCAGACAAGCGATTTTTGCCGCTTTGAGAATTAAATTTCTGCCGCCGGAAAAAGACGGCAAACCGCAAACCGTTACTAAACTGGTTGAATATAGTTTCGCTGTTTATTAAAAAATAACATATGAAAATCAAAATTTTACTTGGTCTGGCGACAATTTTAAGTTTGTCGTTTTCGATATTCGCGCAAACTTTAACGATAGATCTGGTGATTATCAACGCGAAAGTCCGCACGATGGACAACGCGAAACAGAACGCCGAAGCCGTCGCCGTGATAGGCAATAAAATCATCGCGGTTGGTACAAACGCCGAAATTCGCGCTTTCATCAGCGTGAACACAAAGACGATTGACGCGAAAGGAAAACTGGTTATTCCGGGTTTTAACGACAGTCACGTGCATTTTATGGAAGGCGGATTTCAGCTTTCGGCGGTTGATCTGCGCGACGCCAAATCGCCCGAAGAATTTGTTCGCCGGATCAAAGATTTTGCCGCAAAACTGCCGAAAGGACGCTGGATTTTGGGCGGCAAATGGGATCACGAAAACTGGACGCCGAATAATTTGCCAACCAAAGAATTGATCGATGCCGCAACTCCTGACAACCCGGTGTTTATTGATCGACTGGACGGACATATGGCGCTGGCGAACTCTCTGGCATTAAAACTGGCGAGCGTCACGAAGGACACAAAGGAAGTTGAAGGCGGCTTGATAGTTCGCGATGCGGGCGGCAACCCAACGGGCGTTTTGAAAGATGCAGCGATGAATTACGTCAACAAGGTAATTCCCGAATCTACGTTTGAGCAAAAGCTCGAAGCCGCGCAAGCCGCCACCGATTATGCCGCGAGTTTGGGGGTGACGAGCGTGCAGGATATGTCTGCCGGAACGGATGTCGGCGTTTATCAGGAATTAATGCGGCGGGGGAAATTGAAAACTCGCATCTACGCCGTTTCGCCGCTGTCCGATTGGCAGAGATGGGGGAAAGCGGGCGTTCGCGCCGCGTTTGGTGATGAAATGCTGCGGATCGGCGGTCTGAAAGGTTATTCGGACGGAAGTTTGGGTTCAACTACCGCTTGGTTTTTTGAGCCTTATTTAGATGATCCGAAATCAACCGGTTTGCCATCCGACGAAATCCCGAAATTGTATGAAAACATTTCAAATGCCGATAAAGCGGGCTTGCAGATTATGATTCACGCCATCGGCGATAAAGCGAACGACACCGTGCTTTCGGCTTATGAGCGAGCGGCGCGCGAAAACGGTTCGCGTGACCGCCGGTTTCGCATCGAGCACGCACAACATCTCAGAATTGAAGACATCAAGCGTTTCGGCGCGGGGAAAGTCGTCGCTTCGATGCAGCCCTTCCACTTAATGGACGACGGACGCTGGGCTTTTAAACGGCTCGATGAAAAACGCCTGAAAGGAACATACGCTTTCCGTTCGCTGCTCGACAGCGGAGCAAGTCTCGCTTTCGGCACTGATTGGGCTGTCGCGCCGCTGAATCCCATTTTGGGCGTTTACGCCGCCGTGACGCGCCGCACGCTTGACGACAAAAACCCGAACGGCTGGTTTCCTGAACAAAAAATTTCCGTCGAAGAAACTGTCCGCGCATATACTTCCGGTTCGGCTTACGCTGAGTTTCAGGAAAACGTTAAAGGCACAATCACCGTTGGCAAATTGGCTGATTTTATAATTTTATCAGACGATATTTTTATGATGAACCCAAATGACATCCGGCAGACAAAAGTTTTAACAACTGTAATGGACGGAAAAATCATCTATGAAAATGACCGTCGTTAAAAGCGGCAGTGTTTATTCTGAACATTTTATTATCGGTATTTGTTTAACATCTGTTATCATTTCAGTATAATCCATAGGAGATAATTCGTTTATGAAAAAGTTTTTAGGCTTAACAATTTTAATTTTAGCTTTCGCGGGCATTAGTTCCGCGCAGGACGCGCCGAAGACTGGGGAGAAAAAATCAGCTGAAGGTGAGCACGCTCATATGAGTAAAATAACTGGAAGAAAACCTTTTGAATATGACAACGCGACAGTTGCCGATGCGAATGGCGTTCTCAAACGCGGCGCGGGAATCGGCACAGCTAAAAAAGTTTCGCTTGCCAAAGCAATGAAAGAGCCGAATAAGTATGAAGGCAAAGCTGTTCTTGTCGAAGGCGTGATCGTCCGTTCGTGCAAAGCGGAAGGCTGCTGGATGGAGCTTGCGCCCGCCGCAAATGCCAGCAGCATGCGCGTCAAATTCAAGAACCACGCCTTTTTTATCCCGCTTGACGCCGCCGGAATGAAGGCGAAAGTTGAAGGAATGATCAGCGTCAAAACTTTGACCAAAGCCGAAGTTGACCATCTAATTAATGAAGACGGCGCGAAATTTGAAAATCGCAACGCAAACAGAACTGTGACGAAAATTTCCTTCGAAGCGACAGGCGTTGAATTAACGAAGAAATAATTAAACAAAATTACTAAAAAAAGAAGGATAGTATTCAAACATTGAATACTATCCTTCTTTTTTTATACAAATCAATAAATTACATCGAAGGAATTTTGATTTCGCGTCCCGTTGATAATGATGAAGTTGGGAATAAGCCGTTATATTTCGCCAGTTCAATCGCCGAAACGCCTTCACGAGCGGCGATTTTCGCTACCGTGTCGCCGGCTTTAGCTTTGACAACGCGCACACCTTTGGTGGTTGGCATAATCATCGGCGTATTCGGTCGCACATAACTGGTTTTCTTTACGTTATTACCGTTCGGCACGATGATTTTCCCCTTCGGAGCTTTTGCGCCGACGTTTGCCGCTTGCAGTTGCTCAACGCTGACGCCGGTTCGATTGGCGATATTCTGCCAGCTTTCTCCAACTGCCGTCCTTGTAATACTTGCTACGTTACGGTTGGCGGCGGGAAGTTTCTTAAATACCGCGACGACATCGTTTGATTTCCCGGCTGGAACATTGACGATGTATGGCTCCGGCGGCGAAACATTCGAGCGGAGTTCCGGATTTAGGTAGCGCAGATATTCAACGCTGGTGTCCGAAGCCTGCGCCAGAAGACTCAAATTTGTTGAAGCCGGAACGCGAATTCGATCATACAGAAGCGGCGCGGCGGGGCGAACGTGTCCGAAACCGTACTGATTCGGGTTGTTGGCGATTAAAACCACCGCCAGAATATTCGGCACGTAATCGCGTGTTTCCCTCGGCAGATACGGGTAAGCAATCCAGAAATTGGCGACACCGGCTTTGCGAATCGCCCGGTCAACATTGCCTTCGCCCGAATTGTAGCCTGCCAGCGCTAATTCCCAATTTCCGTTATAACGATTAGCGAGGAATTTTAAGAACTGCGCGGAGGCGCGGGTAGCTTTTTCAAAACTATTTCTTTCGTCAAGCTGCGGCGTGCGGCGGAGCCCGTAGCGCGCGCCGGTTCCGGGAATAAATTGCCAGAGTCCCGAAGCTGAAGCCCACGAAAGAGCCGAAGGTTTCCACGCACTTTCAACTTGCGCCAGCCACGCGACGTTTTCAGGCACGCCTTCTTCGCGGAAAATTCGCCGCGCCATCCGCATAAACATCCCCGAACGGTACAGTCCGGTTTCCATCGTACCGCGTCCGCGTCCCTGATAGTAATTAACAAATCCCTGGATTTTCGGGTGAACCTGAAAGCTGAAACCGAGCGATTTATTCGAGACGGCGTATTGAATATATTGATATTGCTGCTGGGCGACCGGGTTGTTTTCGACCTGCTGTTCCTCGGGCGTTAATTCGAGTTTCGCCAGATCATCAAGCGGCGAGACTTCAAATTTCTGCTCGGAAAACCCCTGCAGAATTTCGGAACCGGTGCCTGCTTTCGGTATCAGCAAAGCGTTATCGCCCGTCGGCGCGGTGGCGGTTGGAGCCGTCTGGACGAGTTTAGCGATCTTATCAGCTAAATCATTCTCGATGTTCCAGTTACACGTCGCCGAAAGACTTCTGATTTGCGGCTGCTGTTTGGCGGGAAACTCCATCCGGTAGATTGTTTCCGTCAACTGACTGTAACACTCGCGTAATTTTTGGTTGCTCTGAACATTAACACCCGACATCAGAAAAACTTCGACTGATTTATCGAAATCCTCCCGCGCCGCCGACCGCCGGTTTTCCTGCAAGTTGTTTAACCCGTGCTTAAAATGTTTGCCCGCGTCGTCTGTAATTAAAAAAACACGCGCTTCGGCTTGCTGGGCTAAATCGGTTTTTGAACCGTTGCCTCCGCCCGTGCCCGTTCCGGTAATTTGTCCGAAAACGATTGAATTAGATAAAATAATTAAAAATGCAGCACTATAAAAAATCTTAAAAATATGTAATTTATTCAATTTCGTCTATACTCCTTTATATAAATGTATAAAATTATTTCAGGGTTAGGGCGAATTCTATAACGACCTAAGAAACGGCTTCGGTTAATTATTTAACGCCGGAAGCATCAGAAAAGTTGCGTTTTATCGCTTGTAAGAGGTTGTTAGCAATGCTTAATTTCTCAAAAGTAGCACACGAACCAAGCGATGTCAAAATTTTGTTTTACTCGCTCAACGATAAAATCATCGTTCAATTTACGCGATTTGTTTAGCGGCGCGAGCGTTTGATTTTTCGTTCGCGGCAACTTTTTCGCGCAGAGCGAGACGGAAAACTTCGCGCACATTTTCGACAAAGATAAACGTTAAATCCTCGATTACTTCTTTTGGCAAATCTTCCAGATCGCGCTTGTTCGGCGCGGGTAAAATAACAGTTTTGATCTTCGCTCGTCTTGCTGCCAGCATCTTTTCTTTGACTCCGCCGACCGGCAGGACGTTGCCCCTTAACGTAATTTCGCCGGTCATTGCGATGTCTTTGCGCACGGGGCGCTGCGACAAAACCGAGACAATCGCCGTCGCCAGAGTGATTCCGGCGCTCGGTCCGTCTTTCGGAATCGCGCCTTCGGGAAGATGGACGTGAATGTCATATTTTTCAAAAGCGTCGTCTTCGATGCCAAGTTCCACGGCTCGCGCTTTGGCAAAGGAAAACGCCGCCTGCGCCGATTCCTGCATTACTTCGCCGAGTTGTCCGGTGAGCGTCAACTTGCCTTTGCCTTTGGTTTTGATCGCTTCGATGAACAAAATATCGCCGCCGACGGCAGTCCACGCCAAGCCGGTGACGATGCCGATTTCGTCTTTTTTCAGAGCTTCTTCGGGAAAGATTTTCGGCGAACGCAAATAATCTTTGATCGTTTGCGCGGTCACTCTGACCGGTTCAAATTCGTCTTCGAGCTCCGCTTTTTTACGCGCTATTTTACGACAGACCTTGCCGATTTCCCTCTCAAGTTGGCGCAAACCAGCTTCCTGCGTGTATTCGCTGATGATTTTTGCCAAAGCATTGCGCTCAAATTTAGCGTCCGTCTTTTCCAAACCGTTTTCCTCGATTTGTTTCGGAAGCAGATGGCGTTTGGCGATTTCGAGTTTTTCTTCTTCCGTGTAACCGGAAAGATGGATTATCTCCATCCGGTCACGCAGCGCCGGCTGAATCGTGTCCAAAACATTCGCCGTCGTCATAAACATCGCGTTCGACAAATCGAAAGTCACGCCCAGGTAATTGTCCCGAAACGAGCTGTTTTGTTCCGGGTCGAGGACTTCGAGCAGCGCGGAACTCGGATCGCCGCGAAAATCCGCGCCGACTTTATCAATTTCATCGAGCATTAAGAGCGGATTATTCGTTTCGGCTTGCTGAATCGCCTGAAGAATTCTGCCCGGCATCGCGCCGACATAAGTTCGCCGGTGCCCCCGGATTTCCGCTTCATCGTGCAGACCGCCCAGCGACAGGCGTACAAACTTACGATTCAGAGCCCGAGCGATCGAGCGCCCGAGAGAAGTTTTACCGACTCCCGGCGGACCGACGAGACAAAGAATCGACCCCTTCGGTTTTTCCCGCAACTTGCGGACGGCGAGCGCTTCGACAATGCGTTCCTTAACCCGTTCCAGCCCGTAATGGTCTTCATCCAAAATCTTTTCCGCTTTTTTAATATTAAGGTTGTCTTTTGAAGCTTTTGACCAGGGCAGTTCGGTCATAATGTCGAGCCAATTACGCAAGGTTGCGGTTTCAGCGGTGTCCGGGTGCATACGTTCAAGTTTTTTGAGCTGCCGCAACGCTTCTTCTTCAGCTTGCGCGGGCATTTTAACTTTAAGAATTTTGTCGCGGTACATCTCGACTTCTTCAAAAAGCTCGTTGCCCTCACCGAGTTCTGACTGAATTGCCTTTAATTGCTGGCGGAGAAAATATTCGCGCTGCGAGCGGTCGATGTCGGCGCGGGCTTGCGTGTTAATTTCCTGCTGCACCGTCAGCACATCAATTTCTTTGCTTAAAAGATCGTTGACGCGCCGCAGACGCAGAACCGGATCAAAAATGTTGAGAACGCTTTGCGCGTCTTCGACTTTTAATTCGAGATTTGAAGCTGAAAGATCAGCTAATCTTCCCGCGTCATCGAGATTTGAGATAATGGCAAGAACTTCCGGCGAAATGTTTTTCCCAAGAGTCGCCGCCCGCTCCATCGAAGCGCGAACATTGCGCGTTAAGGCTTCGACTTCCAGGGAACCGCTTGGCGTCAGAGGCTCTGGAATCGGCAAAAGAGTCGCCCGCACAAAATCATTTCCCTGCTTTACATCTTCAATCTGCGCACGTGAAAGACCCTGAATAAGAATGCGAATTCGTCCGTCCGGCAATTTCAGCATCCGCATAATAACCGCGACAGTGCCGACTTTATAAAGGTCTTCCTGCGAAGGATCTTCCCGATCAACGTCTTTTTGCGAGACGAGCATAATCATCCGATTTTGACTTAAAGCTTCATCGACGGCGCGAATTGATTTATCGCGCGATACAAAAAGCGGAACAATCATAAACGGGTAAATTACAATGTCGCGCAGAGGAAGAATCGGCAGTTCCGTCGGAATTTGCATCTGCGTATCGCCGAGTTCGGCGTCGCCCAGCTTTTCAGTGAAATCTTGAATTTCGTTCATACAAGTTAATGTTAGGCAATAATGAGCAAAAGGGCAAAGGCGCATAAAAATGAGGCAGACCGAAAAATCGTCTGCCTCATTTCACAAAGAAAAATTACTCAGAAAATTATCTGTAGGTTTTTGAACCAACGGTAGGTAATCCGTAGAGTCCGGCTAAGGTGTTTAATTCGCCGCGCAGCCTGATCCACGAATTTTCGGATTGCTGGCTAAAGTTGCGCCGCAGCATTATTCGGTTGATTCGGGTTGCCGCGTTTAAGATTTTTTGGGCTTCCGGTCGGTTTTCGCCGCGTGTATCGTGGTGGTCGAATTCACGCCGCAATTCGTCGGTCGCGTTTTCCAAATCTTTAGCGCGGTCGGCAATATTGTCTTCTGTCTTGCTGCCGTCCAGACGGCTGCGGTCAAGAGATTTGTTTAATTGATTGGAAAAATGATCGGTTCTTTCTTCAATTCTTTCGAGTAATTGCTCCATCTGCTGCTGCGAAATGCTGAGTCTGCGTCCGCCGCGTCTCATTTGCGCGCTGCTCGTGTCGGCAAGCAGCATAATTGTAACCATTGCCATTAAAACGGCACATATTTTCAAAAGGTTTATTTTCATTTTTAATTCGTTCTCCTCAAATAAAATATCTGTAAATTAGTTTTTGCGGCACGTTCGCGCCTGAATTTCTGATGCGGGAAATTTACAAAAAGTTGAAAATATTTTACCCGGGTAGATTTTTAGAGTCATTAGGCTGGAGCGAAATTCCCCTTTTCTGCAAACCATTTTTCGGTCATATCGCACCACATCGCCAGCCCGCGCCATTTGCCGAAAGGCTCGTAAAAATCTTTAATTTCCGTGTCGGCGCAAACTTTTCCGCCCGCGTGCTTGGCATAAAACTGCGCCCGCAGCCACGAATCGAGCGCGAGTCCGTCATAGCGCCCGACGAGTTTGAGAAGGTTTTCCGCCGCGTAATCGCCGACGCCTTTGAGTTGTTTCATTTCTTTTTTAAGCTCAGCGGTTGAATCATTGGTCTCGAGCCATTTTTCAGGATTTACTTTTCCGCTTGCTACTTTTTCGGCGAGTTCCGCAAAATATGCAGCGCGGTAACCGGCGCGGATTTCATCCAGGTAGAACTGCGCCGGAACGCTCGCCATTTTTTCAGCCGTCGGAAACGCGCGCTTCCCGTCTGCGGTTTGGTCGCTGAGATTTTCAACCAGATTAGCGCACATCTTTTTTGTCGCCGCCCACGAACAATTCGTCGTGCAGAGGGTTTTGACCAAATCTTCAAAGACCGTCGCCGAACGAAGAAGCCTGCCCGCGTTATTTTCGGCAATCCAAGCAAATTCTTTTTCAAGTTTTGTCAATTTGTAAAACTCGCTTAAATTTTCGTCAAGCCGCAGTATGTGACGCGCATCGCGCAAAATCTTTCGCTTAAATTTTTCAGTAATTTTTATGCCTGACACTTCAATATTCAACTCGTTTTCAGTTTCGTAAATCGCTGCCGCCCTTTGTTCAATATTTTCGTCGTCGTGGAAAACGTATTTGAGGCGCCAATTTTCGGCGTCCAGTTCAAACGGCGGAAGGCTATACCAGCCGTGACTGAAAACGGTATGTCTGAAGCTGAAATTGAAAGGTTTTTCGATAAAATAAATTTGCGTCATATTGGTATTTCCGGCAACCAAGTTATATTCGATAAAAATTCCTGACAATTTTTGACATTTTTCAGACTAAATTTCAAATTGCCTCGTCTAAGCTACATACAAAAACTTTATTCTTATATTTTGAAATAAAGTTTGAAAACTCATTAAAAATCTTGTGTTTTATCTTTGAATATTTTATTGTTAGTTTTTTAAACAATAATTAACGACAGTATTCCTACCCGTCGTTATATTCGTTATCAATCACAAGAACATAATTTACCCTAGGAAATATTTGGAGGAAACGGTATGAAAGGCAGAACATCGCGCTTCTGGTCGCAATTTCTAAGTGCAGGTCTGGTAGTTTTTTTACTTGCTTTTCCGGCACTTGCCCAAGAAGATTTGAATCCTAATTCGCCAACGCCGATTTTGATAAGTGAACCGGGATCAACCCGGGCATTAGTGACAAAAATAGGCAGATTTTCTAATCAAAATTCAGCAAAGAATCGTCCTAAAGCGTTTTATCCAGATTCAACAATTCTGCTTTATGTAACTAATTTGGATTTGAATATTGAAGAAGGAGCAAATAGTTTACGCGTTGACGTTGAAGACGCGAAAGGCAGGAAATATCGCTTTCCGGTATTAAACGTCGAGCCTGTTCAGGATCAGGAAAGGATTTATGCCCTCACCGTCCACCTCAAAGACGAACTGGTTTTTTGGGATGCTCCGATTTCGCAGGGAGACGTTTTAGTCGGCGTTTCATGGCGCGGTTTGGCGAGTAATCGCGTCCGAATTGGAATCGGCAAAATTGGCGGTGAAATAAAAGATGACGCGGGAGCTGTTCCGACGCCTGCGCCGGTGGCAGCGCTCCCAAGAATCAGCGAAGCAGCGGAAGCTGCTAATGCCGTTTCTTTTTATCCGGGCGACCGCAAGCGTTTTATGGAGCAGGCGACATTCGGTCCGACCCCCGAGCTTGATGCGAGACTTCGCCGCATACCACTGACAACGTGGCTGGTCGAACAATTTGAAGAACCTTATCCGACGAATCCTTATCCCAATTTTGTTTTGAAATCTACCGACACGGACAACGGCTGTCTTCCAGCTGTGCGAGGCACTCCAGAATACTCAGATT
>MWVV01000428.1_pt1 | contig 15319 bp, 14 predicted proteins | sample 1047281 | NCBI WGS metagenome assembly MWVV01 (sample SAMN06349986, study PRJNA376086) | soil metagenome | isolation source: PT-2 sample Antarctic (ecotone) soil | place: Antarctica | collected 2015-01-13 | reverse complement strand
CGGGCGATTATGACGGCGACGGCAAATCGGATATTTCGGTTTTCCGCGATTCAAACGGCGCCTGGTATCGCTTAAACAGCTCGAACGGAGCTTTTTCAGCCGTTCAATTCGGCGCGAGCGGCGACGACCCGGTTGCCAGAGATTACGACGGCGACGGCAAAACCGATCAAGCCGTTGCCCGCCGCAGCAATGGTAAAATCACTTGGTATGTTTTGGGAAGCACGAGAGGCTTTTTTTCCGCTGAATTTGGAAATTCAACTGATTTCGTCGCGCCTGGCGATTATGACGGCGACGGAAAATTCGACTTTGCCGTCCAACGTCCCGGAGCTACGCCTACAGCCCAGGCAACCTTCTTTATTCTGAGGAGCAGAGACGGCTTACAAGTAACTCCCTGGGGCATAAGTACCGATTCAATCGTTCCGGGCGATTACGACGGTGATGGTAAAACCGATATTGCAGTTGTTCGCGAAGGCGCGACGGCGACCGATAATCTTGTCTGGTATATTTTGAAAAGTTCCAACAACGGTTTGCTTGCCGAGTCTTTCGGAGTTACTGGCACGGATTATACCGTTCAAAACGACTATGACGGAGACGGTAAAACAGACGTTGCCGTGTGGCGCGATTCCGGCGGCAGTTCTAACGGAGTTTTTTACTACATAAGAACCAGCAATCGTTCGCTTGGCGTAGTTCCATGGGGTTCGTCTGATGATTTGCCTGTTGCCAGCTACGACCAACACTAATTTTTACAGGCAAAGTTCAAGAGAAAGGTTGAAGGCTCATCAGCAGTCTTCAACCTTTTTGTTTATCCGTTTACTTTGTAGTAATTTGTAAGTATTTCGATGTTGAACGCTTCCGACACAATCCGGGAAAAATTCCCGCAAAAAAAAATTGTCGTCATCGGCGATTTGGTTGCCGACCAGTTTTTGCACGGCACGATTGCCCGCGTTTCGCGCGAAGCGCCCGTTTTTATTTTACGACACGATGAAACCAATACTTTGCCGGGCGGCGCGGCAAACGCGGCGGTCAATGTAGCTGCATTAGGCGGGCAAGCACTTTTAGTCGGCATCGTCGGAGCAGATTCAAACGGCGCCGTTTTACTCGAAAAACTTTATGATTCAAAAGTAAATTGCGAATTTGTCATCACATCAGAAGATTTCCAAACAACGACAAAAGTCCGCGTTCTCGCCGGTCAACACTACGCGCCGCGTCAACAGGTAATCAGAATTGATTATGAAAATCAAACGACAATCGCCGCGGAACTCCAGGACGCACTGAAGAAAAATCTCGTTTCAGCCGTTGAAAATGCCGATGCGCTTATCGTTTCCGATTATAATTACGGCGTGGCAAATCGTTTTATAGTGAACTTAGCTAACAAACTTGCCGCAGAGAAAAACATTCCAATGCTCGCAGATTCACGTTTTAACTTGCAAAATTTCCAAGGCTCAACAACTGGGACGCCGAATCAGGAGGAAGTAGAACAAATTTTGGGCGCAAATTTCACCGAAACCGATTGTGCCGAATTGTGCAAAAATCTCGGTTTTGAAGCCTTGCTGGTAACGCGCGGAAATAAAGGAATGTTGTTAATTGAAAAAAACAAAACTCCGCTGCAACTCGAAGCTGTCGGCGCAACAGAACCGCTCGACGTAACCGGCGCGGGCGACACGGTCATCGCCGCTTATGCTCTTGGTTTGGCGTCCGGTTTGAGTTTTGCTGCGGCAGCAAATTTGGCAAATCACGCGGGCGGAATTGTCGTAATGAAAAGGGGAACGGCTTCGGTCGCAGCGGCGGAATTGCTGGCGTCTTTGACAAAAGGCGAAAAGGCAGAACATAAAATACATATTACTCGGTGAACACTATGAATTTCTCCAGGTCTATAAATTCTTCCGACTATTTCGCACCGGTTTTAGACAGAAATCGGCTTCTTGCGCGAGTGGCAATCGAGCGGCGCAACAATAAAAAAATTGTTCTTGCAAACGGCTGTTTCGACCTTTTCCACGTCGGACACATTCGTTATCTAGCCGGTGCAAAACAATTGGGAGATTGTTTGATTGTCGCGCTGAATTCCGACAGGCAAGTAAAAAAATTAAAAGGTGAAAATCGACCGTTTATGCCTGAACAGGAGCGCGCCGAAATAGTTGCGGCGCTTCGTTTTGTAGATTTTGTTACAATTTTCGACGAGCCGACAGTCGAAGAACTAATACGCGCCGTTCGTCCCGATTTTCACGTCAAAGGCACTGATTATACAACCGAAACTGTTCCAGAAAGAGAAATTGTACGAGCTTGCGGCGGAACAGTCGCAATCGTCGGCGACCCGAAAGACCATTCGTCAACTGATTTAATATGTAAAGTCAGCAGGTAGTTTCAGATAGTTGCGGGGAGTTTTCAGAGTTACAAAAAATTGAAGAAAGTTTCAAACTTCCGGTTTGATAATAACCGTCTGAAATCTCTCCGCAACTATCTGGAAACTTTTTTATGTGGAATTCGCGCACAAAAACCGATTTGATTTTTGAAGTTTGGGAAAAACTCGACTGCGAGTCGGTCGGCGCGCGCGAAATCGCGGCGATTGAAGAAGTCGTGCGTGAGCAGTTCGGTGCAAGCGCCGTCGAGCTGCCGATGAAATTTGCCAGAATGCTGGCGGACGAAGGCGCGGAATTGCGCCACGCTGAAATTCTCGAACTCGATGTTCAACGCCGACAGGAATCGCCATACGACGCGATGTTTCGCAATATCCTGAAATTTTCCGACTTCAAACAAACTCTCGCTTCGCTCCAGCAACTGGAAAATCTGCGCAAAAAATTCGTGCGGGAAAAAGACCGCGAAGGCTTGCGAATCGTGCGCGACACGGCGATAAAAGGCAAACGACGCGCGCAGATGATTGCCAAAAACGAAAAAGTCGCGCCCGAGAAACGTGCCGAAAAACAGGAAATCGCCGAATGGTTCACAATTTGGCTGCAAAGCCCGGAAATTTTTGAAAACTGGATTGCGCTGCGACAAAATTCGCCCGATTTTATAGAGCGTTTTAGAAAAGATTAGATTTTTATAAATTTACAAGCTGCACTAAATCAATCGTTGAAAGTAATTTGGCTGTCTCGGCTCGCATCACCTTCGACCCAAACTTCTCCGTCAGCATAAAATTCTTTTTTCCAGATTGGTACGGTGCGTTTGAGTTCTTTGATTAACCACTCGCACGTCTCAAAAGCGGCACGGCGATGCGGCGCGGAGACGGAAATGACAATGCTGGTTTCGCCAATTTTGAGTTTTCCGAGACGATGGACTATACCGACATTTGAGATTTCAAATTGCACGTGCGCCTGCTCGATCAACTTTTCCATCTCGCGCAGAGCCATTGGCTCATACGCTTCATAAACCAGATAAAGCGTTTCTCTGCCTTTTGTAAATTGACGAACGTAACCATCCAAAGTTACGGTTGCACCGCAACCGGCTGGAACAACGCGCCGCGCAATTGCGCCGACATTGAGCGATTCAGTTGTAAGTTCAAAAAAAGATGTTTTCATTTATCATTTATCATTTATCATTTATCACTCAACGCTTTGGTAAATGTTAAATGTTAAATGATAAATGAATCACCCGCCGGAGACAGCCGTAAAAATCGCCAGTTCGTCGCCGTCGTTTATTGCTTCGTCGCCGCCTGCATATTCTTGATTGACGGCATACAACAGCGAATGACTTTTCAATTGCGGAAAGGTTTCAACAATTTCGGTAAAGGCTTCGCGCGCATTTGTCGGCTGCTGCAAGTCGATTTTCATTTGCCTTTCGCCGACCGCTTCCGCCGTTGCGCCGAAAAATAAAACAGATACATTTATCATTTATCATTCACCATTTATTATTTTCTCAGTTCCCTTTTCAAAATTTTCCCCGTTGCGCTAATCGGTAAATCTTGCCGAAACTCCACGTAGCGCGGATATTTATTCCGTGCAAATTGCTGTTTGCACCAATCAATCATTTCATTTTCAGCTAAATCAAAACCTTGTTTCAAAACAACAAATGCTTTTACTTCTTCGCCTAAACGCTCGTCCGCGACACTGACAACGGCGCAGAGAGACACAGCTTCGTGCGTCATTATAATTTCTTCAAGCTCACGCGGATAGACGTTGTAACCACCGCGCAAAATCATATCTTTTTTGCGGTCAACAATTGAAAGATAACCTTCCGCGTCTATAATTCCGATGTCGCCCGTGTGAAACCAGCCGTTTTTGAACGCTTCGGCAGTCGCTTCCGGTCGCTTGTAATAACCTTTCATCACATTCGAGCCGCGAATGACGACTTCGCCGCGTTCGCCGCATTTTACTTCACGGTCGTTTTCGTCAAAGCATTTTACTTCAACGCCAAATATCGCTTGCCCGACAGTTCCCGGTTTGGAAGGCTTTTCAAAATGATTGAAACAGGCAAGCGGCGAAGTTTCCGAAAGCCCGTAGCCTTCCAGCACGCGGATTCCGAAAACGCGCTCGAAATCTTTCATCACTTCAACGGGCATCGGCGCACCGCCCGAAGTCGGGACTTTCAAATGTTCGACGACTTTTGAAACGTCGTAACCGTTTTCTTCAATAAATTTCAAAATCGCCCAATACATTGTCGGCACGCCGATCCAAAAATTGACGCGCTCGATTTTCATCGCTTCGAGCGTCGCTTTCGGTTCAAAACGCGGCAACAAAACACAGCGATTTCCGGCATACAAATTCGTGTTCATTTGCACGGTTTGCCCGGTCGTGTGAAAAAGCGGCAAAGTTATCAAAACGGTTTTCTGTTTGCCGTCCGTAAAATCCAAAACCGGAAGATGATTGGCGAAGGTCGTGGTTACATTCGTCATCAAATTCAAATGCGTTAGCTCAGCGCCTTTCGGTTGTCCGGTCGTGCCGGATGTATAAAGAATCGCGCAAGTGTCCTGCGGTTTGGTCGGGAAAGTCTCAAAAGTTTCCCGCTGCTTTTTTGTAATTTCTTTTAGAGTTTTTGCGTTTTCAATCGGTGAAATCGCGTTTTCATCAATCGTCAACACGACAAAATGCTCGCAGGTTTCAACCGTGTCGAATGCTTCTTTAACGGTTTGAGCAAGGGGCAAATCGTTCGTACCTTCAAAAACAAAAACTGCTTTTGCATCCGAATCTTTCAAATGATAAGCAAACTCACGCGGTTTGAATAAAATATTCAGTGGCACGACCGCCGCGCCCGTTTTCATAACCGCGTAATAAACAATCGGAAAGACGGGAAGATTCGGACAAACCAGGGCGACTTTATCGCCGTAACCGATTTTCATATCGTTTAGAGCATTTGCCACTCGATTTGAAAGCGCGTTTAATTTGCCGTAACTAAGGCGCACATCGCTCCAGACAATCGCTTCCTTTTGCGGCGCAAGCCGCGCGTGATGCTCTATAATCGAAGCCAGATTTAACGTGGTCGCACCGTATTCCATTATTTTATTTAATCACAAATTCAGCGGTTTAACCTGCGTATCTTGCAATCCAAAATCTAAAATCTAAAATCAAATTGTCATTCCGCCGTCAACGACAATCGTCTGTCCGGTAATATAACTCGAAGCGTCCGAAGACAGAAAAACCGCTGCGCCTTTTAGCTCACCTTCGCGTCCGATACGCGGGATCGGGTTCGTTTCCTGAATTGAAGGTTCGTAACTATCAATCACCGCATCGGCAAGTCGTGAATGGAAAAATCCGGGCGCAATCGCGTTGACGCGAATTCCCTTACGTCCCCAACTTGCCGCAAGTTCTCTGGTCAAACCGATTAAACCGGCTTTACTCGCCGCGTAACCGGCGTAAAAAGGTCCGTTTGCGCTAGAAGTCAAACCGGCAATCGAAGCGATATTTATAATCGAACCGCTTTCGCGTTTGAGCATTTCGCGCCCGACCGCTTGCGCGAAAAGAAAACAGCCCGTCAGATTTACGTCCAAAACTTTTTGCCATTTTTCGTGCGGCATCGCTTCCGGCATCGCGCCCCAGGAAATTCCGGCGTTATTGATTAAAACATCAATTTTGCCGAATGTTTTGACGGTTTCGTCAACAACCGTCTGAACATCTTCGATTTTGGAAACATCGCAGATTTTTCCTTCCGCGCGAAAACCTTTTTTTCTAAATTCCTCTAAAGTTTCATCGAGCCATTCGGCGCGGCGCGCGCACAACATCAAATTTGCGCCCGCTTCTGCAAGACCTTCCGCCATTTCACGCCCAAGCCCGCGCGAGCCGCCCGTAACGATTGCCGTTTTGCCGGATAAATCAAACAATTCTCTGATAGTTTTCGCCACAATTTTTATTTTTGTAGAAAGTAAATTGTTAATTGTTAATAAAAACAAAATACGATTTACAAACGACTGTTTACGATTTACTGTCCGCAATTTACGATTCGCAAAATATGCGGTTAAATATAGTTATGAGTAAGACACAAAAAGAACTCGCCTTTTTGCATGACCTTTATGTTGCGCCAGTCTGGACCGAGCGTTTTACAGGCATTTTAGATGAAAATTTCAAGTTCGCTTCCAAGAAAAAGATACTTTATGTTAACGCCGGAACTGGTAATCACGCAATCGAGCTGCACCGGAAATTAAATAAAGACGCGCAATTTAGAACTTACGGCGCGGACACGGAACTCAACGCAATCGCTCAAGCCAAAGCTGGCATCGTCGATGCAAATATCAATTTTTCCAGTGATTTACCGCACGAAACTTTCGACGCCGTTTTAGCGGACGCAAGTTTGATTCAATCGAAAAATCTACCCGATTTTTTAGAACAAGTTATCAATTTATCCAGCAATCAAGTTGCATTTTTTCTACCGACGGCAGGCAGTTTTGGCGAGATTTTTTCGTTTTTGTGGGAAACTTTTTTCGGTTTGAATATCCTCGACAACAGTGTGGAAATCGAACGTCTTATAACCGATATTCCGACCGTATCAAAAGTTGAAGAATTGGCGACGAGTTTTGGTTTGACCACCCTCGAAACAGTTACGAAAACAGAATTTTTCGAGTTTGAAAACGGAACGGGATTTATCAATTCGCCGCTTGTCGAGAGTTTTCTGCTTCCAGTCTGGCTCGAATTTTTGAACGAAAGAGAAAAAGAGCGAGTTTGCCAAAAACTCGCTCAAACCATAGATGCCGACGACGGGACGCTCACGTTTCGCTTTTCAATCAAAGCGACTCTCGTAGTCGGAGAAAAATCTTAAAAGAAAAAGGGAAAGAGAAGAAGATTAATTCTTACCAGACATTTTCCTATTCGCTTTCTACCTTTGCTTCTTATTGTTTGGCTTCGACGCGACGCCGCATTTCAGCCGTTAATTCATCGTCGCTCATATTTGTAATTTGCGGCGCAGCGACGACGCTCGATGTCGGATTGATTTGTTTTTGTTGTTGCTCAAGGCGTTCTTCTTCTTCGGCTTCGCGCATTCCTTCCTTAAATGCTTTGCGCGTCTGCCCTAAAGATTTCGCTAACTGCGGCAAACGGCTTGCGCCGAAAAGTAAAAACACAACCGCAACGATTAAAAGTATTTCTGTTGTTCCAAAATTCATATAATTATTTCTCTTCTAATTTCTTTTGACGCTTGAATCCCTAAAAAAGTTTGCGCGCCAGTGATTTTCATAATACAGATATTTGCGCCAAATTTCATCTGTTCGACACTAAGAGTTATAGAGTTTGTATATTTACTCCAAAAATCTTGCAACCTTAAAGAACTCTATGAACTAATCTTGAATTTGTCCATCGCATCAACCAGCGCAGCAGTTATTCCCGGTTCGGAAATTGAATGTCCGGCGTCGGGAATAATCTGCAAATCCGCTTCGGGAAAGGCTTTGTGCAATTCCCAGGCGCTCGTCGCCGGACAGACCACATCGTAGCGACCTTGGACGATAACAGTCGGAATGTGGCGAATTTTCTCGACGTTTTCGATTAAATGATTTTCGGTCGGGAAAAACGAATTGTTCATAAAATAATGACATTCGATTCGAGCCAGAGATAACGCTTCCTGCTCACCTTCCCAGTGGTTCATCAAATCCTGGCTCGGATAAAGTTTCGAGGTCGAGCCTTCCCAAACGCTCCACGCGCGCGCCGCAGAAAGCTGCGTTTTTTCGTCGTCGCTCGTCAGACGTTTATAGTAAGCCGTCATAAAATCCCCGCGCTCGCCTTCGGGAATTTCATCGCGGTAACGTTCCCAGTAGTCGGGGAAAATCTCCGACGCGCCATATTGGTAAAACCATTCGAGTTCTCTGCGGCGCGTCAAAAAAATACCGCGCAGAATCAAACCCAAAACCCGTTCGGGATGCGTTTCGGCATAAGCCAAACTCAGCGTGCTGCCCCAAGAACCGCCGAAAACAAACCATTTTTCGATACCGAATTTCTCGCGCAGGCGTTCGATGTCGTCAATCAAATCCCAGGTCGTGTTTTCTTTCAGTTCGGCATGCGGCGTAGATTTCCCCGAACCGCGCTGGTCAAACAAAACAACGTGATAGGCTTCAGGGTCGAAAAATTGGCGATACATCGGAATCAAACCGCCGCCCGGACCACCGTGAAGAAATACGACGGGAATACCTTGCGCGTTTCCGACGCGCTCAAAATAAATATCGTGAATGTCTGAAACTTTCAGCATTCCTGTGTCAAACGGTTCGATTTCTGAATAAAGGTTTTTCATACGTGCATCATACTAAATCTCGCAAATTTTATTCAAATCAAACCAGATTGAATGTTGTGTGAATTTACTGCGATAGGTTTACCTCTGGCTTCAAAATAAAAACGGAAAGATAGACGCAGGCGATAAATGCCGCGCTATTACCTTTCCGCTCGAAATTTCGCGGGAACAAGCAGAATAACATCTTCAAAAAAGTTTAATTACTTTTTCGATTTACTGTCTTTCGATTTAGCACCTGTCGAAGTTTTTCCGCTGCTTTTACTTCCGCTACCAGATTTTGCGACGGTTATTGTGCTATTCATTTTCAACGTACCGCCTGCAGGTTTTGCTTTCGGCGATGAGCTGGCGCTGCCTTTCGACGACGATGTGCCGCTGCCTTTAGCTTTTGTTGTTGCGCTGGCGGTTTTTGTTTTCGGTGTTGCTTTTGCATTGGGTGCTGGTTTTGCTTTTGAAGTGGTCTTTGAACTTGAACCACCGCTGCTGCCGCTGGTTTTAGAACCAGTTTTTGCCTTTGAAGATGAATTGCTTCCCTTGCTTGTTTTATTACTACTGCTTGTTTTATTACTTCCCCTTGTTTTACTACTTCCGCTTGCCAATTCACCGACGGCGCTGATTGTTCCTTCTAATGCACCAAGAGCTGCGCCAGCCGCCGCTCCGGTAATAACATCGCTGGCAACGTCTTTCACCGCGTCTAAAATGCGAGATGACGGACTCTTTTTATTGGTTTTTGTTGCTGAGGTTTTACTTCCGCCTCTACTGCTCGCCGATTTACTACTTGCTGATTTACTGCTTGCTGATTGACTGCCGGACGATTTACTGCTCCCGGACGATTTGCCAGCAGTTGATTTACCGCCTGACGAAGTTGTTTTTTTAGTTGTAGATTTTTCGTTTTCTTTTTTGGATGCCATAATTTTCTCCCGTGCTAAGTTATTGAAATTAGTAAATTTCGATTTCAATTTAACATAGCTATAAGAAAAAAAGATACACTTTTTTTATTCATGATGAAAAAATAATTTGAAACAGTCGCTCGATACAGTCAGATGTTTGTGTGGAAAATTCTCTTTTGCCAGTTTAATAAGCGATTTTATCGGCTCGTATTTCATTGGGAAATCCGGGTGAAAGTTTTGAGAAACACGGCTAAATTTACTCTTCCTTTTCAACCTTTTTAAAATTATAACGCAGCAAAACTCGTATCGGCAGAGCTTTTCCATCTCTACTGGCGGGTCGCCAATTCATCCGCCGAACGTTTTCCGCAACCGCTTCGTCCAGACCGAAACCTGCCCAGCGAACGGTTTCGATTTTCAAAATTTTGCCCGTTTCGTCTACGTCAATTTCAACGTCAATCGTCGCTTCAACTCGGTAAAGATTAGCGAGCGGTGTGTATTCGGGGCGAAAACGTTTGTACGGTAAAGGCGGACGAAAATTCTTCGCTTCGGGCGAATCAGCCACTGGCAATTCTTCTAATTTAGGCGCTGGTTTTTCGTTAAATTCGTCGCTTGCTACAGTTTTTAGTTTGCCGGAAATTTCCGTCGCCAAAGTATTTATCGAATCGAAAAGTTTTTTCTTCGCGTTTTCCGGTTTTTCAGCCTCAAAACTGTTTAACTTCCACAGAACCAGTCTTCCGGTGCGCGCGCTGACTGTAAAAACAACCGCATAAGATTCGTAAAATTCGCCTTTCGACAAAGAATTGCGCCGCAAATTTTCGGCTTTAACCAATAAAAAATAATCGCAGCCGATTGCCGCGCCGATATTTTTTGCCTCGGCGACGGTTAAGTTAAAAGAATTTTCGTAAGTTTGCGAGCTAAATGCGGCGGCGCTCAAATCATCGTCTAAAATTTTTGCGTTCGACACGGCGAGTGAATCTTCGAGTTTTTCGGCAAAGTTTTTGCTTTGCGCTGTTTTGTCGGGAACGATAACGGCGATTTTCGTTTGAGCTAAAACAATCGCGCAAGAAGAAAATAAAAGAAAAATTAACCACAAGTGGACGCTGACAAATACAAATTTTCCTAAGTAAAAAGTACAAAGTAAAAGGTAAAAGGTAAATTCCTTTTTTACTTTTGTCTTTATGAGTTGTGGTTTCATACTTCTTATTTTCGATGATAAAGCCGCGCAATATCCGGTTTGAGTTCGGGCGGAAAACAGACGCGATGGATTTGATAACCTTTTTGCAGCCCGCGCACCGCCGCGCTGACTTCGGAAATTTCGCGGATTTCGGGGCGCGAAAAACCTTCTTCGACATAAATCAAATTTTTCGGCTCGGTTGCCGCTTTTGTGTAAAAATAATACGCAACGTCGCCCGCGCGGTCTTCGGCAAAATAATAATCTGCGTCGAAACCGGCGTATTCGACCGCGTTTTTCGCTTGTTCGAGAAATTCTTCGCGCTCGCCCGTCGGCATATCGAGGTCAAAAACCTTAAAAAGTTTTCGATTTAAAAAGCGATTCGACAAATCCGCCAAAATTTTGTCGTCGGCGCAACGCCATTGTTTGATGTGAAACAGCACATCGGCATCGTCGAGTTCCAAGTGTTCTTTTAAGTTTAGTTTTTCGCCGCCGAGAATTTTTTCAAATGGCGTGCCGCGCGCGAACCAGACATTTTCTCCCGCTTGGAAAAGATGCAGAGCGCGGCGAAGAAGTGAGCGCAAAACAGTTTCGGCGGCGCGCAACGTGCGATGAAAATAAACCTGCCGGAACATATAATATCTGGCTTGCAGGTAATCTTCGACGGCATAAATACCGCGCGCCGCAACGTAAAGTCGGTCGGTCGCTTCGTCAATTTCCAGAGATTTGATAATCCATTCGAGGTCGTAAATGCCGTATTTCGCGCCCGTCATAAGCGAATCGCGCAGTAAATAATCCATACGGTCAGCGTCAAGCTGCGAGGAAACAATCTGCGCCAGTGCGACGCGACGAAAATCTCCGCGAATAATTGCGGCGACATTTTCGGGAAGTTCAGCAGAAAAAGCGCGTAAAACTCGTCCGACTTCCGTATCCGCGCTCAAAATCGCCTCAATCGAAAACTGCTCGTGATGAAAATCAAGAATCGTTTCGATAACGTGCGAAAACGCGCCGTGTCCGATGTCGTGCAGCAGTGCGGCGCAGCGGACGGCGGTTTGTTCGGCGTCGGAAATCATGTATTTTGTTTTGAGTTTTGCCAAAATTCTGGTCGTCAAATGCAACGCGCCTAAACTGTGCGTAAAACGTGAATGTTCCGCCGCTTGATAGGCGAACAGCGCGAGTCCGAGTTGTTTAATTCGACGAAGGCGTTGAAATTCTGTCGTGTCAATCAACCGAACAAGAAGTTTGCCTTCGTCCGTATCGGTCTCAAGTCGAATGATATTGTGAACTGAGTCGCGGTAGATTTTTTCCGACAATTTGTCCTCCTTTTGAACCGGGTAATAGGTTTTTATCTTCTTCACTTTCCCTAAACCCCAGCACTTATTCTGCCATCTGGTAGTTAATTGCTTTTGTCTAAAAAAACTTTGAAATGATGGTGAATATTGTTCGCGTTGAATAAATTTTTATTACCTTCGTTGTCAACTGAAAACCAATTGGTTAAATCGTCGGCGCGAACCAGAATTAGTTCTTCATTTGCTTTGGCGATACCGAAATGTGAAATCCGTGCGCAGGCAAGCGCGCCGTTGCGCATAAAACCGTCGTCTGGCGTGCGCGTCCAACCGGCTTCGAGCGTCAGGCATCTGACACCTTGGCGAAGACAAAGCAGCAAACCGACAAGATTTGAGTTTCCGAAAGTGAAATCGTGCGGATTTTCCTGTTCGATTGCGATAGACGCATTCTTTTCCCGGTTAAATTCGGCGGCGATGGCGAGACTCGAATCAAGCAGCCATTTTACGCCCGCAGCGCGAATTTCGTCGTTTGCCGCTCGGAGCGAAAGATATTCTGCAACGTCGCTGCGCTCATCTGATTTTACGCGAACTGCGGCTTCGTCCAATAGTTTCACCCAAACTTCGTCCTGCTCGTTCATTAGTTTGAGCATAAAACCGTCGTTCGCTAAATGCAATTTCGTGTTATTATTTTGAGAAATTCTTTTTCACGTTAATTGTTATTAATTATCGGTTAATTGCAGCTTTTTAACGACGGTTAACCAAAACCAATTACCAACTTATTTATGAAAAATTTTACGATATTATTTTTTTTGATTTTATTCTCACTGACCGTTTTTGCGCAAAAATCGAAACCGATTAAAAAAGCGTTCAATACAAATTCGGCAAAATCAATCGGCGGCGAAAAAGAACAATTTGAAAAAGCCGTCGCGCAGACAAACGCAAGCGACAGAGTAAAGGCGCTCAGGAAGTTTGTCGCAAATTTCCCGAACTCGGCGGAAAAAAATCGCGCTCTCGAACTCCTGGTCGTCGCACGCGCTCAAGCGGCTGACGAAAAACTTCGCGCCGGCGACGCAGCCGGCGGCATAGAGCTTTTCAAACTTGCCGTGAAGGACGCGCCGACGCCGTTTTCCGACAAACTTTTTGCTGACGTTATTTTGCAAATTCCGAACAATCTTTTTTTTCGCGGACAACGTGAGGCGGCAGTCGAAACCGCTCGAATGATTGAAGGAAAAATCGGAGAAAACGCCAAACAATTTCTCGGCTTGGCGACTTTTTATTTAGGCGTCGAAAATGCCGCCGAAGCCCAAAAACTCGCTGACCGCGCCATCGCTCTCGAACCGAATTTGCCTGCCGCTTATCAAACGCTCGGGCTTGCCAATCGTCTGAATTTTAATTTGGACGAGGCGGCAAACGCTTACGCGAAGGCTTTGGAACTCGACGCAAACTCGATTGTTTCAAGGCGTAGCCTGGCGGAAATGAAACGCGCGACCGGAAAATCCGACGAAGCGATTGCGCTCTACCGCGAGATTTTAGCGAAAGACGCGGCAGACGTTGCAGCTCAAAACGGTTTAATCCTTTCACTTTTCGACGCCAATAAAAAATCGGAAGCCGAAGCGGAACTACAAAAATCGCTCGAACAAAATCCGAAAAATTTATCTCTTTTGGTCGGTGCGGCTTACTCGTATGCGGCACGCGGCAACGGCGCGCGAGCGGTTGAATTTGCCGAAAAAGCAATTGCCGTCGAGCCGCGTTATATTTGGTCGTATCTGGCTTTGGCGCGCGGGCATTTGCTGCAAAACCGTTACTTTGAAGCCGAACGCGCACTGATGACAGCGCGCAATTACGGAAATTTCCCGACACTCGATTATGAACTCGCATCGGTGCGTCTAGCTGGAGGATTTTACCGCGAAGCCGCTCAGGAGCTGGCAAAAAATTTCGCGGTTAAAGACGACGCGATTACGACGAAACTCGGCGGACGAGTCGAAAAACAGGCACAAAATTTTACCGATTTGCTTGCGCTCGAACGCCGCGCCAGTCTTTTTGAACCGCTCGCCGCAGACAGTTCCGAAAATGCCGAGAAATTGAAATACCTGCTGAGTTTTTATAAAAAAACCGAAGCGCCCGAAACCGCCGGCGATGATGAAATTTCCGACGCGGCGGATAAATTTATCGGCGGCACAGACAAAATGAAACTGCACCGCCAGCTTTTTGCCGCCGAACGGCTTTTGGAAAAAAAGAAATCGCTGCCGAAAGTAATCGAACTGATGCGAGCCGCAATCGGCGGAGTCGATGCGGCGCTCGATGTTCCGAATCCTTCTTCAGCGGTTTTGGCGGAACAATTGTATGACGCACGCTCGCTCGCCATTGCAAAAAACCAACTTGTCGTCATTCCCGCTGTTCCGCGTCAAACATTATCGAATATCCTGCGCGGCAGAATAGAAGAAATTACGGGTTGGGCATTGTTTCAGGATAATAAACCAGGCGAAGCCACCATCCGTCTCAAACGCGCGGTCAGCGTTCTGCCGGAAAAAAGCGCGTGGTGGCGTTCGAGTATGTGGCGTCTCGGTGCGGCACTGCAAGCGGACGATAAACAACCCGAGGCTCTCGACGCATATATCAAAAGTTACTCAAACGAAAACGCGCCGAGCGCGGCAAAACGAATTATTATCGAATCGCTTTACCAACAAATAAACGGAAGTCTCGACGGTTTGGACGCAAAAATCGGCGCAAAATCCGCGTCTGATGTCGCCGTCTTCGCCGAACAAAAAGTGAAGACCGAAGCCAAAAGTCAAACTACCGAAATACAAACTCCGATTGCTGCCGTCGAGACTTCCCCAAAAACTGAAAATGCCCGGCAGACGCCGGTAACAGAGGTCAAACCGACGCCTGAAACGAGTTTAGAAACTAAAGTAGAAACAAAAGCCGAGATAAAAACGGAAACAAAACAAGCAGACAAAACTGAAACGAACAAAAATTCGGCTGTCGAAAATGCCGAAAAGATGCAAAAACCGCTTTTCGAGCCGATTATCATCACCGTTCCCAAAACCGATGTTTCGACGAACCCGAAAACCAACAATCAAACGGACAAAGCGCAGAAATGCCAAATAATCGTCGGTCAGGAAAATATTTCGCTGTCGAGCAACGGCGGAAATTTGAGTGTTTCAGTCGGTTTTGAAGGCGACCTCGGGGACGCGAAAGAAATAAAAGCTGTGTCGAATAGTTCCGAAGATGTCGAAGTCTTCATTGACCCGGAAACCGGAGCGTCTTCAAATCGCGCTTTGTTCATTGTCAAATCAATCAGCGCTAAAACCGGCACTTTCATCATTACGTTCGAAGCG
>MWVV01000427.1_pt1 | contig 15321 bp, 12 predicted proteins | sample 1047281 | NCBI WGS metagenome assembly MWVV01 (sample SAMN06349986, study PRJNA376086) | soil metagenome | isolation source: PT-2 sample Antarctic (ecotone) soil | place: Antarctica | collected 2015-01-13 | reverse complement strand
TTATTCCTCATTACATTCAAAGAGATATGCAGTGGTATTGGAAAGTTCCGCTGAATGGAATTTCAACTATGGCCGAACCTGGCGATTGGTTTACTTACGAACTCAATCATTATACATTGGGTTACGTTTCGTGGAATCCGAATTTGAATGTAGATTCACTTGCTGATAAATTTTATAAAGGCCGTTATGCCGGTGCAGCAACCACTGCAGAAGCAGCTTATGCAGCCCTTGAAAATGTTGTGCCTTTATATGGAAGCATACCTTTCACTTCGCTTAAACCTTATAAAGAAATAAGTCAGGCAAGAAAGAAGATCGAAGAGCAGATGAATGCGATACAAAAAGCAAGCGTTTCAATAACCGACAAAACAGTAAAGTCGAATTTGCAACGACTGCTTATGATGCTTCAATATGTTTATCTTGATCTCCAAATCCAGGAATTGAAAGTTCAGGCAAAGCCCAAAGATGAGATAATTGAAAAGATTAAAGAGCTGGTCAATTTTATGGAAACGAACCTTGATAAAGGACTGTTTATACTTACAGGAGATAACGACTTAGCAAGGTTTACAAAAAAGTACGGGCTAACAAACCAAAGCCTTTTAGATTAAATAACAAGCAGCAATTATAAAAATACAGTTAATGCAAAAATGAAAAAAACACTCGTATTACCATTTATATTCCTTACATGCATCATTACATCTTATGCACAGGACGAAGAAACAACGACTATGAAAGCAACTTCTCTAACACCTTTTAGTGGAACAAATTATGTTCGTGTTGTAGTGGATGCAACTTATAGATCATCATCTTCAAACACTTTTAAAGCAATTATCAAATCTTTAAAAGATGGTAAAATCCTTTGGCAGGGAAGCCTAACTCCATCTGTTGCACCAAATGAAGGTGGAAAACACCTTGCCTTCACCATCAGTAATTTGAAGCCAACATTGTGGGCTCCAAATAATCCTTACTTATATGAAATTACTTTACAGCAATTCAATAAAGGATCACTAAAAAATTCTTTAAAAGAAAGGGTAGGCTTTAGAAGTTTTGAGCGCAGAGGCGGTAATCTCTTTCTAAATGGCAAGCCTATTTTTTTACGTGGAATTGCCATTAATCCTCCCGGCAGAGGTATTCCAACAAAGCTGGAAACAAGCCGTGAATTTGCATTGGATTATGTGAAGTATATGAAGAGCATTAACGTAAACATTATTCGTATACCTGATGCGGAGGAATGGTACGACGTGTGCGACGAATTAGGCATGATGGTTTTTGGTGGTAACTATGGCGGACGTGTTGCCGGAGGCGAAACAGTAGAAGCACAGGCTAAAGTTGGTGATGAAACAGATGGAGGCTTTCCCGCGGATTATGATAAAGGAGTAGCGTGGTATGAAAATGAGAAGCTTGGTTCTATAGCGCATCATCCAAGCCTGATGGTTTATGCTATGACCAATGAAACTCCTTTTGCCGGAAAGAGAGCTGAGTTATGGGAGAAGTTCCTTGATTATTCTTATAAGAAATTAAAGAAGTGGGATGAGACAAGAGTGTACATTGCTAATGCCGGTTATGGTTATGGTAAGACAGGTGACATCACTGATATACATCGTTATTGGGGCTGGTATTATAGCTCGCCGTTTACATTCTTACATATACGCGATGAAGCAAAAATAAATCCTTACCCCAGCAAGCATCAGCCACTTACATTTACCGAATGTGTTGGAAATTATACTGGTCCTGATGGTAGATACAATCTTACACCTGCACATAAAAACCCAAGTTCACAACTTGCATGGACGGGGCATGAACGGCAGGATCTGCAAGCTCAGTTAGCAGACTATCATCAAAGCTTCACCTTCAGGCAGGCAACGGAAAGCTTCAGGCAATTAAGGTCTGTTAATCCTGATTTGAGCGGGGTGTTTCCTTTTACCATTATGTTCTATAACTGGAACACTATTAAAAAGTTTGATGACATGAAACCCAAACCTGTTACTGACCAGGTGAAACTTTCTTATCAACCCGTCTTACTTAGCTGGGAATGTTGGACACCTAATGTTTATGCCCGTTCTGTTATTAAACCTATAGCGCACATTGTTAATGACGATGATGGTTTTAATGATCTTACAGATGCAAAATTAATTTATGAACTAAGAGACAAAGCGCATAGTATTGTTTTCTCTGACAGTACAGTACTTGCTACCGTTCCATACTATGCGAGCGCCATAAAAAAGTTAGAGATAAAATTACCCGGCAATCTTATTACCGGAAAATATGAGCTGGTTGGAAGGATTGTTCGAAACAGCGAAATTGTTTCTCAAAACTTTTATAAACTATTTGTTGCTGATGATTATTTCACTAATGCCATAACTGCAAATCCTTCTACTGTTTTGCTGTATGACAAGCCTGGTACAACAAAGAAATCTCTTTCAAACCTTAATGTGAGGTTTGCTGAAGTTTCATCTCTCAATAATATTCCTTCCGCGAGTGTTCTGATTATAGGCGAAAACTCGGCAGATGAAGCAGTTGCCGGTAACGCAGCAAGTATTAAAAATTTCATTACTTCAGGAGGAAGAGTTTTATGTCTGCGGCAGGATAGTGTACACCTGAAAAACATAAATTTAATCTTGGTAAATCCTTTAATCAATAATAATGTTGACATTGATGATCCTGTATATCCGGTCACATCAAAATCGCCCCGGAATGGATATTATATAAACCCTGAACGTCCTGATCATCCTGTATTTGCCGGTATAATAAGAGATAATTTAAGAGTGTGGAGTGACTACACTAATTGGGATGAAACACAAAAAGGCTTTCCTGCCATAAAACCTGTTACCGATGGATTTGGATTACAAAGCAAAGAGGACGTTGCACATACAGCTATACTTGCCAGTTATAGTTCCGGATTGCAGGCTATTGCCCTGGCAGAACAGTTTCAGGGTAAGGGAAGCATTATGCTTTGTGGCCTTGACATAGCTAACAGAACATTTATTGATCCTGTAGCTGCAAGGCTTTTGTCAAACCTTATTAATTATACCGGCACCACAACTGGTCATCAGCTTTACCAGTTAATTACAAGCCCGATTGTATGGGGAGAATATGAAACCGAAAAGGGTATTGTTACAGACTTGTATAGTGGCTTCCTTGTTAACTCAACACCTCGTGTACCTGCAGACTATCTGGGTAAAGGGATAGTAGTAACGAAAGAAGGCTATCAACTTGCGGGGGGAAACAGGTCGGGCTTTAACACCAGACCAGGAATACAATATGTTGCCAATGGAAGACGTCCGTTTGGTCCTTACACTCAAAGTTTTGGCGGTCAGCCTGTACCTGATAAAAATTCAACAGAAGGTATTGGCAAATTTTGGTGCAAGATTCCTGAAGGGCAAAACATAGCCACTTCTATAGTTTGGAATCCCGGTAATGAACCGCTGGCGATAAAGATAAAAGTGAACAATTTGCAGGAGGTTAGTAAAATAATAAATGCCGGTGATAAAGTAGCTGTTGTAACTCCTGTTAATAGCAGCAATGTCAACATAACTTACACAGGCGATAGGCGGTTAGTTATTTTAGAAACAGCATTTGGGAAAGAAAATTAATTCGTGCAAAATTGAATCTACTCGTTATTAACTCTTCCTTTTTTTTGCTGCCACGGGCAATACCACGCTTGGCTGAAACGTTAACACTTATGTTGTTGTTCTTCTCATTTGTTCGAAATGCATCCGCCACCAACTACTACATCAACAATCGTATCGGTGACGATAATAATAGAGGCACAACCAAAGAAGCAGTTTGGAAAACTTTAAGAAACCTGGAGCAAAATATTTTTAAACCGGGGGACAGCATCTTATTTGCAAAAGGATCAGAGTACACAGGTGGATTTACTTTTACAAGCTCTGGTACTGCTCAAAAACCAATTGTATTTGCGAGCTATAGTGCAGGAGCTGATGTCATTTTAAAAACAGACCGCACTAAACTGCAGCCAGTTTTTATTCGTTATGGAGCCGGCAGAGATCCTTCGTTTTCTAACCCCGATTGGAATGTTCTTAATGGTAATGTTTTTCGTATAGAAGGAAGTTATATTGTTATTGATGGTTTATACTTTCATGATAATACCAACCCTCCTAACTCCGATCATAAGAATAAGAATGTACAGAAGATGGGGGCTGTTTACCTTGCTCTTGGCACTCATGATAACATTGTTCGTAACTGCGAATTTTATAATTCGCCTGTGGCTGTAAAAATAAAAGGGAAACACAACCTCATTACCCGCAATTACTTTCATGATACCTATGATACGATGGCTCATTCATGGGGGCCAATAGCTATTATGGTAGTTTCTCAATACAATGAAATATCCTGGAACAAGATCATGAATTATGGTTCTTTTGGTGGACCGTATGGATCGGATGGTGGCGTTGTTGAATTGGATGGAGTGGATGATGCCTTTGATGGAAGGAATGTGAACGTTCATCACAACATTTCTATAAACAACCATGGTTTTTTAGAATTGGCAGGAAGGAATGTGGATAGCATAACAGTAGCTTATAACTTAAGTGATGACAGAAACCAGTTTATTGGTGGAGGCTCAATGAAAAATATTTTTGTGTTAAACAATACTGTGATAAGAACCCGTGAACCTAATGTTGATCGTTATATCTTCTGGACCTTTAACCGTGACTCTACTTTCTTAACTGTTCGAAACAACATCTTTGTTTTTGCAAGCGACATAAAAGTTTTCGGCCCTTATATAAAACCAGTCGGTCATAAACGGGCAATGGTTGGCGAGCAGGTGCATGATCATAACTTATATTATTCTGTTGGTAATGCTGATCCTATTGGAATTGCTGCCGGTAAAGGTGATAAGATTGCTGACCCATTGTTTATAGATTTCGCCAATAGGAATTTTCGGTTGCGTAAGAACAGCCCTGCTATAAATGCTGGACTTAGAACAGGATATACAGAAGATTTAGATGGGCGATCAGTAACTAAAAATGAGTTGCCGGATATTGGAGCTTTTGAGAATTGAGACCCGGATTATTAGAGATAACGGGGAACTAAACGACTTAAATATTAAGAATGAGTAATTGTTGAGATTTATATCAACTATTGCTGTTTTTGCAATCAGTACTTGCGTTGCAATTCGGTGAAACGGTACAAACACTTTTGTAAAAGCTTACCGGATAAGTTAAGTGCAAAGAAGAACTTCAATTATTCGGGCTTCCATTCAGAACGAGTGCATTTCAAATTTCATTTTTTTTTAATCTTCCCGTCATTGTAAGGAACGAAGCATCTCCTGCACAATCAGGTTGATGAGTTGGCTGGGGATTGTTTCGCCAAGCTAAGCAAGGCTTACAATGACGAACACGCTTAATGAGAGATGTGAAAATTTGAAATGCTGCCTTCAGAAACCAATTCACTAATAAGAAAAAAAATGTTGCTATAAATTTGCGCCAAAATACAAACTTTGAGTGAAGAAAGAAAAGTGCATCTAATCGAATGCCCTCGTGATGCAATGCAGGGTTGGAAAACTTTTATTCCTACAGAAAAGAAAATAGAATATTTAAACAGTTTGTTAGATGTGGGTTTTCATACTTTAGATTGCGGCAGTTTTGTTTCTGCCAAATCGATCCCTCAAATGGCTGATACGGCAAAGGTTATTAGTCAACTCGCAATAAATAGTATTACGAAGTTACTGGTTATAATAGCCAATGTACGTGGGGCAGAAGAAGCGGTTGCTTATCAAAATATTACTTATCTCGGCTTCCCATTTTCCATCTCTCCAACTTTTCAACTTCGCAACACAAACAGTACTATAGAGGAAAGTTTACAAAGGGTAGAAGACATACAAAACCTGTGCATTAAAAATAACAAACAATTAGTCGTGTATTTAAGTATGGGTTTTGGAAACCCTTACGGCGATGAATACAATGAAGAAATTTTATTAAAATGGGCCGATGAGATGGTGCAAAGAGGCATAAAGATCATATCATTGGCTGATACTGTTGGAGTTGCCGGGCCTCATCAAATTAGTTTCGCCTTATCAACATTGATTGGCAAATATCCACAGGTTGAAATTGGCGTTCACCTGCATTCAAAACCTTCTGACTGGCAGCAAAAACTACAGGCTGCTATTAATACCGGTTGCACAAGATTTGATGGAGCACTAAAAGGTATAGGTGGTTGCCCTATGGCAAAAGACGAACTTGTTGGCAATATGAACACCGAATGGATGATTGAACATTTTAAGAAAGAACAAATTTTACAATCCATTAATGAAGAAGCATTGCAGAAAAGCATACAAATTGCAAATGAAATTTTTGTAAGCTAAAAGAGATTACAGATGAAAATGATGTTGGACATTGATATAAAATCTCCTGCTAAAAAAATCAATTATTCGCATAAGATTTTTTTAATTGGCTCTTGTTTTACTGAGCATATTGGCGGTCGCCTGCAGGAGTTTAAGTTTCCTGTTATTCAAAATCCTAACGGTATTTTGTTTGATCCCGTTAGTGTAAGTAAAAACCTGCTCTCATACATTGAGCAGAAGAGATATACAAAGAGCGACCTTTTATATTTAAACGAACTGTGGCAAAGCTGGAGCCATCATTCGAGGTTTTCAGGAATGGAGGTTGCAGAAGTATTAATAAACATCAATGATTTTCAGCAAAAAGCACATGACTTTTTAAAACAGGCCGATTGGTTAATCATCACATTGGGTTCATCGTTTTCGTATCAATTAAACGAAGGAGGGGAACCTGTTGCCAACTGTCACCGGGCCCCTGCACAATGGTTTAAAAAACATTTATTATCAATAGAAGAAACGGAAGCATCTTTAATTGAAGCTATAGATCAATTACAAACTTTTAACCCAACATTAAAGATCATTTTTACCATCAGTCCGGTTCGGCATATTCGGGACGGTGTAGTTGAAAACAACCGCAGCAAAGCACGGCTTATTGAAGCTGTGCAAAGCCTTATTGAAAAGTATAAGCATTGTTATTACTTCCCGGCGTATGAATTAGTGATTGATGTATTAAGGGACTACCGTTTTTATGATGTTGATCTGGTACATCCAAATTATGCAGCAACAGAGTTCGTGTTCGAGACATTTAAGCAGCATTTTATACAAGAAGATGCACAAACATTAATGGAAGAAATAAGACAAATAGTTACAGGTTACAAGCACAAACCCTTTCAGCCCGAAACCATCTCTCATCAAAACTTTTTAAAAAACTACAGCGAGAAGGTTATTCAATTGCAACTGAAATATCCTCATCTTGATTTTGAAAAAGAGCTTTGTTACTTTGCAAGGCGGAAAGTATAGTTGAAGCGCATAGTTTGTAGCGCAAAAGTATTCCCATTTTATATTTATTATGCAATTCGTGTTTAATTACCAAAAGAGAATTTTGATGTATCGCAACAGGTTTTACAGTATTAAGGCTTTTTGAAAACATTATATATTACAAAGCCCACAAGTTCTTTTATGAAGCGTTGCCATGTATCAAGCACTGCTATTTTAGGCAGGAGATAATCATCTAATGTGAGAGGTCCATCAATTACAGAATAAGCACACGGATAAGGAACAATGCTTAAACCAGCGTTAGCAAAAAGCCTTGATGCACGTGGTATATGTTGCGCAGAGGTTATTAAAACATAAGGCGGTTTAATATGTAAAGAGTCAATAATCCTTTTGCTGAATAAAGCATTTTCACGGGTAGTTTTAGAAAAGGTTTCTGTTATAATATCCCCCGGTTTTACACCTGCAGCAATCATTTCGGTTTTTAAGAAATCCGCTTCTTCAGGCAGTTCCTTAGCAACCGTACCTCCGCTTACAAGTATTTTTTTTATAATTCCGGCACGGTATAATTTACAGGCCTGGTAAAACCTGTCAGCACTTTCTCCAAAAAAACCATTCTTTCTTTTATCAAAAGCAACTATGCCTCCCAAAACAATTCCTGCTTCGTATTGCTTGCCTTTGAGTGTTACCGGTTTTGGTTGCCATGCATTTACGAGGTTGGTGTAAATGGCTTCATTGCTAAAGAAAATAAATATGATAGTTGCAGCAATTGCAAGCCGCTTTTTTATTGCTCTTAGCTTAGCAAAGCTCCTCCAGATTAGTAAGATAAGAATCCAGATGGCAGGAGAAAGAAAAAAGGTAAAGATTTTAGAGATGATGTAGAAAAAATCCATTCAGTAATAGGGTTGAGGCTAATTGAAAACGAGTTATTCAAGAGTTGATATTTGTTTCGCTAAATGGTTGTCGGAAAGTATGGGGAAGTATTTTCCCAACCAAATAAGATTTGATAAAGTTGAAATAATCTATTGTTGTTGAGGAAGAAGTATATTGAGTTGACCGGGAAGAATTTTAGCATCTATATGCCTCACTTTACCAAGATATTCTCCATCTACCTGAAAATGTACAGCATGCTGTGTTTCGATATGAACTGATGTTGCCTGTATAATTTCTATTTTTTTGGGATTAAAGAGTTGCGGCCTGAACCACATTTTAAAGATTTCTGAAATAGCAAATTTTCGAATAATAACTACTTCAAACAAGCCATCATATAAATCACCATGAGGATTTATAACTGCACCGGTTCCATATTTGCTCGCATTTGCAAGAACAATCATAAAAGCATCTCTTTTTATTTCAGTGTCTTTCGTTTGAATTACTACCCTCATGCTTTGCTTTTTCCATAGCACCCTTAAAGCCACTTTTGCATAACCTAATTTTCCGCGTTTATTTCCTTCTTCAAAATATTTTATAAGCCGGGCATTCATTCCAATATCGCTTAAATGCAGGCAGAGTTGCTTATTAATAAAAATGGCATCAGCCTTTTTAACGTTAGTAGCAAGAACAACATCAAGAGCTGCTGTTATATTTACGGGAATATCAAGTTCTCTCGCCATCCCATTTGCCGATCCTGCAGGTATTATACCCAGTTGTATTTCGCTTCCCAATATTTCTTTTGCAACAAGAGATACTGTTCCGTCACCACCTACCGCTATTACTTTATGTGGTTTTACTTTCTCAAGAGTTTGATGTAATTGTTGTGCATCATTTTTGCCATCTAATAAAAAGAATTCAATGGAGTGGGGAAGAGTTTCGAAATATTTTTTTATAGCAGACTCATGGTCATTTTTTTGTTTTCCTCCAGAAATTGGATTAATTATGAATAAAAATTTCGAGGCGGATTCCTGTGTCATTTTTTATTAGTTCAATGATGGATAATAATACAAATAAAACTGTTTTTCCACAAAAGCCTTCTTTTTTTGAAGGTATCTATAAGAAGTTCCTTCACTTGTTTAGGTTAACAAACAATCCCGTGGTAAAAGTATATCATGGTTATGGCAGTGCAACCAGTATAATTGTTTTTGGCCATGTTTTTAGTTTAAGTCCGTTGCCGAGGAAAAAATACCGTAAAAATTTCTGGACGAACACTTTTGCTCTTTTACGGTCTTTTATGATTGTGCGCATACCTAATGCAAAAGTGCGTTTTCGTTTTAATTCAATTGTTCTTGAAGGCACCACTGCCGAGGACGGCTTTTTTAGGTTTGAATGGAAGTGTGTTACTGTTGTACCTCCCGGACTTTATACGGTTGAAGTGGATTATTTATCATCCGGAATTGAGAACCGGGTACTTTCTACCGGTCAGGGAACTATCATTATTCCCCATCCAAACCAATATGCATATGTTTCGGATATCGACGATACATTTCTTATCTCTCATTCTTCTAATTTGCGAAAAAGGTTATACGTTCTTTTTACTAAAAATGCACATAGCCGTAAGCCTTTCGAAGGAGTGGTTAATCATTACCAACTTCTTGCAAAGGCTTATACAGAAAATAATAATCAAAACCCCTTCTTTTATGTTTCGAGCAGTGAGTGGAACCTGTACGATTTTATAAAAGAATTTTGCAGAAAGAATGCAATGCCGGAAGGAGTGTTTTTGCTAAGCCAGATAAAACGGTTAAACGAAGTATGGAAAACAGGTGCAACAAAACATTCTACCAAGTTTATGCGTATTGCCCGTATACTGGAAGGTTATCCTAAACAAAAATTTATTTTATTAGGCGATGATTCTCAACAAGACCCGGTAATTTATGCACGTATAGTAGAGCATTTTCCCGGAAGAGTTGTCTGTGTTTACTTACGTCATGTGTACGAAAAAAACCTGCATAATGTAAATGAGGAGATTAAAAAGATTGAAGGAGCAGGAGTAGAATGTTGTCATTTTAGCGCTAGTAAAGAAGCAATAGAACACTCATACAAATTTGGCCTTATACCTAAAGATGCCCAAATGGTACAAGCAACTATAGCATCGGAAAAAACTTTGTAGATTCTTTTTTAGTGTAGTTTATAACCAGCATAAAAAAGCCACCCGGTAAAAGGTGGCTGCATAAAAATTCAGAGGGTTTAAATTCTTTCTGATGTCCTAAATTCGATTAACCACTTGTCACTTGTCTAATCTTTAAACTCTCCAAAGCCTGTTTTCTATTAACCCAGAGACCTAATCCAATGCACGATTTCGTCTTTGGTTTTTCCTAATTTCTTCTGCAGGCGGCCAAAAAGTTCGTCATCCTTTCCTTCTTCATATTCCAGGTCATCATCTGTAAGATGGGCGTGTTCCTGCTTCATCTTACCTTTTACTTCGTTCCAGTTTCCTTTGACATTTAACTTGTCCATGGTATTAAGTTTAAAGTAATTGCAGAAAAAATTATGCCATTTAAAATGTAATAATCATTTATTAGAACCGCTATAAAATTAGCCAGTAATGCAGAAATTTCTCTTAAGAAAAGCTAAGTGAGAGTTTACTTATTTAAAATTCTTTTTCTTATAATACTCTGTAATTTACCTCCCTCTGCATCAAGACCTGATTTAAGATAAGTAAACTCAGCAGCATATTGCGAAGTAAGGTACCTGAGTTTAGGAGCAGGGTCTGAAATGCAATCAACAATTACCTGTGCTACCTGCTCGGCCGTTTGAAATATTTTAGCTTTTAGTTCGTCAGTGAAGGTTTGTCTGTAGGCCATATAATCATTTAATAATGGCGAGTACTCATCTTTGCGAATGCCACCTGTGTTATTGAAATAATTCATAAGATTGTTTCCAAATTCCGTCGTTATACCGGCGGGTTCTATAATAGATGTTTTAATTCCGAAATAAGGTTCGAGGTAAGTAGCAATGCTCTCAGTTAAGCCTTCAAGGGCAAATTTAGCAGCACAATATATTTCATTAATGGGCTGACCGACCAAACCTCCAACTGAAGAAACGTTAATAATATGACCCTTATTTTGTTGCCGCATTGCAGGCAAAACAGCTTTAATGCAACGGATAGGGCCATAGAAATTTACATCCATTACATTGTGTATTTCTTCCATCGTCGCTTGCTCCAATGTTCGTATAAAACCGGCACCTGCGTTATTAATTAATACATCAATTCTTTTTTCTTTGTCTATAATCGTTTTAATGCATTCTTTAATTGTTTCTTCCTTTTGAACATCGAGCGGAAGTATATGGATATAAGCAGGATAGTTTTTAGTAAGCTGTACGAGATGATCCTGCTTACTAACATCTCTCATAGTGGCATACACTGTATTTCCCCTGGCTGCTAACATAGAGGCGGTGTGTAAACCAACACCTGTTGAAGTTCCTGTTATTAGTATTATTTTAGACATTTTCTTAAATTAGAAATATGAAGATAATTTATCTGCGACTTCGATAATTAAATTATTCAAACTATATAAAGCCGGTAGTATAGATAAAGTTTTTTAAAGACAAAAGCTTAGTTTTTTACAATTGTCCGCTTAACTCAAACAAAAAATCTTACAGCCATTTTTTAAACCATGCGATAGTCATTTGCAGGTGTTCAGGCAGAAACCGATGAGGTTCATTTGGTGTCACATGTATCTTTAACCTGTTTAGTGCATTTTTTGATTTGTAAGCATTGGTTGCAGCTTCAAACGCAAGCTGTGCTTTTTTTGCTAAGGAAGAATGTTCAACTAAATGGTCCATACGACAGCAAATTATACATATGCCAGGCAACAGCAATAAGCACCACAATACCTGCATTTTTACGCAGCATAGTTATCCTGCTCACTTCAAACAGCAACATGCATAAAATTGGAGCGTATAATGTAAAGGTTAAACGCTCTTTGAAAAATCCCAGTAACCAAAAAAAGAAAAAGAATATAGATAGAGTATTTATGATAATAATGATATAATGATTTTGAACGGTATCATTGAATAGTTCTTTCCTTAGGTATATTGCCAGCAGGAACACAACTGTTATAAACCAGCTTATTTCTGTAAATGTGTGCATGTAATAAATAGTAAAGTTGTAGAAAGTATGAGCGAACTCGCTAAACGATACCTTCAGCGTTTCTACTATCCATACCAGCTGATGATATGTTACCATTTCGTTATTGTAATAGCTATGAGCAACGGCATTGCACATAATTATCCATAATAAAGTTGGCGCTGCAAATACTATTACATTGCTTATCAAATATAAAGCATGAAACTTTTTATCTACAAAAAAGGAAACAACCACCAGGCAGCAGAACATGGGTAAAAAATTGCCATAGGCAAGCATCAGAAAGCCGCATAAGGCGGACATGGGCAATAACTTCTTCAGATGCAACTGCTTCTGCCAGATTATGAACGAAATATGTATGGATAGCAGAGGCGTTAATAAGGAGAAAAACTGTTGGTGCGGTGTCCAAAAAAATGCTTTCGTTATCTCATTTGATACTAGAAAGAACATAAATGCATACAGTAGCAAGTTACTGATGTTGCCTTTAGTTATTGTACGGGCTATTCGCTCGAAGTAGTAGAGCGATAACAAAAGCAATAAATAATTCATGAGCACATAACCTGCATAAAATCCCACATATTCAGATGCCTGTTCATCTCGCAGTTTAAGTTTATGCAAAAACCCTATATCTATCTTATCAAAAATCCATTGCAAAGGATAGCCAATAAATGTGGCACCTAATATATAAAGCGGCCTGCTCTGCCTTTGAGCACCGTGCTCTAAAAGCATGGATGGGTACCTCGCGTTCTTACAAAATTGCCCTGCATCGCAATTAAACGTAAACCCCATATAGTTACCTATTCTTATAAATTGTCCGCAATAGTCTTTTTCACTATGTGGATGTGGCGAGAATAAAAATGATACGGTAACAATAAGTATAATAACAGTATAGATTATCAGCCTTTTTAATGTAAACCCTTCCATAAACAGAATAAGGTGAAAGATAGCATTTAATTTGTAAGACACTTTGAAGCGATAAAATTAAAGCACGTTTCCTTGTATAATTTGTATGGATTGGTAAGCCATTAAGATACAGCATTTTTCAATGAAGAGGCCTTCAGTGCTGACACAATAGAGGGTTTTGGGAAACAGATTGGTAATACGCAGACAGCCGTTTCCACCCTTTTCCGTAATAGTTCTTCAAAGGCTATCCAGGGAGTATCCCTAGGGGAGCTTTTTTCTTTTGCATGGCCAATATTCGATGAGCCGTTTCTTGTAATAATGTTTAAAGAAGCAAGCTTTGTGCGATGGCACTTCCTCTCCTGCAGTAGCAGGAAGACTAGTATAACAAATAACTTCATAACCATTTTTTAAACCATGCGATAGTCATTTGCAGGTGTTCAGGCAGAAACCTATGCGGCTCATTTGGTGTTACATGAATCTTTAACCTGTTTAGTGCATTTTTTGATTTGTAAGCATTTGTTGCAGCTTCAAACGCAACCTGTGCTCCACCTAAAGGACAGTTCATATCCTTTTCATTACTTAGCAACAATAGTGGTCTTGGTGCAAACAGCCTTATCATTGATGGGCAATCAAATTTATCAGTGATCCCTGGTAGCAATTTGTTCCATAATAATCTTACATTTTCTTTAGTTACAGTGGTGTCACCTAAATCTTTTGCAGCTTGTTCATGTGCTTTCCATATAGTTCTTGCACGACCTTGCCAGCTATCATTTTCAAGCACCCATTTAAAACTTTGTGCAGCAATAACCGGAACGGCAACCTTAATTCTTTTATCAACAGAAGCTGCCATCCATGTTTCAATCCCGCCCATCGAAATACCCATCATTCCTATCCGGTTGGCTTGTACATCAGGTCTTGTTATTAAGTAATCTGTCAACCTCCATAAGTCGTAAACAGTATCATAAAAAAAGGGATGTTCATGGCTTTTGCCGTCGGTATTCTTCCATGCCTTGGTTACAGCTTCAACATATTGTTCTGATTTATTAGCTCCGCCTGCTATCCGTTCACCATGATACCTTGCATCAATAGCAACACCTATTATTCCAATCTTCGTTAGTTCATAAAGCAGGCTTCGAATACTTTCATCTTCCTTATTTCCACCTGTACCATGCAAACAAATAACTACAGGGAAAGATTTTAAATTTGTATGAACAGGCTTGTAAACCAGGATAGGCACCTTTTCCCTTTCTTCAGAATAGATGTAGCCCTTTTCGATTAATACAGTATCTGTAGTTATAGATTGAAATGAAGGTTTGAAATCAACAGCAGGTCTTTGAAGCAAGTTTCTAAAATCACCTGCCACCTTTTCTACCGGTGGATATCGATTAAGTTGTGCAACGCTTTTTGCCTGGGCGAAAGCAACACTTGAATATATAAACAGGGCAACAAATAAAGCAGCTTTCATCTACTCACGTTAAAATTTCGCTAGTAAAGATAAAAAGATAGAGAAGTTTATAGATCAATGTTTGTAACAAATGATATTGGAATCTTCTCCCGTAGTAATAATTTTTAGTATTCAATTATTTTCAAAACTCGTCAGCTTTCATGTACCCTGGTTAATGCAAGTAGTTTAAAGTATTACTGAATTATTATAGTAGTGGAGCACCCATCAGAGCCTGTATTAATACTGCAAACACCATCATTACATATACAGTAGCAAACAAAATAACTGTTCTGCGTGACTTTGCAATATAGTATCCAAACAAAGGAAAGATCTGCAATGTATGCATACCGAGAAAGTGAGCAATACGCAAATCGCCATGTTGCCGGCTCCAGTTTACAACCGGCAATCCTTTCCCGCCATCCGCAGAACCTACAGTATGGCTAAATAAAGACGCCATCACACCTCCTTCAAAGGCAAACACTACGAAAAATAATATGCCTAAACGTATCCCCCATAAATAAGATGCAGGTAAATTTATGTCCCTCTTTTTAAAAAACAAATAACCTATATAACCTGTCCATGTAGTTAGAATGCTTATAGCTATTCCCATTAAACTAAACAGGGTAATGTATAAAGGAGCATCTTTATTAAAGTGAGATAAGC
>MWVV01000426.1_pt1 | contig 15365 bp, 29 predicted proteins | sample 1047281 | NCBI WGS metagenome assembly MWVV01 (sample SAMN06349986, study PRJNA376086) | soil metagenome | isolation source: PT-2 sample Antarctic (ecotone) soil | place: Antarctica | collected 2015-01-13 | reverse complement strand
CGGACCGTGTACAGGTTCTAGGCATGCCTATGCCGTCCATTGGTCGCATCGTTCATTACCGGGCACCCGAGCTCGAGGGCGGCGACATTTATGCGGCCCTCATCACCAGAGTTCACGAGGACTGGTCGGTTGACTTCGTGGTCTTTGGGACCTCGAGGAGCCACCCGTCCGAGCTCCGGGAGCGCGTCCGGTTCACAAACAATCAAGAGACGGGCGGTTGGTTTTGGCCATCACTCATCCCCTGATAGGGCGCCTCGCCGCACGCCTCGAGCGCTTGCAACCGCTCGCCGCGGACGCCGTGCGCGCGCTGCGCGCCGTCTCTAATCCGCACCCGCTCCGCGTGCTCTGCGCGGTGGCCATCATTCTCGGCCACGATCGCGAAGCCGAAGTGCTTATGCGCCGCCTCCGCTCCGAGGGGTGAACCCGGGCCCGCGCTCGAGGCCCTCTCCCCGCCCTTGGCGCGCGCGCACCCCTCGGAATATGTCCAAGCGTTCCGGTCTATTTCCCAAGGGGGATTCACTTGTCCAAGCGTCAACTTCCGCGAAGTGGCCGAACATCTTCGGCCATGCGAGCAAGCTGGAAGAAGATTTTGATGATGGTGGGCGCCGCCTTGGTGCTTCTGAAGTTCTCTACGAAGATCAAGAGCGAGGCCAGCAAGGTCCCTCTCCTCGGTCCGTTCATTCAGGACTAAGGAGCCGAACGTGAGAGACCACACCACTCCGATCTTCCGAGACCTCACCTCTTCCGGCGTGGCCGCCGTCGGCGTTACTGCCGGCACCAGCGCCACCCCCGTCACGTTCAATTTTTCGGGCGTGCCGGCGGTGTCTGGCGACATGCGCAACTACCTCCAAAACATCCACATCCACGTGAGCACCGTGCTCACGACGGGGGCGTCCGGCTCGGCCGTGAACGCGGACAAGCTCTACAAGGTTTTGCAGAGCGCGCGCCTCTTCTCGCCGTTGCTCGGCGAGGTCTATCCGGCGTCTATGACCCGCGGGCCCGTCCTGGGGCACATCATCCAGGTTCTAGCGGCCGGGTATCAGTATCCGCAACCGGCGCGGGCCCAAATCCCCGCCAATACGGCCGGCACCACAACCGTGGACCTCTTTTTCTGTCTGCCCCTCTCGTTCGAGTTCCTCTGCAAACCGCATGAGGTCTCACAGTGGGTCGGATTCTTCGACCAGGGCCTGGTGGAGGCAACGATCGACGTCGCCAGCGCTCTCGGCGGTGACTATGCCGGCGCCACCATCGGCGCCACAACGGTCCGCGCATTCGCTGAGATGCTGCCTTCACCGGATGTCTCCATCGGCGTCCCGTTCCAGTGGAGGGAGCGCCTCACGCCCGGCGGTGGAAACCAGCATTTACTCAAGTCGGTCGGCCTCGAGTCGAACCTTATCGGCGTCGAAACCGGGTGCGGCCTCTTTGCGATGGCCCTCCTCGCAAACCCCACCGGCATCGGCCTTCAAGGTGGCGGGCCGGTCTCCGACATATCGGCGATTTCCATCCCGTGGCGCTCGCAGCAGGGCCTCAACAACTTGGACGGGTACTTCCTCGCTGCGCGGAAGCTTGCCGGCAACCGGGTGGGTCCGATTGCAGGGAACGGGTCTACGCTCTTGCACGATGGAGGCGGGTGGCCGTTCGCTCTTGACGCCGTCGTCAACGGCCGTCCGAGCGCGAACGCCGGCGCGATGTTCCTGCCCCTCATTCTGCCGGGGAGGGAGTTCGAGACCTCCAAAGCGCAGCGGGTGGCCGGTGATCTGCCGGTTGACCTCACGTACACCACCACGCCGAGCGCGAACGGCCGTTTTGTGACGGGAGAGCTCCTCGAGTTCACCGAGCAACGTCTGGCCGCGCTCGCCGGCGCCATGGGGGTGGACACCTCCACCGTCGTTGCGGACCGGAAGGCGCTCCGAAAGAACAGCCCGGACCCGACCAAGCTCCGTTACACCCGGGTCACCTTCAAGAGTGGCGCCGAGGCGTGAAAATAGAGCGCGTTGCCGCATGGCTGACTGTGGTGTGGATGACGCTGTGCCTCTTCGCGGTGGCACGCGGACGGCTGGCCCCGATGCTTGAGGCGAGACCATGAGTAAAAACCTTCCGATGATCCTCCTCGCCATCGGCGCGGCCGCGGCCGCGTTCTTTTTGGTGCGGAAGCGGAGCGCGCTTGCTCTCATCGGAGGCAGCACGCAACGGGCCCTCGAGGGCGCCACCACCGCGCAAGGGGCGCTCGCCGCGCTCGAGACGCAAGCGCCGATCGCGGTGGGCGCCTCGGCGCCGGTGGTGACGGCGGCAAAGAGGCCGGCCACGGTGCGGAACCCGCTCACCGCGATCAAGGGCATCGGCGTTGGAGCGAAGCCGACGATCGCGCAGAGCATCGGGGCCTCCAATCTCGCGAAGGCGGCGAGCACTCTGAGCACCCGCTACGGCGGCGCCACGTCGCTTTACAAAACGGCGACGGCGGCGCCACGGCCAACGGTGAAGGCCACACCGGCACCGCGGAAGACCTCCCTTTACGGGAAGCTCAAGAAGGTCGGGAGCAAAGCATCGAACGCTTACACCCAGGTGGCCGGGAGCAAGCTCACGCAGCTCGGCGCGTCCGCCGCCTTCGGTCCGCAAGCCGGGGTGGGTCTCGCCGCCTCTTCCGCTCTCCTCAAGAGGCGCTAACATGGCCTCCACAACGGAGGAGCTCACCGCGATCGCGCGCACCCTAAACAAGGTGCAAACGGCCGGTCAGGTGCGCTCGGCCATCGGCGCCGCGCTGGTGGCCATCGGCAAAGCGTATCCGCTCGTCAACCGGGTCAACTCCGACGTGGCGGGGTCTCTACACCGGGAGCTCGAGAGCGTCCGCAAGCCCTTAGAGCAGTGGTACGCGCAACTTCAGAAGACCCCCGGCGGTTGGTCTGTGGCTCGCGAATGGAGCCAAAAACGCCGGTTGGTGGACCGCGCCTACCACACGGTGGCGGGGGTGGAGGCGGCCGCCGATTGGACGCCTACCACGTCCAATTGGACGATCTTGGCCGACTCCATCGCCGAGGCGCCGGGGGTGGCCCTCCAGACGGCCGGTAAAGCCGTTGGAGCCGTAGCGAAAGAGGCCGGCAACGCGGCCGGGGGCCTCCTCGGCGGGGTCTTCAGTGGCCTAGGCCCGATGCTTTCCGTCGTCCTGGTGGCCGTCGCCGTCTTCTATCTCAGAGCAAAGGTGCGCCTATGATTTCCGGGACCGGGATGGCCACTGGCAGCGAGCAAGCGCCGCTCCGAATCGCGTCCAAGCAACTCAAACTCGCGAGGGTGGCCGCGTCCGGCACGTCCAATACGACGGCCACGCTTCGCGCTCTCGTCTCTTGTCCATCGCGCCGGCTCTCGCTCGCCATCTCGGTGGCGTTCGAGCCGTCCGCGGCCGGGGTGCCAACGACGTTCGGATCCTCGGTGTGGACACTGACGGGCCTCCGTCAGAATCCGACCTCGAGGCGCTTGGCTGAGCTCCACGCGATCGAAACGGGGGCCGCCCTCCCTCGGATGTACGAGTTGGACAGCGCGATCAGGATGTACCGCGCGGCGTGCACTCTCGGAATTCCGCGGGACGCCGGGAGCGTCGTTACGGTCGGGGACTGGTGGCTCATCGTAGAGGCCGAGCCGAATCAACTGATTTGCGATCGCGACATTGACGGGCTTTTGCAGCTGGTGGACGTGCGCGCGGAGTTCTCGGCAACCGAGACGGTCCTAGCGCCGTGAGGGGTGGCGTTGCCGGGGGTCACCTCCGCGGGGGGCTCGGTGGCATCGATGTTCCGGATGCGAACTATGGTCACCGGGGGACGACCCTCGATCGCTACCTCCTCGCCGCTCGAGCTCTCGGCGCGTTCGTTCAACCGTCGTTTATCTGGGCGGACTTCGCGCTAGGGATGGAGCCGGGATTCACCACGTTTTCATCGGGAGGAGCCTCACAGGGGCGCCCACCGTTGGGTGAGGCGGGGGTGCGTTCTTGCTGGCGATTCAACACCGGCACGCTTGCCGACTACACAGGACGCGCGGTCTGTACGGCAAAGGATGCGCACACGATAACAGGAGGGATCAACGGCGAGTCGCTCTACATGGCGTGCGGGTTCCGCATCGCCTCGCTCGGGCACTTCGGGGATGTGTTCCAGGTGGGGGCGCTCGATTCGGGGGGTGGGGTGTTCAACGGGATCGGACTGACGAGCTCCTCTGGATTCGACGGGGGGCGCTACCAGTTACAGAGCGCCGGCTGGTCTGCCTCGGGAGCGCTAGGGGAGTCGATGCTAGCGCCGGGTGGCGGCGACACTGCGTCCTACACGTATCCCGGCGTCGAGGCCGCGTCCTATCTGGTGCCGTCTCCGAACCGGTGGCACGCGCTAGAAACTTGGTGGTCCGGACCGCTGAACGGGCCCTATCAACAGCGGCACGGCTTCCGCGTGGACGGGGTGATCCATCGGGATGACACAGGCTCACCACTCTATGCCGTCGGCACACGACTCCCCATGATCTACATAGGCAAGCAGACTCAAAACACGCTGCCTACGGTGGTGGATTTAGCGTGGGCGCTTTGGGTCTTTGAAGGGGCGGGACAGTGAGCCGCAACGGGTGGCTGTTGGTGGCGGTGGTGGTGGCCTTCCTGGTGGTGGGCGGGGTGAGTAAGACAGGGCGGAAGGCGTTGGAAGGGGTGGCGTCGAAGGTGAAAAAAGCACTGCCCCCGGCCGGGGGCCCTCCGGGGTCGAAGAGCGAGGCCACGCAAGCGGCGCGGCGCGCGGGCCTCTTGCCTCACGTCCGCGATGCGCTCGAGCGGCTCCAAGCCGCATGCCGCGCGGAGGGCCTCGAGACCTACGTGGTCAGCACTCTTAGAACCGCCGAGCAACAGGCCGGCAAAGTGGCCTCCGGGGTCTCGGCCACTCAAAGATCATGGCACCTATGCGGCCGCGCGGTGGACTTGGTCCCCGTCGTCGATGGTGAGCCGGACATGCAAGGGCGCCACGTTGAAGCCTTCCGGAAGATGCATGCGATCGCGGCGCGCATCGGCGGGTGGCGAGGCATCGCGTTCCAGCCGGACGGCTCGAAAAATTACGTCAAGATGAACGGCCGGCCGGTGTGGGACGCGGGTCACCTCGAGCTTCGGGACGGCCTCACGTTCGTTGCCGCGATGGAGCGGTTCAACTCGGACAAGGGCAGAAGGATCGCATGAGCGGATCAGCGGGCGCGATGTTCGGTAGGGGTGGCCCCGCGGGGGTCGACCTAAACCTTTCCCCTCTCACGTTCGGCGGCTCGAGCGTCCTAGTGACGGGGGGCCTCACGTTCACCGGCGCGGCTGCGCGGACGGTGTCCGGCACGTCACCGGTGCGCGGGGTGCTCTTCGATTTCGGGGGTGCGGCCGCTGGTGGGTTTAGCGCATCGGGGGCCGGCAACGCGGCGCCCCTCCGGGGCCTTGAGGTTCTTTACAACGTCGCGCAGTCCAACGGCGCAAACGGTGTGGTGACGGGGATCCTTGTCAACGCCACGGAAACGGCCGTTCTCGGCGCGCACAACTTGCTGGATCTGCAAAACGGAGGGGCGTCGAAATTCAAGGTCAACTCGGGCGGTTACGTCACGATGGCTGCGAACACAAACCTGACGTGCTCGAACTATTACGCGCTCATCAATTCCGCTCTGAGTCAGTTCGGATACGCCGCAAACGCGGCCAGCGCGCGCGCCGTGAAAACGGCCAATTTCGCAGGCCTCACAAGCGGCAACGATCGTTTCGTGCACTCCTGGTACAACGACTCGGGAGCCACGGTCCTAGTCGCCGAACTCACCTCGGCCGGGGCCCTCGCCCTCGGCGGCGCCGGGTCATTCGGCAACGTCGTGGGACCGGTGCTCTACCTCAAAGACGTCACCACTGAGCCAACGGGAACCGCCACGGGGGGCTGCATGATCTATTCGTTCGGCGGGGTGCTCAAAAAATTCACGGCCGCTGGTGTGGGGGTTCTCTAGATGCCAAACAAGCTCACGTTTGCGGCCCCGATTGCGGGCGCTTCTCTCTCTTCCGCTCGCATCGTCGATGCGGGGCGGGTCTCTATGGGCGCCAAAACCATCACCGTAGGGGTGGAGCTCCTCACGGCCGGGGGGGTGGCGAGTCCGGCCGTGTTCCAGCTCGAGGTCACTGACAGCGTGAGCGACGTGCTTGTAGCGGATGCGGCGAGCCCCGCCGGCCTCGTGCAAGCGCGCGCGGCCATCCCGAGCGCATTTTCGCAAGTGATGGGCGCGTTTGTCGCCGCTGCGGCGAGTGGGCAGAGCGCGGAAAGTGCCATGCTCGGCGCCCTCCAATCGCTCGGCATTCTGCCGGCGGGGGCCGTGTCGTGATTGCGCCCCTCACGGCCGAAGAGCGCGATCGGCTCTCGCCGGTGGTGGCGTTGCTCGAGCGGGAAGCCGAGCACCTCGGTGAGTCTTGCCAACCGATGCTCTCGGGCCTCCTGCATGCGGCTCGGCAAACGATCCGCTACTTGTCCACCCGCCTCACGGAGGCGCCGCCCCCCGAGACGCCCCCGGAGCTCGGCGCGGTGGAGGAGGCCTCTTGACCCGAGACGAGTCACAGATGGCCAAGGGGGCGCTCTTTAGCGCCGTGGCGCTCTTCGCTTGGCTCTGGTGGAAAGCACGCGCGGCCGCCTCTTGCGGGTGCGCCGAGCCGAAACGGCTGGCACCCCAGCGCGGCCAGGCGCTAAAAGCGGCGCGGGGACGGCAGTCCTGTTTTGGGGGTGCCGATGAGCCGCAAGGGACGTTCGGAGGAGGGTTTAGACGATGAGCCGCAAGCGACACAACGATGGCGACGACGGTGGCGACAACCAGGAGGGCGGCGAGGAGGCAGCACCGGCCGAGGATGCGCCCCCGCCGGCCCCGGCCGAGGATGCGCCCCCGCCGGCCCCGGCCGAGGATGCGCCCCCGCCGGCCGCCCCGGTGGCGCTCTATCGAGGCCTCTGTCATCTCATCCTGGTGCAAGCCGGGGACGCGGACGCCGATGGCTTCTCAGACTTCGATCTGCGCTATGCCATCGAAGGGGGCCACGGCGGGGACGCGTCCGAAGAGGAGAGCCGCGCTCTCATCCTCGAGCGCTTGGCCTCGGAGTTCCAGACGGTGACGTTGACGGCGGTTGACGCCGATGAGGGGGGGCGCTCCGGCCGGGGGCGCTTCCGCGGCAAGAGGTGAGTCCCGCCGTTTGGGTCACGCTCGCGATCGTCGTGTGCACGGCGAGCATCACCGTCGGCGCGTTGATCAACAGGATTGGCAATCTCGAGACTCTCTTAAATTCCTGGTCAGGCAGCACGAAGAGCCAAGGGAGCCGGATCGGGGGGGTGACCGAAGAGGTGGCGTATCTGCGCGGCTCTCAGGACACAGTGCTCGCCCTCCTTCGGGGTGAGGCGCTCCCGGAGCTCGAGCGGCGAGAGCGCACCATCACCAAGCCGGTGCGGCTTCCGTTCCGCAGCAAAAACGCCGAGGGCGAGGAGCAATAGACATGGCCAAGTGGTACCAACGGATCCCCAAGAAAATCGCGGTAGGTGCTCTCGGCGCCGCGATTCAATTGCTCCCGTGGGGGACGCAGGACCAAAAAAACCACGTCACCACGCTGGCCGGCTTCCTCATCCTGGGGATCGGCGCCGCGGATTTTGGCAAAGAGGCCAAGAAGGTGGAAGCGCGGCTCGCGTCGGAGATCATCGACTCGGGCCGCCCGCAGATAACAGCTCCCCTACCACGGTAGGGCAAGGAGCGGCGGAACCCGTCCGGCGCGAAGCGCACCAACAGGACGAGCGCTACGGGACGGACTTCCTAACGGCGGGCCCCTCCCCGCGCCTCCCGCGGTGCCAGTAGGGCCGGCCGGGTTCGGCCGCTCCTTGCCCGTCGTTTTTGACACGACGGGGTGCGCCGGACTACAACCGGCGCGCCGGGATTGGCCGCCCTGAAACGGACGGCCGGCCCCCACCGAGAGTTGATGGCTCTCAGCGGGGACCCGCGGAGCTCCTCCGCGAAACCGGCACTCACCTGCCGGTCATGACCGCCCTCAAACTAACCCACCCCCGCCGCGCAGTCACCTTAGCGGCTGCTCTGGACGCGCTCCTCGAGCAAACCGCCCGGCGGGTGGCCGATGGCGTCCGGTCCCCCGCCACCCTCGAGATGCAACGGGCCCACTCTCGATGGCTCCTCGCCGAGCTCGGCCAGCGGCGCCCCCTTCGGGAGGTGACGGCGGTGGTGTTAGAAGCCCTCGCGAGCGCACCCCGGCACGGTCCGAGGGGTGCGGGGCCCGCCACCTTGCGGAAGCGGCTCTCCACCCTCCGGAGCGCTGTGGAGGTACAGCACCGCCGAGGAGGCCTCGAGAGCGTCCCCGCGTTTCCGCAGGTGCTCGCCCCCTGGAACCCGAGGCAGCGCTATCTCACGACGTACGCGGAGGCCGAGGCCCTCTTCCGCTCCCTCCCCCGCCACCGCGCCGAGTGGTTTTGGCTCTGTCTTTGGACGGCACAGCACGCCTCCGACGTCGACCGGATGACATGGGCGGATGTTTCTCCCATGGGGGCGCCGCCTTGGATGTTGCTCAAAAACTCAAAAAACAGGAAAACGGTCGGTCTGCGAGTACGCATGCCACGGCCGCTGGCCGAGGTCCTACGCGTGATGTTCCGACGCGAGAGGCCCTCCCCGTCGGACTGCCTGGTGCGACCTTGGCCTTCACGCTCGCACACGCTGCCCCGTCATTGCCGCAAGCTCGGCCTGCCTGAGCTCAACGCCATCGACCTCCGGCACACGGCTCTCTCATGGGCCGTCCGGCTCCGTGGCATCACGCCGGCGGTGGTGGCGTTCGCTGGGCACTCCTCGCCGGTGATGATGGCGAGGACCTACGCTCACGCGTTGCCGTTGCAGCTCGAGGAGGTCACCGCAGACCTCGAGTCCATCGCCGATGAGCGCCCCGCCCGGAAGGGGGTGCGCCCGGACCGAAGATAGAAGCCCACCAAGGGGGGCCAAGGTCGTTGTGGGGCACCGTCGCCAAACGGTGCCCCACGAGGCTGCCCCCGTCACATCCGAAAACGGGATTAGGACCTTCGGATGGGTGGGGGCGAGTGCCCAGGGACAGAGTCGAACTGTCTACACACGGATTTTCAGTCTCTCGCCACCCTCTGGAGACTTACCCGCGTAACTGGCCCGCACCCCATCCATCCCCACAACGGGATGGCACCTCATGTTCCAGCTTCTCGCCCGGCCGTGTGTAACGGCACCTCGCTCTAGATACCACGCACCGATCGTCACCGCACAGTTCTCATCCGGAGGCCGCACGTGGCCTCTTTAGACGCACCCCGAAGGGCCGCGCCTCGCAAGCGCACGGGCCTCCGGAAGTGCCCCCGGTGCGGGGTGCACACGCTCCGCGCGCTGGATGACCGCGACCAGGCGCACGATTTCGAGGCGGCTGCCTCGGAGTCCGGCCGGTGGTACGTCGGGACCGAGCAAATCAGCACCATGGGCGGCGCGTGGGGGCCGGTGGAACCGCGGCCCTACTACCGTTGCCGCCTCGCCACCGCGGACGAACGGACGCACGCTCTTCCTCTCTTCCGAGAGACGCTCCCGTTGCGGCTCTGGAACGTTCACGACTGCCCAAGCCCGGTGCAAAAGCGCCTCGCCAAGGGGGTGAACTCGTGAGCCTGGGCGTGCTCGAGTGGTTGCAGGGACACCGCGTGTTGAGGCGTCAGCGCTCCGAGGTCCGGGATTCCTTCGGACTGTTGATCGCGGCCTCCGTCCGGGAGGCTAACGGGGGGCGCATTGCCGGTGCGGCCTCATTCACACCGGACGATTGGAGAGACTACCGGGTGAAAAGCGGCCGGCACGTGCCGGGGTGGGAGCGGGCGGGCCTGGTGTGTTGGGACGGTGTCGATCTCGTCATCCCGGACTATCCCCACCGCGCAGAGGCCTCGATCGTGGCGCTAAGGGAGCGCCAGAGCTACGCGTCAAAACGGCGCTGGATGCATGCGCAACGCGATCCGTTGGGCAGGGCAATCCGACGGCGGACTGACGGCAGTCACTGCGTCAATTCGGCCGAAAATCGCGAAAAACGTCCACCCATGGCAATGCCAACGATCAGAGACAGATCTCCAGAACCAGATCTGCCTCTTTCCGGATCCCCGCCCCCACCAAGTGCGCAGCACGTCACTCCCTCCCTCCCGACGACGGCCCCCGACGCGGACGGTCACAGCGCGGACCCGAGCGCAGCCGGGGACCGGGCGGGATGGGAGAGGCGGATGCCCGCTCTTGCCTGCCTCATCTGGGCATTGATGGCAGAACGCAAGCGGGCCCACCCCACCGCAGCGAAGTGTTTTCTCGAGGTCTGGCAAGAGCAGGCGTCGGAGCTCGAGGCAGACCCGGAAGCGGTCTCTAACGCATACCGACGAGTTTATGACGTAACGATGCGCCGGAACCGTGGCCAGAAAGACCCGGAGAGCTACCTCCCAAACCCTGGGGACTTCCTCCGCGGATACATCGGCGGCAAGTACAGACCGCCGGCATACACCGATCGGAAGGACGGGGAAGGGACCCGCACCGGGGACCCCTCGAGAGCGGGCCTCCCGGCCCGAACCGCCCCACCAGATGCTCACGTGAGGCCAGGCGCATCGGAACGGAACCCTCTAGGGCGGGGCCAGGAGGAGCGGAAACGTTCCGACCGGACGGACGCCGAGCCGGAGCCGTGGCCAGACCCACCGCCATTCGAACGGAGCGAGCCGTGGCGACGCGAGGAGATGCCCCCCATACCTCGGGCCCCATGGTGCCGACTGTGAACGTCCCTACGCTTGCGGCGCGCGCCGCGCTCGAGCTCCGAGCGGTCAAGCGCCGCACCCGGTCTGGCCTCCGGTTCACCCCGTGGCGCCAGATTGCGGAGGAGCTCGCCCGCCGCGGCCTCGGTCGCTACCTCCCGAGCGACGTGGCGGACGCCGTGCGCGCGTTGCCGGTGGAGCTCCACCCTGAAGCGGGCCTCCCTCCGGGGGCCCTTACGGTGATGGAGGAGGGGTGGCGGCGAGGGTGGGCGCTCGAGCACCCCTCCGAGCCGTTTCCGGGCATGAGAGAGGCGCAACGGCGCGCACGGGAGGCCCTCTTCGTGCGGGCCTCTGATTCCCTGGTGGACATGCTCACGAGAGAGGAGCTCGGCCGATGCTGAGGTTGCTTGTGAAAGTTGGGCGGTGGGCGGAGCACGTGATTGAGGACCGTGAGACGCGGAAAGCGGAACGGCTCATCGGGGCCCTGGTGGTGACCTCCGCGCATTGCGCATGCGGCGTCCCTCCGGGCCGTCTGTTCAGGCTGACTCGGCTTTCGGCTCTCAGTCTGGATTACGTGGCAGAGCCGGACGGCGAGGCGGGCGGGGATTTCACCTTCCTCTGTCCGAAAGGGTTCACGGTCCGTGAGGAGCCGAGGTGAGGGCGGGCGCGCGTCGGGTCTGGTGGTGGTTGGTGGCGCTGGCGTGGGTGCTGCTCTTCGTGTGGTGGGGGACGTGTGAACGGTAGCGATCCGGTGGTTGCCGTGGCGATGGTCTTAGTGGCCGCTGCGGTGTTTGTTTTGGTGCTGCTAGACAGGAGACCCCCGCAATGAACGATGAGTTCGTCTTAGAGCTTCCCGTGGCTCGGCTGTGCCAGATGGACCGATGTCTCTCACCGTCGGAGTTCGTGTTCGTCGGCTTTCCAGCGGGTTTCGCCCGCTTGGACAACATCTCCGCTCGGTGGGTGTGCGGGGCCCACCGAGATCACCTTGTCGCCACGGCTCCCGGCTCCATCGGTCCGGTGGAGCGGCCGCGATGAAGCGATGGATGAGGGCCGCCGTCTACCTCCGCGACGCGCTCGCCGGCATGCTGCTTAGCGCGTGGCTCGCCGCCGTCTACATCGTGAGCATGTTCGTGGCGCGATGAGGGCCGCCGTCTACCTTCGCGTTTCGACCTCGAGGCAGGACGAGCGCAACCAGGAGCCGGACTGCCTCCGGTTGTGCGCCGCTCGAGGGTGGGACCCGGAGGTCATCCGAGAGACGGGGAGCGGGGCCAAGGCGCGGCCGGGGTGGGCCCGGGTGCTCGAGCTCGCCAGGCGCGGCGAGGTCCGCGCGGTGGTGATCTGGCGACTCGACAGGATCGGCCGCAAGGTCATCCAGATTCTCACCGACGTAGCAGAGCTTGACCGGGTCGGGTGCGCTCTCGTTTCGGTGGGGGACGGGTGGCTTGATACCGGGGGGCCCGCGCGCGTCGTGATGCTCGCCATGTTCGGAAGCTTCGCGGAGGCCGAAAGAGAGCTCATGCGAGAGCGCACCCGGTCGGGCCTCGAGCGGGCCCGGGCCAAGGGGGTCCGGCTCGGCCGGGTCTCGAGCTTCACCCCGGCCGCGATCGCCGAGGCAATGGACCTCCGGGTGCGCCGCGCCTACAGCTGGGCGATGATCGCGGCTCACCTACGCGCGGCCGGATACGGGATGCACGACCGGACGGCCATCGCCCTCGCCGTGCGGCGAGCGATGCGGGCTGTGACAAGACGTCCCCGCGCCGAGGCCACCAAAACTGGCGAGATTGCGGGCCCGCAAGAGGTCCCCGAGGCGCTGTGACAAGGGGACCGTCTTGTCACAGCACAAAGTGCCGGGTGAGCGCGCGCTACCGCCCGGCCGGCATGCATGAGTGGTCGTTAGGTCACCCCGCGCTCTAGCGACAGGGTAAGCCCGGGGGGGCGCTGCCTCCACCCGCTCAACAAGCGGCCGCTGCGCCTTGGACAACTACGACAAAAGCTGACGCAGGTGGGCCGTTTCCTACATTGCCGGCGGTGAAGGCAGCGGCGATGATCCCCGCGGGACGGAACCCGGGGAGGTCGGAGTGTCGAAGGAGAGAGATCGCCGCACGTTGAAGCTCGCCGAGCTCCGAGCGAACCAACAGGCCAAGCGCCTTTGGTCGCCGGACGGCAACCTCGAGACGGACGAATTGCAAAAGGTCAAAGTGCTGGCCTGGAACCTCTTCGGGGATGAGGGCCTCATCGAATGGGATCCGCGGGACCCGGCTCTCGTTCACATCGGGCCCATCGACCGGAGCCGGCCGATCCGCCCCGGCCAAGCAAAGCCGATGACCCGGGTTCTTTCGGGTTCGACCTATCGGGAGCTCCTCGAGCAAGCAACGCTCTGGAGGTCCTCACATTGACGGCGCTACAGCGCCTCATGGGGGACGTGGAAGCGACCGTAACGGCGCTCCCGGAGCTCGAGCGGCGCCGCGTGTCCGATGGCGTCCGCGCCATTGTGAAGGCGTTCGGTTCACTGCCGGATCTGCCTGACGACGTCGTTGGGAAGCTCCTCGAGGCCGCCTCGCTCCTCATGACGAAGAGCACGATTCCCGGGGTGAACGTAAACGCGCTCCTCCTCGAGGCCATGGAATCGGCGCCGACTCTCTTCGGGGGCCTCGAGCCGTGAAACGGAAGCGCACGCCATGGGATGCCAAACGCAAAGCGGAAGCGGACGCGAAGCGAGCCGCGAAGCGCGCCGCTCGCGCGGCCGATAGCTTCCTCGAGCGCGAGCCGCCCCCCACGCCGGAGCTCGAGGAGGCCTCGAGGCCCCCGGCGCCGCCGTCGATGACCCTCGGCGAGGCCCTCTCACGCATGAGGGGCCCGGATGCAGCCACCCCGGAGGGTGAGGCGCCACCGGCACCCGACGCGGCCGAGCCGGAAGCAAAGCCACCGGACACCGGGTGGACAAAATACGCCGGCTATCTCGGCTCCGGCCTGGTGGTGAAGGTCAACGCGTCCGTCATTCGGCGCGGCGGCAAAATCCCAAACGAGCCGGACGACGATGTTGTCGACTACCTCAGAAAAAGCATCGAAACGGGCCTAAAAGAGACCTTCGGGGACTCGGCGGTTCCCTGGTGGGCGGCGATTGGGATGGCCTGGGGTGGCGTGTACGCCTCGCAGTCCATCGGCGCCAAGCGCTTACCGGCGCCCCCGAAAGAGCCGGCCCCGCATGGCCTCGGGGTCAACGCGGCGCCATCGCCGAGGGTGATGGAACCGCCACCCGCACCGCCGGCGCCGCCGCAGCCGCCACCGGCACCGGTTGACGTGACTGTGACGGTGGCGCCGAGCGTCCCCGCCGGACGTTTCGTGCGGCTCGAGAGAGTGGGGGCGAGGTGATCAAGCGGAAGCCGGGGAGGCCACGGAAGGATGCAAGCTTGCCAACGGTGCGGGGAGCGGTTCGAGCGGCGTCCGCGGGTGCGGGTCATCCTCTGTCCGTTCCATCGGTGCCTGTACCGCGCGCGCCTCTGGAGGGAGCAAAAGCAGCGATACCGCGCCCGGGACCGCGCTCGAGCTCGAGCCTTCAACGCGGGACCGGTGGCCATGCAATCGAGGTGATCACCGCACCCGCGAAAGAGCGCGAAGGGTGGCGCCACCTCTTCCTCGGGGACTCGGGGATGGGCAAGACGTACGCGACGCGGGTCATCGCCGATCTACCGGGCATCACGCTCGTTCACGACGCGAGCAAGGCGGATCCGCAGTACGGCTCGGCCATCACCGTAGCCACCGTGGCCGATCTCCACCGCTACACCCTCGAGGAGCTCTCTCGAGCGCAGTCCGTCTCTTTCCGAGGGGACGTGTTCAAGGCGATCGTGTGCGAGGTGGAGGAGGTGGCCGCGCTCGCGTTGCAGCTGGCCCGCTCTCGGACCCCCGTCCGCCTGGTGGTAGATGAGTTGGACCTCGCCACCACACCCGGCGGCAAAGAGCTCGCCTCGGAGAGCCTCCGTCTGTGCCTCACGCAAGGGCGTTGCATGCGCCTCGACGTGCTCGCAACGACGCAAGCGCCGGTCCGCGCGCCTCGCGAGGTCATCGACCAAGCCACGTCCATCGGCCTCTTCCGGGTCGGACCGCGGGCCCTGACCTACCTTGACGATCGGCTGTACTTTGACGCCGAAATGCTCGCCGCCGTCCCGACGCTCGAGCGCGGCGAGTTCGTTTTGCACCGGCCGTCCGTGCCGTGGAACCGGACCGTTTACAGGTTCTAGGCATGCCCATGCCTTCGATCGGTCGCATCGTCCACTACCGGGCCCCCGAGCTCGAGGGCGGGGACATCTATGCGGCTCTCATCACCAGAGTTCATGAGGATTGGTCAGTGGACTTCGTGGTTTTCGGGACCTCGAGGAGCCATCCGTCCGAGCTCCGGGAGCGCGTCCGGTTCACAAACAATCAAGAGACGGGCGGTTGGTTTTGGCCATCTCTCATCCCCTGATAGGACGCCTCGCCGCGCGCCTCGAGCGCTTGCAACCGCTCGCCGCGGACGCCGTGCGCGCGCTGCGCGCCGTCTCTAATCCGCACCCGCTCCGCGTGCTCTGCGCGGTGGCCATCATTCTCGGCCACGATCGCGAAGCCGAA
>MWVV01000425.1_pt1 | contig 15368 bp, 22 predicted proteins | sample 1047281 | NCBI WGS metagenome assembly MWVV01 (sample SAMN06349986, study PRJNA376086) | soil metagenome | isolation source: PT-2 sample Antarctic (ecotone) soil | place: Antarctica | collected 2015-01-13 | reverse complement strand
CGTAGATGTGCCATTGCTGCTGGCGCTCAATTCTTCTTGCGTACTCTGGCGCAGCGCACGCCCACCTGCTGCTGGCGCTTGGCCGCTTCCTTCTCTTCCTTCTTCCGCTGGCGCTCCTGCTCCTTGCGGTCTCGTTCAGTCTGCGGCTGCGCTGCGGGCGATGGCGGCGCAGAGTTGTCCTGCGCCGCCCCTGCCAATGTGATCGCACTGAGGGCGATCATCAGCAGCGTAACTTGTGCGAGCCACTTCATCGTGCCTGCTCCCTTTGGTTTGCTCATTTCTTCCCGCCTTTCTTCGCCTCATGGGTAATCGTTGAGTGCTTCCATCTCGTCATCGTATATCGAAAAGACGGTATGCAAGTCAGTGATGGATAGTAGTTCTTTGACATTCCCCCTCACCTTCAAAAGCTTAAAGTGTCCGCCCGCGCGTGTGACTGACACCAGAGCCGAGGCCAGTTCGCCGAGGCCCATCGAATCAACCCATCTCACGTGAGCCATGTCCACGAGAATCTTCCGCTGGCCTTCCGTGAGCAGGCGGCGAATAAGACCCCGCACCGTGCCCGCGCTTTCGCCGGTGATAATGTTCCCATTCACTCTGATAATGATGACATCCCCAACCTGCTGCTCTGTAATGCTGACTTTAGACATTTTCGCGGCGATGCCGAGTGTCCAATCTTTTAGATCGTTCATGAGGCAATCCCTTATTTAGCCGCCTTGCGCGATCCGTCTTTCTTCTTGCCCGTCACGCCGCCATTGCTTGCGCCTGCTGCCCCTGTGGCTGTCTTTTGAGTAGCGGGTGCGGACTTGGGCGGGCGTCCGGTTTTTCGTCCTTCAACTAATGCCAGATCGGATTCAAGGATCATGTGTGAACGTCCGAACCTCTGAGCAGGTAAACGCCCGGCAATGATCATCTGGCGAACACGCGCCGGGGTTACTTCTAACCGCGTCGCCGCTTCGTCTGTGGTCAACATTCGTTCGCTCATAGGCCGGAAGTATAACGCAGAAAAAATATTTCGCAATAGTAAAGATTGTTATTGACAAAGCCTTACGAAGTCGTTATAGTTTCTCTTGTCAGACAGACAACAACGAAAGGGCAAAACGACAATGACGACCGCCGCACAGAAAATCGAATCCATCAAGCGCACGCTTCGCACCATGAACCGCATCGCCGCCAACATCATCACGGAAGACTACGAAGACCTCGACACTTTGAACCGCGCCATCCGTGACTTGGAAAGCGACCTCGCGGAACTCGAATTACTGACGGACGGCACGGCATCAACTGAGGATGAATTGATCGCAGCTTGAACTTTGAAGGGAAGGGCAACCGATGGACTTGAACACCACCAAACTTGAGACAGTCATACAGGCCGCTTTCGATGCCGTGACCGCACAGGGCGGAAAGCATTCGCGTCGCTGGCAGACGGCCATCGCCAAAGCGAAGCAGCAGCTTGAATCGAATCCGTTTTTACACTTCGACGGCGATGCGCTCTTGATTCTCTCGCCGTTGAATGAAATCTACCGGGCGAACAGCGAATGCCAGTGCAGAGCCTACGCGAACGGCCAACCTTGCTGGCATCGGGCATGCGCAAAGATTGTTCTCAACTGCCACCGGCAGCAGGCCAGCCACTAAATAGAAGCGCGCGGCGTGTGTCCGTCGAAAGAAGCACGCCGCGCAATCACCCACAACTCCAAACTTTACGGAAAGGGAAATTATGGGCACTCGAAAAACTACCACACCGCGCCTGGGAAGCGCGAAAGACAACGCCGAACTTCAAAACTTCGCGCACCACTTGGCCGAGGCCATCCGCATCGCCCGCGAGAGTCCGATGATCCCGGCGTCGCTCTATAACGGGCTGTCCGATGCACTCTTAGACTTTGAAAATGATCTGCCGTCGCTCGCCCGCGTCAATGAGTCGGAGCCGCACATCCTGATCACGCTGGAGGCATTTATTGAACAGACCGCAGCGCAGACGGCGAAGGGAGGCGCGCGGCGATGATGAAGACCTGGGTTCGGCATACGTCAGAGAAGGGCAAAGGCAAGCGCACCGTCACCACCATTGACCGCAACGATCAAGTGACGGCGACGAAGCTGCGCCAGATCATCGAAGGCAAGACGCGCCACCTGCGCGACGGCGAGCGGGACATGATCCTGCTTGCCTTAAACGAACTCGCCAACGACACGCAGGCGAATCACGAACACCCTGCGCTCATCGAACGCATGTTTCTCTTGATGGTGTCGGAGATGAATAACTGCGTGCGCAACGAGTCGGCGGTCTATCACTACACCGTCTTAAGTAGCTTGCTTGATCGCGTCGGCATCGAGCCGGAGACGAAGGGAGGCACACGCTAATGGCGACGAAGAAAGCATATCGCGGCGTGCCGCTCGACCAGTTCAGGAAGTTCGTGTCTATCGTCGGCTACGACGGCGCATACATGGCCGTCTGTGCCATCGAAGAGGGGAAGGGGGCAGAGGATGTGATGCGGGAGTTGCAGCCCTACCTTGAAAGACGCTTCGCCACGCGCCGGGATGTCAGGCGGCTGAAAGGGGTGTGCGCTAATGGCAAAGAAACGGATGGCCGAGTGGGATGAGTTTCGCTACATCGTCCGTCAGAAAGACACGATTGACGGGCGCAAGGATGCCCGCCGCATCAAGGCCGCACTCAAAATGCGGGATGTTCCGCGCACCCTCTCGCTTGAGATAGAGACCGGTGTTGCAATGATGATGCTCTGCGCAGGCAAGCAAACATCGCCAGCCGTGCCGCTTGATGTTCAATACCTCGCGGCGCATCAATATGTGCAGGACTATCACGCGGGGTTGACGCTCTGCACGTCCGCCGAAGTTGATCGGGTGTTTGCCGTGAGCCGCGCTGCGATGGTGGTCAGGGCTGCGCTGGACGAGATAGGAGTCTAACTTTCACGATGTCGTGAAAAGGGATGAGGGGGGAGCAGGGAATCAACCCTTGTCCCTCTCTTTTTTCGTCGGCACATGCTTGAGCGAACAACTGGAGGTCAAAAAGAATGAAAGGAACCCGCAAGGAGAAGCGCCAAGTCCCCAAGTTCCCAGTGAGCAGTCGCGTGAAAGCGAAATCTCGTCCGGGGCGGCTGCCGCGCCTTCCGACGCGGATTCTGCGGATTCCTCGGACATTGTAAAGCAGGACGATTCACGCAACAAGAGGATGCGAGAACGCTCCAACTACCCCGAACTCGCCGCGCCCGCCATCCCGCAAAAAGACGCGATCACTATCGCCAGGAATTTAGACGCGCAGCTTGCCGAGATTGATGAGAACCTTGTCAGGAACGAATTGAACGCCCTTGAGCGCGGCGAACAACTGGCGCGGCGTAAAGGGCTGTATGAGGCGAAGCATCCGCAAACGAAGCAGGGCGCACGCGGGCGAGGAAGCGAGAAGCACGTTACGGAAAAGGATGCGGAATCCGCACCTTTATCTTTCACCAAAGACACAGCCGCTAAAACTTCACAGTCCGCGCGCCCTTCTTTATAGGTTGCGTGAAAACTTACCGTCTCCGGCGGGAGAAGCCATAGCCGCCGCCACCGAGGATCAGTAACACGACGATGATGATGATGAGTGTGGTGTTGTTCATGGCGGGGAGACTACTACAGCCGCGCCTCATCGTCCACCTCTTTGCTACCGCCCCGCCATTTAACACCACACGGCGCAGGACTCGCCGCAAGCGCACCGGACAGGGCGATGTGCAAACTCTCCGGCGCGTTACAGGGGCTTATATGCAAGGTTCTGAATGTACGCATATGTATGATTCGCGCGTCCGATTATGAGTGAGATCGGGTGTGAATTCTTGTCGTTATTTCGTTCGCCTTTGGGGTGCGAACGTTCGTCTTCTTAGCGAACGTCCAGACGTTGTAGAGCGGCGGTTGATAGCCTTCTTCGGAGAAGGCGACTTTTGGTAATTTCTTCAAATCTGAAGTTTTTACCAATTCTTCCGTTTCCTTCTGAATTGCTTCGCGGCTTAAGCCTACTTGCTCTGCACTTTCCTCTGCTGTGTGACACGCCAGCCACAACTCTTGAATCTTGCGCTTGCGTTCTTCGCGCGTCCGATCACGGGTGGTAAAGGGGGTTTGATTTAAATCCTCTTACCTTAATTGATAATGAAAATGGCGGGCGGGAAACTTCAATTTTGCTGGATTGTTGCATACGGCCGCTATGCTCGAATCGTGCATACGGGGTGCATAGTTGGATTGTTGAAAATGCGACGCGAAACTTTGCCCGTTAGAGGACGCACCGCCGCCGATGTCGGTTGATTGGTCTCTTGAATCTGTTCGCTCATCTTTTTCTTGCCTTTCTAGCCGACCGCTTTTAACTGCCGCACGTTGCCGGCCTGCCGTTCAATCCGCGACTCCGCCATGCGAGCCGCCGCGGTGAGTGTCCGCACCTTCGCCAGTGATTCGACGGCACGTTGCTGCGACTCTTCGGACAGAGCCGACTTGCCGGAGTAAGTCTTGATGACGTGATCGGTCGCCCGCCGCGACACGTCGCCCGCCCATTTCCACATGCGCGGATTCTCTTGCAGGAGCCGCCGGAGTTCGTCGCGGTCGGCTTGTGCCGGGTGCTCGATGTTCGTGCGCTTGATGAGTGCTTCGACCGTCTTGAACTTGCCGAACTCTTCTTTGCCCGTCACCCTCACCTGTAACTCTTCACTCATCGCGCGTGCGCCTCCATTGCCTTTTGTGTGTGTGGAATCCTTCGGCGAGTAGCACCGCCGTCCGCAACGTGTCACAGACCACGCCCGCCGCGCTTGCGACCGCTTCCGCGATCTCATCCGCCTCACGCTCGCGCTCGCGCGCGTCGCGCTCATCCGCTTTTTCGGCACGGTCTAAACCGTCGAGTAGCGCCAAGCCCCGCGCCATGCTCCCCGTGCCGACATAGACGGAGCGCACGTGCCCTCCGTCGCGTTCCTTGCGGTAGTAGTAGCTGCGACCGTTGCGCGTTTCCCATCCCATTTTGTGCTACACCTTTTCTTTTGCCCCGCTCGTTTCGCGCTGCCGTTCGTAGTATTCAAGCGTCCGCCGCGTCGCCTCAGACGTTCGCAGCATGAAGGTGTCGGGCGAAGTCTCGCGCAGGACGATCAAGCGTTCGTAGCTGTCTATCGGCTCGAAGGCTTCCGTTTTTTCTGGTGACGCATTTCCGTCACTCTCTTTTTTAGGTGTCCGGTTTTGTCGGGTTTCAGGCATCAGACCTCACATATACTTGCCCGGCGCATACTCCAACTCCGTGACATGCGACCGCGCGATCTTATCCATTAGGCCACTCTCCTAACTTCCACGTCCGAATCGTAAAGATGCCCGTTGAGCATGTCCCAGAACTCCAGACAGCCCAACTCTGAAATGGCAGCGTGACGGGCGCAGCAGTCGGGCATGATGGACTTCGAGCCGCAATCTTCCTTCATGCCGCCGTCGAGCAACCGGAACATCACTTCGCGGAATTCATATTCGTACTGTTCGCGCGAGGCGACGGACACCGGCTCAACCTGTTCAATGATGCGCGTGCGTTTTCGCTCAGGCACGACCCGCAGAGGCTTGTCCTCGACGGCGAGCGCGTTCCTGACGAGAGCGGCATAGGCGCGATCCGAGACATGACGGTCATTCATCACGCCGACCCCCTTTCAGACAGGCGAACGCCCGATCAAATATTTCCTCACGCTCCCGTTGCCACTCTACAAAAGGTTTTCGCCGCGCAGCCGCCCGTGCCTCTGTTTCCGTCGCCCCGTTCGCCAACTCTTCATCGAAAATTCTTTGACAGTCTTCAAGGTACAGGCTCGTCGGAGAGTCACCGGGCGGCGAGTTTTCCGGCATTTGCGGAATTTCCGCAATCCCGTAAGTTGTTGATTCTGTTGAGTCGTTACGGGTGGAAGTTTTTTCCACCCCCCTCTCTTTTTCCGACTCCATACGGTGCGAGAACCCGGAAGAATCGGGCGTGCGCTCAGCGTCCGTACTTCCACCTTCTTCTTCTTGATCTTGTATGGAAGTTGGCGGGGCGAAATCGTAGGCTTGATCGAAGGCTTCCAGCGAGGCGAGAACAGCCTGGCGCAATTCCCAAAGCTGTTCAAAGTCAGGATTCCTGACCATTGGGCGACGACGGGCGGCATCCTCAAGACCTTTTGCAGCCGCTTTCAATTTGCTTTCAACGACTTCTGCGTCTGTCGGTTTACGGCGTTTCTTCGGAGGCGTCAGCGCACCGAATGAAGCCCCGCGAGCGACTATCTCAGCGGATTGCTTCATCGCGCGCATTTTGGCTTCTGCGTCACCGGACCATCCCGGCGACAACTGCGCGTTCTGCATCGCCTCGACGGCCAGAGCGGTTAGCTTGCATTTATAGCGATGAGGAAAAGACTCGCCTTCGGGAGTTTGATAGTTGTCTTTGACTTCGATGAGGGCAGAGTGATTTTTAATCGCTCGAAACTCATTGCGATAATTCTGGAGGGTCTTCGTTGACTTGCCTATCCGGTCCGACAACTGCTTGTCAGTGACATAGACAAACTCGTCATTCCCACCCGTTGCACCCATCACGGCATCAACGAAAGCACGCGCGCTGGGACATGCCGCGAGGTCTGCGATCACGAAATTGGCTGCATCGGTTCCGAGTGCGAGGACTTCGGCTAACTCCGCCGATTTACGATCTTCATCCGTTGCCGTCTCGTCGCCAGTGACAACGGAGCGGACAACCTTAAACCGCGCCCGTATTTGCTGCGCTTCGTCCTGTTGATTTAATTCGCGTTGCTGGACATCTTCAAAGACGGTGCTCATCTACGCAGCCCTCCTTTGTTTGGGTTGCGCGAGTGCAAGGGCGAGATCGTCAATTCCCTTTTCCGGCCTGCTCCACGTGCGGACGACGTAAGGCACGTGCGCCGCGACGAATTGAGAGACAAGGCTATCGAGCGCGCGTCTCACGTCTTTGTTGCTTTGAAAGTCGCGATCAAACGTGATGACCGCGCGATGCTTGGGAAACCTATCGTTGAATCGTTCGGCGAAATCATTTCCCCATTGTGAGACGCCGCCCGAGGCGATGAACGGCACATTTAGCAGAAAACTTGCGATGTCGCTTTTTAATGCCCCTTCGGTAAGCCATATATCCGATGAGGATGCAATTAACTCGGGACGGGCGAAATGCAAGGGTGCCTGACTACTCGCGCCCTTCGGGAACTTGATGTTCCCCGCGTCGTTGGTGTCCTCTGGATTGCTCGACAGCCAGCGATATTTCTGCTTCTCGACTGGCACGTCGAAGCGCCACATCATGCCCCTGATATTCCCGTCGAAGTCCCTGTAAGGCACGAAGAAGCCAGCCGGACGAGACCACCTCAAACGCCACGCTCCACGCATGAAGAAGAAGCCGGGAACACCTTCAAGACCAAGACGTGCAAGCGAGTCAGCGAGCGCATCGGACTCGTCCGTCGTCGGCGTGTCTTTGTATCCGTTGGCTTCGATTAACTCAGGAGTCAGGCCACGTCCGAGAAGATTGTCACGACGATGCGGGGAGAGTGGAAGCGAGGCGAGTAGAGCGGAATAAACTTTGTGGCGATGGGCAGCAGACACAGCCGGGGCCGCAGTAGTAGTGGGCGGCTTGGCTGCTTTGACGATAGGCGGCGAGTAGGAGCGCGTCCCGTCGAAGTGCATATACGTGCGACCGGCAGAGTCTTGTCTGTCACTGGCAACGTTCGCACAGTAGCGAATACTGCGATCTGGAAGATACGAGCAAGGCCACTTGATGCCGCCGCATTCTAAACAGGGAGTGTGCTTTGAGGCGCGGATAGGTTTATCTCTCACGCGGCCACCTCCGATCCGATGGAGAGTGGCGCGCGTTGTTGCATCGGCGCTGGAGTCTTTCGGGCGCATCGTCGGCAGATTGATATTTCAACTACCGTACCCTCAACACAATGAACAGCGATCCGCCGCCCGATGGTAAACATGAACCAATCACACCGGGCGCAGCGCCGTCGAGTGATGAATTTTGTGCAGGGATTAGAATTGAAGGGCTTCCCCGGACTCCAGGACGTGCGCGCGTCACTCGCGGGGCTTGCGTGGCGTTTGGTGTGTGCTGTAAACTTCACTTGCTTGGTTTCCTTATTCGTTTGACACTTCGTTAAAAACTAGAAGCCCTCGCGTGCTGAATACACGCGGGGGTTTCGCCTTTTCACTACATGCGCCTGCATATAGCAACGCCCCGCAAAAAGCCGTAACACTTTTTGCGGGGCGTGCGCGTTCTCACACGCGGGCGGCGCGCGAGAGATCAAGACGTGTCGCCGGTTACGGACGGCTAAAACTATTTGTGCTCTGGATTATTTGAAGAGGCGGGACTAACAAAGGGGTAGACGGGCGATCTGCCGCGTGCTACCATTCGCTCCCGCCCTTAATCCGGGCGTTCAAAACGAAGCTAACGGGTGATGCTCAGGTCGTCGAAAACTAGAAGCGTTGCCCGTTTCGTTTTATTAACTTGTCAATGAATCGAATCCTAGCATAATCCTTTGAGATCGTGATCATTTATTTTCAGCTATTTACCTTGAAAATAAATCTAATTATGTGGTTTTTTGATTTCTTTCCAATCAATCTCATAGCGTTTAAGCATCTGCCCCAAAGATTTTGCGTTCAATGACATCTTGCCTGGATGACGTTTGTTAAGCACCTTTGCGACCTCAACTAATTTTGGTGCGCGGTATCTCTCTTTCCTAATTTGAAAGCTGGCTTTACGTATGGCTTGATGCAAACTATCTTTTGTCCAAGTTCGTGGCCGTCCTTTTTGGCTGACAATCTTCAAGCCCTTGAAGCCATCTAGCCAGCGTGCATTGCGCTCTTTATCTTCAGCGGCTCCTTGTTCATAAAAGCTATTCAATAGCGGGCGCATATCAATATCTATCGGTGTGCGGTTCTCCCTGTCTCCAAGTTGTTTTGCAAACCTTGCTTGACCTACCTTCAAAGCCATAGACAAAGATTGTTCAAAAAAGAGGTTAAGCATGGAGGCAGTTTTTTTCTGCAAGTTGGAGAGAAAGTAAACGGCGGCAACTTCTGCGAACCAGTCTAATCCAGCCTTTAACCCTTCCGATTCCTCAAATTGAAGTTCTATTTCTCCGTCTTTAAAAATCATCGGTAAGCTATCTAGCCGCTCGTTCATTTCATTAACTATTTTTTTTATAAGATCGGCAACGGGAATTTCAATTGTTACCTTTCCGAAAGAAGTGAGGAATGATCGGGGCAAAGATTCTGCGCTGAAATGCTCTATAAATTGTGTAGCGGTTAATTCCGGTGGGAGGCTAACCCCTTCAAGGCCCTTTGTCAGAATCTGCCATAAGATCGTTTGTATGAGTTGATCTTTTTTCTCTTCCATCGGCTTCCCCTGTTAAGCCTTCCCCTGTTTATAGAATCGGCTCGCCGTCGCACAAGGGTTGCGACGCTTCCCCGCGTCAGCTAAACGCGAGTGAGGCGAGCCGATGCTTTAGAGTTTCTTCACGTACAGATCAAGATCGTCTCGCTTCACCTTCCAACCTCTGCCGATGATGCGCGCCTTCAATTTCTTATCCTCAATCGCCGCGCGTAAGTGATTGCGCGAGAGGCCGGCGAGGAGCGCGGCCTCGGTCAGCGAGAGCGTCAACTTATCGGTGAGACGTACCGGCGACGCCATCGCCTCGAATGCCCGGAGCATGCGATCCTGCATCGCCGGTGTGTCAAGTGCGTCACCTGTGCCAAGTGTGACAGGCGTAAGTGTCACACGTCCGTCACTTCGCGCTAATGCTTGATTTTCAGGGGGTGTGTCATGTGTGATGGGTGCGACAACTCCACTTACGACGCCGGCCGCTTCGTCCTTTAACTGGCGTTGATAGCGATCAAGTTCACCTGTGTCGAAGGTCGTCTCATCTGCCGGGCGTCGCTTCGGCAGGTGCGCCAACTTCCCTTGATCAACCAGGCGGAGCAGGGTGCGCACGCTCACGCCGAGGTGATCGGCGGCTTCCTGTTTATTCTTCGTCTGCGTCATGTGTGCCAACTGTGACAGAGGCATGGTCACACCCTGTCACACCTTGATCTGTGTCACCTGTGCCAAGTGTGACAAAGGCGTGGTCACACCTTGTCACACCCCGTCTAATGTCCCGCGATGATGTGCTGCTCGAACAGCCCGATCAACTTATTCAGCCTGGCCTCTGTCCGCGCGTCAGCGGCCCGCAAGTTGGCGTTGATCTGGTCTTGCGCTTCGAGCGAGCGGGTGACGGTCTGAATGAACGTCGTCACTGTCTCCGCATTCAACCGGACGATCCGATTCGTCTCCGCTATTTGCGCTTCGAGATTCGCCTGACTCTGCAAAAGAAACTCAATCGCGCGCTCCATTTCTTCGCCGGTCATACGGTGTTGTCCTTTCTTCCTAACCAGACGCGCGGTGTACCCGCCCCGCGTGAGTCCGTCAGAGTTTCATCGTCGGTATCGGCAACATCCTGCAACTCGCCTTGCTGTTCGGGTGTGCGGATGTCCACTCCATTGCGGCAAATCAATTCGATGATTTCGAGACGGCGTTGGACATCCGGCGGCGCATCATGCCGCGCGATGATCTTCAAGACTTCATCGCGGACGGCTGACAGAGCAGTTTGGTATCTGTCATCACTCACTTCTTTCCCACCTTTTTTGCTCTAACCACAGTCCGGGTGACGGCAGGTACAGCCGATCTCCATTAGTTTTACTTTCGCGGCCTCTTCGCACTCTTCACAGCAATATGCGCTGCCCTCAACCGGCGGACACCCGCAGGTCTCCCGCGCGCACTTGGTTTTGTTCTCTTCGTTTGTCATTTCTTCCCGCCTTTCTTCCCGCCCGTAGATGTGCCATTGCTGCTGGCGCTCAATTCTTCTTGCGTACTCTGGCGCAGCGCACGCCCACCTGCTGCTGGCGCTTGGCCGCTTCCTTCTCTTCCTTCTTCCGCTGGCGCTCCTGCTCCTTGCGGTCTCGTTCAGTCTGCGGCTGCGCTGCGGGCGATGGCGGCGCAGAGTTGTCCTGCGCCGCCCCTGCCAATGTGATCGCACTGAGGGCGATCATCAGCAGCGTAACTTGTGCGAGCCACTTCATCGTGCCTGCTCCCTTTGGTTTGCTCATTTCTTCCCGCCTTTCTTCGCCTCATGGGTAATCGTTGAGTGCTTCCATCTCGTCATCGTATATCGAAAAGACGGTATGCAAGTCAGTGATGGATAGTAGTTCTTTGACATTCCCCCTCACCTTCAAAAGCTTAAAGTGTCCGCCCGCGCGTGTGACTGACACCAGAGCCGAGGCCAGTTCGCCGAGGCCCATCGAATCAACCCATCTCACGTGAGCCATGTCCACGAGAATCTTCCGCTGGCCTTCCGTGAGCAGGCGGCGAATAAGACCCCGCACCGTGCCCGCGCTTTCGCCGGTGATAATGTTCCCATTCACTCTGATAATGATGACATCCCCAACCTGCTGCTCTGTAATGCTGACTTTAGACATTTTCGCGGCGATGCCGAGTGTCCAATCTTTTAGATCGTTCATGAGGCAATCCCTTATTTAGCCGCCTTGCGCGATCCGTCTTTCTTCTTGCCCGTCACGCCGCCATTGCTTGCGCCTGCTGCCCCTGTGGCTGTCTTTTGAGTAGCGGGTGCGGACTTGGGCGGGCGTCCGGTTTTTCGTCCTTCAACTAATGCCAGATCGGATTCAAGGATCATGTGTGAACGTCCGAACCTCTGAGCAGGTAAACGCCCGGCAATGATCATCTGGCGAACACGCGCCGGGGTTACTTCTAACCGCGTCGCCGCTTCGTCTGTGGTCAACATTCGTTCGCTCATAGGCCGGAAGTATAACGCAGAAAAAATATTTCGCAATAGTAAAGATTGTTATTGACAAAGCCTTACGAAGTCGTTATAGTTTCTCTTGTCAGACAGACAACAACGAAAGGGCAAAACGACAATGACGACCGCCGCACAGAAAATCGAATCCATCAAGCGCACGCTTCGCACCATGAACCGCATCGCCGCCAACATCATCACGGAAGACTACGAAGACCTCGACACTTTGAACCGCGCCATCCGTGACTTGGAAAGCGACCTCGCGGAACTCGAATTACTGACGGACGGCACGGCATCAACTGAGGATGAATTGATCGCAGCTTGAACTTTGAAGGGAAGGGCAACCGATGGACTTGAACACCACCAAACTTGAGACAGTCATACAGGCCGCTTTCGATGCCGTGACCGCACAGGGCGGAAAGCATTCGCGTCGCTGGCAGACGGCCATCGCCAAAGCGAAGCAGCAGCTTGAATCGAATCCGTTTTTACACTTCGACGGCGATGCGCTCTTGATTCTCTCGCCGTTGAATGAAATCTACCGGGCGAACAGCGAATGCCAGTGCAGAGCCTACGCGAACGGCCAACCTTGCTGGCATCGGGCATGCGCAAAGATTGTTCTCAACTGCCACCGGCAGCAGGCCAGCCACTAAATAGAAGCGCGCGGCGTGTGTCCGTCGAAAGAAGCACGCCGCGCAATCACCCACAACTCCAAACTTTACGGAAAGGGAAATTATGGGCACTCGAAAAACTACCACACCGCGCCTGGGAAGCGCGAAAGACAACGCCGAACTTCAAAACTTCGCGCACCACTTGGCCGAGGCCATCCGCATCGCCCGCGAGAGTCCGATGATCCCGGCGTCGCTCTATAACGGGCTGTCCGATGCACTCTTAGACTTTGAAAATGATCTGCCGTCGCTCGCCCGCGTCAATGAGTCGGAGCCGCACATCCTGATCACGCTGGAGGCATTTATTGAACAGACCGCAGCGCAGACGGCGAAGGGAGGCGCGCGGCGATGATGAAGACCTGGGTTCGGCATACGTCAGAGAAGGGCAAAGGCAAGCGCACCGTCACCACCATTGACCGCAACGATCAAGTGACGGCGACGAAGCTGCGCCAGATCATCGAAGGCAAGACGCGCCACCTGCGCGACGGCGAGCGGGACATGATCCTGCTTGCCTTAAACGAACTCGCCAACGACACGCAGGCGAATCACGAACACCCTGCGCTCATCGAACGCATGTTTCTCTTGATGGTGTCGGAGATGAATAACTGCGTGCGCAACGAGTCGGCGGTCTATCACTACACCGTCTTAAGTAGCTTGCTTGATCGCGTCGGCATCGAGCCGGAGACGAAGGGAGGCACACGCTAATGGCGACGAAGAAAGCATATCGCGGCGTGCCGCTCGACCAGTTCAGGAAGTTCGTGTCTATCGTCGGCTACGACGGCGCATACATGGCCGTCTGTGCCATCGAAGAGGGGAAGGGGGCAGAGGATGTGATGCGGGAGTTGCAGCCCTACCTTGAAAGACGCTTCGCCACGCGCCGGGATGTCAGGCGGCTGAAAGGGGTGTGCGCTAATGGCAAAGAAACGGATGGCCGAGTGGGATGAGTTTCGCTACATCGTCCGTCAGAAAGACACGATTGACGGGCGCAAGGATGCCCGCCGCATCAAGGCCGCACTCAAAATGCGGGATGTTCCGCGCACCCTCTCGCTTGAGATAGAGACCGGTGTTGCAATGATGATGCTCTGCGCAGGCAAGCAAACATCGCCAGCCGTGCCGCTTGATGTTCAATACCTCGCGGCGCATCAATATGTGCAGGACTATCACGCGGGGTTGACGCTCTGCACGTCCGCCGAAGTTGATCGGGTGTTTGCCGTGAGCCGCGCTGCGATGGTGGTCAGGGCTGCGCTGGACGAGATAGGAGTCTAACTTTCACGATGTCGTGAAAAGGGATGAGGGGGGAGCAGGGAATCAACCCTTGTCCCTCTCTTTTTTCGTCGGCACATGCTTGAGCGAACAACTGGAGGTCAAAAAGAATGAAAGGAACCCGCAAGGAGAAGCGCCAAGTCCCCAAGTTCCCAGTGAGCAGTCGCGTGAAAGCGAAATCTCGTCCGGGGCGGCTGCCGCGCCTTCCGACGCGGATTCTGCGGATTCCTCGGACATTGTAAAGCAGGACGATTCACGCAACAAGAGGATGCGAGAACGCTCCAACTACCCCGAACTCGCCGCGCCCGCCATCCCGCAAAAAGACGCGATCACTATCGCCAGGAATTTAGACGCGCAGCTTGCCGAGATTGATGAGAACCTTGTCAGGAACGAATTGAACGCCCTTGAGCGCGGCGAACAACTGGCGCGGCGTAAAGGGCTGTATGAGGCGAAGCATCCGCAAACGAAGCAGGGCGCACGCGGGCGAGGAAGCGAGAAGCACGTTACGGAAAAGGATGCGGAATCCGCACCTTTATCTTTCACCAAAGACACAGCCGCTAAAACTTCACAGTCCGCGCGCCCTTCTTTATAGGTTGCGTGAAAACTTACCGTCTCCGGCGGGAGAAGCCATAGCCGCCGCCACCGAGGATCAGTAACACGACGATGATGATGATGAGTGTGGTGTTGTTCATGGCGGGGAGACTACTACAGCCGCGCCTCATCGTCCACCTCTTTGCTACCGCCCCGCCATTTAACACCACACGGCGCAGGACTCGCCGCAAGCGCACCGGACAGGGCGATGTGCAAACTCTCCGGCGCGTTACAGGGGCTTATATGCAAGGTTCTGAATGTACGCATATGTATGATTCGCGCGTCCGATTATGAGTGAGATCGGGTGTGAATTCTTGTCGTTATTTCGTTCGCCTTTGGGGTGCGAACGTTCGTCTTCTTAGCGAACGTCCAGACGTTGTAGAGCGGCGGTTGATAGCCTTCTTCGGAGAAGGCGACTTTTGGTAATTTCTTCAAATCTGAAGTTTTTACCAATTCTTCCGTTTCCTTCTGAATTGCTTCGCGGCTTAAGCCTACTTGCTCTGCACTTTCCTCTGCTGTGTGACACGCCAGCCACAACTCTTGAATCTTGCGCTTGCGTTCTTCGCGCGTCCGATCACGGGTGGTAAAGGGGGTTTGATTTAAATCCTCTTACCTTAATTGATAATGAAAATGGCGGGCGGGAAACTTCAATTTTGCTGGATTGTTGCATACGGCCGCTATGCTCGAATCGTGCATACGGGGTGCATAGTTGGATTGTTGAAAATGCGACGCGAAACTTTGCCCGTTAGAGGACGCACCGCCGCCGATGTCGGTTGATTGGTCTCTTGAATCTGTTCGCTCATCTTTTTCTTGCCTTTCTAGCCGACCGCTTTTAACTGCCGCACGTTGCCGGCCTGCCGTTCAATCCGCGACTCCGCCATGCGAGCCGCCGCGGTGAGTGTCCGCACCTTCGCCAGTGATTCGACGGCACGTTGCTGCGACTCTTCGGACAGAGCCGACTTGCCGGAGTAAGTCTTGATGACGTGATCGGTCGCCCGCCGCGACACGTCGCCCGCCCATTTCCACATGCGCGGATTCTCTTGCAGGA
>MWVV01000424.1_pt1 | contig 15370 bp, 15 predicted proteins | sample 1047281 | NCBI WGS metagenome assembly MWVV01 (sample SAMN06349986, study PRJNA376086) | soil metagenome | isolation source: PT-2 sample Antarctic (ecotone) soil | place: Antarctica | collected 2015-01-13 | reverse complement strand
ACGATATTCCCGATCATAATTCCGTATTGCTGATAAAAAGGCTTGTCGAGTCCGTATTTTTTCTTGATATTCGCTTCGATGGCGGCGGGTAATTTCTTTTCACCCGAATAAAAACTGCCCGGCGCCAACCGGATCAAAACCCACGTCAAGGTCACGACGAGCAGAGCCATCGGGATAATAATTAACAATCGACGAATGATGTAACTGAGCATATTTTTTATTTTTGCAGTCGGTTGATTGTATTTTGAAAGTTCAATTACTCGGTAGCGTTTACCACTTTTTGCGAACTCATTAAACGGCTTACCTGCTCTTCTACTGCCGCGTCCTGGACTTTCATAATATTATCCACATCGACATCCCACTTTGCGGAATCGCGCTCGATATAAACAAATTTCCAGGGGTGCAGCGTTCCCGGATTCGGATACATTCCTTTGATATAAGGTTTTTTCATCCAGTTTGTGCCCTGTGTCATCAGCGGAATAAAAAGCTGCTGGTCCATTAAATATTGTTCGGCGCTGGCAAGTATTTCATAGCGTTTTGCTTCATCGACGGTCTTGTTCGCCTCGTCCAGCATCGTGTCATATTTTGGGTCAGTCCAACCGGTCGCGCCTTGATTTTGCGCCGTATAATGCAAGCCTAAAAAAGTGAACGGATCCATGTAATCACCCACCCAGGCGTGGCGCACGATGCCGTCATACTGGACTTTGTTGCGGAAATCGAGAAATGTCTTCCACTCCATATTTTTGAGCGGTAAGGTAATTCCCAAATTTTGTTTCCATTGCGCCTGCATAAATTCAGCCACGGCTTTGTTTGATTCCGCCGTGTTGTAGTTAATAATGGCTTTTTCGAGCGGAAAACTCGGACACGAAAAAGTATTGCCGTTTTGCTGCACCGGATAACCGGCTTCAGTTAATAATTTGCGAGCTTTTTCAGGATTAAAACGACGGTTAGCGTTCCATTCTTCCTGCGAGATATTCTTTGTTCGGCGAGTTTCGGCTTGCACTTTTTGTCGTGCTTCTTCGTATTTAGGAAAAATTCCTTCCGGCGTAAAATCGTAAAGTGGTTTAACCGTCCGGCGAAATTCGGCGAGCGCGTCGCGATTGACAGCTAAACTAAACGCCTGCCGCACTTTCAAATTATCGAACGGCGGTTGTTTGACTTTGAAACTGTAAAATTCGATGGCAACCTCAGGCAAATTCAAATATTCGTCCTTGTATTTTTTCGCTTCTCCCACCCATGAAGCCGGAGTCGTATGATTATAGATGGCGTCAACGCTTCCCGCTTTATAAAGATTCATCATCGTCGTCGCTTCTTCAAGCGGATAAAATTCGATGCCGTCGAGTTTGACGTTCCCCGCATCCCAATTATTTGGGTCTTTGACGACAATCAATTCATCGTAAGGTTTATGGACGGCAAGTTTAAAAGCGCCGCTAGTGACAATATTTTCCGGTCGCGCCCAGGCTTTACCAAATTTTTTAACCGTCGGCGGATGCAGAACGCGAAATAATTGATGAGTGAGAAGTCCCAAAAAATACGGAGCAGGCTGGCGCATCTTGATGCGGAAAGTATAATCATCAACCGCTTCGATGCCCAGATTTTCCGCCGTTACGGGAACGAATTCTTTGCCTTCAACCGCCGTTTTCAAATTTGCGTTTGCTTCAAGTTCTTTAGCGCGCGCCTTTTCCTCGCTCTTCAAGACAAGGCGTTCCGGCGCGTCAAGAAATTTGTGCATCTCTGAAGCGCTCTCAAGATTTTCAGTCGGTTGAATGGCGGTTTCGAGCGCGGCTTTTTCTTTTTCGTCAGTAACAAAATCTTTTTTCAGCAGGAAATTGCCGGTTTGCGGATCTTTCACAAAAACTCCCGCTTGATTATAAGCTTCGGCGTATTTGATGTAATAAGCAAGATCGGCGCCCTTAGCGGCGATCTCCGGCGACAGCGCGCGGCGAATCGAAAACAGAAAATCCTGCGCTTTGATCGGATCACCGTTTGAGAATTTTGCGTTTCGTCTGAGATGAAAAAGATATTCCGTGCCGTCAGAGCTTACTTCCCAGCTTTCGGCAATTCCCGGAATCGCTTCCATTGTTTTTGGGTGAAATTCGACTAAACCTTCATAAAGCGCCAGATAAACACGCGCTTCCGGCTGCCCTGTGCTGACATGCGGGTCAAGCGATTCAGGTTCTGACCCTGAAATATAACGCAAAACATTGTCTTGCGGCGGCTGCGTTCTACCCCAGAAACGACTGCTTGCCGAACTTGTGCAGCTAATAAGAAACGAAGATAGAATGCAAAGAGCGAAAACTGTACGAACTTGGATAAATTTGATTCGCGCCATAATAGAAATCCTTCAAAGAATACTAACCAGGAATATCTGAAAACAGATTTGGGGAAGAGATATGTTAAGTAAATGTTAAACTTCGTTAAACTTACCACTTCTTAAAATTACAGGCAAGAAAAATTTCCGCAGACATTAAAAACATGATTTGAATAACAATAAAAAACACGGAAATTTTAACTTGCTATTTCGATTCACCGTTTGCTTTTTTTGGTTGCCAGTCATTATCAATCTTTACGGCTTTGAGCGAGGGAGCGTCCAGAGTATTGATTTCAAAACCCTGAACGTAAGGCTTGATTAAAGAATAAGATGTTGAAAAATACAAAGGAATGGCGGGGAACTCAAAAATAGCTTTGTCTGCCGTTAAAAATTCTCCGTTTTCTTCATCTTCGGGCGACAAAGGTAAATTATCACTCGATTCATCGTTGTTTGGCATCTTAAGGTTGGATTTTTCGTCCTTTTCTATTTCGATATTTGATTCGTTTTCCCTAATCGGTAGATTTTTATTCGATTGAGTTTCCTTGATTTTTTTAACCGGGAAAATCTTCAGCATATTAGCTGTTTCGTTTGATGTCGGCAGCACAACACCGCGTCTTATCGCGTCAAATTCGTTAGATTCTCTGGCAATATCAAGCTCAAATGGTTCTTTAACGGTAATTTCAGTGTTGATATTCAAGTGCTGCTTCCACATCTTTGCTACGCTTCGCGCAATTTTCTGCTGGATATTATTACGATTAATGAGCAGTCTCACTTGCGGAAAATTTTCACCATCAGGAAACCCCGCTTCGGTCAAAAGTTCTTTGGCGCGGCTTGGGTCTTCGATCAGTCCGGTAGATTGCTCTTTGTGATACGGCAAAAAACTTAAGGCTGGCTTGGCTGCATCTTCCATCTCGCCTTCGGTCAGACGTTCTCGCTCAACGGAAATCGCCAGCGCCTCACGCACTCGGCGGTCATCAAAAGGAGGATTTGTCCGATTGAATTCATAAAAGTTCAGGGCGCTGTGCGTTGTTCGTCTAAAATCTTCAAATGGCGTGAGAAGCTTGAGCGCGAGCGGTTCGAACTCAGCGTTTGTGACCGCGTCAACTTCACCTGCACGATACGCTTCCAATGCTTTTTCAGCGTTTTCAGTCGAAACAAACCGCACTCTTTCCAGTTCGACTTCCCCGGCGTTCCAATAATTTTCGGCGCGGTCGAGTGTGATTCCGTCTTGACCGACCGAAGATATTCGAAATGCGCCGTTGGTCACAATATCGGCGTTTATTTTTTCAGATTCAAAATTTTTGCCGTCGCCCAAAATCGGGCTAAACATCGGATGGGCAATTAAGACGGGAAAATCTTTGTCAGGATTAACGAGTAAAACTTTAAGCGTGTAATTATCAACTGCTTCAACGCCAAGCGCCGCTTTTTTTCCGGTTTTGTGATTTTGGTTCGTCTTTTCTAATAAACCTGTTTCTTTTTCGCCTTCGCTTGTCCTTTCTGTTTGATTATTATTACCGATATTAGTGTTGCTTTGATTATTAAGAATTAGCGAACTTTGCTCAGAAATTTTATTTGACGAAACATCAAAATTAACATCGCCGCCGGTTGAACGGATTTCATTTTCCTTTATTTTAAGCCCGACAATATTATCGAGTAACTCGTGATGAGAAACTTCCCTCCCCAATCTCGCCAGACGTTTCCACGAACGTACGAAATCATTTGCCGTAACCGTTTCCCCGTTCGACCATTTTGCATTGCGGCGCAAATTAAACGTCCAAGTTTTATAATCGTCTGTTGACTTCCAATTAATGGCTGCCGCGGCAACCGGCTTTAATGTTTTCGGTTCAATCTCCGTTAAACCTTCGTAAACGGCACGAACAATGTCGGTTTCGGGCGGCGCCGAAGCACGAGCGGGGTCGAAAGATTTCGGCATCTTTCCGTTGCTCCAACGAAATTCCTGTTTCGGAGGCGGCGTAGATTGTGAGTAGAAAGGCTGCGGCTTTGGTTTTTCGAGTTGATTACACGCGCTGAAAAATATTGCCAAACAAATTAATAAAATAAAAAATGACTCGCGATAAACGCAGAAGAACGCAAGTTTTTTTTTGGTTTTCCAACTGCGTTCCTCTGTGTCCATCTGTGGTTTCATTCTTCTTTTGTGAAATAATTGCTGTTTGTTTTTATAAAAGTTTCAATTGATTAAATATTTCATTTGTTTGTTTTTTTGCCGATTCAAAACCTTGTGTGGTATCAATCAAGAAATCCGCAAACTGTTTTTTTTCTTCCTGCGGCATTTGCGAATTGATGCGGAACAAGGCTTGCTCGGTGCTTAAATTGTTGCGTAACATCAATCTTTTTAATTGTATCGCAGATTCGCACCAGACGACAATTATTTTGTCAAAACGCTTCCAGCCGCCCGATTCGATCATCAGAGCCGCGTCAATTATGCAAATCGCATCTGAATTTCCGCGATCCTGCTCGCGCATCCATTCATTTTGTTTTTCATTAACAAGTGGATGAACAATCGAATTTAAAAGTTCTCGTTTCAGCGTGTCTGTAAAAACGATTGCGCCTAATTTTGCACGGTCAAGTTCCCCACTGGGCTGCAAAACTTCAACTCCGAATTGCTCAACTATTTCTTTTAACCCCTTTGTATTTGGCTCAACAACTTCGCGCGCCGTCTGGTCAGCGTCGAGAACAAATGCGCCGAGCCCGCGAAAAACATCACACACATAGGACTTTCCAACAGCGATTGAACCGGTCAGACCAACTTTCAACATAATTTTTTTATGAAAAATGAAAAGCGAAATATGGAAATTTGAGTCAAAACTGGTTTTTTATTTACCACTTACCATTTTTCATTTTCCATTAGTCGCGTGCCGTTTCGCTAATTTCTCAACATTAAATTGCGCAATTTCATCGAGTGAAAGACCGAGTTCATCGGCGCAAGCCGAGATATACCACAGAACGTCGCCGAGTTCGTCCTTTAATTTAGCACGAATTTCAACCGTTATTTCTCCGCCGAAATCGCGTTGTATTTTCTTGACGATATTGGCGACTTCGCCCGCTTCACCCGTCAGACCGAGCGTCGGGTATTCCAGATTTTTCAAGCGATTCGGATACAAAGCAGTTGTGCTTGCCTGTTTGCTGTATTCTTCAAAGGAAAGTTTCATATTTTCGTTACCGCAGTCTTCTTTTTTTCGCCGCTTCAACCGTATTTTTCATCAACATCGCCACCGTTAAAAGCCCGACCCCGCCGGGCACAGGCGTGAAGTAGGCAGCTTTTTCACGCGCTTCTTTCGGGTTGACGTCGCCGACCAGCGTCGAGCCGCGCTTTGCAATCGTGTTTAGACGCTTTTCAATTTCCGTTTCATCGAACAATTCTCGCGCCAGCGTTTCGTCGGAAACATTGTTAATTCCCACATCGATGACCGTTGCACCTTCTTTGATATGCTCGCTTCTGATAAACCCGGCTCTGCCGATTGCCGCGACCAGAATGTCGGCTTGGCTTGTTATTTCCGGTAAGTTTTTCGTGCGCGAATGACAAATCGTCACCGTTGCGTTTTCCTGCAGCAGAAGTATTGCCATCGGTTTGCCGACAATATTGCTTCTGCCAACAATAACCGCGTGTTTTCCGGCTATTTCAATGTTCGAACGTTTGAGAATTTCAATTACACCAGCAGGCGTGCAGGGCGCGAGCGATTTTTGACCTTGCGAAAGGCGTCCGACATTAATGGGATGAAAACCATCTACGTCTTTTTCTGGATTTATTTTTTCTAATATTATGTTTTCGTCAATTTGTTTCGGCAGCGGCATCTGCACAAGAATGCCGTCAACATCTTCGCGTTTGTTTAACTCTTCGACTATTGACAAAAGTTTTTCCTGTGATGTATCTACAGGTAAATGAATATGTTCGGAAACGATGCCGAGTTCCTGAGAAGTTTTTACTTTATTACCGACATAAACTTCCGATGCCTGATCGCTCCCGACTCTGACGACAACCAAACACGGATTAATACGGTGAGTTACTTTTAGTTTTTTGACTTCTTCTGCAACCTCGCTCTTAATCGCTTCGGCAAACGCTGCTCCGCTTAAAATCACGGCACGATTTTTTATTGATTCTGCTATCATAATTTAAGTTAAATTTCTATTCAGCTTACAACGATTCAGTCATTTTATGCTACCAGCCAAATTTTTTGGAATTGTACGTTTACTTTTGTTTTTTGTAGCTGCTTCTTTCGCCGTCCCGGCTCAAATATCGACAGAAGCTCATTCTAAAATTCGTCGTGCAGTCGAAAATAAAGAATATACAGAAGCTCTTCGTGAGCTTCAAAATCTAGCCAGTCGCGATCAAAAAGTCTTTCACCTGAACAATTACGATTATTTGCTGGCGCGAATTACGGAAAAGCAAAATGATTTTGGGGCGGCGATGGCAAATTATCAAGCGGTTGTCAGCCGCAACTCCGTTTTAACCGAATACGCGCTTTGGCATCAATCACAAATTGCGCGCTCCAGCGGAAATCTCATGCTCGAACGAATTTATCTCAACAAACTTTTAACCGTTGCTCCGCAAAGTCTAATAGGCAACACGGCAAATCAGCGGCTCGCCAGAAGTTTTTTTGAAAGCCGAAATTTTGATACGGCAGTTTTGATGCTTGAACAGCAGATGAAAACAATTGTTGAAAAAAAAGGTAAAGTCGAATCTACAATTTCAACTCCGGACATCAAAAATCCCAAAATACGCGAAAATCTCGCCCTTATCGGACAAGCCTCTTCACAAATCGGGAACACCGTTAAAGCTCGTGAAATTTTCGCGCAGCTCGTAAACAATTTACCAAATCCGGCGCAGCCCGATGATTTTGCTTTAGAGGGCGCAAAAGCCTTAGACGAAATGGATGTCGGCAAAGAAAATTTTGGTAAAACCGTTGCTTTACTCGCTGAAACAGAACATTTCCGGCGCGCTTCCGTTTATCAGTTTAACCGCAATTTTATGCTTGCCCGTCGGCATTTTTTGGCGATTGTCGAACGTTTTCGTACCGGCACATATGTTTCCGAAGCGCTTTTTCAAATCGGGCGCGGATTCCTACAGGAAAAAAATTATGACGAAGCGATCAATTGGTTTGAGCGCGTGCAAGCCGAGTTTCCCGATCAGGAAATTGCCAAAGACGCATTAAGCCAATCTGCATCGGCATATTCGCGTATTAACAAGCCCAAGGAAGCGATTTCACGTTACCAAAAATTTATTGAAAAATACCCGGATGCGGAAAATTTAGACCGCGCATATTTAAATATAATAGATGTTCTCCGCGACCAGGGCGAAAACGCCCCTGCTCTGAAATGGACGGCAAAAACTCAGGAAAGGTTTAAGGGGAAGTTGCCGGAAGTCGTTGCTCTTTTTGCTCAAGCCCGCATTCGCATTGCGCAGAGCGATTGGACAAACGCCCTATCCGATTTAAATTCACTGCTCACATTTTCTGATTTGGGCGGCGCGCGTGTTCCCGGCGGGACAAACAAAGCCGAAATTACATTTTTAAAAGGTTTTGTTTTTGAATATCTGAATCGTTTTGACGAAGCAATTACAACATATCTTTCGATTCCCGACGGACGCGGGGAATATTACGGCTGGCGGGCGTCTGAAAGACTGCAAACCCTGGCTAAAAATGAAAAGACGAAAATGTATATCCCGCAGCAGATGAATATTCTAAACATCAGTCTGAACAGTAAAGAACCGGAAGTCCAACGCGCTGCGGCGCATTCGATTATGCGTTTAACTGAATCTGCGGAAATAAAAAATCAGATGTTAGAGGTGATACGGAAAACTTATGCCGCTTTGCCTGAATATCAAAAACTATCTCAGAGAAAATTGCTCGACCTCGGGCGCAAAGAAGTTGTGAAAGTATCCCGCAACAATTCCAATATTAATATTCACAAGGTTTTGGCTGATGAATTTTTATTTTTAGGTCTTTATGACGAAGCAGCGCCCGAGCTGGAAGCCAGCCGACTAGAAGAAAGTCCAAAGTCCAAAATCCAAAGTCCAAACTCAAAATCAGAAGATTTCGAATTTACTTTAGCCGTATTTTACAAACGCGGCGATATTGCGCACCGCGCTGTTTCGTATATTGAGCCGCTCTGGAGACAAATCCCTGCTGATTTTGAGCTTGAGCTAATTCCGCGTGAACAACTCGAACTGCTTTACCCGGCGCCTTATAAAGAATCGCTCGTTAAATACGGGCTGGAGAAAAAGGTTGATCCGCGTTTTGTGCTGTCAATTATGCGGCAGGAATCGCGGTTCCGGGCTGATGTTAAATCGTATGCGGCGGCGCGCGGGCTGATGCAGTTTATTTCTACTACTTCCGACAAAATCGCTTTTGAATTAGAACGCGAAAATTTCAAACAGGACGAGCTTTATCATCCGCCGACCGCAATTCTTTTCGGCTCCCAGTATTTGTCAAATCTTTTTCGTCTTTTCCCCAACCAAACGGCGGCGGTTGCGGCAAGCTACAACGGCGGCGAAGATAATATGATGCGTTGGCTGGCACGTTCAAAAACCGAAAATCCCGACCGGTATGTGCCGGAAATTATCTTTACGCAGTCGAAGGATTACGTTTATAAAGTAATGGCAAATTACAGAGTTTATCAGATGCTCTACAATGAAAATTTAGACAAAAAACAGCCTTAGAGCTTTTCGTTTTCAGCAAGATTTAAGGTTCTTTTTTGGGCGCTGTTTTGACACGATAAAAAGCGCCGCCGCGCGGAGAAAGTTTCGCTTTTTCGCCGAGAGTGTTGACTACCCGTTTGAGTAAATCTTTGTTTTCAAGCTTGAAATTTACAATGCCTCTGACATCAACTTGAGGGTCGCTAAAATGAACGACTAAATAACTCTTTTTTGAACGCATCAAGCTTGCTAAACCCGCGCCCGGAAGCGGAATTTGACTAACGACAGTTCCGGTTGTCGAACGCATGGATTTTGACTGCGGATAGACCATCAGCATCGTGCTGTACGGAACGGAAAATCGTTCTTTTTGTGCCTTATCGAAAAAAACAATTCTTTCGTTAGGGTCGTCGAATTTCAAAGTTCCGGTTTCACTTTTATCAAAACCGAACATTCCGCCTTCATATTTGGCGGCAAAAGAATTTGGCGCAGGCGTTTTATTTTCAGCTTTTGCCTCTTGTTTTTTCTCGCTTTGCTCAGCCGTACGCGGCTGAGCAAAAGTGACGGCTGAAAAACACAAGATTAGACTCGACAACAAAATTATTTTTTTCATATTATTTTTTTCAACTGTAAAGATTTGTTTGGCACATCTTATAGACGCATCCCACCCAGTGTTCGTTGCCACGCGAGAGTTTGTTTGAGGACTCCGAGCCGTTTTTGATCTTCTTCGGAACAATCAAGGAGGAGTTTTTCGATAATCGCTTCAAGCAGCGGAACGGCGAAAAGTCCAGCGTGTGCAACGACTTGAGAATAGTAATGAAGCATTAAACAATTATTTTTAGCGTCCGTGTGAAACAGTTTTAATTCTTCGGCTTCAATTTTATAAACATCTTGTCCGGCAGGCACCACGCGGCGTGGAACTCCGTGCGTAATTTCGCATCTCTTATTTTTTACGCCAAGCAGCAGAATACCGATTAAAAAACCTTGTTCGTTAAGATAATCCGGACTAAAGCTTCCGAGTTCAGGTTTTGGCGAAAGGCGCGGACCGTAATTAGCGTAATCCGGATTTACAAGGATTGAATTGTATATGACGCCGACCATTTCCTCGTTTTCATTGAGCGGCAAGGAAACGAATTGAGCAAAACCAAAATCATCAAAACCCGGCGGTTCAGAGACATCTAACGAATCGATTATGCGCGCGACATAATCAACATGCGAGTTTGAACTGACAATTTTGGCAATTTTCATAACAAATTTTAACAGGATGTGCTGAATAAACAAGATAAATCAGCAAGTACTAGGATTCGGCATGGTTTTGTGGATCTTGTCTATTTTGTTTTAAGTTTCTTTAGTAGTTCAGTTCTGCTTTCCGAGTTCAGGGATAATGTAGAGAAGCCACCAGAGAAAAATTTGAACGCCAAGAACAACTATACTTAAAACCACGCTCACTACAGCTAATTTTCTCCCGCCCGGATTCGGTTTATTGTAAGAAACAATAACGCCAAAAGCGCCAACCAGAAAAGCTAGAGGCACAAACAGAATTCCCAAATACGGCACAAACGAATAGACAAGACAAGCCCAAGCCGTCTGCGAAACCGAATTCTTGTTGCGTTCAAAGAGATTTGTTACTTCCGAAGCCGTTGAGCTTTCAGATAAAAAGGGTTTTCCTTGCGAACGGTAAGATGCCCGGAGATTATCGAGCGGTTGATAATCTTCCCGAAGCAATTTTCCGCAAGTGAGACAAAATTTGGCATTTTCGCGCCGCGCAACCGTGCCGCAAGCCGCGCAAACTTTTTCGGCAGAAATTGAAAATTGCGAATTGGAAAATTTTTCGACCGCCGGGTTGCGCTCTTCATTTTCCGTTTTCCACTTTTCGTTTTCCACTTTTATTATCTCCTTCTGCCTTTGCTCGCAACTTTGCGCGAAACCGTAAATCCAAGTTTTTCACGACTGGCAAACTCTTGTAAAGCCTTGAGAAAAATTTCCCGATCCCGCGCCGATATTACTGCCGTCGCGTCTGCCGTTTCAAGCGCGTATGGATACCCCAAGCCGATAACGCATTCAGCGCGAATCGTGTCTAAAACTTCCGGTAAAAGATTTTCTTCGTAAATCCAACTCGGAATATCGAGTCGCGCGGGGGCGGAATCGGAAGTCGTTTGCAGATAAACGAACCCGACGAGCGATTTTTCGGTTTGCGGGTCAATAAACCGATTTAAGCCTTTGCGGTTTGAATAGCAGAAGCAAGTTCTGTCCCCCCAAAAATTTAAGGTTTGCACGAGTTTCGGTGTTGGGCTGTGCAGAATCGTCGCGTCGTAAAGCGTCTGTTTTTCCGATGTCTTTTTATTGTCAAAAGCATCGAGCATATTGAGCAAATCACGGGCGTAACTGCGGTCGACGTAACCGACGAGCGGAACTTTTGTTTCGCGCGAAAGGAGTACAAGATTGACCATCGCCTGCAAAAAACTTTGTTGCAAAGTGGTTTGCGGCAAAGAAAACGAAACAAGTAAAGTTCCGTCAAAAAACGCGAGCGGCATTCGTTCGCCGCGCTCGCGCCAGCCTTTTTTCTGCGCCAAAAACTTCCCGACTCGTTCGACTTCGGCGTGAAAACGCATTTCGCCGACGCGAGTTTCCGGGTTCATCGGCTCTTGCTGATTTTCAAGCAAATCCTTCGGCGATAAAATTATAAACTGCGCATTTTTTCCGTAAGGCTCAGTGTCGGAATGCGGATTTTCAAACCAACCGACCTGAATCGCCGCCACCGGCAAACTTATATCGCGTCCGGGCAAAATCTGGCTCGCGTCCGCCGCAAACGTCGTGCGGTTTTTCAGGATTTGCATCGCCCACGCTCGGGCTTCTTCATGGTTTGCCCAACTTTCACTAAACGAAACGGAAAATGTTCGATATTTGTCCAGTTCTGCCGAAGGTATTGCGCCGGAATTTTCCTGCTTTGACAGTTTTTCCTCGATCTCCGCACTCGATGTTTGCTGAAAACCGTGTAAAATCTGCAAATAATCAACTAAATCCTCGGCTTGCATTCCTGCAAAACTCTGGAAATCGTCACGCTGTTTATATAGTTCACTGGTGAGCAATTCTCGATAAAGCATTCTTAAATTATTGATACGTTAAGCATCCCGACAGAAATAGGTTAGACTATTTGTTGAGATGGGTAAAACAAAAGCAATCGAATTAGGTTAGGAAAATACTCGCCGCACTTGAGTCTGGCAAAAACCTTTTGGAGCAAAGCCAAATAGAAAGGTTTAGACCGATTGACAGCGAAATTTAACTCCAAACAAAGGAAGTTAGTTAATATGCACAACACAAAGAACGATTTAGCAAAGGGAAAACGGGAAAAGGTTGTCGAGAATTTAAATGCGCGGCTGGCGGACGTAATCGACTTAAAAACACAAGCCAAACAAGCGCACTGGAATGTCAAGGGACATCATTTTATCGGGCTGCACGAACTTTTCGACCAGGTGGCGACGGCGGCTGAGGCTTACACCGATTTGATTGCCGAACGCATTACCGCACTCGGCGGCACAGCGATGGGAACGGCTCGCGTCGTCGCCCAGAAATCAACTTTGTCCGAATATCCGCTGGAGATTTTTGAAGGTACGGCGCACGTCGACGCGCTTTCAACCGCCATGTCCGATTTCGGCAAAAAAGTTCGCCAAGGAATCGACGAAACAGACGAACTCGGCGACGCGGACACGGCAGATTTATACACGCAAATATCGCGCGAACTGGACAAACTTTTATGGTTCGTCGAAGCGCACATTCAAGCCTAAATTTCTTTGTTAAATGAAAAAAAGCGCTAAGTTCTAATATCAACTTCGCCCTTTTTGAATCAGTTAAAAGGCAGAACCCCGAGCGTACGGCAAAAGTAGGATAATCATCATGCAAGAAGTAAAACAAAGCAAAGCCCAAATGGAAAAACGCCGCGACGAAATTAATCGGCAATTAAATCGCGTCAATCAGGACGAGCGCATCGAACTCGAACTCGATCTGGAAGACCAGGCTATACAAGTCGAACAGCAAGACGTTGCTGTGACGATGGAAGTGAATTTGCGGAAAGAGTTAATCGATATTGAAGAAAAATTGGCAGCGATGGACGATAAATAATTTAAGGCAAGTATTAATTAATCAAATAGAATGATAGCTCTATTCCGCTTTAATCATTGAATCAAGTTAGTCGCTTAATTTTTTCAACAACCTTTGATGTCGTGCTGACGAAACTGAACCGATTACGTCTACTATTCGGCTTTGCGGAACAACTGTCAAAAATCCTAACCGTATCAAAGACTTTCCAACCTCCTCCTCCAAACCTCTTTGGTCAAAACTGTAATGCACGCCGAAAAGTAATACGCTCAATATAAGAGCAACCAAATCAATAACAATTGAGGTTCTCCTCAGCATAATTTCTCCGCCTCTATGTTATACTTTTTCCGAATTTTTCAAAATAAAAATCTTCAATTTTAAGCTATGACAACCACAGATTTTCTTACCGGAACGGTCAAAGGTCCGGGCGAATTGCCTCACGAATATCTTTTTATCACGAAGGACAACAAAAAAACGCGTATTGGTGAATTTGTTTATTACAGGGCAGAAGTCGGCGACGAAAAACGCCAGATTATCGGCACGATAAAATCCCGAAAACTGGTGCGGAATTTGCCCGACACATTTCTTGCCGACCCGAACACGCCGCCCGCGCTGGTTTCTTCTTTGATTGGTCTCGACGGCGATGCGTGCGAGATTTATGAAATTACGGTTGAAACAATCGGGTATTTTAGTTATGCGCTAAAGGATTTTGTCAATCCGCGCATTCCTCCGAATCCAGGCGACGCGATTTTTCTTGCATCTTCAGACACTCTGGCGGAGATGCTTTCGCCGAAGAAGTTCTCTGAAGCAGGTTCAGCTCATATCGGAAGCCTTCTGACACGCGAGGCGGGCGAAGTTCCCGTTGTGCTTTCGGTTAAAGATGTTGTTTCGACGCACCTGGCAATCTTAGCTTCAACCGGTTCGGGAAAATCTTACACGGCGGGCGTTTTAGTCGAAGAATTGATGAATCAATATAATCGCGCTGCCGTTTTAATTGTTGACCCGCACGGCGAATATTACACGATGAGCTCGATTATGGGGGATGCGCAATTTTTTGGCGCTGACGGCTATCGCCCCGAAGTAAAAATCATCCAGCCAAAAGATATAAAAGTACGGTTTTCAACTTTAACCGAAGCCGATGTGAAATACCTTCTGCCCGAAGGAACAAGCGACAAAATGGCGCATTTTCTCTCGCAGGCTTTTAACAGCTTGCACGAGCGCCTTAAGGCGGAACGGCGCTCAGATTACGCCTACGCTTTTCACGATTTGCGCGACGAAGTGAACAAACAAAAATTCGGCAGCGAAAATCAAAAGGACGCAGGCGGAAATATCTCTTCGATTGACGGGCTTCTGTGGCGGCTCGACTCACGCTTCGGCAAATCCGACAGCATCTTCACTGCCAGCGACCATATTGATTTAAGAGAGCTTTACAAACCCGGACGCTGCACAATTTTGCAGCTCTCCGATATCGAACAGCACGAACAGCAAGTCATTGTCGGAACTTTATTGCGCCGCGTCAATAAAGCCAGAATGATGACCGTCCGACAGGAAGTTGAAAGCGGTGAAAATTTTCTGGATTATCCGGTTTTCGCCCTGCTCGAAGAAGCGCATCGTTTCGCGCCCGCCGGTGCGAGTGTCGTTTCAACCAACATCTTAAAACAAATTCTTTCCGAAGGCAGAAAATTCGGCGTCGGCATCGGACTGATCACGCAGCGACCCGGAAAGCTCGACCAGGACGTTCTCTCGCAATGTATGACGCAAATCATTATGCGAATCGTCAACCCGATTGACCAGCAAACCGTCGCCCAATCGGTCGAAGGCGCGGGGCGCGCGATGCTCGCCGAACTTCCCGCCCTAACCAAAGGTCAAGCCGTCATCAGCGGCGTCGGCATCAACACGCCCGTAATGTGCCGCATCCGCCAAAGATTAACCGCGCACGGCGGCGAAACCTTCGACGCGCCGAGTGAATGGATGCGCTGGCATTCTTCGGGCGAACAATCGAAACGCGAGCAGGCGGAATCGCCATATTTGAAGCCGAGTTCCGACAAGAAGCCTGAAAAAATCGGCAACATCAGAATCTAGCTTTAGTGATAAGATGAGTTTATGAAAGCGTTGAAAAGAAATGTTCAGGTTCGCAAGACTTCATTAAAAGAAGAGACTGATGATTTGAAAAACACTACGCCGGCTGAGCGTTGGGCGATGATGTGGCAGCTTGCGCTCGACGCCTGGGCATTCAAAGGAGAACCGCTTGCTGAATCAAGACTTCAAAGAAATATTGTCCGCGTTTTCCGAAGAGAAAGTTGAATTTCTTGTTG